>Ga0163217_1014658_pt1 | contig 10838 bp, 7 predicted proteins | sample SynspAceP_FD_185933 | JGI IMG/M metagenome (GOLD analysis project Ga0163217, IMG submission 185933) | Saline lake microbial communities from Ace Lake in Antarctica - Synechococcus sp. Ace-P (PacBio error correction) | ecosystem: Environmental > Aquatic > Non-marine Saline and Alkaline > Saline ...
CCCACAAAAAAGGAAAAAAAAGGGGGGGAAAGGGAGAAAATCCTAATCAAAATTTTTTTTTTTTTTAAATGATGTTTTGCAGAAATAGAAAAATTTTGTTTTTTATCAAAAATATATTAAATTTACTCTATCCAAACCCATCCCACCAATTGACCCCTCCCCTCCCCATACGAGGCTGGAAAAGCAAGTATTCATAACATCCTTTTTTTTTTAGGGCAAATTAGATTGGTTCATGCTTATATTGGCCAAAATTCTGTTTTAAGTGCAAACAGAAAACCAACAAAAACGACGATAAGGGCAACTCCATAATCAAAATTATGGTTCGGTAAACGCAAATGGGAAAAATAACCTGTTCCTTTTATTCCGCCCTTGAAAATAATCCCCTTGATTGGGGGAAAGTATAAACCGATGAATATTAATGATAAAAAAACGAGTACAATTACGTTTAAGTAAGTGGCTAGTTGTTTCACTTAAAGTTTTCCCCCAAGATTCTTTCTGAGAATGCTACAAGGTAACAGTTAATGCAAGAGAACCCAATTAATTACCTGATAATATTCTTCCTGAGTTGATAGATTTTTTCCTATTCATCTGTTTCGTTTTAAATTTAATGAGTAGGATACATCTTTGGAAAAGATTGATTCCATTTTTCTTAATGCCATTTACGTCTTGTTCGTGGTCCTAAAATTATCTTCATGTTATTCTAGCATGAAAGTACAACAATTGGTCAATATTGAATTCTAGTAAAACTCATATTTCTTTTACGTCTGTAATATGCAAAATAACTTTTGGTTTGTCGATATTGAAACAACCAAATGAAAAGCATGTTGGCTAATGGGAAATGGTTCAAAACCATAGGAACTACCTTAAATCATGAAATAAATAGTTTTATAGTCGTTTCTCATTTCAAATTTTTTTTGTTGATTTCTGCAATACAGATAATGGGCCCGATTTCTGCTTTCTCGAAATATCTTTTAACACAGGTTTTAAACCTTATTACCGAGAGTTCGCATCTATACTGTTATTGCTATACAGTGTTGTAAAATCAATAAATATAAAAAGAGCGATAAAAGAAAATTTAAAAGGAAAGTAATAACAATCAACCCCTACGGATCAACTCGGGGCAGCCGATGTCAAGAATAGACATTTGATATTGAACAAAAAAAACTTATAGATGAAAACCAAAGTAAAAAATAGTATCGTAAAGAAAATGGAACCTCACAATTAAATGTAAAATATAAATTGGAAAAACAGCCGTAAAGCATTACTGTTCTCTCTGAATTTTAAAATAAGAATGAATGGCTCTGTTTTTGAAGTAGCTACACCCCGCCGGAACATTCATAAAGGGATTGAAGGTATTTGGTCCCAGAAACATTTGTTTTGTTTGCGGGCAATTAATAGTTTTGTTTAATGACTACTTTCTTAGCTTAGCTGAAAATTTCCATACTGGATTTACAAGTTTCAGCTGTCAAGGCTCCCCAGGAAAGATGGAATAGATGGGAACGTAAATTAATGATGAGCGAGAATTTTTCTTAAACCTACGGTTTTGTCATCACTAATGAGATGCATAGAAAAAAGACGATCACATTTTAAAAAAGCAAAAAAGACTGTTAATACACGTTCCATTTACCCTTCCCTCGAAGTAATCTGGAAACAACTATTCAGGTAACGCCATCTTTAATATATAAACTATGAAAAACCAGATAGAAATTGGAACAGAATTATAATAAGCAATCACCGCCACAATCCACAAGGAATTCCCCGAGTTATCCAAACACATTTTGAAATACCATAAACATTCCAAAAAAGATCGAAATAATATAAAAACCTGAGATTATTATCACTCTTTAGAATGAGATCGTAAAGTAATATATGCCAAAACACATAAATAATATGAAAAGGAAAATGCATTAACAGATACATCTTTAAAGAAGATATGTATGGTGATGTTTTTTAGATGTTCCGGATCAGAATTGGATAATCACGCAAGACATCTAGGTTGTAGAGGTAACAAAACAATTCGTGAAAGTTTGTAATGGAAATAATCACACAATCTACAAAGATATGAAAAGCTTTAAAAAAGTGTACTTAAACCAATAAAATTACATAATGAAATATACTATTTATACAGATAAAACGATAAGTGGCAATTGGAACAAGATCAGCATTATTTCACCTCTTTTTGATAGAAGAAGGGGTGAAAAATTTGAATCCGCATATTACAAGAATAAGAATTCATCTAGCAGATGAAACGGAAAAAAACGAGGAACTTAACACAAATCATGCGATGCTTGTTGGAAACCAGAATTTGAAGGCAGACAACCTTAGCAGTTTCGTGTCAGGTTTCCGATAATGTTGAACTTGCCGTATCAGGTGCCATTGATAAACTCGCAGCTTCCTTTAGAAACAATTCTTGTAGGATGCAAAATCATAAAAACCAACTTCCCATAAAAATGAAAATGAAAAATGAAAACACAAAAAAAACTAGGAATTTGGGATGGAATCATCAACGGCAGATTTGATTGATTAAATCCAGAACCAGCCGTTTCCATAACATCAGAATTTACTTTTAACCAAAAGAAGAAGCGTTGAATAGAAGTGAAAGTTTAATGCATAATAAAAGGCAGCAATGCATGAAGCCTATTACAAAGAAATTTCGATGTCATTTGAAATATACACAATGGTGCTTTTATTTTGGCCCGACAAATGCAAAAACAAACTACATATTACTTGAATAAGGATTTTGCGCATTTTAAAGGATATAAATATTGATTATCGATCATCTGATAAAGCTGCGGATAATGAACAAAGATGCTTTTGTGGAAAATCAATTTTTAAAAAGTCATCCACTACGAACTTTCACTTGCATTATATTTGTTGGGCGGACGGTATCTTTCTTTTGGAAAACTACTTCGCGATGATTCTACTATGATTCTAAATTGGAGGCCGGCTTTAACCTTTGGGCGTTATTCTTCTACTTATGGAGAATATCCTTACCCCACGCTGTCTGGCATTTTTTTGTGGCTCGCTGCTGCGTTTGTCATTACGTAGCCATTTTTATTGGCATCGCTGCGAAAAGTTTGAGTGCTTTTTTAAGCCCTTATTTTTGATTAATGAAACTCTAGTGGCCAATTAATGCCTGATTGCTAGAAAGTAAACTATCTAAAGAGTAATTTTTAACCTTACCTTTGCTGATTTCATTACGCTGCAATTCGTTCAATAAAAAAAATCATGGTTCTCAAAAACGTAATCAGATTAATTAGTAGAAATGCTCGTAACAGCAGGTGTAAACGCATTTACGCAATTTAAACTGGGCGATCAGTTTTTAAACCCTGTAAGATGACGCTGTCCGAAGGGTGGAAGAATACAATGGATCATGTCGCACCGAAGAAGCCGGTGCGTAATGGCCCGCTTCCTATGGAAAGCGGAGTTAATGTATTGGTTGTTTGTATGGGCGCATGGCCCTGGACACGTTACATCTGGTCATATGGATTATATGAGCATGAAGCGGGCAATCCCGGTAATAGCATCTGCCTCTACCATACATACGGAAAAAAATGGGGCTTGATAATTTTCAGGAAACACGACCCGGAATCTTTTTATTTCAAGACTGTTTCTAATTACGTGTTTTGGCAATACACCCAAACAAGCGCATGAATGGGTTACAAACGGCCTTCAACAGCATAGATAGTCCAAAAAGGTGTGGCAGTTTTAGGGCTCTACCTGGAGATGTGGCGAGTGCTGACATTGAGACGTGTAATTCGCTGGCAAAAATTTTTACACTGACAAGGGTAGTAACCTAGTGAAGAACATCTTAAAGAACAGCAATACGTTATCAATTCCCATGAAAAGTAATGCTTTTTGTGCCTCTGGAGTGCCGCTATGCCTAAACGAAGTGATGCAGTTGGCTGCAAACTACAGTCACCACATTGGGTATAGTTTTAGAGGTAAAAATATTTTTTGAAACGCAAACGACAATCCGTTATGCCGTTGGCTTACATGGTTTTATTGGGAAATAATATCGGGTTTTTGAGGCTATGCACAAGGCTGATGTTCTGGTTATGCCTGGAACAGATCTTTTCCGTATAGCGAATTCTTGCCGAAAAATGAAAATCATTCAAATTGATACCAAACCGGAAAGACTGGGACGCAGAGGCAAAGTAGATTAGGCTATTTGTGGCGTATATTAAATCAAACGCATCCATGAACTTTTGCCTATGGCAGAAAGAAGAAGTCCATTACGATTTTTTTGGATAAGATGCGCAGTTAATCATACAGGAGGTGAAGAAATAAGTATGAATTCTATGTCAAGGAAAAAGGAAAAGAGAACACATTCATTCAGAAATGTGGCTTAACTTGAATAGATGAATCGCCAATGAGATGCATTCTTACCGTGATATCCGGCATGAGTGCCGTTGGGCCTGCACGTTAATTTTAAAGGCTTGGCAAAAATCGTATCTCAAGGTTTCATTTAACAATGGCTCTATGGCTTAATGCCTATGCCAAGCTATGGGAGCCAGGTCTTTCAAACCCCAATAACAAGTAATTGCCTTCTGTGGAGATGGCGGCATCACTATGCTCTTGGGTGATTAATGACCATTAGCGCAATATTAAAATACTGTTAAAATCGTCCACTATTCAACAACCGATGCTTGGTATGGTAAAGTTGGACAATTGAGTAGTGAAGGTTAATCGTTCGATTGGCAAACGCATATGTAAACCGAATTTTTGTAAAAACTGGCCAGAATCCATGATATCGCTGCCTGGGAAGCTCTAAAGAACCAAGCGTAGAACAGCTTTGCGCATATGGTTTTAATCATGATGGTCCGCCATTATCAAATATTTTACAGATCCATGACCTTAGCAATGCCTCCAACATCAAGCTCGCACATGCAATGGAATGGCCAATTTCGATGCCAGCTAATGAGAATGGTAACACTGCTGAGTCATTGACATAGCTAAATCGATTTAAAATATCTAAAAGAACTCTTTAAATAATTATTTAATTTATTTAAAAAGACTAAAAGAAAAAAGCTGTTTTAAATGTTTTAAATTTTCGAAAAAGCACAGCGATTTAAAGTAACACGAAATGAATAATATAAATGGAAATCGCATTAAGGGATAAGAAGGTATGGGCTAAATCCACGTTTTCTATATCCAATACCGTTGTATAGAAACACTTAAAAATCATTATTGCACTGTGATAATTTGAATTCTTTTAAAAATCATGATGAAATAAAGACATCATATAGAAACAGTCGTTTTATAAGACTACACAAAGAAAATCGCTCGAATGGTCGCCTATTAAACAATGTTTATCGAGCATTACGGTGTAAGATTAAAGTAAACTTACTTCTATATTTTTCTACATAACCGTAGATAATCCCGAAATTTCAATTCACTGCAAATGGCGTGTTGACTGCCAATTTATAATAGTAAACTTCACGAACTGGACCAATTACTTTTGAATTCATGAGGTTAATTATACCAAATGAGCTTTTAATAGTAATGGCTGAAAGTGTAGGTATTGATACTCAAAAATTCAAGAAGAAAGATTATAAATCGGACAATTCTAGAGAATTAAAAAACAACATAAGTCTACGCGAAACAGAATGAAATAAAGTTAAGTGCCAGCAATTACTGTTAACGGAAAGTTATATCCAAGGAGCCTTGGGGATGAACACTGCGCTTTATTAGAATATATAATCCGTCAAAATAAGACCCTGTTGGACATGCAATGGAAAGTTTTTGTGAAATGGGGAGCTGCTGCGCGATAGTGCTATTCGATTGCCTTCCATTGCTGCCTCATTTTTGCCAATATGGTTTATTGACAGAATACGAATTTTACGATGTCATTTTGAATTGGGCTTTACTGCAGGTGATTCAAAAATTCCTTTTTTGCCTCTAGAAATCTGGCATTCATATGACGGATTGATGGCAATTTTCTTTCTGTTTATTGGAATTAGAAAAATAAAAAGAGAAATCATTTCTGGAGAATTATCAGACATAAAAAAGGCAACTATGCCTGTTATTGGAAAGCCCTTTGGCGGTATGATAATTCCAGGTTATTTTATTTATTAAATAACTATAAAAGGAAAGGTGCTCATGGTTGGGGAGTTCCAATGGCCACCGGACATTGGCCCTTTACATTGGGTTGAATGGCCTGCTTGGGAACAAAGTGCCATGGCATTAAAGGCATTTATCTCTGCATTAGCAGTTTTTGATGACTTTAGGTGCTATTCTTGTTATTGCAGTTATTTTTAATGGCACGGTTTTCGACATCAATTCATTTATTTGGAGCAATTGTTATAGGGAAATGGATTCCTTAACTATTCTAAAGTTTATTTTCTAAACCCATCTTACATTGTTGGGTATTTTCTTTGGTTTCTTTCATTTATCAATAGTGGATTACATGCAACCCTTGCAGGTGTGAAATTCCTGCAGTATTAATTCCATCAAGGCGAAAAGGAAATTTTAGTTGGTATTGCAACTCAAGCTACGGATTTTAAGCAAAGAAATAGGGAATATTAAAGATTCAGACAATAGTCAAGAAACTATTAGGCACAGTTCTTTTACAATCGATTTATAAAGCTATTAATAGATTAACGGAACCTGGAGTGCAATTTAGAGCCATTTCGTTTAGAAAGGACGTTAATCTACATGCATATTACCCTTATTTGCTTTTTTTAATGCTGGAATATTACCTAGTCGGAGTACACTGTTAATGTATTTACCTCAATTAATTTTTGGTATTTTAAATCGGTTTTATGTTGGATAAACCACTTGGGTTGTAAGGCTTCTGTTGGTTGCTTCTAACGTTTAATTTAGCCACTTTTCAATGAAATTAGTTGCCTCAATTGATTGGAGCAGCAATGTTTTAGGCGGCGTTGGTTTACTATTCCTATCGTTGTGCAAATGCAGCTTTGATGGAGAGGTATTGAACGGAGCTAAATTGAGTATTCTCATAGCCTCTCCCTTATCCGCTGTAATTGGTCTGCTAATATTAAAACGCGGCAGTTTAATGCTACAGCTATCGAATAGCTTTGAGAATACCTAAAATCGAATAAAGAGTATAATATTTTAAAGAACAATTGCTTATAACATGATTACTTAAAACACCCATTAACGCCAAGTTGTATAACCATAAATAAAATAAAATATGAAAAATCTTAGCTTTTACTCTTTTAATGTTTTTTTTAGTGAACTGTAACTTTGAAAAAATCGCCAACAATAGCCCATCCGGATCCTTGATGAAGTTTCCAAAGCAATAACTGATTAAAAAAAAGTCAGATTGATGAGATTTAGTTGATCGACCTGAAGTAGCTATGAGTAATTATCCCGGACTGACTGACAATGCTGAAGACAGACGAATGGCCTCCTATTTAAGAGAAATTATAAGAAGCGGATATAACTTAGTTGTTGGGAACACCCATTTGGCTTGGTGAAAAAGTCTTCAGTAGTCAAAATTAATTGAAGACTATACGCCATTGAGCGGAAAAATTGAATGATTAGGGGCAGTAACATTTTTTAGGTAAAAGTAGGTGATGTATAATTAACCGGAAAATGAGATGGAGTAAAGCAGTGCAATGTATATTATCTTCGCTCAACCTGTAGTTACTCTGTTTCCTCGCCAAGGCCAGATTTCTGGATATGTTAGGTGGTTGGGCCCAGGCCCAAGTTATGGAGACAAGGAATGGAATGGTGAAAACATTAAAAACTCCTATTGGTTTTGAAAGCGATTTTCACCAATAGAAACACAACATTTATGACCTATAATTTACTCCACTTGGCATCTATTGTTAAAGGCAAATAATGGTTATCCTAGTTATGGAACATTCCCGAAAGAATGGGATGATGGAAAGCGTTGGGAATTCCGAAAACCCTGAGTAAATCAATAAATTTTAAAACGGACTACAATAATGTGTGAAAATACATGTGACGCATTTACACTAAACGTTAGCATAATTGAAATGCAGCCATATCCTTAAAATGTGGCCTATTATTAAATCTAGAAATAGAACATTTAATCAAAGAGACAATTATTACTATTTTTTTTCTGGATGTTTTTTGCCTTTGTTCAGGATATTCACAAACGATTATCCAGAACCAGCAAAAAAACCACCCTTACCCCCGAAAAAAAAAAAAACCTTTTTTTTTTTTATTTTTTTTTAAAACAAAAAACCATTCAACATACGTAATAACCATAATCTTACGTGTAACGAGCTAATATAACAAGGAAGAGATTATGACCTTCTAACCAATTAATCAGTATCGAATAGTTGATACTCAAAATGGGGCATACCAAAAACCTTGTCGGGTATACAAAGAAAATTCGCTTATGAATGATTCTATTAGAATCAGAAACCTGATTTATTCAATTTGCCTTGCTCTAGGAAAAGATTATTTTTTTATCTAATTGATGATATAAGCGAAGGAGCTAGAATTTTATGTAACTGTTAATAGCATAATGTATTTAGACAAGATGTTCGTACAACTTAAAAATGGAATTTTTGGTATCAATGTTAAATGCAAATAAATGTTTCTAGTTTTATGGTGAAGATTAAATTCTGCCCAAAGCTGTCATAGAAAAAGTTATAGTAAAAACTTCCCGTAGTGCTTTGTTTATGGGTATCAGATTGTGATTAAATAAATAAAACGATTATTACACGAATTAAAAAAAACATTACAGATTCTCAAATATATAACGATAACATGAGTTGAACTTCATGAGGGATAGCCTAGGAGATGGCGTAGGTTAAGAATGCTTAATATCATTGATTATTGTAGTTGAGAGCATTAGGATAAGAATCGGAAATAAGTTTTTCCCTCATAAAGAAGTAGTCGCGAATTCTTGTCTCAAGGTAGCTTAGTAATAGTATAGATTCTAGGATTGAATTTTACTCGCAAAATTAACTGACCTAGTCAGGTCAAGCTTTAAAAAGTAATTAGATTTCATTTTAAAATAAGGCATGATATTTCTGGACTACTATAAATGAGAAGGAAGAATTCTGCTAAACGTATAAGTTCTGATCTTAAACCTTTTTAACATAAGTTTAACCTGCTTTAAACGGAGCGTTCGCACGAATGTTGTATATTATAATTGGTTTGTAAATCATAAATAGAAACAATGAGCGAATACAAGAAAATTTAGAAGAAAAGTAAAAACAATCAATCCTACCAAATCCACTGGGGCAGCGAATAATCAGAATATAGACATTTGATATTGGACAAAAAAACTATAGATGAAAACAAGTAAAAAATAGTTTCAAAAAAGAACAATGGAATCGTATAGTTATAATGTCATATTTAATTTGGAAAACAGCCGTATGGGCATTAAAATGTGTTCTCCAAATTGAAATGAGAGAAAGGCGTTTGTATAGACGTTGCCATTCCAACTGCGTTTCACAAAGGGATTGAAGGAATGGTCTCCTTAACATTTTTCCGCGGCGCGTTTACGGTTGTTTAATGACTATATTTTTTTAGCCATAGCTGACAAACGCAATATCGAAACATATGAAAACCAAGAATAGAACTGGAACAGATATAATAATGCATTCACCGCTTTATAAATTCATAAGAATTCCCCGAGTTATCCAAACACAATTAAGCTGAAATACCGGTAAACGATTCCGAAAGAGGATGAAATAATATCAAAAAACCTTGAGGTATTATCATTCTAAACTGAGATCTACAATAAATATGCTAAAACACTAGATAAGTACGAAAAGGAAAGCTCATTGAACGAAAAGGATTTTAAAGAGATAAAGCTTGAAAACCGAATAATTAACACTAAGAAAATACAATTATGACAATACAATTTAACCTGATAAAACGATAAGTGGCAATGAAAAAGAATCAGCAATTATTTTTACCTCCATGATTGAGAAGGGTTGAAAAATTTTGATCCCATATTACAGAGACATAGAAGTTCTCTATCAGATAAAATGGAAATATAAGGAAGGACTTAACGATATGCGATGTTTGTTGGAACCAAATTGAAGGCAGACATACTATAGCGTTTCATGTCAGGGCGATACCAGTTGAACTGAGCCGTATCTTGGTGCGAATTGATATCACTCACAGCTTTCTTTAGAAACAATTCTTGGAAGGATGCAAGAATCATAAAAATACTCACTTAATATAATGTTAAAATGAAAAAATAACAAAAGCTAGGAATTTTGATGGGATCCATACAATCGCCAATTTTGATTGATCTAAAATTTTCAAGAAACACAGTCATTTTATAACCATCAGTAATTTACTTGTTTAACTACAAAAGAAGAAGCGTTGAACAGAAGCGCCACAAGTCTTATGCATACAACGGCAGCAAATTGCATGAAGCCTACTCAAGAAATTGCAGATGTCATTTTGAATATGGACAATGTTCCTTTTATTTGGCCCGAACAAATGCAAAATTGAACTACAATAATATACTTGAATAAGGATTCCACATTTTAGGGATATAATATTGATATCCAATCCGCTGATAAGAATGAACGGATAATGAAAAGTATCTTCGTGGCAAATCATTTTGGAAATGTATATAATTAATAAAATCATGATCATTATGAGAATCCCCATCTTTTGGACAAGAATGATTTTTATAATAGTGCGTCGATTTGGTTGGAATTATATTTTGGGATTTTTTCACTTTACCATACCGAATTCGCCGTTTAGCGAAAAATGCGGAAATTCCTCCTCTCACATACTGCAGAAACGTTTGGCTCAAGTTAAATATAAGGGAAGAATATAGAAGAAAAAGTAATTCTTGAAAAAGAAATTAGGTGATTCAAATCAGAAAAAAAATAAAACTAGGAAATATTTAAAAGCAGGATAAATAT
>Ga0163217_1118376_pt1 | contig 10838 bp, 10 predicted proteins | sample SynspAceP_FD_185933 | JGI IMG/M metagenome (GOLD analysis project Ga0163217, IMG submission 185933) | Saline lake microbial communities from Ace Lake in Antarctica - Synechococcus sp. Ace-P (PacBio error correction) | ecosystem: Environmental > Aquatic > Non-marine Saline and Alkaline > Saline ...
AAAAAAGGGAGGGGGAAGAAAAGGAAAAAAAAAATTTTTGGCCGAACAAACCCAGTGGGGAAAACGTGGGTGATCGGGCTTTTCAAGCCCCGGGGTGGCCGGGCCCATTTGGGACGGGCGGCCAGTGGCCAAATTTGCCCGATGCCGCATCCTGAATCACTGAGGGCCTCAATTCAAAACCAACGCAAAAGAAAAAGGTGCCGATGGTACGTTGCTGGGGCGCAGCTTTTGAAAGCAGCCAGGCAATGGAATGCCGTGTCCCAACTTTCCTTTTGAAAGGAAAGGCCAATCTGCGGGTTTCAACCTGAAACCCCTTGCTGCCTGCGGATCATCCTTGCTTTCCCCCATAAGAACCGAATGGGCGCAAAGTTCCGGGCTGCCCACACACCTTTTGCCAATGCCAATCAGGATATCTCTGGGATCGCTACTGGCCCTTGGTGCATGGCGCTCGAACCCCCGACAAGGACAATCGAGCTGCTTGAACGGTGCCCACTCCCACTGAAACCGCTTGCAGGGGATGGCGCAACGGCTCGATTAGGAAGCCTTCAGCAACACCGGTGATCCCTGGCCCGTTTCCGGATCGTGGCCGACAATACGGCCTACATCGGCCCGCGCTCCCACCGCCGAGATCCTGCCGTTCACCCGGAGGAATTCCTGGCTGTGCGCGGCTGACTGGGTCGACAAGCCCCGCAGGCCACCATGCCCCTGCTCAAGGACTGAATCGAGGCCGCAGCAGTGTGGCGAACAGCCCGAGAAACAAGACATGGCCCCGCCCAGATGCTGCAGCTTCCCGGGCCTACTTCAACACGCCGGTTCCGTCTTGAGCCGGCCCTCAAGGCCCAGTACAAGCTCGGTGCCGACCTGAAGACGCTCCAATCGATCCAAAGCTTGGTCCGCTCTACTGGAACAGCGATCGCGGTGGTGATTTCCTAACCCCTACAAGAGCCCAAAATCCTCTGTTCCTGGTGGAATCATCCTGGAAGTTCCACCCCGGACCGCTCGATACATCGCCCAGGGAAGGCCCTTGTTGACAAAGTGGGCCCGCGAAAGATTCTCTGGCGTCCAAGCGGCCATTGAGGTGGCGTTTCCCCGCTGCCGAATTCCCCACGGTTTCCTCCGCGGGGACAAGGAAACCTTCTTTGACGGCATCGTCTTTGATCCGGAGAATCCCCAGGCTATCTCGACAGCCTGAAGATCAAGCGCTGAGCCCTGCCTGCGCAGCAGGCTCCAGCCCCGTTCAGTCCTCTACCGTACGTATCCACGGAGTGTGGTCTGGGGCTTTGGGGGCGGTGACCGGTGAGCAAGGCCGTCGCGGGTAAACGGGCTGGAGGCCGGTCGCCTCAAGCGGAACGGGGAACTGAAGCTGCGCTTCAAAGAGGCCGTAGTTTGAAACTCGCCTGTGCAGGGGAAGTCGCCCGTGCTTGGGCTCGTGCTCTGGCCTGCTGACGTCGCCACTGTCCTGTGGCAGGAGTCTGGGATTCGCGCTTGGCGCTGATCACCAGGAGCGGTCGCTGGCTTGAACATCGATCGATCCGCGAATCGAAGCCGGGGAGTTCCCAAGAACCACCGTGTAGGAGTCGGCTTTCCTGGCACTTTCGGCGGCAGAACGAGATCGGCGTGGCGCACCTGTTGCTCCAAGGCGCTCCAAAAACAGTTCGAGAGGGGAATGGCGCAGGGTCAGCATGGTGAATTGTCCTCTACCGGATTGATGAATTCGGGTGGGGTTATGGATCACCCGCCCAAGCCAATGTGCGCTTTTGATGCAACCCAAGCCGCGAAAAACCGATCATTCCGGTACGGTGTCTGACGCCTCGTCGGTCTACCTCCACGCCAGAACGGAGAAGCCTGAACGGCCTTGCCAATCACGCAGCAGGCAGTGCCCGCGTTCACTCAGAGCCACCTACCATCGGGAAAAGCAGCCGCCTGGGCGCAGGCCGCAACCGCTGGCGTTGCGAGACACTGGTCCAGAGCCGGGCTGACTCGAATGCGGAAGCGCGGCCCTGGCTGTCGATGGCGAATGCCCGCTTGCCAGCCGCTGATGGCTTCCGCGCCCGTGCCGTGGCCAGCAGCTCGGCGCGCCCTGGGCAGCTCGGAGGCTCGGCGGTGAGCGCGCGACGGGCATCCTCGACCATGGCGCTCCGCCGGCCGCCAAGGGCCCAAGCGCCGCGGCGTTGCAATAGACAAAGCCCCGGGATCGTCGCCGCCGCAGGGGCGAAGCACTCACGGCAGAGGCCCGTGCGACAGGTCCTGGGCGCGGCACGGAGTGGCTGGCCTGGCTGGCGATCAGGGGCCGGCCGAAACCGCTGTGGAACGGCGGCGATGCAAAGGCCTCGCGAACTTCCAGGCGGCAGGGCTGAGCCAGGGGGAACTCCCCGGCAAGCGGCTCAGCGTGAGACAAACGGGCATCAACCTCGGTATCTAACCGGGTCAGGGCCACTGCCCCATCGCCTGGCCATGGCCGCTTGCCGAGCCGGTTGCCCTGGGCCTTGAGTCTGCTCCAGGAAAAAGGCGGTTGGCTTCTGGGAAGAGGGGTTCGGCGGCGAGCGGTAGTTCGCCCGCCTCATCCAGGCCGTTTCGCCTTCCCCATCGCCTGGGTGATCACGACCAGAATCCGATCGAGGGCAGCGGCGTACGACGCACCACACGGCTCGGGTCGTGATTGGCGGCATGAAACCGGGGCGGCCCTGGGCGGCCGAGCGGCTCAGCGGGCACCGGGGCTTGGGGCCTGGCCCTTGCCTCCAGCTTTGGAGCGCCCCTTTTGCTTCTGGCTTTGGCCTCTGCTTTGGCAACAGTTTGGCGGCGGCTTTGGCGCTGGCGCCCTGACACCAGCAATTTGCGGCGCCTGCAATCAGCCAATCGGCGAGCAAAGCTGGCTGCGGCTGCGCCCCCGCAATCTGGAAGAGCAACCGAAGGGTCTTCTCCATGAAGCGGTCGCCCATCAGGAGTAGAGCGGGCGCTGACGTGTTTGCAGGGGGCGCCTTGTCCCGTGCAGCTGCACTCGCAGCGCCACCTCTTGCAGTTTGAAGGGGAACAGGCGCTTGCCCCGCTGGCGGCAAAGGCCCGCTCGATGTCCTGGGGCATCACGCCAGCCACACCAACTGGGCGACCAGCGGGCCTTCTGGCCCGAGCGCTTCAGAGCACGTAGCCCAGTTCGTCGGAGAGGGTGTCGCCAGAGCCTTCAACCTTGGTAAGGGCTCAGCTTCGGTGCCCTGCCACCCGGGCATGGACCCCGGCGCCCCTCAAAGCGGAATCGAAAGCAACGTTGCGAGCGGCGTAAGGTCCCAGGCGCGCCTTCCAGCCGTTTCTTTGTAGCGTAGGAGTTGATCAGCTCCATCCACTGCTCCACCCAACCCCAAGAAAGGGGGGGGGGCCCCCCTTGCCCCCCCCCGGGGCCGGGGGGCCCCCCCAGGCCTGCTGACCCGCAGCTGGGTGGTGTGATTGGGCCTGACCGCCGGAGGCGACGCCTGGTGCCCGGAGGAGGTTCAATGAGAAAGTATGCCCGATGGCTGGGCTGCGAGCCACCAGGGGCAGTGACAGAACATAGTGGAACAAACAGAACACAAAGGCGTTGATGGCACCTTACTTCTTTAAAATACAAGAAAATAAAGACCGCTTTGCGATATAATTTTTGTTGGGCTTTTGCTGCGGTTTTTAGTAGTTATGTAAATTGTTTATAACGGAAAGGACTTGCTGTTGTGTTGACCTGAATTGCCCTTTCTTGCTGAGCTGTAGTTTAAGGAGCGGTTGCGGCCAACTCCATGGATGGGCTGCCGATCGGGCGGTAATGCCGTAATAATCTGTTCCTCCCGCCTCCCAGGCGCATCGCCTTGACAACGGAGTTCTAAGAATCGTCAAACCATTTTGTCTTTGTCATGCTGCCCCTCAAATGCAAGCGAAGTAATGATAGACATTAGTCTTTAAATCACTAATGCCTGGGCGCCATACAAGGTTATACGAGGCAATCATCATGCCCGAATGTTCCTTCGCCTTGGGGCAAGGCCCATCCATCCGCCAGCTTTTTCAGAAAGAATTTGGCAATCTCACCCAACAAGGGTTGTCGGCCCTAGTGAATACTGCTTTTGGTGTTGGCAACTACGCCAGATGTCTCCATGGAGAGCTGGCCTGCTGGCACGAATTTGTTGATCAATGCTTGCAATCATCTGTGCAAATATCCGGCTGACCAAAGAGCACCATGTTTGCCCTTTTAACGCGGCTAGTCTGTTGTCAATGGAGTGGGAATAGAGCCAATCATCGTCATCGGCACTTGTGATCCAAACCCGCCTCGGCATCGCCCAGCCTAAATTGCGTGCTGCGGCCTGGCCAATCGTCCCCGCTCTGTCTTGAGACTGTGGATTCTTGCGGATGCTCGCTTTGGCAGGGCTTCAAACCGCTTTGGGCCATCAACGAACTAATAACGTGTTTCAAACCACACAAATCATTGTTTTGTAGGCTTGATTTAATTTCCACCAACATGCTCAGCAGCCGATTGGCAATAGCCTGGTTGGAGTAATAACGCCTAACAGTCATCCAGTTGCCTAAGACTTGCTTTTGGTTAACTTCAAAAAGACTGGAAACTTTTAGTTCTCACGCCTTGGTGAACTTGTGGCTTAAGGCTTACACTTTTATACAATATTTGGATAAATAAATAGGCACTTGCCGATCGGCTTGAAATCTCATTCATGAGCTCAGCCTTACAATCTACCAATTTTGTGTGTTGATCTCGTGAGCCCATGTTGAAAGCCTTCGGCGTGCGGCGGCCAGCTGGCGCTGATTGAGGTTTGCGATCTTAGGGCTGAAGCGGTTGAAATTCGGCTTAAATATTCAGGTGGTCGATGCTTTTGCTAGCGCTTAAAGAGGCGGCTTATAAAATAGCTTTGCTGGAAATACATGGATTGTTGTCGTTAGGAAGTAAAAGTTTCACCGTGCTGGAGCTGCCGTCTATCTAACAGAACGTAGATTCCGACCAGAGCCGCAAACCAGATTGCGGTCCACTGTCTTGAGGCGCTAATGCTTCTTCGCTCCGCATTAAAACTGATGCAGCAGTGCCCCTGTCTCTTTCGTTCCGTCGCTAACTTCTTGCTGCTGGCAGGCCCGTAGAGTTGAAACAGACGATGGCTTCAGACAAAACCGTTTTTTCCAGAAGCACCAGAAGCACTTGTTGCCCTGTCTGCTGCCTTGGTGGCAGTCTTCTGCTGACAAGCCTGAAAGGCAGTGGCGGATGGGCGGAGCAGCCGCCCTGGGGTCCGCAGGTTGCAAACGCTGGGTCCGATCCGGCCAGGCGTGGAAACGGCACGCGCCTGCCGCCTAATCCAGAGGTGAGCGCGAGCTCACCGTGCGCACATCACTGAATTCCCGCCCGGGGTGAAGCTGCCGATGCAACTCCACAACCCGGTGATCAACGCCGCAAGCTGATCGCGGCCAGCTGCTGTGAATCATGTGAGGCGGGCCCCTCCAAACAGACTCAAGGCGGGCGATGAAATAAATCGAGATGGTGATACAGCCCTACCCTAACGGCAACCAAATGAACGGCACCAGGAAACCGCGAGATCGTGGGTCTATCGGGGTTGGAGGGCAAGCCGATACCGTCCTTGAAGTCGCTCCAGCAAACCCAAGTTTGGCCGAGCGTGAGTGGCGTGTAGCCACTACTCTTTTTCCAAGCAGCTCTGTATTCATAGCCCCGAATTGTTCTCCTGGCCGATTGTTGTCTAATTTTCACGTTAAGCGTGGGGGCTTTCGGTTTAACTGAATCGTGGTGGAGTGCAAATGTTGACGCGTTGTTCTTCCTTGCAAACTCATCGAGATTCGCGTGAGACAGCTGATCCCTTGATCAGGGCGTCGGGTTTTTTGTAGTCAACCACGTAGCGAATGGTGAATTCTATCCAGTTGTCAAGTGGAGAAACGAGGCTGACCCGACGGGGTCAATCTGGCATCTTCAAATTAAATACTTCCTGGAAATCCACTGCCAAGGCGCGGCTTTGGACATTCGGCTGTTTGTATGTGGTTGAATTCAATCTCTGCAAGTTCACTTGTTTTCAAGGATGGATTCGTGCCAAGCGATGAATCGCTTCGACTGTCACAGGGATTTTTGATCTCGTCCATAATAGGGGAAAGTCGCCCGATAATTGAAGACTGGCGCCTTGAAACACAAAGCGTTGGCGATGCCGGACAGATCCTTCCCGTGTAAAGGTCAGAATTCCACCACTCGCCAGGTTCCATCAACGTTGTTCGAAAGTTGGCCGATATCAATGACATCCCTTTACTGCTCCTAATCTGGACCCCCGATCCCCCGGGTTGTAAAGCCACCAGCTGAATATCGCAATCCAGCCTGCCACGCTGGCAATCACTTCCTGCAAGGAAAAGGTAATGCCTGCGCTTCGCAACAACCAAGGATGAAACGGTCAAGCACCCAGCCGTATCCTTGAAAGACGAATCGTAATGAAGACAAAGCCCCGCAAGTATCCAGAAAAAGTAATGAGTTTTGCGCCCGAGTAGCGGCTATCAGAAATCTCTGGATCGATAGACGTGTTTAGTGAAAGTATTGAAATGAGTCGAATCAATAGGCTTGATGACCCAGAAGTCCTGCCAGCAGCATGAATAGCTTTCTGAGACGAGGGGATCGCCAAATAGAGCTGACCCCACTGAATTAAAAGTCTGCATTTCCGTATCGCTTGGGCTTCTTTCCATTGCTGAGCATCTAAACAAGGCTCCCTAGGGAGCCAATTTCAGCTTGCTCGGGTCTTCCAGCAGCCGTGGCAAGCAGTGCACAATTTGCAGGGGCGGGTGCCGCCAATCGATTTGGGGGCGCTGAATTCAGCCGGTCCCAAGGCTGTTGTCACGCATCGGGTGGATCCGGCAACACGAAGATCACGGTGCCGTTGGCCACGCCGGCAGGCAGCGGCTCTGCAGGCTGCTGGTAACGATTCGTCCAAAGGAGAGCACCCGGAACAGCTCCCCGAAGCCCTCGATCTGTTTTTGTCGAGCCCGAAGGTGCGACGGCCCTCAGGCCTGCCGTCGCGCCGGTTGAGGCACGGTTCCCCACTGCTGATCACCACCTGCACGGCCGGATTCCGGCAATCCAGCCGCTGATCGCGGCAACGGTTTACTGGCATATGTCGGTTAATCGGGAAGCGGGCAGCCGATCGTCACCAGCCGGTGACCGGCGGTTTTCCAGCCCGATTCGCTCAGCAGATCGCACGGAGGGATCGCCGCTGGCGGGGTTCCGCGCGCTGCGCCATCGAAAACGGTGAGCAGGGCAACCGTCAGGCTCACCGAGGTTTGAATCAAACACCAGCGAGACTGGTAGGCAGCGGCTTCTCTGTCGTCGAAACGTGATGGGCTCCAGTTTTCCAAAGGGGCTCTCCCAGCCGATGGGCTGCCGGCGTTCGGCACCAACGGTTCGAAGCGTGAATCGGGGGGCGTCCGGCTGAGACCTCCAGCCGCACAGCCGAATAGGGGCGCCCGCAGGCTGCTGCCTCTTGCCACTGTCGCCGATGACAGCTGCAGTAAGACCACCTGTGCAGTCAGCCGCTTCGATCCGCGCTCGCTGCAGGTCCGCTCCTTTCCGGCCCGCTGACGGCGCAGCTGTAGCCGCTGCCCCCACAGATCAGCCAGGGAAGTGTGGGCGTCGCCATGGCCGTGTTCCCAGCCGCTTGCGACAGCCCAGCTCCAGGCAAGTGGGCGTGGCCGCTCAACACCAGATCCAGCAGGGGTTGCTTCTGGCCCTTGCTGACCTGTGCTCCTCCAGTTCGCGGCCCCTGTCGAGCCACCGCGGAGTCTGAATTGGCGTACGGCCAGGGTCTTGCCCTGGAACCACTTTGGTCGCCTCCGGTCACATACGGCGGATGGTGAAGCACCAGACGCGCCCGCGCACGGCCGGGTTTGCGCCAGGAGGCACCCAACCGACCCGGAGCCAGTCAATTGCTCCTGATCGATCACTGTCGTCGCCAATCCCCGCTGTTCAGGCGCTTTCTCGATAATTCGAGGAGGTTGTTGTCGATCGCCCTCGATTCTCACCAAGCGAGACATCAAGCGCGATCGCCCGGGTTCCGTGTTCTGCAACGAAGGAGCAATCCAGGCCGATGGCCTTGAGTTCGTGTTCGGCCTTCTGCTGGTGAGTTTCAGCCCGTTCGGCAGTCCAATCTCTGCGCTTTTGGCCCCCCTTACCGGAGCCCTGTCCCGGCAAAGGTTGGTTGAGAAGTGTGGAGTCGCCGCGCCGAGAACATCAATGCCGCATGGCGGAAGCTGTAGTAACGATTCGGCGCCGCGTGAAAGTTTGCCGGCCGGTAAGGTGAAGGCAGCGCCTGTCCATCCACCCTGCTGGTGTAGTGCTGGTCGAGATGGTCGCCCCAGCGAGTGTTTTGGGAACGGCCCTTGAGGTAAATCGAGAAAGCGCGGGCGAAGGCATGCCCCGCGGGTGGGAGGCCATGCAAGCCCACATCCAGGTTGATCAAAGAGCGCAACAGCCATTGCAGCGGGGCCGGTGATCCCAGAGAGCAGTCTCCGAGCCAGCAAGGGGCAGATCGTAATATCGTGATTTACCGAGAACGGAAAAGAAAGGCAGCTTGAAGGTCATCTGTCATGAGGCGATTCTCTTGGTTGATCACCGCCCACCAACCCAATCCCAGGTAGGGTGACGAAATTGAAATTTCGGGCCGGTAAATGTGCTCATGAGCCCACCTGATAGACCAGATCTCCGTGTGCAGACGAAACTGGCAACCGTTGCCCTGCTCCATCATAGCTTGGCCAACCTGGCACTGGGGCCTGGCCGGCGATGGCGCACCCAGGTGCCACTCCCGGTACCGCTGTCGCCCAGCACCAGAAAACTGAAATGGATCTCGTGGTCCCCGGAGTTCGAGCTGAAGGCCAGTTGCGTCTGATCGATCTGCCGACTGTGACTTGGCCGATCCTGCCAGCACACCCGTTGTGCAATGGCGTTGCATACTTGACGGGAATCGTCGTTCCTTTGAATCAGCTGCATCAGCGGCTAAGGCGAGGGCAAGGGGCGTAAAATCGGTGAGACCTGCCGGGCAGACATTTCCAAAGGTGTCGGGTTTGGCCTCGACGATTTCGCGCCATCGATGCACAAGGGAGCTGGGCCGGATCGGTTCGATCGTGATGTGTGCGGGCCCGGAAGCAAGAAGCAGATCCCTCGCGATCTGTCGGCGTCTGCAACCAACGGCCTGAAGCCGCAAGCGAGGCCTAGGGCATTGAGGGCTCTGCAGAGGTTTTCGCTGGTGTGGCGGATGGTGACCTCCAGCAGGCCGTCGTCGGGAGTGACCGGCCGAATCCCTGGGCCAGAACAGAACTCGATGGTGCGAACATTCCGCCACTCGTGAATTGCGGCGGATTCAATTCAATTCAGTTTCGCCATCGATTGTCAGGACTGGCTTAAAGGTGGCCTGTTGGCCAGCTGCTGCAACCCGCCAGCAGAATAGGCAGGGTGCCCTAGCAAGGTTCTTGAGCTCCCGGGTCGCCGGCCTTCACCATCCGCGGCTTCAAAAACCAGTCGCGGCCAGCAAAGAATCATCGGCTGGATTGCAGCGGGCCGCCAAATCGATCACAATGGGTGTTTTTCCCCGTCAGGATCGTCCCGGCAAGCCTCCGCGAAAGAATCGAGGGGAATGCCAAGGCCAGCCGCAAAGGCATTGGCGGTGCCCCGCGGAAAATGATCCCCAGGGATCCCGGTGGCCGATCACCGCGCCCGCCACCGCAGACACGGGTGCCATCTCCACCCGAGGCGATGATAATGCGTTGCTGCCCGGACTCACTCTCGGTTTGGGCTGCGATTCCTGGCGAACGGATGGCGCTGGCCTGGGTCGGTGGGATCGACATCGAATCTGGTCATCACCAACATTCCAGCAGAATCTGCGGCTCCAGGAGATAGCGATCTGGGCGAGTTTCCTGATTGGGATCTCCCTGCCCGGCCACGGGGTTGAAGAATCAGATAGGCACGCGGCTGTGCGCCAGCCCGTGGCAATCGCCAGATCGGCGGGTGGCTTCATTGAGAGAGCCAGCGGTGTGTTCTCGATGGCACAGGCCCGGATCAACAGCGGCAGCTTCCGAGGCCAACCTGGGCAACCGTGCCCCAAATCTCAGGAAAGAAGATGATGGCGGCCAACTTCGGCGGCCAGCCACCTTGCCGGCCAGCCTCGGATAATCACCGCGTCTTCAGGGGGCCTTAGCTCTGTGGTCTTGAGAGAGGCGGTTCTTGGATGCCTGGCGAAAGGCCTGGGCCAGCTCCGTGTTGTGAGCAGCTCAAAGTAGGCGGTGATCGCTGCTTGTACTATCCATCCAGGCCAGCAGGCCTCAAGCTGGGATGGGTGCGCCAGTAAGCAAAGAGCTGGGACATCCTCAAATCCGTGCGCGAAGGCCCGTGTGGGGCCGAGGCCTAGGCCATCTTGACTTCGGCTTGGGCCGGCCGTGGAGCCTTGCAGCCATTTGATCGATGGCTGGCGGACAGCAGGCACGGCGCCGCTGAGGTGGTCGATCGCCAGATGGCGTGGTGAAGAGGCCGCGGGCCACTTCCTGGCTGTCCATCCCGGTGGCTGCGGCGGAAAGAACATAGGCGACCTCAAAGCGGGGCCCCGGAGTCCAAGCGGCAAGGGGCGTGAGCTGAACCGAAAGCTTTGGTCACCGCAAGGCCAGGGGCCTGAGGAAAATCTGGCGCTGCAGTGAAATGATCGGCAGGGCCGACGGCCAGCGCCTTGCCATTCGGCTGGGAAATCAGGGCGGTGGCCCTGGATGCCGAATTGTTTCCAGGCTTTGCTCGTAGGCCTGCGTGCACCAGCGCAAACATGCCTGAAATGAAGTGCATGACGCCCGGCGGCATCGGTGTCGCC
>Ga0163217_1033309_pt1 | contig 10837 bp, 4 predicted proteins | sample SynspAceP_FD_185933 | JGI IMG/M metagenome (GOLD analysis project Ga0163217, IMG submission 185933) | Saline lake microbial communities from Ace Lake in Antarctica - Synechococcus sp. Ace-P (PacBio error correction) | ecosystem: Environmental > Aquatic > Non-marine Saline and Alkaline > Saline ...
ACAACAAAAAAAAAAAAAAAAGAGGAGAGGATCCCCATAAAACCCAAAAAAACAGCAAACAAACACTTCTTAATTAGAAATGAGTTTTGGAAAAAAAAAGCTTCTTCATGGCCCGGTATTAACATGTTAACTCACTCTTTAAAACGCCATAGCCCTTCAAGCTTGAAAACCTTTTTTAATGAAAGGAAATTGACAGGCGGGTTTAATAAATAAGCTTTTTTGTTCCGCGGTTGCAATTGATCGATGAAACGTGAAAAGGTGGATTAGTATAAGCAAGAAAGCCAATACAAAGGCAACTGCAACGTTATGAGAAGTTGCTAGCGTTTTCAACAAAAAGGGCCAAAATTGAGCCAAACCTTGACCGTAGAGCAGGGTTTCACAGGATTTACGGGCACTATCAAGAAAAAGATAAAGACGCTTGAAATCAAACTCTGACACAAATTCATCTTGATGTATCTACTAATTTCAACAAAATTTGGTAAAACAGTCAAGACGCTAATTAATTCTAGTGAACTGATTTTAGAATGCAAGTAAAACGGTGAAATCATTGCCTACGTAATAGCAAATAACCCACCTAATGTTATGATGCAAGCAATTTAAAGCTCGCAATACGAGTTGAAACTAAAAAAGGCCGATTGAATTCGGCTTTTTTTTGTATGCTAATAAAAAAGAGCCGTTTAATCCCTATCTTTTGCTTTTTCTTATACAAACTCTAGCTATGTAGGTTATTTTAAATATGGCATATGCCCTACTAAACTAAAGAGCGGTGTCCTTATAACTTAAAGGCAATGCTATAGTTTTATTGAAAATGCTGAAACCATTGAAACAGAGATGGAAATTATGACAGAGGCATAGGATTTAACTCAACCTTAAAAACAGTTAGAAGCGAAGTATTCACATCATTGTTGAAGTCGCTGCGAATTTGACAATCCAGTAGCTTTTTTCTATTGGTAAAGACTCAGCGGTTATGCTGCCATCTTGCCATGGAAAGCTCTATCCTGGGAAGCCGCCTTTCGCTTTATGCAGTGGATACGCCTGGGAAGTTAAAGAGATGATTTAAGCTTTTCGTGACGAGTTAGTTGCCAATGCTGGTTTAGAATTATTGGTCCATCAAAACCAGAAGGGATTGATCAGCATCTGTCCCATTTACTCATGGAGTTCAAACATACTGATTAGTAATGAAAAACCCAGGGCTAAAGCAGCATTGATATATGGTTTTGATGTCTGCATTTTGGTGGTGCTCGTCGTGACGAAGAGAAATCGTCGTGCCAAAGAACGTGTAATATTTTTTTCGTGATAAGCAACACCGATTGGGACCTAAAAATAGCGCCGCTGGAGCTATGGAATATCTATAAAATGGTAAGTAATAAAGGCGAAGCATCGTGTTTTCCCATTATAACTGGACTGAGTTATAGATATTTTTGGCAATATATTTACTTAGAAAGATCCATTGTTCCTGCTTTACTTCTCTGCAAAGGTCCTGTTGTTTGAGCGTGTGGTACGTTAATCATGGTTGATGATAACGCATGCCACTCAACCGGCGGAAGTCCCCTGAAATGAAGTCGGTTCGTTCCGTACTCTGGTTTTACCCGCTAACGGGAGCAGTCGATCTGAAGCGTGCGTCTTTGCTGGAAATCATATACAGGAAATGCTGCTCACGAAAAAGCTCGTGAGCGCCAAGGGCGAAATTGATTTGACTCATGATTCTTCGGGATAATGGAAGAGAAAAGAAACAAGGTCATTTCTAAGTTTGGAGTAATTAATGTCTCCATCAACAGAATTGATAGCCCAAGATATCCTCGGCTAGTCTGAAAGCAACATTGAAGAAAAGATCTACTGCGTCTCCTAACCATTGTGGGCAACGTAGATGATGGTAAAAGCACACTAATTGGTGCGTCTTGCTACTATGACTCAAAAGTTGATTCTATGAGATTACACTTATGATGCCGTTAAGCGTGACTAAAATCTGGCACACAAGGGAAGAAAATTGATTTTGGCTCGCTTGTAGATGCCTTTAGCTGAGCGAGAGAGGGCATTATACTATTGATGGGCTCGCGTTATTTCTCCACTGAAAAAGCCGCTAAGTTCATCATTGCCCGATACCCTGGGCGATGAACTACAGCACGTAACATGGGCAAACCGGCGCCTCTATCTGTGAACGCTTGCGATTAATGATTGTTGATGCCCGTTAAGGCGTGCAAACACAAACGGTCGTCATATACCTACATAGCGGCGTTACTTGGCATCAAGATGTGGTGGTGGCAATAAATAAAATGGATTTGGTTGATTTTTCTGAGCAAAAATACATGAAATTCAACACGACTATCTAGTTTTGCAGATCAACTTGTGATTCGTAAACCGACAAGATATTCAGTGTTGTTCTCTTTGTTGCTTTGCGGCGGCGGATAAACGTGCGTTAACCCGTTTATGAAAGTATGCCTGGTACACAGCTTACCTTTGATTGGCGATCCTGGAAAACGTTCCAGATTATAATCGTGAGTGAAAGAAGATCATTAAGACTTCCTGTTCAATAAGTTAACGCGAAACTAGATTTTCCTGTTGGTTTCTCTGCACCAATTGAATAGCGGGGCGCTGTTAAGCCAGGCTGAGAATCATTGCCTTGCTTCTGAGTAAAACTAAAAGTTTGTAAAATAGTGATTATGATGGCAAACCATGAATCTGCTAAGGCTGGATCAATGGTTACAATTACACTAGAAGATGTAAATCGATATTAGTCGTTGGGTGATAATGCTTTCACACCACTGAATCAGTAGAGGCCCGTGATCGCTGCAAACTTCGAGCTTCGTTTGTTTGGATGGCGACCAACCATTTGGTTCCGGGCAAGTTGTATGATTTCAAGCTTGTACTCAAGGTTTCCAAGGTAAGGTGAAAAAAAAAAAGAATATTTTATATCGCATTGATTGTTAAAATACCTTGAACAGAGTGATATCGATTCTTTGATTAAAACGGTATTGGTTGAGTTGCGATTATTACATTGATGCACATGTCGGTTTGATGAATAATCAAAACAGCCGTTAAACTGGTGCATTAGTCTTTTGATACGATTGACCATGTCACCAGTTGGTGCAGGCATGGTTAGAAGAAGCAGTTGCTGAAACTAGACATGACTCAATAGCAGTTGCAGAAGCATCGTGGCAGCACGCCTCGGCCCAAAAGCGGCCGTCCATTGCATTATCTTCCTGATGTTTTTAGCGAAAAGCCGATGCCTAAAAGAATTGTTGATTGCGTCAAGGTATTGTGGTGTTGGTGACAGTCGGATTGCAATAGATAAAGAGCCAAATTACTTCGTCAAACAGGGGTTACATTTTTAGTTGTCCGACTGCGTCTTTGCTGGACTCTGAAATTGTTGAAAAGGTGGCTTGATGATGTGGTTTATTGATTATCGAAAGCGTTCGCTTATAATATAGGGTTCAATGTTCTAGTACAGCAGAATAAAAAACCAGCTCGTGAGGCTGTTTTTTTATGCTATAAAAATTCTATGCGGTTTTACTGTTATTCATTGCAGCATCGTTACTCTTTTCATTGTTTAATTGGCTCATTTCGTTAATGGCCAAGTCTTCAGTAACTGGAAATATAGAGATCTTCTTTGCTGATGGTTTTTTTTTCTTTTTTTAAGAAAATCACGTAGCTTCATGCTATTGAACTCACAGGCAGTCCCAAACCAGAGTTGCTCCATTAAGCCAGTTAAGAGACTTTACCTTCGATTAACAGGTGCATTCCTGAACTACTCTGACGAGATTTATGACCCATTTTATTTTCTATATGATTTTTCAGGGTGCTTTAATTCTTGTATTCTTCTTCAGAAACACTTCTATCACGGCATAGCCTTAGCGGTATCTGGTAGCTCACCTAAATTTAAACGGCTGATGGCAGGCAATGCAGTCATGTCGCCACCTCAAAGCTGCCAATGTCTTGATAGGTTAATAGATTTTTTTAGGGCTGGGCCAGCACTATTACAATGGTGTACACCACCTGTTGTGCTTTCGCCCATGTTGAATGCCAGGGGCTCGCCATCTTCATGAAGCTGAAAATCAATAGTCGATTTTCATTCGATCGGTGGTGAACGAATTGGTTACGATTGCATTAATTGGTCTTCCAGTGCATTAGGAATAATCAATTTACTATTGCTGTTATTGAATCTTACTGGAATGCCTTTAACATTTTCTCACCCAGCGTGTAGACGAAGCAATATGCGGTGGTTACGAAAGGCTCTTTCTGATAACAATACAATTCTTTAGGTTGTGGTCTGTCATTGTTTGTCTTAATTCTTTTTAAAAAAATTAATCACTTGATTAATTGATCATAATGTCGGCAATAAGCGGTAAAGCTTGCATCTTGCTCATCAGTAAGGCCTAATGAACATTTTGCTTTTTCATCTCTCTCTTGGTCGATTTCTGAATGCATTCATCTATTCTCGCCCAGTTGGGTAAGTAGAGCAGTGTCTGCTACGGTGATTGCTTGGGTGTGTTTTTTAATCTATGTAAGCTCTTCACTAAACATTCTTTGATAATTCTAGTAACTTGAGATTTATACAACGTAAACGATGCGATAAGTCGTCGGGCTACATCTGGTATTATTCTTAATGCACTCAGTGACCGAATGTGCGTTACTGGCAAATCAATCCAGACTGAATTATACAGCCGCTTGGATTGGCTTCTGTAATGTTCAGAAATAAGCGTATGGCAGCACATCGCTAATGTTGTCACATGAAGTTCACACCTTATTGAGAATGAAGTATCATATATTTATCTCTGTTGACATGGTCAACTCAGAAAATTTATGTAATTTTAAAGTCTACTTTTTTGCTTATTTGACTAACTTTCTATTCTAATATAGCCTGTGGAGTTAAAATGGTGCCGTTAAATCCAACCAGCGGCCAAGTAATGAATAAAAAAGAAATTCAATGATGGCATAACCAAAAGCGCTTTAAATCGTTTAAAACAGCGGAAGCTTGCTGCAAAACAAGCTCATCACCAGCGTATGGGGACGAAAGTGTGTGCTGAAAAAATATTATAATTTTGGCTTGGAAGCCTCTTATTTGGGCTATGTCAATACTAAACGCGTCATTGAATGCGAGCAGGATTGCCTTTTATTTAGTAAGAAAGCTTCATTTTACAGACGCATTGATCCCTGTTACTTTATGCCGCTTGGTTGCGCTAGAGGCTTGACTCGGACTTTTGGAAAAAAATATTTTTTAATTTCGCCTTGTGCAGATGGGTTAGGTAGTTGAGCGTGAAGTGAAAATATTTTTTCAGTGACAGCCTCCAGTAGTAAGGAAGGCGTTTGATAGGGAAAATGGTGAACGACGAAGTAAATGTCTTACTAAAAACGGTCATCAGTGCTTATGCAATAACTCTATACAATTAGAACCCTAAAGCTTGTAGCGGACAAATTGCTCAGACCTGATGAAGTCCGTCTTTGTTCGCATATATGCTTTTGCCTTAAAATATTCCGGTTATAATGTCTGGTGTTTCAACTTCCAGTAATATTTTATTGCTGCGGCGACGAAAATACTCCAAGAACACACAGCTCTCTTAACGAGACAGTAAATTAGGAAAGAATTGCGCAACCATTCATTGCGGCGACAGTTAAATGCTTCAAACATGTTAACAAAGAAATTACCTTATGCGGTTTGGGTATTCATCGTCGTCGTGAACCAGGTTGGCGTAATTTCCTGGACATCCGAGATCGTGAAGGTATCACTCAGTTTGTTTTGATCCAGATCGTGCTGAAAGCTTTTGCTATTGCAGACAGTGTGCGTAACGAATTTGTCGTTAAAAATGAAAGGCTTTGTTCGGCCGCTCGCCCTGAAGCGCACAACCAATCGCAAAGCATAGGCGCACTGGTAGATTGAAGTGCTTTGGGTATGACCTTGAGAATTTTGAATGCGCACAAACACCACATTTTCAACTTGATGAACACGAGTCAGTTGGAGAAGATGTTCGTTTAAAAGCATCGTTTTATCGATTTCGCGGTCCGAAGTCCAGCTAAAAACTGCGAGCTTCCGTATCAATAGGTAAGTCTGTATTTACGTCGTTACCTAGATGATAATGTTTTTTAAGATTATCGATAACGCCTATTTTGGACGCGTGCAACGCCAGAGGCGCTCGTGATTTATTTGATACGAGCCGCACTCACAAATGCAGTTTCTTTGGCCTTAACCCATCAGTCACCTCAGTTTTGTTCAAACAGTTTGTTGATGGTTTCCGGGTTGATCGTTACTATAATTGCTAAATGTTTCGTGATGAAAGATTTGCGTGCAGATTCGTACCAGAATTCACGCAAGTGGATATCGAAACGTCTTTCATGTCTGAAGAGCAAATCATGTATGCAAGAAGACTGATGTTGTGTTGTTTAAGGAATTGAATGGATGTTGAATTTGGTACTTTCCTCGCATGCTTTTCTGAAACAATGGAGACCTAGGGCAGCGATAAAGCATGATTTTGCGTATTCCATTGACAATGTTGACTCTGTGTTCCGACTTGAAATGGCCGATGTAGAGCTTAAAAGTTTTTCTGGCTTAGCCACAGACGACTAAGGGTCGTGTAGCGGCGCTTTATAAAGTACCGGTGGTAATTGCCATTAACTGCAAACAATTTGATGAGTACACTAAAGTTAGTCGGCATCTACGGTGCTAAAGGGCTTGGCTTATATCAAGTAAAAGATAAGTCCACTAGAAAGGGTTGCAATCCCCGAATTGTGAATTTTTGCCGGTTGCAGTTCGTGAAGACTGCTTACTCGCCTTCGATGCTCAACGGATGATTTCTTGGCTCCGATATCTGAAAAAGTGGTTAATGACCTTGGGTGCGCTACGTGCCAAACTTGTGAAGATATGAATCTTTACAACATGTAAACTGGGCACTCTTTGGTTTGTCGATTTTCCTATGTTTTGAAGAAACATCTGACGGGCGGCAATTAACAGCCATTCATCACCTTTACCGCACTTCTTGCTCACCAGAAGACATTAAGCCATCCTTTGGCTGCTCTTCTCAGGCATATGACATGGTGTTGAATGGGACTGAATTAGGTGGCGGTTTCGATCCGTATTACAGTCTTCAATGCAAGAACGTGTTTGAAAATAATTTGATTACAGCAAAGAAAGAACAACAAGGAAGTTGGTTTTCTTGTTGATGCATGAAGTTTTGAGCGCCACCACATGGCGGTTAGCTTCGGACCTTGATCGTGTTATGTTGATGACAGGTTCTAGCTCTATTCGTGCGTATTGTTTCCTAAACAACAAAGTGAACGTGTTTGGTTAACTCAGGCGCCAGGATGAGGGAGCGAAAAACAACTTAAGAATTAAACATTCGTGTTAGAAAACGGTAGTGAAATCATAAAGAAATCAGTGGTTAAGACTTATTTTAAACAGTAAGTATGTACAATTGAAAGAAAATCGTAAAAGGGCCGCTATTAGCGCTTTTTATTAGATTACCAATTGCATACTTGTTAAAGGGCTGTTGAACATATACGTAATCATAAAGGGCACAGAGAAACCATGGTTAAAGACAAATTTTAGCGGATTTGACCGGTTTCTCGAATACGCGTTTGGGTTATTTGATGTAATAAATGGGCAGTCATGTTAATGTCAACAGTGGCTGCATTCGACTACCAATAGCGCTGTCGTTAGACTTAACATATCTTCAATCAACGTTTCCGCTTTGCTCGATGAATATGAGCAAATGAATTTGCTATCGAGAAGTTTTTTTTAGCCAAAAATCAATTCTGCTTTAAAGCTTTGGTCAAGCAAGAGGCGCGCTATTGTTGCGGGCCCTCTTAGGAACTTTTTGTCATGAATACGCGGCAAACGAGTCAAACAATCTGTTGATTGGGCATGGTCAACGCAAAATAAAACACAAGTTCAGACAATGGTTCAGTATTATACAATTTAAATCCGCCTAACTCAAGAGATGCGGCAGATGCTTTTAGCGATTGCTTTGTGGTCATCTAAACTCGAACATCGCGGCGCTAGAATATGGTGTGTAAAGCGAGCAGGGGCTCATCTAAGGCTGGACGAGAAAAGATGTACGGAAAGCGTTGTATCGACGAAAATGTTCGCACACTTGGTAGAAAAACCACCTGACTAATTGGTTGATAGTTGGCTGTATACGGGTATGAAATAGCGCATCGATGACGACTATTTCATGATTTGCCCTCAAGTTGGCGTCAGGTTAACACTTTTATACCCATTTTTTAGTAAAGAAGATTCCCATGCTCTTTAGGTTATTGATAAAATGAATCGCGCCTTTATTTGTGTTTTTAATTAAGGTGAAAAGGATTGGACTAAATGGCATTGCTATTTTTTATCCAGTATGTTCTTCCGAAGAAATTATTACTATATGTCCAAGAATCAGAACGTAGACGCGCTTAACGGATTCATGGGGGGGTGAGGGGTCGTAAGAAGACCTGCTGGAGGCGTCTTATTATTGAATTGGGGGCGAGATAGCTTGGGCAAGCTGCAAAAAATGATTTGTTTCTCAGCCAACTGTTTGCGTCAAATACAGAGAGACCCTAGGCAAGAGCTGAAGCCGCCTCATGATCTTGGTTACAAACGCAAGAACAGGCCAAGGCGATTGCCCTGCATACCAAATGGATTCAGCCAAATATGAAAGACATCATTAAGTGCGCTTTGAAAGGAATGCTAAGGAAATAAAGACATGATTGAACAGCGATCGTATTAGTTCCTGCTGATCTAAAGTAATGATCGAAATTTGTGGAATCGAGCAATACGGCCAAGGCACTGGCTGATACATAGGCCAACCGTTGTTTAGAGAACAGATGGAAATTTTTCATTGAGGCGGCTAGAAACAGCCAGAAATGAGCCATTGGATCAATACTTTAATTTTTCGGTCTCAGGATTGGTAAGAACAAACACTTGCTCATATAATACGGCAACGAAATGGGGTGGGATGTGAAAACAAACCTCAGGCCCTGTATTGGAAAAGGGGCTGGCGACCTTGCGGCTCTCTACAAATCCTAATGAAGGCGATATCCTTTTTATTTTCGAGAGAACACGATTAAGTCCCCAGCCATTTGAAGAGGTGCTTATCCAGCATATGGAAGATTACCAATCTCGACATTTAGATTGGTGAAGGCCGGCAGCGAGATCGGATAACAAATTGATACCGATTTACACTTGTAGGAGCAACACGGCGAGCGGGATTATTAAACCTCGCCCATTCGCGGTGATCGTTTTTTGGCATTTGTTCGCGATTAAGAATTCTATGAGTTTGCAATCATGACTACTATTGTGCTCGCTCTGCAGGAAAGAATTGGGATTGGATCTTGATCATCCTGGTTGTTTTGAAGTCTGCAAGAAGATCCGAGGATAACCCAGAATTGAAATAGGGTTGCTCGACGAGTGAGGGCGTAGCTCAAGTACGAGGGTGAGGCGCTTGGTCGACAAGCCGTTTTGCTCGAGCGCTTAGATATGTAAGTGTTAGATAGCTCTAAGGATTTGATCATTTAGATAGACGTTATGTTATGACTATGATAAGAAAAGTTCGACGGAAGACCGGTTGGAACTGGATAGCGTTTCTGCTGCGGCTATGATGAAGACAAAGATACGATCGAAGATGTCAATTGAGCCATTATTTGATTCAGCAGGGTTTTATATCAGGACAAAAGAGTCCGTCAGGTTACAAAACGTGCATAATGACATTTTAATTTAGTCGAACTACTTCAGATTTTTAAATAGAGTTTATAAATGTCAATTTGGGTCTTATCTGCAGTGTAGTTTTTGTTGTTCACTTGTTATAGTTGATATTATAGCTGCTTCCATTTTTTCATGGATTTGCAAATATTTCAAGAGAATTCGAGTTTTTAAACAAAAAGCGAAAAAAGTTGGTGCTGCATTTGAGGAGATTTTGGGTCGGTTCGATTTTAGTCCGCTGTATCGTAAGCTGAAGCAAAAGGTCGCAAAGTTCTCGAAGTATGGAGAATATTTTTCACGCTTCGGAATCAAAGAGTTCAACTCGACTGAGACAGAGTCAAAATGTCGATCCTGATGCATTGATGGATGGAGTAAGAGAGCAATGCGAGTAGCAATGTTACGAGAAAGAAAATGGACAAGCATATCTGCCGTTTCTGTAGCGACTGTCGGTTCAACGAGCTCCTTATATAAAGGTTTTTCGTACGGTTTGGTGAATCATGCATTCATTTATTGGCTAGCCGAAGTCAGCAGCAGCACTAGCTGCGTTGCACTGGTATTTTGGCCGAGCGCTATAGCGACAGCGATAGGGCTAGCAGGCCGCCATTCCGCGTTTTAGCGTACAACCGTTTTTCTTCGACGCTGAATTCTGGGTTCAAAGCCTATGAAGAATTTCGCTGATGAATTCACTAGTATTACAACGCAAGGACAATGTAGGAGGGAGGTCGCTGTATATTGCTCGCCCGAGAAGAGAAATAACGTGTCGCCCGATGGCTGAAATAAATGTCTGCCCTTTCATTGAGTAATGCTGGTGTTGCATGGTTTTTTATGAAACGTGCCCCTAATGCTTACTCAAGGTGATTGATGTGGAGCTCCACTAATGCAGGTTCAATACAAGACAGTGAAAAACGCAGTAATGTGCCTCGGTAGATTCCAAGGTAAGTTCTATTTGGGTTGTGGCGGCACGCAGAATCAATAGATTTAGGCAACTTACAAGAATAGGTCAGAAAGGTATTGGACTAAGAAGAGTTGGTATTAGTAGAGGATTAGGAGCTTTGGCGAATGTCTTGCTTGATGTGTACAAGAGTTCCAACGTAGGTTATGTGAGAACGGAATAATTAATGAGTGTTGCCAGTGAAATTCAGCATCCCATTTTGCTCGCATGGTTGC
>Ga0163217_1117222_pt1 | contig 10837 bp, 9 predicted proteins | sample SynspAceP_FD_185933 | JGI IMG/M metagenome (GOLD analysis project Ga0163217, IMG submission 185933) | Saline lake microbial communities from Ace Lake in Antarctica - Synechococcus sp. Ace-P (PacBio error correction) | ecosystem: Environmental > Aquatic > Non-marine Saline and Alkaline > Saline ...
ATCCTCCGGCATTTCTCTCGCCTACCCCATCGTCAAGTTTATGGGAATACTACGAGAGGTAATCAGTGAAGGTTTGGCGCCATACATTCCCCTCGGACTACTGAAAATCATTTAACAAGTTTCACCAAACCATGTTTTGGACGAGGCCAATAAGCTTGTTGAAAATCATGATTTTTTAACTTATTTTTTTCTTTTCTTATAACCTCTTATAGTATCCAAACCTTAAACCTATATCATTTTCAATAAACTTTTTAAAACTCTTTGCCTAAAATTTTGAAAACACAATCGCCAGTAAACTATTAGTGAAATTATTTAGTAAACCAAAACTACACTACACCATTTTTTAGAAGTTGGTTTCTTTTCTACCATCCTATTCACAATTATCAACAACCAATCCTTTATCCTCATTAAACAACAAATTATTTAGTTTATAAGTGACTTGCCGAGGGAAGGAGAATCTAAACACTAATCAACTAACTAAATATTCCCCTTCCAAAACAGGACTTTTCTAAACATAAAAATCTTGTTCATAGTGGCGGGGGAACACTACAGCCCGACATAACAATCGGGACATTTTTTTAGTCCTTATTATTCTTTTATCCAATATGCCGGTTTATTCGAATAAATCAGCCATGGCAATATCATAAAGACATGCCTATCAAGCCGCCCCTAACCTGGTAAGAACGGCCGAAACAACCTACCGTTCCACTACTGGACAGTTACATCGGGCATGGTAATCGGTATGACACGACCAGATCCCCACCCCCGGGCCCCCCGGCATGGTATAAAAATCCGCAGTAGTGGCCCCAAAAAGCCGAAAAGACCAAAAGCAACAGCGATTTTTTCAAATCCCGATACGTTATTTATCCAATACAACATTTTTTCATAGAAATCAATTCCAAATGCGAAGAGCAAAGTAATGAGTACCCATCAACATATCTCTGCAATTGAATGCCAGCATACAAAATGAAATATGTAAGCCCAATCGTATCTCAATCCTTTTATAAGTGGACCTTTGTGCGACTTCCCAGACAAATTCAAAATAAATGCCAATAACGACATTGTAATTATGACTTTCTATAATTTAGTTTGTTCAACCAACATGATTGGAAAAAATGGTAATGACGATAAATAATTACCCAAAACCAAATGTTATGCCGGTACAGATGTAAATGCTGAACTTAATGTCTTTCATTTTATTATAAGTCTTTTTTAACCTGTGTCAAGATATTGTATCAATTTTCCCTCTTTTTGCCGCCTTCTGAGAGCTTTGCCTTACTATGTATTAAGGAGTCCAGCAAATAAGAGAGGAAAAAAAAAAAGTAAAAAGTGCATTGGTCATCGTGTCTTCCTATTGTTGGCTCGATAATCCGGACTATCAGATTTTAGCGTGTTTTCCGCTGCGTGTGAAATATTTCACCCATTCGTTAACCAATTAAAAGTTCTCCTTTCCCCCTTACCTTTAACTCATGGTCTTTCCAAAATCCAAGCGATCGCTCTGTGATCTTATTGTACCGAACGGATATTTTCGTATTGGTCTACTGTGGCAATCATAACAACTTCTTGTAACTTGCTTTGAATCGTTAGGTCACTGTATTGATCATCAAATAAAAATCCGTCTTGGAAACCGTATCACTCTTGATTTGAGTGGTGGGCACAAACTGTATGCCCACATCAACCAATCAGCAAAAAAATGCCAATGATTTTTAACCGCTTCACTTAGTTGATCTGTTTCTGTATATCTGCACAGGTCAATGCACTCTTTGCTACCATAGTAGGGATCTGATTTCTTTCGTGGCCTTAACCATTGGTGCTTCCTTATTGGTTATTTACATGGGGCAGAAATCCTGATACAAGGGTTTTTTTCGTTCCTGTGATGGCAAATCATATACAATTAAATCTACACTCAAACTTCAAAGTGCTCACGTTGATGTCGATTGGACTTTCAAAATATGTTCCGCATGTCCTTTGCATCTTTCCTATAAATATCCTTTTAATTCTTCCTGTTGTTTGGAAGTAATAGAGAACTTCATATCAAAGACTTGTCTAAAAGCAGAACCATATTCCGCCCGCTCTTAGCAGCCCCATCTTTATTATCACGCGAGAGCGAGAGAGCCATCTTTAGTCGTACGCATAATTGCCCACATTTGGTCGATTAAGAGTCTTCTTGCCAACTTCGTTCATCATATGTTGTTTGAAGCGATTCCATAGATGCTTCAGTCATGCATTTCTCCTTCTTCATCATGGTGCCCATCTTTCCACTTTCCATTGTCGGGATGGTGCCCATCTCATCGTTGTTATTTATTCCTTTATTGTGATCTCCTGCCACTGATGTTTGCCGTTCGACCGCGCCGTCTACGCTAATTGCTATCGCCAAAATTCCCGTTGATAATTCTCAAGTTTTCTCATTTTGTTTAAATTTTTAATATTTATTTGAAGTATTTTTGTATTCGGTAACTACTGAAGAGTTGAATCCTAAAGCTTTTCATCACGTCTTCTAATCGCTTGTACGTGTATTCGCACTGTCTGTCCTTCTGCAATACCCTTCAACGTATTCATTTTCGACTGATTGCACTGTGGTGCCATAGGGTGCCACATAGCGAGCTATAACTTCAACTTCCTTGATTGAAATTTCTTGCAATCATACATTACAGAGTGTGAGCATAGTGCACAGTTTATCCTCGTCGGCCTCCAGTCTTTGTGGGACATAGGGAAGGATTACAGGCTCCCGAATATCCATTATTTATCTTTGAGAATCCACATCCGTTTTTCTTTTTCCAAGGTTTCCTTAATCAATATCATGGTCATAATTCCAAACCGTCTTTTTAGTTCTTCGTAACTTTTCAATTTATCAGGTCAAAATCACCCTCTAGGGTTTGTTGAAAAATATTGTCATAATATTTGTTTTTAGAAGTAAATCATTCTTTTTGTTTGCTTCGTATTCTTCCTGTAAATTTCCCAACCCTTGGCGATATGTTCATGGCTCAACAGAATACTCCATTCGGGGTTCTATTCACTTCTTTATAGCAATATCTCCTGCTTGTTCTTCTCCATGACATATACAATATATGAAGCACCCACAGGTAACCCAGAATTTCAAACTATAATACACGATACCGCCCATATATCATGCAATCAGAACTGAATATTTTTAAGTCTATATTCGTTCTTTTTAAAAATAACCATTTTTTCCACCAGTCAAATGAGTATAGTAAGCAATACCTAACGGACTGCTCCAACAACCGAACCAACATCACGATACGAACATTTTTATCCAGTATATATGGGAAAGCCCGCCGAGAGAACAATAGGCTCAGTTATATTATGGCGTAACAATTATGGCGCATATTAGCCGTATTTCTTTTCCGTAGGTTTCTCAAAATGCCCCAATGGATCCAATATCCCATGACCAGGACTATCACGATGTGTCACCACTCAAATACGATTGCTATTTCTTCGCTGGCTCAAATCATACAAAACGGTCTAAAGTGAGTTGCGCAAAGACTGCGACCGAGGGCTGTCAGACTCGGACAATGTGTCCTGCTATGCCCCCTGGGCTGCCACTCTCCAAAATGATTAATGGGTAATTCAACTATCCATTCCTCGTTAGCATGGCCGTCATTCTTGAAACGGACAAAACAGGCAACAACACACGAAATCGTGCGCAAACAATGCAATACTTACTGTAAACCAAAGCCCATATATATAGACAAAGGCACTTGAGGCTTCCCCAAACGAGTTCTTGGCCTGATACGATTTCTTCTATATCGAGAGATGTGAGAAACTGCAAAGGCACAAAAGATATATTCGCACGTGGTAGCGAGATTGCCAATGAGAGATTATAGAAATATGCTGCGTCCCTACAAATTTTTATTTGGATTACAATTTATCACCACCTCCCGCTATTTGTTAATGAGTAGTAAAGCCTTATAGGCCAGATGCCGACATGCCAAACCCCTAGATAATTTGAAACCGGGAAGTTGCGATAAACTGCTGGATGAAACTACTTCTGAAAAAGAAAAACCTCGTCTGAGCAGGCGACCAAACTGACTAGCAGAAAGAAAGAGACAATGCGCCCTGCTTTCATTCGAGGATGCCATTACCAAGGCACGATTTACCAATAAGGAATGACCAAGTGGTTCCTGAAATATTTATTAGGGCGCGCCACAATTAAAAGCACAAACTACTGCATGAAGGCCGAACGCCACAGATACTATTCTCGCCAGATCCAAACAACAATGATGTCAGGAAGCGCTATCCAATCGACCCGCACCTGTACCGAGCAGAACGAGCAACCGCGAGAGGAGCCTCCTCATGACTGAATTAAAAACGCCATGCCGCGGATGAAAATCAGCCAATCAACAAAGGCCCCGCGCGACTGCCAAGCAGTTAGAGAATTTACACACGCCTGTACTCATAGATCTCATTTTCACCAGATTAGTAGGTGGCCATCCTCGCAGACACGAAGGTATAGCCCGCGTTTGACAATACTATTAACTGTAACCACGACATGTATACGCATCACATCAAGCCTACCAAGCATAACAAGAGCCCTGAGTACGAGGCTCCCACCGGAAAGAGTGAGGACGAAACGACAGTAAAGAGAGAGGAGAGAACCCATATGACCTCGAAGGTAGTAATCGAGCCACCTGTTCCACCAGGCAACAATAATACCTTACGCTTGAATGAATCACACTCCTACACCATCAGGCGATATTGTACATCCCGACAGAAACCAGCCCATCACCAATCGGTATCGCTTCGAGGAGCCGGATCAGTCGTGTCCATGGGGATGCCACTTGCACCTGACCGCGCGTAAGCTGTGCCGGCGTCCATCCGAGACAATGACATCATACCAAAAGCCTCCTGCGAGGTCCAAGGATCGTCGGCTGAGAGACGAGGTTCGGATCACCCGCGACTGACGGACGAAGTGCGGGCAAGACAAGTGTTCACGATCTCACCGCGCATTCTTGCTGCGGATGATTCTGTTCATGGTCGTTGCATATAAGTTAGAGATACAGACCGGCATCGACATATCTACGAGTTAGGGCAAGCAGAGTGCGAGGCGCGTTAGACGCAGCATGGTGACAACGCGAGGGAGCGCTTGTGGATCCGGGGATCAGAGGTGGTGTGGTAATGTGTGAGCGCTACGGGCCAGGCTACGCGCGCAGGGGAATAGAGCGATCGCTGTCAGGCGGCTGATGTGTGGGTGATGCTTGGTGATGTCCGGCCTTTGGTCAATCCCTTATCCGTCCGGTTGATGTTGTGCTCTGCCCTCACCGGGGATGGATTGCGATTCGGGGCTCAGTGTCGCTGTGATTGCATCGCATGATCGCTAATATTCTTCTCTATCTACAGGTGATCGGGGGGGTGCAAGGGGGTGGTATTCGCAGAGTGGAAGGCGCCTGCCGAACGGAGGTGACCGAGGGGCGGATGGAGGCAGGGGAAGCCTCAGAAGGTCAATTCCATGCCGAAGGTCGTGCTCGCCCATCGATCCTCGTTCGAAACAGACGATACCGCATTTCGTCGCTGCCGGCTGCGACGGCACGCGAGGCGAAACCGGTAGGAGGCAACGGAAAGAGCAGGAAGGGAGAGCGTAGGGCACCAAAGAACGTGGAAGGGAGCTGTCACGTCACCCCACCGAAGACGCCTTTGAACTAGTTCGAACCGACAGAAGATCGACACATGATCTAGCGAAGCAGAAAAGTGTAAGCAAAATTAAGAAGAACAGATTCATAAAGAACAGTTAAGACAGACCAAAAGCAGAGCAAACTGAGAGAAGAGTCGAGCACTTTTGGAACTCAAGCTAGTGGGAAGAGACAGCTCGGACGCAGCACGCTGCACGGGCGGGAGCGATGAGTGTTCGGTGCCGAGGCGGGATGAGAGTTATTAGAGATTTTATGGACGAGATGAGATACAAGAAGAGACACTTGGGACGGACTGAATAGACGCAGTGACAGTGACAGCTCGATAGTGAGGTGATACAGAGGAGGTTATGATGAGTTGGTGCACGGGTAGTGTGTGTGCCCTCTGCGGGACACGGCGCGGTGCGAAACGTGAATAGTGAGCGGCATGTCAGATCCGATCAGCGAGGTCGGAGATCTTCCTCATCGTGGCGGTTATAGCTGGTCGCGAGCAGCATCTAATCGTCTGGCTCTGATAGGCGGACCATTACTCGCAGCAACACAGAGAACATCATACGAGCCGTCGAGAGACGAGAGGCCCATGGACCCTGATCGCCTGCATCGGGAGATCTCTCCGACACCTATCCTTTGGACAAGAAGGAATTCGTACTGGAGTACACGTTTCGGGTCTCACGCGGGGCCTCCGAGGCTTGAGATATTGATGCATTGGTTTACGATGAGTTCATAGGAGAGTTCTGGTTCGCACACGGGACTCGTAGAATTCACGGCGTATACCTGCAGATTGTGCTGAGTCTGGGCGACCAATAGTCGCTAGAGTGGCTTGCGCGGCTTGCTCGATGGATTGAGCCTTTTAATTGGGCCTCTTGTCGCGTCGCTAGTACCACAATGGCTAGTCGATGACCGTCACGGGTGGCGGGCGACGCTACCATACTCCTGGTCAGCGGGCGAAGATGAGAAGAGAGGCGCGTGGCGACCTGGCGGGTGAGCACGCACAGCTATTAGCACTAGATGTGTGTAGGTCGATGATCAGGGCGGGGGGCGCGGGCGGAGGGGGCGACCGCGCGTGGTACTAAGATGATATCGGTTGCCTTCGGACGTCGGGCGGGGCCAGTGGGGGGGCCTAGGAAGGATACGCGGAGAGGGCGCCAGTTGGGGATGGAGCAGGCGAAGTAGAGAGAGATCGGGCGCGAGTGCGAAGGGCGGGCACGGGGAGCTAACGGGCGATGGGCGGAATGCTCCAGGCCGGGTGAGAGTAAAAGGTGTAGGGGGAGGAGGGAGGTGGTGATGCGCGAGGGCGAACCCAGGTGCGGCAGGCAGCGGCCCCACGGAATATGATAGCGTCAGCGTCAGTAGGCGGCGCATGGTCGCGCGGACAGGGCGAATCGGGGCCGGCCGCTGGGCGGGGCGCATTCTGTACAGAAGGGCGGCGCGGTCAGGAAGGCGGATCCGCGTTGGTGTGCTTTGTCAGCAGCCGCGACGAAAGCGCGTCAGAATGGGAGGTAATGGCCGGGGGGACGGAGGAGTGGGCGGGAGAAGTGAGGACGAGACTTACCGACACGCAGCAGCGCTTCTCATCCACATATCAACAATTGACTTTATCAATGTAGGGGGGGAAGCCGGTGGCAGGGGGGGGGAGGGAGGGGGGTGGGCGGAGAGTGGCGATAGCAAGGAGGTTTCCGTGAGAGGTGCCTGATGCTGGGCGTGCCTGCAGCGCACGGCTCAACGAGGAGAGCACTCCGTGTAATCCGGGGTCTCACGAAGGGAGTGGCGGGGACAGGAGGCAGGCAAGCGTCGAGGGGGGACGGAGGTGCGACAGGTAGGGACCGGCGAGTGCCGGTCGAGCGCGAGAAGTGTCTGCGGCAGCCACAGAATTCGTTACATCGGCCGATGTCCGGGGAGAGGGGGGGCACACAGAGGAGGGGATTGTGGTGTGGTTTTAGGTGCGGCGAGACAGTGGAGGGGTGTGGAGGGTGAGTAGGGCGCCTGGGAGCGGGCTGGGAGGATACAGAGACGTGCTGGATGTGGGGATACGTATGGACGGAGCAGATTGTGTTGGGAGCAGTTGAATGTGCATCAGGGGATGCTGTGAGGAGGACTCGGACACGGGAGAGGGCCAAGGGAGCTGTTGGACTAGACGAGCGTACGTAGGTGAGCTGGAAGCGGCAGGGTGAGAGGGCATCATAGGTACGTGATCGGTCAGGTGCATGAGCAGGCGGGCGGGTTGTTATTGGTATAAGGCTCGGAGCGGACGATGTAGTTATTTCCCGGCGGAGGTAGCATGTGGCTGAAATACGGGGCCGAGTGGTCAGGGACGGGAGGTAGGAGAGTGAGGCATGAAAGGGGGGTAGTGTGGTATGTGGGGAGAGGGCCGGAGGGGTAGAGAGGGAAGTCAGAAGACGGTTGGAGCGGATCGAACCGCGGAAGAGCGGCGGGCGGGCGTGCTGTGTGTGGAGTGTGGAGCGACGTCCATGAATACGTGGCCCGTGCCAATACTAGGCTCAAGGTATGACGCATTGGTATTTAAGGAGAACGTAGAGAGGAACAGAGTCGGCGCCCTTCGACAGAAACGACGGAGAAGGGCTAAGTACTTCCTATGCGTACCGGCTATGCGGTGTGGATTATGTATTCGCCACACGGCTACTCCCTGCGTTCAGGACCCGGCGGAGGCGGCAGAGGGTTTAGTGGTGGGACGGAGCGGACGCGACTGCGCCCGAGGCGAGGGCAGCGGCGAGACGATGACCAGCGGCGAGGCACTACCTTGAGCGGCGAGGGCGGCGTCCGGGCAGGACCAGCTTATGAGGGCCGGTGTTGAAGCGACGAGGGGCGTGGGACTCAGGACGGCGGAAGCTGGGGCACGAATGAGGCACGAGGAGCCAGCGAGGGCTGGAGCAGGGCAGCGAGGACGAGGAGAGGGCGGGGCTCGCGCGAACATTGCGCCACGCTGGACGGATTTATCGCAAGTTCAGTGGGCTCCCTTTGTCCTCGAGGCCATCAAGGATCTATGAAACTCTGGGGCAGGGGTGATCCTTAGCTGACTCATGGCTGGCAGGGGGTCTACACTGCGATAGTAGCGCAGGGTAGGAGCGCAACTAAAGTACGCCATCGCACAGGAGGCATGGAAGCCGGAGGCAGGCCAGTGCGGAGATAGGACGAGATCGCAGTGCCATGGGACTGCGACCAGCTTCGTTTCCGAACCGAGCTTCGTTCTGATAAAGCTTGGACTTGGAAGCGAGGCCGATCCACGAGAGTGCGCAACAAGCGAAATCCAGGAACGGTGTGTAAGCTACTGAAGAAGTGTGGAAAGCACTTTCAGTGAAAGCCTGGGATATCTCACCGTCCCCAGGGGGTCTAGGGCCAACGATTGAGGTTAGGCAGCCAGCGAGGCCGCCGTCATGCCATGAAGGACTATTGAACCTGAAAAACGCGCCCGGCCAATGACGCTAGTTGTATCAGATGGCGGAAGTGGATGATGGAATGGCAGCCCAGAACCCACTGAGGTGAAAGGATTCAAACAAGGCCCCATGCGGTGAAACGCAGGGGCAGGACGCCCCGGCCGTGGCCGCCAGGGTGGTGATGCATGACCAGGCTGAGTGCCGGCGGGGTGGCCACCAGCATGCCGCCCCCTGCAGGCCGGGCACACTACGATCACCAGCAGCAGGCCCCAACAGCAATCTGAGAGTCGCTCGCGGCGCACCGTGCGGCCACACGGCCCGGGCCTGGGGATCCGTGGGTGGTCAGGCAGCGGATCACCACACCGGTGGAGCTCTGGGCGCCCACGTTGCCGCCGGTGCGATCAGCAGCGGGATGAGGCGGCCCAGTCGCACCACTTCCTGCAGCACCCTCTTCGAGGCGATCACCGCGAGGTGCCGGTGGGTTGGCCAACAGCAGCACCAGCAGCCACACGCACCGGCGCCGGGCCCGGTGAACAGGTTGTCTCTGGAAGTAGTCGTCCTCGTCGCCGGCCTGCCGGCACGCCGGCGTAGAGGTCTTGGTATGGCTCCTGCATGGATCAGCGATATCCGTCGAAGTGTGGACGAGCCGCTCTCCGATCGACCGGCACGGCCGGAGTCGTAGCGCTGGTGATCGGGCACTCTTCTGGTCGGTGTGTGTCACGTTGACCACTTCCCGTCAGTCAATCGCCATGCGGTCGTCGGGCTCGGCGGTGACAGATCCCGCAGCGAGGGATTGCCGTGTGAGATGGGGGAGCCATCGGTGACATAAAGGCTGTAGACGGTCCCTCGGTTTTTCAGCGGGCGGCGGCGGACATGGCGAGGGCCTGGGGCGCGCTGTGGAATTCCTCTATAGATGCAACTCGTGGTCATCAGCCGGCCTGCGTTCGGCCTCATAAGAGCAGTTGGGCGGTGACGCGCCGCTCGGCGGGCTGAGCTGCATCAACAGCCGCGGCATCCACTCGCCGGCCTCGTCACAGCCGCCACCGGTCGTCTGGGACATGCTCTCCACCAGCTCCAGCCTTCGCGGAGCGCAAGCCGCTCCAGCAGGTTGCGCACCCGGGATGAAGAATATACGTAACCTACAATCGCCTCTTTTTTGACCAGCAGCCGACAGGAAGGGTGCAGGGTTGAGGGCGGCGTATCGCCCCTTCGGCGAGTCCACTCGCCTGTTTAACGGCTCCCGCGGGAACATTGGTGTGACCCGTCTCATAATTGGACGTGAGTTCAGTGTCGGGGCATGACTAATATGGGGTACCTAAATCCACATCGAGGCCACCTGAAGCCTGTTGTTTCCCGCGCAGTGGACTGCTGGCGCTGGTTGCTCGCTCCATCGCCCAAGGATAGAGAGACTTGGACGGGTGTAATAGGATGTAGACCGAACGCTAGGGTCGGCGTTGGATTGCATGCAACTTTTGAGTACCCATGACTGTGAATGTATGGACGTGGTGGTAGAATAAAAAACGCATAGTCAGCGTGAACGCGGCTCGTGGATCTCGGCGTAGTGCTGCTGATTGTCAATGTGGCCAGCCGTTGTGGCTTCACCCGCATACGCGGCTGCAGGCGCTTCAGGACAGCTAACGGCGGCGGCCTGAGGTGCTCGCGCTTCCCCTGAAGACTTTTCGGCGCCCAGGAGCCGGCAGCCTCAGCGAGATCCAGCAGTTCTGCGCACACCTCGAGGCGCTTACTTTCACCCTGTTTCGACAAGTTCACGCCAAAAGGAACAAGACCGCCCTACGACCT
>Ga0163217_1003890_pt1 | contig 10836 bp, 15 predicted proteins | sample SynspAceP_FD_185933 | JGI IMG/M metagenome (GOLD analysis project Ga0163217, IMG submission 185933) | Saline lake microbial communities from Ace Lake in Antarctica - Synechococcus sp. Ace-P (PacBio error correction) | ecosystem: Environmental > Aquatic > Non-marine Saline and Alkaline > Saline ...
CGAGGTCCAGCGATCTGCCACGAAGCGACCTTGGGTCGTTGAGAGCTGCTGCGGAGTCCAAGAAGCCGCTCGGCGGGAGAACACAACGCCTCAGCAGTCGGGGGCTATACAAAAGAACTACCCATTCCCCTACACCAATGCGGGGAAACGTACATAACCTGTCAGCGAAGACATTTTGTTAGGGCGCCGCTCTGGGGGGTACCGATCAGGGGCCGGAGGCGATGCCTCTGTGTCATGGCAAGCGGTTGGAAGATCAAGTTGCGTCCTGAGATCGGTGAAGGCCTGGCCGCCGGCCGCTGCCGCCAGTTCGCCGGCAAGGAAAAAGCCGATGTTGGAATAGCAGGAACGGTCCGCGGAAGCTGGTGGCATGCCTTCCGTAGCGGATGCGGCGCAGCACATCGGGGGCTCGTAGCCGAGATGGTCGAAGAGGTCGCCGAAAGAAGGCCGGAAAAGCCGGCGCGGTGGCTCAGCCAGGTTCCGCGGACGTTCAAACCCACTGGCCGCGTATGCGGTCCTGGAGGCGGACGTGTCGGTAACAGTTCCCACCAATGGCTTTGCTCCCAGGCCAGCTGCTTGCGATCCAACCAAAAGCCTGCCACCGTGGAGAGGGGGAGGTAGTATTAGAGAACTGGGAGTTTGAAACAGGTGTCCCGGCGCTGGTGGCGCGCCCGGTGACGAAATCGCGAACTCCCGAAGCCCATCGCCATCACCAGCCCGGCCGTCCTGCACCAAGGGCCGATCGCCATCCCGGGCACACGCGTAGGTGTTTTGAAGCGTCCCAGCGGGCTGTTTCGCCCCCTTGCCGCTGCGGCATCCCACCGCGCCTTGCCTGGGGCAAAAGCCGCGGCAAGACCCTCGGCCGGCACGAACCAGAGATGAAGAAGGAGGCGAAGAGAGATGGCCAAGGCGGACAGGTGGGCGCCCACAAGGGCGGAGAGACCCTGCCTAGCGAGCGGGATGTCCGTTGGTCGTCGTGGGACAGCCATGGCTGCGGGAGTCAGGCCAGAAATTCGGCAATGAGCGCTGGCACCCAAGGCCTCCAAGCAAGCCACTTACGAACGACCTTTTCCCTCAAGTGGCCCCTACGTTGGGTCTTGTGATGGCGGCCTGGGGAAGGGGTCCTTGGAATAGCAGGCCCCGTCACTGCGCGCTTGTTGCTGGCCTGGAGGGAGCGAACGTTCGCACACGACATCCCATGGACGAGGCGGCGGCCAGCACGGCCTGGCGATGGAGCCCCTGCCCGCCTACCCGCTCAGGGTGCTGAGGTGATGCGGAGACCCAGCTGCGGTGGTGCCTGCCTTCTGGCGGCGCTGGATGGCCGCCTCCCTCACCTCGCGGCGCTGGCTGGCTCAGGCGAGCACGAACGGTGCTGATGCCCCTGGAGGGCCTGGGCTATTACGCCCGGGGCCCGGCGACTGCAAGCAGGGGGGCAAGCCAGCTGTGGAGCCGGGGCTGGGGATAGAGACCTCGGCGGTCGATCCTGGCCGCGGCAGCTGGAGGGTTGGCTGGCGTTGCCGGGAAATCGGCACTCAGCACCGCCGGCAGCACCTCAGCTCCGCCTACAAACCTGCCGTTTTCCGATCCCCTGCGATGGCAACGTGCAACCGGGTGCTGTCGCGACCGAACCCGCCAGCCCCCGGCCCTCCACGCAGCGGCAGCTGGCCGGGTTCTGGCAACGTCAGTGGATTCCACTGCTCGAACACGCAGCGGCGCACCCGGGCGTTTTCACGCAGGCCCTGGATGGACCTGGGCGCCACTGGTCTGCACGCCCCAGCCAACCGCCGCGACCGCCTAGCCCCTGGGGGCCACTGCGCTGCCTACGCTGCCGGGCGATCCCAGAGTATAACGTGAAAGACGCCACGTAGACCGCTTGCCGTTTCAGGGTGATGGCGGTGGGCGTAGGTGCCTGTGATGCGGCGCAGGGTGCGATCCGATCAACGGCCTAGATGTGGGGTGCTGGCGGGCTGTGGGAGTTCCCCGGGCAGCCAGCAGGAAGCAGGCGAAGCGATCACCGCCACGATCGGGCGGGGTGGAGGGAGGCTGGAGTGTTGGGTCGGCGAAGAGCTGATCACCCTGGACACATCTTACAGCCACAAGCGGCTGCGTATTTTCATCGTCCATCTCTGCCGGCTGTGCTCCCGGGTGACCGCCCGTTGGCCAGACAACAGGTGCGCATGGACCGGGACGCCCTGGCCTGACTTTCCCTTCCCCGCCAAGCCAACAGCCGGATCATGGCGGCCCTGTTATGTATGTCAGCTGGGGATAGCAGTAATGAAGCAGTGAATCCAGCCGATGCTGGGGTAGATAGTTGGCACTGCTGATGACAGGAGTTTTATGACGGACTCTGTCGGTGAGCCCCTGATGACCGCTCGGGGTGGGGGTTACCGGCCAGCGATCGCCCGCCTGCAGGATTGCCTCGGCGGGGCCCCGCCAGCGTGGGCCTGCAGCCCCTGGCCCGGCCTCGCAGACGGCGCCGCCCTGATCGGCGCTCGGCAACGACGGGCAAATAGAGAGATGAGATATCAACCAGCTTTTAGAGGAGGACGCGCGTCGACACCACCGCCCTGCAGAGCGATCCGCTCCGGCCCAGCCGCAAATCGTGCTGGTACACCGTGATGCGATGGCGAGCGCAGCTTGGTTGGGCTCACGCGATCAAGCGCGCTGGCTCGCCGACCAGGCGGGATCAGGCGCGGCCTGGCGTCGCCCCTGGAAGCCACTGCCTGGAAGGGGCCAGGTGGTTGCTGTGGCGATCCCCCTGGCCAGCCAGTGCCGCTGCGCCTGCAGCTGGCGATGATCGGCCTCCGCCCGCCGGGCGTGGCCTGGCCATCGACTGAAACTGGCCGACCCAACCTTCTGGGCTGTGGGTGGCGCTGAGGCCCCTCCGAATCGGAGTCCGGCCCCTGCTGCAGCCACGCCGCCTGCTAGTTCCCGCCGAAGAGGCCGACTGGATTCGCCGGGCAGCCGGGATCCGGCCGCCGATCAGCGCCGGCATAAAAACAGAGATCGCGGTGATCGTCACCCGACGGCGCCACGGCCTGGCCCTGGTGGCTTGGGGGAGGAGACAGGCCGGCTCGAGTGGCGGCCTTCAAGCTGGAGGTGGGTCGAGCACACGGCGCCGGCGACGCCTTCTGGCCGGCCTGCTGCAATCGCCTCTGCCTGGATCAAGCCTGCTCAAACTGCTGCCGAAACACCCAAGACCGAGATGGGGGTGCGGCAGGCCATGCGCTTCGGGAAAGTGCCTGCGGGGCCCTGGATCTGCCGGGGTCCGGCGCGATCGGAGCCCAGCCAGCAGGCCGGAGAAGGTAGAAACCTTTTTGGCAGCAGTTCTTCTGCAGACAGGCAAGCGGGCTAACCCAAGAATCCGCCGGCGTGATTCAGGGCCATGGCGGGCCCTTCGAACTCCATTGGACCAGTTTCCACCGTCAGGCCAGCGCGGGCGGCTGCCTCAGGCGCTCCGGCCATTCCCACCGCAGCCCAGGGCACCAACCGACCTGGGCTTTCTTCCCTTCCTTGGGCGAACAACTCAAATCGGCGGAAGCGGCCTGCCTCAGGCGGTATGAGGGTCAAGGGGGGGTGATACGGGCCCTGCGCGGCGCTGTAATGCTGGGCGAGGGCGAGCCGGCTGGTGACAGGCTCCTCGAAGGCTGGCTGCCAGCCCCTGAAACCAGCTGGTCTTGCCGGCCCCAGCATCGCCTGAGCAGCAAAGCAGCGGCCGCGGTGGCTCCAGCTCCAACAGCCCACAACAGCAGCCTCACTGAGGGCGCGTGGGCCGCAAGGTCGGCAGAACCAGGTGGCCCGTAAACCGTGTGCCTGTCCTCCAGGCTCACCGAGGTCCCTGTAGATTCGCCAGAAGCGAGCCCGAAGCCTCGCGTCTCTGCAGAATATTCCCGTCCACTCTCTCCCGAATGGGAGCTATCCCACCATGGTGGCCTGCAACCTAACCCTCTGTGCTGTCTGACGCCCGCAACGGCGCCAACAGCAACGACCCGCAACAGCACGACTGCATCCGCCTCCCGGCCCGCCTCGTCTATTGTGATAGAGAGGGTAGGGGTAGCCGACTGGGGACGAAAAAGAACTGCCATCGCGAAACCGAGATGCCGGGGCTAATGGCCCTGCGCCGGAAGTAACGGCACCGAACCCAAACCGCTGAAGGAGCCCCGGATCGCCGGCAGCCCTCCACATGAAAACGATTCAGAGACGGCAAGTTCTGATGCGAAAACCGCTCACAGCCCTGGGCGCCGAAGGTGCGCCTGGGCCTACTGCAACACTTCTTCTCAACCCAGGACCACGGCGCCTGCGGCGATAGGCGGCAGTCGGCATTCCGTGTTTCGCCTACAAGGGCGAAACCTTGACGAATAACTGGCTTGGTATGGGGGACGACGGCGGCACCGCCGAACATGATTCTCGACGGACCGGCGGTGATGCCACCGGCCCTCGTCGTGCTCGGCACTAAGGCGGAGCAAGACTCTCCGTGCTCGAATAACCCCGCAAGCGAAGAGGAGATCGCCCTGTTCGCTCTTCGATCCGGGCCGCGTTGTTGGCGGTTCACCGGGCTTTCTAATTCCGCATCCATGCCAGAATCCAGGCGTAAACCGAGGAAACAAACCACCGCGTGGCTCGCCTGTACCAGATGCAGAAGGCGGTGAGCTGCCGTTCCGGCGATCAACGTCAAGATTCAAGTCACCAAGAAAGCAAGTTTCGAACAAACCTCTACGGCTGCCGCGAATCCCTGGTGATGCGATCAAGCGCGCCACCGATGTGAATGGGTGGCGGCAAGGTTGTCGCTGGTGATCGGTTACGTAACGGCGATGTGGGCCAAGGGTTCGGCCCAGTCGCCTTGGCGGGGCCTGGGCTCCACGATGATGATCGCCGAAGTTGGATCCGATCTGCGCCCTGCAGGCGGCCATGGGAGGGCTACCGGGTGGTGCGGCTCGAAACGGTGGTCGGCGATGTCGAACATCTTACCCGGTGACCGCCACGGCAACTACCAGGTGATCGGCCATCGAGCACATGCTGCAGCATGAAAGGATCAGGCCATCGTCCTGCTAGGCCACTTTCGACACGAATCGATGATGGCCTCGCTGCAAGCAATAACGAAATGGAGACCGTCAAGCCCCAGGTGGCTCATGATTCTTCCCCGATGGGCCAAAGCGGATCATCCTGCTCGCCGAAGGCCGTGGCTGTGAACTCTGGCTGCGGCACCGGCCACCCAAGCTTCGTGATGAGCAACCTCGTTCCCAACCAGGTGCTTGGCCAGATCGAGCTTTTCACCAACGGACATGGACAAAGGAGGTCCTATGTGCTGCCCCAAGCACCTCGATGAGATGTGGCCCTCTCCAACTCGAGAAGATCGCGCCAAGCTCACCGAACTCAGCCAGCAACAAGCCGATTACAATTCGCCGTGCCGGTGGGAGGCCCCCTACAAGCCCGAAGCACTACCGGTATTGATGGGCCTTGCTGGAACTGGTCCAGAAACTGCCCGGAAACTGATCGGTGCAGCGGTGGAAGCCCATCCATGGGGCGGGTTTTATGGCCGCGATTTTTCTCGCTCATGTTTCTCGAGAATCTCTTCCCGCCCATTACACTCGCTGATCATGCCCCTCGGGCTCTATAATCGTGCACCACGGCCAGCTGGCCTGGTTGCCGACGATGGCGTCAGCGCCGGCTGCTCGGCAACCGGGTGCTCGGGGCCCTGGCCTATGGTCAAGGCATCGCCGGCTGGTTCAATGAGGAAGCGCATCGGAGCACTGGCTCGATCGCACGGCCGCTGAAATCGTTGTGCCGCTTCCGAGGAAATTGCGCCGCAAGCCCGCGCCTGGTTCAAGCCGCACGCACCGCCTGGTGTTTCTGGGTGCGGCTGGTACCGCATTCGCACCCTGATCTTTCCGTGCAGCGGCATCCCGAAATGATGGCGATGGTGCCGTTTCCTGATCTTGGACGACTCTGGCAGCCTGATCTGACCGTTGCTGCTCAAGGTGAGCATCCGTGCTTGGGTGGAGGCTACACACGGGAGTGTGATCGAGCCGGTGGCCCCAGGTGATCAAGGTGGGTGTGAATCGGGCGAAGGCCTCGCCCTCGTTGGTGTGGCTCGGGCTGCGGTCTGCGCCAACGCCAACATCCACAACCACTAACCCTTTGCTTCTCCCACCTGCAACCTCCGTGCTTCAAACGGAACTTCCTGGTCGCTGGCTCACCCTGGTAAGCTTCGATCCTCCACTGGGGCCGCCATCGCCATAGCCGCCCTGGTCGGAATCGCGCTTGGGCCATTGGCGGTCAACCCGCACACCGGCTTTTGGAGCGTTCCCTCGCCGCTGCTGCGATTCGTCCAGCGTCGAGCTTGAAGCTGCCGATGATGCCGGCAGGGAGCCTTTACGCAAAACAAGTCCGGCGGCCACCTGTGCCTGCTACCCAGATCTCCGAGGGTTGAACCAGTCGGTTTCCGTCGTCGCGGCTGCCGGCGTTGCCAGGGTGAGGTTTGGCCACCACGTGCCGGAAATCGAAGTAAAGCGCACTTCGGGATCACGGCCGCACGGAAGAGAGGGTTATGGAATTGACACCCATGGGGTTCTCCTTGACGGGGCTAGAGGTTGATTGGATCAATATGCGCCAATTCGGTTCAAGCGCTTCACTCCCAGGTACCACCCTTGACCCGGAGTAATCAGAACGGGTTTAGCCAGTTTTCAGCGAAGGGTTCCGGGCCTCCATCGCCAAGCGCAACGCGGGCCATGAACAGCTGGCGCTGACCGTAGGCCCAAAGCATCGATCCTTTCAAATCCTATGATCGCGCCGCAGTTGCGGCACATCCGGTTTTTCAAACGTTCCAGCTCTCCCGTGACATCGCCATCGATCCTGGGAACGGCAACACACTGATGTATGTGTCCGGCAAGGGGATCGTGCTGCAGGAGCCCTCGGGGTGGTGGCCCTGGAATCTCGAGCGCGGCAATCCCCCTGGCGGTGGCGATGAAGGCCAAGTTGATGCTCGGCCGCACCCCCGGCAACATCCGGGGCGGTGCGGCCGCTGCGCGATGGCGTGATCGCCGAACTTCGACGCAGCCGAGATGATGATCAAAGACCGTTCACTCACGAGGCGCAACGAGGGTCGCGGCATCGTGGCGCCCCGCGGTGATACGGCGATCGGACTGCCAGCGCGCGTACGGGCCGTCAGAGCGGCGGGCGTGCGCGAGGCCGGTTTGGCCGGGCCAGGAGGTGCATTTGATCGAACGAACCGGTGGCAGCCGCGGATCCGGGCGCCGGCCTGCCGGTACGGAACCGGTCGGACACTTGATTCGTGGAACATCGCGGGCGGCACCACCGAAGTGGCCGTGTTGAGCCTCGGCCGGCACGGTGGTCAGCGAGTCAGTGCGGGTGGCGGGCGATAGAAGAGTCAGGTGAGACGCCATCACGTCTATCTCAAGAAGTGCACAACTGGTGGGGTGGCGAACGCTACCGCCGAGGAGATCAAGATCCGGATCGCTCGCCTCCCGAACGACAGCCCACGACAACGCTTTGATGGACGTGCGCGGCCCTGCACCTGCTCTCGGGCCTGCCCCGCACGATCAATTCCGCAGCGGCGACTCACGCCGGGACGGATGCCGATCGCTCAAACGTTGATCTGGAGGCGGTGAAGCGCACCCGGAGCGCACCACCCGCCCCGAGCTGCCGCCGACAATCGTCGATCGACTGGGAAATCAGCGTCGACGGCGGCGCGCTCTGGTGCGCGGCATCCGGTGACTGATCAGCCACGAAAACCGGCATCCTCACCGCACGTGGCCGCAAGGACCCCCTGCTCTGCGTGTCCAACGGCTGCGGTCAGGTGCTTTGAGGATTACAAGCGACTGGAGCAGGGTTTCTCGACACCCCTACGCTTCAGCCGCCTCCTCCCTGATCGCACATGCCCATAGGGCGTCTGCCACGCCTCCAGCCCCAGGGGTGCTCCGCTCCTGGCCTGGGGGCTGCTGGTACTGGCCTTGTTGGCGGTGGGCTGAGCAAGGGGGCTGTTGCTCAGCGACGCCCTAGCCCCTACTGAGCAGGCCGTTCTGGCCTCGGTACGGCCCAGCGCGAAGTGGCTGCAGTCGGGGGGCCCAAAATAAAAAAAAAAAAAAAACGGGTCTGGGCTGCCTGACCCGTCCAGCCCATCTGGAGCAGGACAAACCGCCGCTGCGCATGCTGCTTGACCTGCAACGGGCCAATTCCCGACAAACTCACCGCCCGCCTGTGATCTCGCGGGAGCCTGAGGGTTTTGTGCAAGCAGCTGTGCTCGGCCTCGGTCAGGCCTCAGGGAATCGGCCCAGGCGACGCGGTGGGGTCCGGGCGGATTGATCGGCCGGGTGGCCAGCCGTGACCCCAACCACGGCCGGGTGACCCTGCCTTCACCGATCGCACCAGCCGGTGGGGTCTGGTGGGACGCCACCCAGCGCATGGATTGCTCACTTGGCCTGGGGACCAGCCGGCCGCAGCTCGTCTTTCCTGGAGAAAGACCCCACAAGTGCGACCCGGGGGATCTGGTGGTCACCTCTCCGGCCAAGCACCCTGGTGCCCGCCGGGGAATGAGCGTGGGGGCTCCAGGCGGTGGATGAAACAAGCGGTGCCGCACCCCACGGCGGTGGGTGCGCTGAGCGCACCGGTTGGTGCCGAATCGACTGGGTGCAGGTGCCCTGGTGACGTCGCCCGCCACGCAAGCCAGGCACCTGACGATGGGGTCCTGCATCGCCTTCGGTGGGCCGTGGCAGCGCTGGCCGTTGTCCCCTGCTCACCCTGGGCCTCCCCGTCCTTTCGAAAAAGGGCTGGGGAATGTCGCCCAGCTGGGCCGTGCTCCTGGCTGTTGCCCTGGTCCCTGGCGATGGCCCTCTCCGGCGCCCTGGCCCGGGGTGGGCCTGGGCTGCTCGTTGATTCCTGCAGGTGGGCCCCAGGAAACCCAGATCCCCGCCCTGCCCTGCTGGGTTGGTGGGTGGGGCGGCCTGGCCCGCAAGGGGCCCGATCGAGCGCAGTTGAGCCTGGGGCTGCTGGCCCTCCTCGGAACCCTCTTTTTCTGGCCTGAGCCTGCTGCTGCAAGCGCATGCAATCAGCTTGTCGGATACCGCTCCTACCGGCAGGCTGGCCTGCAAACAACCCTGCTGGCCCAGACCCTGGTCAACCGCGCTGCTGGCACCGATGATCTGTTCATTTAAACTGCTGCTGCTCTGGCGACGGCAAGGGCGCGATCTAGAAGAGCCGATCTATGAAACTTGGAAACTCGATGCCAGGCCGGCGGCGGCCCGATTGCAAGCAGGCGGCAGCGATGAGCGGCGGGATTCGCTGAGCCCGGCGGCGCCGTGCCTGGGGTCGCCTTGCTTCTGCGGCGGGCTGCGCGCCGCGCCGCCGCCCGCCGGCGAGCTGGAGTTCTGGGCCTCGAACTCTCACCGAAGTTCGACACCTACATTCACCTCGGTGATCGCCGCCTGGGAAAGCGCTCATCCCGGGATCCAAGTGCGCTGGACGAACCCTGCCCTGGGATCGGTGGAGCGCAAGCTGCTGGCGGCGGTGTTTCCGCCCGAACGGCACCGGAAATGTGGTCAACCTCAACCCCTGTTCGCCGGCCAACCCTGCCAGCAAGGGGGACTGCTGGCACGGATCCACTGCTGCCCCTGGCGCTGGCGACACTTTCCTGCACGGATTCTGGCCATGGCCGGCCGAATCGAAGGCGACAGATCGGCATCCCCTGGTACTCACCGCCCGATCACGCTGGCCAACAACCGACCTGCTGCGACGCGCCGGTACGAGCGCTCCGACCCCGCCGTTGGCAGGAGGTTCCCGCCTTCGCTGAAGCGGTCAAACGCCGCACCGGGCGCTACGCCTGTTCGTCACCGCAGTTCCCGAACGAACTCCGCCGAGTTGCTTGGAGTCGTTGGTACAGATGGGGGTGACCCGCCTCCCAGACCAGCGGCGCGTGCCGCCTTTACAACAGCCCTGCCGGCCGCCGTGCCTTTGCCTCTGACCGATCCTCTACCGCCGCGGCCTGCGCCCCCAGGGAGTGGGTCAGCCCAGGGGCTACCGCCGCCCGTTGAGCTGTACCAGAGCGGAGGAGCTGGCCACCCATGGCCCGAGCGGCCGAGCCGAGTTCCTGCGCAGTCTCCAGAACCAACGCCCCCCAGATCGCCCCGCGGAGACACCGAAACCGCGACCCCACTCCGCTGACTCGGACAAAGGACAGAGCCAATGTGGCGATTGATGACCTGGCGTGGCCACGCCAGAGCGCCCTTGTCTCAGAGGAAGCGCTGAAGTTTGCCCTCTTCCTCACCAATGCCACCAACCAGCCACGCTTCGCGGCCGAGGAAGCCCCGGTGTCGTGCCTTCCCCAGCGGCGCCCTCGGCCAAGGATCGAGAGCAGGGCCTGCGTCGCCAGCTGGGCGACCGCGCAGGAAGAGCTGGTGCGTCGGGCCCGGGCCGCTGCAATCCCTCGAGACGCCTCGAGAGATGGCCCGAGTGCTGGTGCCCGCCAAGCCGGGGGTGAAAACGGCTGCAAAGCCATCCTCTAACAGGCAGCCTAGCAACAGGCGATTGTTGGGCCAGTCGAGCCAAGCGATGAAGCCGCTGGCTGCCGCCGAGCGGGGAGTGGACAGCTTATGCCGGTAGGGCCGCTGGCCCTGAATGGAGCCACTCCCCAGTGGCTGCCCGCTCTCAGCGACGACTTGCCGGAGTTGTAGGGTTTGCCGTTTCCTTAATGCCTCTGGTGCCATGTCCCTGGAAGCACAACCCAGACCCTGCTCAGGGTGAAGCCCAAGAACCCAGTCGGTGCACCGCTTGCCACGTGCCTGGATGGTGAGTGACGAAGTCACGTGCGGCGGGTGGCTGCAGATG
>Ga0163217_1011535_pt1 | contig 10836 bp, 11 predicted proteins | sample SynspAceP_FD_185933 | JGI IMG/M metagenome (GOLD analysis project Ga0163217, IMG submission 185933) | Saline lake microbial communities from Ace Lake in Antarctica - Synechococcus sp. Ace-P (PacBio error correction) | ecosystem: Environmental > Aquatic > Non-marine Saline and Alkaline > Saline ...
GAGAGAGATAAACCTTTTTAACGGTTGGGGGTGGGGGGGGATTTAAACAAAAAGGACCCCGTTCCAAGTCCCCCCCCCAAAATCAAAAAATAAAAAAAATGGAAAAAAGAAAAAACAAAAAATAAGAAGCGGGTAAACCGGGCCTCGGCCGTTTTAAGCTCTACTTCCCTTTGGGGCCTTCCTCTGGCCTTTCTGCCAGCCCGATCATTTTTTCCGCGACCTAGAAAAATAGGTTTCAAACGGAAGCGCCCGGGTGAGAGCCGGAAATCAAAGGCCTTCAATAAGAAAAATTTTAAAAGCCAACGCAATCTTACTTTCCCGTTGTTTTTAACGAAAATTTCCTGTTCCCTGCCCACATCGCCCAAACGGTCAACGTTCCTTGGATTCAAAGGGAACACAAAACGTTTCGAGCAGACCTTCCGGCAACCAATCGGAATCACTTTACCCGGGAAAGTAAAAACAGAAGTTTTACCAACGAACCAATGGCCTCTTCATCCAAAAGGCTTGAATCTTTTTTCAACATAATGGGAAAACATCGCGAAAATGGCGACAAATAACTTCCAATCCAAACCAGCGGTTTTTCTTCTCAAAACAATATACGGCAAATCATCAAAGTCCGCGCGCGTCTTCCGCCATCGATCGTCCAAAAGGTGTCTCTTCGAAGATCCCACTCGATGTGCCTTGTCCTTCCTCTGATACTTCTGCGTGAAGCTTTCTTGGCTTGCTTTCTCAACCGCCGCCGGCCCATTTCGTTAGGATCTTTCGTAAGCGAGCATCGCCACTGCTTCGAATTCAACACCCACGGCGCCAAAATAAAGTCACCGAGATTTTCTTAACAAGACCTTTGCGCTGGTTTGCCACGTTCCGCATAAAGACACAATTTCAGCCCAAAACATACTGCCCGTTGTTTTTTGGTGTTAAACCCGGAATCTGTCCCGTGATTTTGAAAATGTCCTTGCGCAATACGAGGATTTTCCTGGTGTTTACAAACGCGGTTACCGCTTTTCCTTTGACCATTTTTTTTCTAGGTAATAGGCGACCAACCATTTTTGGGTATGCTTACGTTTCTAGTACTTCAACGACAACACATCTAAACGGCCTTTACACTGTCGGCCAGAAAGACGTGCTTTTATTTTAAATCGCCGTCCATCACGTTCTGCATTTGACGAAAAGATTAGGAAAAATATCGTCATCAGTTTTTTTGACCGTAACAAGAAACCATGACCTTCTTTATTGGCCTTGGAACGTAACGCTTGCGAGAGAGGAGCTTTCCAAAATCGGCGTGTATTCATCATTTTTGTTGCTGGTTAGCCTGAACTGTCTCCGACACATGCAATGAGACGAACGACGGAGCGCTTTCTTTTCATCTTCGCCAGTCAGGCGAAAATGCAAGTGGCATAGGTCAAAAGTGGTCTCTCTCTCTATTTGGGGTTGCAAGAAAACTCTAGAATGAAATCAACGCTTGGTTAACGGTTGTCCGTACTTAGACGCTTACGCGCTGCATGTGAGGGTCGTTAATTTTTTTTATTACTGCAATGTATTTTTATCCTTGGTTTTTTTATAAGACGCCCCCTTTTAATAAAGTAGAAATAATGAAACCATCTTACTATTCAGAACGGTTGCAGCACTCGGTTGTTCACGTGGCCAAGTCCGCTAATACGTTTTCAATTAATCGTCATATAAGAGCATATTACTAAATACTCTTCCAAGTTAGCACCGCTCTTAACTTATCTGCACACTCTTCTTTGGAGAAAATTTTCGTAAATTAACACACAAATTGTCAATTATGGTTCGATATTAGGGCTCTTTTCTTCATACCCATCATGCTTTTTTGGCCTAAACCAAATTTTTTTCATTACTTTTTTTGTCTAATTTCCACACTAAAGCGTCAATACATCGAATTATTCGTTGTTTAGTAGGTCGATTTTACTGTCTGTGACGCACGCAATTCATTTCCCGCCTCAAACTTGTGGAAATTTCTTCCAAACAGACAGTTTTTTGTCGAGTTCAAAAGGAATGCGTTCTTGGCGATACAAGGACCTCAACTTCGTCTACCTCATAACGACATTGACGAAAAGACCGTATTTTACTCGCCGCCATACGACCCGTGCGAATTTCATGTCTATAACGCTGGAGCGTCTCAATGGTTATCCAAACAGTTTTTCTTGTTGGTCCTTTTAAACACTTTAAGGCCAAACCCGGAGAAAGAAAAATAAATCTTCGTATCGGGTATTTTGCCGCTTTAAATACCGTACTGCATGGCCAAATACAAAACTGGTCGGTGTTTTTTCCCAGAACGAGAAAACACCCAGTAAAATAATGTCCGCTTGATCGAAATTTTTTTGATGGATGCGCGCATCGAATCGTTTTTGCCAGTGCCATAGTTGATGGCGTCTATACGCCATCATAAACCCCTTCTTTCATACCATCGTGCTTTTCCGCCAGTGGGTTGTGCTTTAACCCCTAGGCTTTTCGATAGGCAAGTATAAAATCGCCAAAAATTGTAACAGTGACAATCACAAAGATTGGACAATATCTCGAATAGCATATCTGAAATAGTAATAAAAAACCAACAGCGCGATGCTTGCTGCACTTCAATTAATCCTGCTGCTTTAATCCTTCAGCCTGATCTTTAAGTGGTCAAAAAGGCACGCTTTTTTTGTTTCTACTGCCAACAGTCAAAAAATAACGACAACATTGCCCGAGCCAAAACACCTCTGCGTGATTTCGCAGTCCATCTGAGAAAAATAACACTTTCCATTCAATTTCCACCCCATTTTGTGTTATCCCTAAGACATTGCGTTTTTTCCGACTGGAAATAAAACTAACATCGAATAATCGATTTTTATTCAAGCAACTACCCTACATACAATGAACCCAGATCAAGTGCTTTGAACAAGGCAGCCTGGAAAGCACTAAGAACCTGAATTGTACAAAGAAACTGGCCTATAAAAACTATTCCTCTATTATTTATAAAAAAACTGGAGTCCTCTTGTGAGCAAGTTTATTAAGTGGGTTTAAAAGATCTTCATATGGAAGATGTCGGTGAAGTTGGCCGGCAAAATGCCCCTTCTTTGGGAGAAATTGAATTTCTACCTGACAGACCTAGGTTATTCAAAGTACAACGGTTTTTTCGCAACTAACTTCCTACGCTTATCAAACGTTTTAACAAGAAAGGGCCTAGACGAAAAAATCCCACCAAGCACTCGGCGTGTTGGAGGACGTAGACGACGTTCCACGCCTCTTTGCAAAAACGTGGCGCACAAATTTCGCCAATGGATTGAAGACGCTAACCTTTCTCTGCTTGAAATTTGAACCAAGAAAATCGAAGCGCTTTCGCCGTTTTATGTGAAGACAATGCCGACGACACTTCGTTCGCTGTTTCGTTCATCCGCGACAAGCAAGAAGATTTACCAGACGCTTCTTTCGCTGGTCAAGCAAGAACCTACCTAAACACGTCAAAGGGTTGGCGCAGACATCAAAGCTCCGTCAAACGCGTTTTTGCATCACTTCTTTAACGACCTGCGCATATTTCATACCGTGGTACACCAAGGCCTTCCGAAACACCAAGGCGTGTCTTTGTCCCAGGTATTCAAAATGGTGCGCAGTGACATTGCGCTTCCGGCGTCCTTTTCACCCTAGACACAGAATCCTGGTTTTGACGAAGTCGTTTTCCATCACGGCAGCCGTACGGTTAGGCGAAATGGTTGTACAAGGTACAGTCAACAGAATATACTACGTTTCACTAAGCCATAACACTAGCAGCGAACGCCCCTGCCGTTGGTCCGTAAGAGCCCTAGGCAGCAAAGCACAAAAACACATGGAATACGCGAAGTCGGCGGCGATGAAACGAATTTGTCAAAATCGTGGCCTGTGCTTTAAGATGAATCAAAAAAAATTCGTTTCGCACTCACCAATGATGAGAATTGAAGACCTTGCTCGCAAGCATGCAATCATCGAAAGCCATTACCAAGCGTCCGATGGAACATTGAAATGGGCAAAAGATGGCATCGCGGCAAGATCTACATTGTTCAGGCTCGACCAGAAACCGTATCGCAGCCAAGGCAACGCCCAAAGCATGGAGCGTTACAAACCTAAACAAACTTAAGCGTAATGATCACTGGTCGCGCCCATTTGGTCACAAAGATCGGCACAGGGAAAGGTAAAATGTTTGGTCTTCATGCCGAATGGATCGTATTGAACCAAGGCGATATAATTATGTAACCGATAATTACCCGACCCCAGATTGGGAAACACCCGATCATGAAGCGCGCTTCTGCGATTGTCACCATCGTGGCGGATCGCAACTTGTCACGCGGCCATTATTGCACGCGAACTCGGCATCGGCTTGTGGTTGGCCTTGTGGCGACCGCGACAGACGTGTTAAAAGATGGACAAAGCGTGACCGTCTCTGTGCAACAAGGTACATGGACTTTGTTTACGCAGGCGAATTAACCAATTCGAACATAATCATTCTGAAAGTCCGGCAACATGCCACGAGCTACGCGGTCAAAATCATGATGAACGTCGGCAATCCAAACCGCGCTTTCGACTTCGCCATGCTTCCCAATGCGGGCTATTGGCCTTGGCTTCGATTGGAATTCATCATCAACCGCATGATCGGCATTCCCACCCGAAAGCACTATTGAACTACGACGCCCTCAGACATGCCCCCGCTTTACAAGAAGAAAATCGACCACCGAAACGCGGGGTTACAACAGCCCCATGTAGAATTCTACGTCGATAAACTCGTCGAAGGCGTTGCTACATTGGCGTGTTCCTTCTCCAAACAAACCAGTGAATCGTGGCGTTTTGTCTGCTTTAAAGTCAAACGAATACACAACCTGTCGGCGTCCCGTTGTTTGAACCCAGACGAAAGAAAATCCAATGCTGGTTCCGTGGTGCAGCGCGTTAACATAGATGCGTCATTTCCGCGATTGCTTCGCTTTAGACATGCGAAAGCCATCCGTCGCGTGCGTAACGTATGGGACTGACCAACGTAGCAAAATCATGAATTCCTTTTGTACGTAACCTTAGAAGAAAGCAGCAGCAAGTCACCGAGCTTCTAGCAGAACAGGGTTTGGCTCGTGGCGAAAACGAGAGAGAGAGCGCATGAATGTGCGAATTACCAACCAATCCGCATTATTGGCGGGATGAGTTTCCTACAATACTTCGACGGCTTTTTCTATCGGCTCAATACGATTTAACCCAATTGACGCTCAGGGCTAAGACCGTGACTCTGATTGATTCGCTGACAAAGTTTGACGGAACGTAAATCCTGCGTCCAAAAAAACTGTTCTAAAAATGGCGATACACCGCCGTTCCGAGAACAAGGCAAGTACGTTGGAATCTGTGGCCAAGGCCCCATCCGACCACCTGACTTTCGCCGACTGGTTGAGTGGCTGCAAGGTATCGAAAGTATGTCCCTTAACGATACCGTGATCGAAACCATGGGTTTCAAGATGAGCCAGTGTTTTAGCTCATCTTAAAAAAATGTGTTAAACTAACAATTTCTTATTTAGTTGATGCATTCTTTTTATGCACTTTCATCCAAATGTAACCATAGGGGTTTTCGATCTACGGTATCGGGGTTTAAGGGACATATCTTTTCGATACCTTCTTGAGCCTACTTAATCCAGTCGGGCGAAGTCATGCGTGGTCGGATGGGTCCCTGGCCTCTAGACCATTATGTACGTCTGCTCCGATCATGGCGGTGTCGCCATTTTAGCGTTTTTTGACGGCAGGTATTACGTCGTCTGAACTTGGTCAGCGATCAATCCAGAGTCACGGTCTAGCCCTAGCGTTCAATGGGTTATAATCGTTTTGAGCCGATTAGAGAGCCCGTCGAAGTCATTTGTAGGAACTCATCCGTCTCAATTAATGTCGTTGGATGGTAATTCGTCACATCATGATGATCTTTTATATATTCGTTTCGCCACGAGCCCAACCTGTTTCTGCAGTAATGCTTCGGTGTACTTGCTGGCTTCTTCTTAAGTTCGTACAAAATGTGAATCATTGTATATTGACGTTGGTCAGTCCCATGACGTTTATCGCATCGCGACGTGAGTGTGGCGGCATTTCTAGCTGAAGCATCGCGAATGACGCATCTTATGTAACGGCGCTGCTTACCTAATCGGAATTATCCAAAGCATTGATTTTCTTCGTCTGGTTTCAAACAACGGAACCGCCGGACAAAGGTGTGGATTCGTTTGGACTTAAAGTCGCAACAAACGCACGATCACTGGTTTGTTGGAGAAGGAACACGCCAATGTAGCAACGCCTTCGACGAGTTTATTCGACGTAGAATTCCTAAAACGGGCTGTTGTAACCCGCGATTCGTGGTCGATTTTCTTCTTTGGTAAAGCGGGGTCATGTCTGCGTAGTTCAATAGTGTTTCGGGTGAATGCCGATCATGCGGTTTGAATGATGAATTCCCCAATCGAGCCAAGCCAATGCCCGCAATTGGGAAAGCAAGTGGCGAAGTGAAAGCGCGGTTTTGGATTGCCCCGCGTTCATCATGATTTTTTGAACCGGTAGCTTCTGGCATGTTGCCGACTTCAGAAGTGAATTTATGTCCGAATGGTAAATTCGCACTTGGTAACAAAGCCCCATGTCACCTTGGTGCACAAGAGACCGGTCACGAGCTTCTTTGTCCATCTTTTAACACGGTCTGTCGAGTCGCCACAGCCAACCACAGCCGGAAATGCCGAGTTCGCGGTGGCAAATAATGGCCGCGTGAACAAGTGCGTCCGCCAGAACGATTGGTGACAATCGCAGAAGCGCGCTTCATGATCGGTTTCCCAATCTGGGTCGGTAATATCGGTTTACTATTTTAAATATATCGCCTGGTTCAATACGATGCCATTTTCGGCAATAGAAGACAACACTTTACTTTCCCTGTGGCCGATCTGTGACCAATGGCGCGAAAACCAGTGAATCATTACGCTAGATGTTTTGTTTTAGGTTTTTTGTAACGCTCCCATGCCTTTGGGCGTTGTCTCTGGCTGCTGTACGGTTTTTTCTGGGTCGAGCCTGAAACAAATGTAGATCTTGCCGTCGATGCCATCTTTTGCCCCATTCAAATGTCCCATCGGACGTTGGTAATGGCTTTCGATGATGCATGCTTGGCGAGCAAGGTCTTCAATCTCAATCATTGGTGAGTGCGAAACGAAATTTTGATATCTAAAGCAACAGGCACGATTTGACAATTCGTCATCGCCGCCGACTTCGGCAGTAATTCCATTTTTTGTGCTTTGCCTTGCCTAGGCTTCTTACGGACAACGGGCAAAGGGCGGTTCGCCTGCTAGTGTTGGCTTGTGAACGTAGTATTCATCTGGATTGACCTGTACCTTGTACAACCATTTTCCGCCTAAAACCGTAGCGCTGCCCGTGATGGAAAACGACTTCGTCAAACCAGATTCTGTGGTCTAGGGTGAAAAGGAAGCCGGAGCGCCAATGTCACTGCGCACCATTTTTTGAATACCTGCGGACAAAGACACGCGCTTGGTGTTCGAAGCCTTGGTGTAACACGGTTCAATGAAATGCGCGGTCGTTAAAGAGTGAGCAAAAACGCGTTTGACCGAGGCTTTGATGTCCTGCCAACCCTTTGACGTTTAGGTAGGTTTTTTCATTGCTGACCAGGCGAAAAAGAAGCGTCTGTAAATCTTCTGCCTGTGCGGATTGAAAACGAAACAGGGAACGAAGTGTCGTCGGCATTTGTCTTCACATTAAAACGGCGAAAGCGCCTTCGGATTTCTTGGTCAAATTCAGCAGAGAAAGGTGCGTCTTCAAATGCCATTGGCGACATTTGTTGCGGCCAGTTTTTGCAAGAGCGTGAACGTCGTCTAACGTCCAACACGCCGGTTGCCTTGGTGGATTTTTTCGTCTAGGCACTTTCTGTTTATAAAACGTTTTGATAAGCGTAAGGAAGTAGTTTGCGAACCGTTTTGGTACTTGAATACCTAGGTTCCTTGTCAGGTTAGACATTCATTTCTCCCCAAAGAGGCTTTTGCCGCCAACCTCACGACATCTTCCATATGGAAGTTTTAACCCACTTTAATAACTTGCTCACAAAGAGACTCCAGTTTTTTTATAAATTAATAAGTAGGAATAGTTTTTAATAGCCAGTTTCTTTGTACATCAGGTCTTAGTGCTTCAGGTGCTTGTCAAAAAGGCACTTGATCTGGTTCCATTGTATGTAGGGTAGTTGCTTTGAATAAAATCGATTATTTCGATGTTAAGTTTTATTTCATCGAAAAAACGAATGTCGTTAGATAACAACAAAATGGGTGGAAATTGAATGAAAGTGTATTTTGTCTCAGATGGGACTGCGAATGCACGGCAAGAGGTGTTTTGGCTCGGCAATGTTGTCGTTTTTTTTGATGCTGGAGTAGACAACAAAAAGCGTTGCCTTTTTTGACCACTAAAGATCAGGCTGAGGATTAAAGCAGCAGATTAATTGGAAGTGCAATGGAGGGCATCGCGCTGTTGTTTTTTTTATCTCTTTCAGATATGGCTATTCGAGTATTGTCCAATCTTGTGATTGTCACTGTTTACAATTTATTTTGGCGATTTAACTACTGCCTATCGAAAAAGCCTTAGGGGTTAAAGCACAACCCACTGCGGCGAAAAGCACATGGTATGGAAAGAAGGGGGTTTATGATGGGCGTATAGACGCCATCAACTATGCCTGGGCAACGATGATGGCGCAATATCAAATTTCGATTTTCAAAGCGGACCATTAAATTTAGGGCTGGGTGTTTCTTCGTTCTGGAAAAACACCGACCAGTTTGTATTTGGCCATGCAGTACGGTATTAAGCGGCAAACTACGCCGATTACCGAAAGATGATTTTTTCTTCTCCGGGTTTGCCCTAAAGTGTTAAAAGACCACAAGAAAAAACTGTTTGGATAACATAGACGCTCAGCGTTTGCATGGAAAATTTCGACGGGTCGTAATGGCGGCGAGTAAATACGCGTCTCTCGTCAATGTCGTTATGAGGTAGACGAAGTGAGTCCTTGTATCGCCAAGAACGCATTCCTTTTTTGCTGCGACAAAAACTGTCTGTGGAAGAAAAATTTCCACCAAAAGTGATGGCGGAAATGAATTTGTGCGTCACAGACAGGTAAAATCGATCTACTAAACAATCGAATAATTCGATGTATTGACGCTTTAGTGTGGAATCTATAGACAAAAAAGTAATGAAAATTTGGGTTAGGCCAAAAAAGCATGATGGGTATGAAGAAAAGAGGCCCTAATATCGACCATAATGACAATTGGTTGTGTAATTACGAATTTCTCCAAGAGAGTGTGCAGATAATGTTAGAGCGGTGCTAACTTGGAGAGTATTTAAGTGAATATGCTCTATAATGACGATTTAATTGAACGTATTAGGCGACTTGGCTCCGTGACTAACCGAGTGCTGGCAACGCGTTCCTGATAGTAAAAGATGTTCATATTTCTACTTTATTAAAAGGGCGTCTTAATTAAAAAAAACCAAGGATAAAAATACATTGAGTAATAAAAAATTAACGACCCTCACATGCAGCGCGACGTCTAAGTACGACAACCCGGTAACCAAGCCGTGAAATCTTCTAGAGTTTCTTGCACCCAAAATAAAAGCATGGGCCACTTTGACTATGCACTGCATTTTCGCTGACTGGCGAAGTGAAATAGAAAAGCCCTCCGGTCGTCAGTCTCATTGCTAATGTGTCGAGACAGTCAGCTAACCAGCAAACCAAAATGATGAATACACGCCGATTTTGGAAAGTGAACTTATAGAAAGGTACGTCAAGGCAATAAAGAAGGTCAGGTTTCTTGTTACGTCACAACGAATGACGATATTTTTCTATCTTTTCGTCAAATGGCAGAAACGTGATGGACGGCGATAAAATAAAAGCACGTCTTTCCTGGCCGAGTGTTAAGGCCGTTTAGGATGGTGTTGTCGTTGGAGTACTAGAACGTAAGCATACCCAAATGGTTGGTTCGCTATTTACCTAGAAAAAAATGGTCAAGAAGCGGTCCGCGTTTGTAACACCAGAAAATCCTCGGTATTGCGCAAGACATTCAAATCACGACAGATTTCCGGTTTAACACCAAAACAGCGGCCAGTATGTTTTGGGCCTTTGAAATTGTGTTCCTTAATGCGGAAACGTGGCAAACCAGCCGCAAAGGTCTTGTTAAGAAATTCTCGGTGACTTTTATGGCGCCGGGTGTTGAAATCGAAGTTTGGCGATGCATGCGTTTACGGATTCCTAACGAAATGCCGGCGGCGGTTTGAGAAGGCAAGCCAAGAGCTTCACTGCAGAAGTATCAGAAGAAGCAAAGCACCAATCGAGTGGATCCTTCGAGAGACACCTTTTGTGACGATCGATGGCGAAGACGCGCGCGAACTTTGGATGATGCCGTATATTGTGGAAAACCCGCTGGTGGATGGAAGTTTATATTTGTCGCCATCGCCGATGTTTCCATTATGTGAAAAAAAGATTCAGCCTTGGATGAAGAGGCCATTGTTCGTGGTAACTCTGTTACTTCCCGGTAAAGTGATTCGATGTTGCCGGAAGTCTGTCGAACGGTTTGTGTTCCCTGAATCCAGACGTTGACGCGTTTGGCGATGGGGTGGCAGAAATTCGTTAACCAACGAAAGGTAAGATGCGTGTTTAAATTGCTATGAAGGCCTGATTCCGCTCTCACGCTCGTTTTGACCTATTCTAGGTCGGCGAAAATGATCGCTTGCAGAGCCAGAGGAAGCAAGGAGTAGATTTGGCTAGCGAGCGTACGCTTCTATGTTTCTCATATTGATGACTTGAAGCGGTCTGTAATCAGCACGTTAAAAAGT
>Ga0163217_1047634_pt1 | contig 10836 bp, 4 predicted proteins | sample SynspAceP_FD_185933 | JGI IMG/M metagenome (GOLD analysis project Ga0163217, IMG submission 185933) | Saline lake microbial communities from Ace Lake in Antarctica - Synechococcus sp. Ace-P (PacBio error correction) | ecosystem: Environmental > Aquatic > Non-marine Saline and Alkaline > Saline ...
CCCCCCACCCCCCCAAAAAAAGAGAGGAAGATTTAATAAATTTCCCAATTTTTTTTAGTAAAAGCCTTGCAAGCCCTTTGGAATCCCTAAAATTGGAACTCAGATTAATTTTTTTTTGAGAAAGATGAGCAATCCAAAGAGTTTTTTTTTGATGGATGAATACCCTGAAAAACCGAAAAGGGGGGCGAGATCAATTTCCCCAAAAGTTGATTCATCTAAGTGAAAGACATTTAGATTTCAGGTGATGGGGTAAACTTTGGGGGGCCAAGGGCCGAATTTCTTCAAGATCGGTTAAAAAAGCCTACAAGCTTTAGATACACTGGGCGTTTCCTCCGAAAAGATTTTCGCCGAAGAACAACATCTTTGTAATGCCGCTAAAGACAAAAAAATTTTGAAATGCGTTTAGAAGAAGAGAATTTAATGGGAATTGTTTTACGTCTAATTTTTTCTAAACTATGAAAATCGCTTTATTCCTAACCGGAAACATCTGGACTGGTTGGTAATGCAGCTACCTGCATCAATATTACAAAATCCAACCTATGACCATGTCTTGAGTGTAGGAGAGGCGTAAGTTGTCCCTAAAGCAATGGAAAGCTGATCCAAATCTCTGGGGATACTGAATATTGAATAAATAGCTGGGATCTCGATTCGAAACTATCGGATCAAGATCTAGGAGTGAAAATCATGGGGATCCCGAGTGGCTATTAAAAGAGAAGACGGCAGAGATTCATGCCTTTTCTGCATTAGGTACTACCATCAAAAACAGCGGGTTCAAAAAGATAATTTTATTGCCATTGATCATGGGAAATGGGTTTTACATCCGGTGCGTATTGCGACCCAAAAAGCTGGGAAGCTAGAAGTTTTTGAACGTATCCTGCTTTGGGTGCCGATGCGAACTCGAAAGATTTTCTACAAAACGAAGTAAAAGGTAAGCTTGAAGAAGGACTTGAAAAGAATAGGAATTTTGAATACACTGGGATTTCAGACTTCGCCTTTTATTGGGGAAATAGGTCTCATAACTAGACTAGGAGAGGAATTTGCCAAAATTGACACAAAGCCCGCTGATTTGGCTGAAGCTTTGGAAAAATATGCGTCCCAAATTTATGATTATCAGGTGGCGAACATCCTATGGTTATCAAGGCGCTGAGAAGTTCAAACTCATCGCAAGTTAGAAATAGTAGAATCAGGGGCAATGCAGACTAAGCAAATGATTGGTAGTGATCCAACGGTTTGCTGAAAGCTTCAGTGAAATTGAAGGTTAAAGTCAAATCTGAAATTGGTGTAGGGATTGTTAACCTAGTAGGAGATAGAAGAAGCAGATGTAGAAGAGGAATATTTCTTGGCTTTCCAAAAAATCGCTAAACCTTAAATCTTTCTAGATGAAAATCAGTCATAGAATAAAAAGTGTCCATGGACGTGGGCTGGCGAGGTTTTATTGATTTCTCAGTTTTCGCTACATGCCAGCACCAAAAAAGGAAACCGTCCTCATATATTAAAGGCTGCGAGACCTGAGGTTGCCATTCCACTTTAATGAGAATTTCATCCATATTTAGAATCTGAACTGGGGAAACCCATCGGTCAGGAGAATTTCGGTGCAAGAATTGAAAAGTAGCGCTAGTCCCAATAATGGCCCGGTGACGATTCTGATTGACAGTAAGGATTAGGAAATAAATTTTGACTAAGTTTTGAAGTTTAATTTGACTTAACAGCTAATCCTTGTTCGATTCCCTCAATTCTAATTCATCACGCTCAAATGTGATCTTCAATGGCAACTGCCTAGTGTTTGATCAACTTTCGTTTTGATTGGAAAGAAAGGAAGCCCACTGGGCAATGTTGCTGATTCGGAAGCTTTGGCTGACTGCTTTTTTGGAGACTGTAAGAGGTAATTCATTGTGTCTTCGGTAGTATACAAAAGACCGTTTCGCGCAGGCCGACTATTTAGCTGAAATGCCCAGAAGAAGGAAACATTCAACAGTCCCACCGAGATTTTGATTTCCTACGTGTCCCGAAGTAATGAATTCCGACAATAATCCCACCTCAAAACTTTTTTTTCCAGCAGCGATTCAACTCCTCCGAACCTCCGAGGAAGCCGCCACATGTGCGAGAATACCTAAATGAGGTTGAACCCAAAATTCGAAGGGCCATTGGACCGCTAGATTCTGTTTCCTAACTTACTTTCGATTGGAACTTTGCTGGATAAGGCAATCATCTCAAAACTTTCCCAACGGAGAGACTAGAGGCTGCCCTTGCGCTGGGGCTGTTTGCGGTCAGCCAAACAATCCTATCTGATGGATCAGCCGATGACCGGATGGATGTACGAAGCCGAGCGCGGAGTTTTGGAGCGATATTGATAAGTCATGCATGGCCGCTGGAGTCCAATGGAGTTGGATCCAGGCACCTCGGCAGATGAAATCCCCGAAGGGGAAAAAATTTCCAAACCCCCCCAAACCCCCATCGGCTAAATTGGATAACTCTGGAATTCAGAAATCTGGACTAAAAAGGAATATCATAGCTGGGAAAGTTTCAGCCTGAGTATACCGAATTCATGGAATTGGGATGAGTTGGATGGGCTTTGCTTCCAAAGTCGTTTCTCAAGCGGGAATTTATTTCAAGCTGGAAAATGTCACCATCAAATACGGGGATAAAAACCATTCTCGATCGACTCAGTTGGGAAGGTGAAACCGGATCCCGCTGGCTGCTCAAAGGCCCGAATGCTCGGAAAATCCACGCCCTTCTCAGTTTGCTGATCGAGAAACCCGCAAGCCTATTCACAGAATTTCTGGCTATTTGGATCGAAAGCGCGGGACAAGGCGAAAAGCATCTGGGAGGTAAAGGGCCGACGGGTTTGGTGGCAACCCGAACTCAGCCGTTTATGTTTTCCAAGCAATCAACTTGTCGGAAAGTCATCCTTTCGGGTCTTTTGCGATACCATGGGTTTATTCAAAAAGTGACTGAAGGTGCAAGGAGCTTTGGCTACCAAATGGGATTGATATTATTGACCTAGAATCCCTCGCTTGAGCTTCCGATTTCTAGAACTTTCGCTGGAAAACTCAACGCTGGGCCCTTACTTGCCCGGGCGCGATTCAAGCAACCGAAGCTGGCTGATTCTGGAGCCGAAGGCCTCGCAAGGAAATGGAATGAGTTTCAAACGTCGCCTATTCAAGAGACTACCGTCCCCAGCAATCTGCGAACGGCCGTAACATCCACCCTGATCTATGTGAGTCACCTATGCGAAGAACGTGCCGAAGGGGGTGGAGGCAAGTGATGGAGTTGGGTTTGATTAGATTGATTTTGGAATGAATAGCCATTGAAAATTGGTAAGAATAGTAGGGTGGAATGCAAATCTCAGGGAGTTATTAAGATGCTTTCAGATTGCTAGCGCCTGGTGAACTTGCGATGATTCAAAATCATCAAAAACCTTGCAGAAGCTTGTTTTTTCAATTGAGAATACTTTGGTTTACCGTTTCAGTATGCTTTCGGAAAAAGATAAAACATCATCCTCATACACCCTGCGGCCTCAAAAGCTGAAAAGCGTCGGCGTTTTTGATCCTTTTCCAGAAATTGAAAGAAAAAGAAAACTAGCGATATTGATTTGTTGGTTGAATTCGAAGAAAGTCCGCAATCTCCTGGTAATTAATTGGACTAAGAGCAGGGCTTTCAGAATTTGCCTTCGACGAAGGTAGATCTAATCACTAAAGGTTCTCTTTCTCCATAATTGAGCGATTACGTTTGAAAAGATTTGATTCCGTGCTCTGATGGAAAAAGAACCTAGGGTATTCTCCTTTCATATTTTAAAAATTCAATTTCGCAGCATGCCATTCCTATCTGGAAGTCATCGTTAAAAAGAGGAAGCCTTTTTTAGTGCAGACGCTTAAAATCAGTAAACTTCAAAATATTGATGAAGCCACCAAATAGCCTTAATCCGGACTTTAGACTGAAAGTATCCTTTAATTGAATGGGGAAAATTGCTGGGATGAGGGATAAGCTCGTACATGATTATTTTGGGAATTGACTTATGGCAATTTGAAGGTCCTGCAAAGACATTTTGCCGCTACCACTTTGGAAAAAGACTTGTTTAAAATTTATCAGAAGAATCAACTCAATAAACTTAGATTATTCGAATGTTTAGATAATGAATAGCCAATTAAAATTTGTAAGATAGGAGGGTGGAATTGCCTCCTGACAAGCTGTCGGGATTCCACACAAGTATTCAAGATGTTTTGAGTAGCGCTTAGAGGGGGGATTCCCCACAGGTATCAAGATGACTACACGCTGAGGGGGGAACTCAGGCTTTTGGTTCGACACAATCCAGAACAAAACACTGCTCATTTACAGGCGTCATAATTTTTCTGGATAAAGATGTTGTCCAAATAACTGTTTGTAACCGTCATAAAAAGTAACCCGATTAACGATGTATATTTCATGAAATGCGCTTGTTTTTTAAAATGTGCCCCAACGGTTGGGTTATGAAAAGTTGGCGATTTCGAAGCACTTCACTGTCACCAAGCACAAACTTTCATAGAAGCCACAAAGCTCATTTAACCAACTGAACCGCCAATATTTTTGTAGCTGCCTGTTAAGCGTTCGTTGTTTATCCTATCGAGTCCATTCTTTGTTAACCTAATTTTAAAGTTGCTCTTTTATTTTCCTTGTCATTTTGTCTTAGCTGTATAAAATGCAAGAATGTCAGCGAACTTTGGAAATTGTTGTTTTATTTTAAACTCGTCAAAATTTATTTCTGTCTGTAAATTCTCAACCTGATTTAGTCCCGCTTAATTTTTCAAGTCCTGTTAATGATTTAAAGTTTTGCAGTTGAAAATTAACTTAAAGTCTGTCAAGGTCAAATCTCTTTATTCGAAGTGAAATTCGTCAATTGGATTTGGTCTTCATTTAACAGAGTTTTTCAAATTTTTTGAAGTTGAAATATTCTTGAAACTAATTGAATCCTCGAACCCTTAATTATTTCAAGAGTTTCGATTCGTTTCTTCAATTTCATCTAAGTTTTCTGCCAGTTCCACCTAAAACAAAGTGTAATGATTTAAATCTTTTGAGTTTGTTCACAAAGTTCAATTTCACTTTTGGAAATCGAAATTTAAAACCTAAAATATTCTAAGTCTGTCAGTTTGCCAACAACGTCAATATTTTAGTATGTCGCAATGATTAAGTAGTTAAATCTTGTAATTCTCTAAATATTCAAGATTGAGTGCTTTTGTTCTTGTCTCACCGATTTTTAACTCTTGAGGTTTTGAAGATTGTTAGCTTGGAATATTTCTGGTCTCTTTGAGTTCAAACACACCCAAACTTAAACGCTTAAATTTTTCAATTCGGTTTAAAACTTCAAATTGTCCTGCTTTTTTCAATAACAGTCAAGCCAAAGTGATTAATGTTTTGGTAGTTTTAAAAGTGTCTTGCAGTCAAACGAACCTTGAATAATGTCCATAAAACGAACGCTAAAATTGCCGACCTAACGAACTTTGTTTAGAGTATGAAGGCAATTTTTAAGCGTTCGTTTTATGGACATTAATGCTAAGGTTCGTTTGACTGCAAAGACACTTTTAAAACTACCAAACATTAAATACTTTGGCTTGACTGTTTTTATTGAAAAGCAGCACAATTTGGTAAGTTTTAAACGAATTGAAAAATTTAGACGTTTAATTTGGGTGTGTTTGAACTCAAAGAGACAGAAATATTCAAGCTAACAATCTTCAAAACCTCAAGGAGTTAATAATCGTGAGACAAAGAACAAAGCACTCAATCTTGAATATTTAGCCGAATTACAAAGATTTAACTACTTAATCATTTGCGGACATACTAAAAATATTGACGTTGTTGGCAAACTTGAACAGACTTAGATATTTAGGTTTAAATTTCCGATTTGCAAAAGTGAAATTGAACTTTGGTGAAACAAACTGCAAAGAACTTAATCATTTTACACTTTGTTTTAGGTTGGACGAGAAAAAACTTAGATGAAATTGAAGAAAAACGAAATCGAAACTCTTGAATAATAAGGTTCGAGATCAATAGTTTTTCCAAGAATATTTCCAACTTCAAAAATTGAAAAAACTCTGTTAATTGAAAGGACTAAATCATTGAACCGAATTTCAACGTTCAATAAAGAGATTTCGACCTTTGAAGACTTTTAAGTAATCAACTGCAAAACTTTTAAAATCATTAACAGGACTTGAAAAATTAAGCGGACTTAATCAGTTGAGAATTTAACAAGACAGAAATAAATTTTGACGAGTTTTATAAAACAACAATTTCCAAAAGTCGCTTGACATTCTTGCAAATTTTACTACAGCTAAGACAAAAATTGACAAGGAAATAAAGAGCAAACTTTTAAAATTAGGTTACAAAGATGGACTCGATAGGATAAAAAACGAACGCCTAACAGCAGCTACAAAATTGGCGGTTCAAAGTGGTTTTAAATGAAAGCTTTGTTGCTTCTATGAGTTTGTGCTTGGTTTGGACATGAAGTGCTTCGAAAATCGCCAACTTTCATATTACCCAACCGTTGGGGCACATTTAAAAACAAGCGCAATTTCATGAAATATACATTCGTAATCGTTACTTTTTTTATGACGGTAACAAACAGTATTTGGACAACATCTTTATCCAGAAAAATATGACGCTCTGTAAATTGAGCAGTTGTTTGTCTTGATTGTGGCAAACCAAAAAGCTGAAGTTCCCCTCTAGGTGTAGTCATCTTGATACCTTGTGGGTGGAATCCCCCTCTAAGCGAACTCAAAACATCTTGATAGGCTTGTGTGGAATCCCGACAGCTGTCAGGGAGCAATTTCCACCCTCCTATTCTTACCAATTTTAATTGCTATTCATTCTAACATCGAATAATCTAAGCTTTTTATTGAGTTGATTCTTCTGATTAAAATTTTCTAACAAGTCTTTTTTCAAAAAGTAGCGGCAAAAATGGTTCTTTGCAGACCTTGCCCCAATTGCGCAATAAGATCAATTCCAAATAATCATGTACGAGCTTATCCTCATCCCAGCAAATTTCCTCCATTCAATTAAAGGATACTTCAGTCTAATCCGCGATTAAGCTATTTGGTGGCTTCATCAATTATTTGAAGGTTTCTGATGACAGCGTCTTGCACTAAAAAAGGCTTCCTCTTTTTCGATGACTTCCAGATTAGGAATGGATGCTGGAAAATTGAAATTAAAATATGAAGGAGAAATACCCTAAGGGTTCTTTTTTCCATCAGAGCAGCGGATCAAATCTTTTTCAACGTTAATCCGGCTCCAATATGGGAGAAAGAGAACCTTTAGTGATTGATCTACCTTTCGTCGAAGCAAATCTGAAAGCCTCTGCTCTAGTCCAATTAATTCGCAGGAGATTGGACTTCTCGAATGTCAACCAACAAAATCAATAATCGCTAGTTTCTTTTTCTCATTCTGGAAAAGGATCAAAACGCCGCACGGCTTTTCAGCTTTTGAGGCCGCAGGGTGTTGAGGATGATGTTTTTATCTTTTTCCCGAAAGCATACTGAAAGGTAAACAAGTATTCTCAAATGAAAAAACAGCTTCTGCAAAGGTTTTTGATGATTTGAAATCATAGGAAGGTTCACCAGGGCTAGGCATCTGAAAGATCTTAATAACTCCCTGAGATTTGCAATTCCACCTCTACTATTCTTACGCAAAATTTTCATTGGCTAATTCATTCCAAAATCACTAAATCAACCCCAACTCCATCACTTGCCTCCACGCCCCTCCGGCACGTCTTCCGCATAGTGACTCACATAGATCAGGGTGGAATGTTACTCCGTTCGCAGATTTTGGCTGGACGGTAATCCTTTGAATAGGCCGACGTGAAAACTCAATCCATTCCTTGCGAAAGGCGCTTCGCCAGAATCAGCAGCTCGGGTTGCTTGATCAGCGCCCGGGCAAGTAGGCCCAGCGTTGGTTTTCCCAGCGGAAAAGTCTAGGAAAATCGGAAGCTCAGCGAGGATTCTAGGTCAATAATATCATCCATTTGGTAGCCCAAAGCTTCTTGCAAACTTCAGTCCACTTTTTTGATAAGACCCATGGTATCGAAAGACCCGAAAGGAATGACTTTTCCCGACAAGTTTGATTGCTGGAAAATAACGGCTGAAGTTCGGGTGCACAAAACCCGGTCGGCCCCTTTACCTCAGATGCTTTCGCCTGTCCCGCGCTTTCGATCAAAAGCCAGAAATTCTGTGAATAGGCTTTGCGGGTTTTCTTCCGATCAGCCAAACTGAGAGCGTGATTTTCCCGAGCCATTCGGCCTTTGAAGCAGCCAGCGTGATCCGGGTTTCAACTTCCCAAACTGAGTCGATCGAGAATGGTTTTATCCCGTATTTATGGTGACATTTCCAGGCTTTGATAATAATTCCCCGCTGAGAAACCGACTTTGTGAAGGCAAGCCATCCACTCATCCCAATTCCATGAATTCGTATACTCAGGCTGAAAGCTCCGCAAGCTATGATATCCTTTTTAGTTCCAGATTTTCTGCATTCCAGAGTTTATCCAATTTAGCGATGTGGGTGGATTCCTTCGGGGATTTTCATCTGCCGAGGTTGCTGATCAACAACATGGACTCCAGCGCGATGATGATTTTCAATATCGCTCCAAACTCGGCTCGGCTTCGTACATCCAATCCGGTCATCCGGCTGATCCATCAGATTAGATTTGGTGGCCTGACTCGCAACAGCGCCCAGCGCAATGGGGGGGGGGAGGGCAAGCGCTTCTAGTCTCTCCGTTGGAAAGTTTGATGATGCCTTATTCGCAGCAAATGTCCAATCGAAGTAAGTTAGAAACAGAAATCTAGCGTCCATGGCCCTATCGATTTTGGTTCAACCTCATTTAGGTATTCTCGCACAGTGGCGGCTTCCTCGGATTCGGAGGAGTTGAATCGCTGCTGGAATAAAAGTTTTGAGGTTGGGATTTATTGGCGGAAATTCATACTTCTGGGACACGTAGGAAATCAAATATCTCGGTGACTGTGAATGTTGCCTTCTTCTGCATTTTCAGCTAAATAGTCGGCTGCGAAAAGGTCTTTGTATACTACCGGAAGACACAATTGAATTACCTCTTACAGTCCCAAAAAAAGCAGTCAGCAAAGCTCCGGAAATCAGGCAAACAATTGCCCAGTGGGTTCCTTTCTTTCCAATCAACGAAAAAGGGGTTTTTTTTTTAGGGGGGGAATTTTTCCCCCCCCCCCAAAACTAGGAAAGTGGCGCATTGAAGATCACACTGAGCGTGATAGTTAGAATGAGGGAAATCGAACAAGGATAGTGTTAAGTCAATTAAACTTCACTTAGTCAAAATTTTATTTCCCTATCCTTACTGTGCATCAGATCGTCACCGGCCATTATTGACTAGCGCTACTTTCCATATTGCACGAATTCTCCTGTCCGATGGTTTTCCCCAGTTCAGATCTAAATTATGGATGAAATTCTCATAAAGTGGAATGCAACGCTCAGGTCTCGGCAAGCCTTAATATATGAGGGACGGTTTCCTTTTGGTGCTGGCATGTAGCGTAAACTGGAGAAATCAATAACGCTCGCCAGCCACGGTCCAGTGACACTTTTAATTCATGACTTGATTTTCATCAGGAAGATTCTAAGGTTAGCGATTTTTTGGAAAAGCCAAGAAATATCCTCCTTCTACATCTGCCTTCTTCTATATCCCTACTAGGATTAACAATCCCTACACCATTTCAAGATTTGACTTTACCTTCAATTTTCACTGAAGCTTCAGCAAACTCGTTGGATCACTAACAATCATTTGCTTAGGCTTGCATTGCCGCGCCTGATTCGACTATTTCTAACTGCGATGAGTTGACTATCCAGCGGCCTTGATAACCGCATAGATTTCGCCACTGATACATCATAAGATTGGGACGCATATTTTTCCAAAGCTTCAGCAAATCAGCTTGCTTTGTGATCCATTTGCAAATTTCCTCTTCCTAGTCTAGTAAGGAAACCTATTCCCCAATAAAAGGAAGCGGTCTGACAATCCCAGTGTAATTCAAATCCTATTTCTTCAGTCCTCTTCAAGCTTACCTTTTACTTCGTTGTAGAAAATCTTCGAGTTCGCATCGGCCACGCCAAAGCAGATACTGGATCAAAAACTTCTTAGCTCCCAGCTTTTTGCGCAATACGCATATTGAAAACCATCCCATGATCAATGGCAATAAAATTATCTTTTGCCCGCTTGTTTGATTGGTAGTACCTAACTGCAGAAGCGCATGATTCTGCCGTCTTCTCTTAATAGCCCACTGCGACTCATCGATTTTCCCATACACTACGATCTTTGGATCCGATAGTTTCGAATCGGATCCAAGCTATCTTTATCCATCTTCCATTAAACGAGATTTCGGCATCAGCTTTGCTTTGGGACACACTTTACGCTACACCTACAAAAGACCATGCGTTCAGGTGGACTTTCTGTATATTGATGCAGTGCGCTGATCCAACCAGTCCAGATGTTCCGGTTCAGAAATAAGCGATTTTCATAGTAAGAAAATAAGACGTAAACAATTCCATTAATTTCTCTCTCATAGTCATTCTGTCTTTAGCATCCAAAGATGTGTTCCACATCATACGGCCATTTCACTTCGGGAACGCCCCAGTGTATCCATCGCTTCGCTCACGCTTTTAACCGATCTGAGAAATTTCGGAGAGCATTGGCAGTACCCCTAAAAATCACGTTAAGTCTTCATTAGGGATGATCAACTTTGGGAATTGATCTCGCCCCTCGGTCAGGTATTCATCATCAACTCTGGATTCTCATCTCTCTAAATTAATCTGAGTTCAATTTTAGGATTCAATCTGCAAGCTTTACTAAAAATGGAATATT
>Ga0163217_1073490_pt1 | contig 10836 bp, 10 predicted proteins | sample SynspAceP_FD_185933 | JGI IMG/M metagenome (GOLD analysis project Ga0163217, IMG submission 185933) | Saline lake microbial communities from Ace Lake in Antarctica - Synechococcus sp. Ace-P (PacBio error correction) | ecosystem: Environmental > Aquatic > Non-marine Saline and Alkaline > Saline ...
CGGAAGGTTTAAGGGGGAACTCTTTTAAAGTCCATATTGGGATACCAATCTTTACACTTGATGGAAAACAAAGAAATTGAAAGTGATCTACAGAAACTCCTTTTTGTGATGATTCGGAAGAAGATATTTTAGCCCCCTTTGCTACTACTTTGGTTCATGGAATGAGTTAAGTCGATTCATTGGAAAAGATCAATACAATTACAGAAACAGAAAATCAAAGTGGTAACGATTAAGACTTAAACAATATTCGCAGAAAGGATTGAATGTTAGCAGCTGCTGGTTTTTTAATATTAGGAGTAGCCATCATGAATAGGGACCCCAAAGGTAATTGGTAATTCAATAAAGACGTATATGAAACGTGGAAGATCCCTACTATTTTAAAGTGATTTGAGTAATCCAAAATTAATGCTAGTAACCTTACTTTCTTTGCTTCACTGTGGGGAAAACCCGCCAAGGCGAGGCAAGCGAATGGTCGGGAAGACGGAATCATTGAGCTCGCTTAGGGTTTACAAAATATTAAGTAACTTTTTTTGTCTCTTACTGGTGCTATTTTGGAATATTACCCAGAAGAGCGAAAATCGGTCTTTAAATTTTTTAAACCTACAGAGAAACTATTTAAGGCAATAGCTTTTTAAGATATGATCTATTTCATGCTCCTCAAATCTGATCCTCATTGTCAATCACCAATTTCATTGTATTGCAAAGCGGTCCAAGCCCATGGCTTGGTGAGGATAGTAGACTTTGAGTTATTCCATTAAAAAGCCGCTCTTCGGGCATCTTTCTTGAAGTCAGATGCCTCAATTGTTTTTTTTCCGAACCTGAGCAGTGAATGACCTAGTTTTTGATCTTGTTGTATCCTTAACTCAAATTGATGAAGGTTAATCCTGGGTGACATCGTAATATTCAAACTCGAAGATTATTAATAATCAGTTCTGGAATACTAAGATAACAGGGTTTTAGATTTCTCATCGATTTTTGGTCTGGAAGCTTTCCGCAGGGTCCATATTCGACGGTGGCCTTAGTATTGGCCACGATGAAGAGCCTTCTTATCCGCACTGACTAGATTGAAAAGAGTTTCTGCGAGTTTTGTTAGGTGAAAACCTGTGAATAATAGCTTCGTTACGATAATTTACCGACTTGCGTGAATCTCGCCTGTTGGAATATTGCTGAGTTTGTCTCCCAAAAACTCCTTTGAGAAAGCATTTTTTGCGGTGAAATAACCAAATCCTCACCCAGGATTCCAGGCGCGCTAAAACCAACAAGAAAATCTGGTCATAAAGTAAAATGAATTGATTGAGTGGACCTAAAAATAGTGGGAAATCGAAGGAATGGAACCGTATAACCTTGAAGATTTGAAAATTGAAAAAATAATCCGTGGCTGATTTAAAGCGTTTTTCACAAAGCCTCATAAAAGGAAATCAAAAAATTGATTTATTACCAGTTTTTGGTTTTTGATCAGAATAAGACATTCCAAGCATTCTAATTTATCATCAAATCTAATAGGCAAAAAACCGAGATCTTGATTACCTCCCAATGATAATCTAGCCGCTTAAGATGCCTTTTTTTTAAAAACTCAAATGTGGTTAAACCGAAATTGACTTGTTTAAAAATTAATCGTGCTGAAAAGTAAAGATTATTCGTGTTTCTTGTTTTTGAATAGAAATCTTGAGAGAAGCTATTGTTCGAGAATACCAGCATATCTTCTCGTATCAAATACGTCCCTTACACTCAAAAGTGACGCTACCTTTTCGATCTAAAAAATATTTCTGGAACTGCTATCTACGTAAATACACCGCAAGGCTTTCCCTGAGCTGAATTTCCGGTGATTCATAGTTAGCGGCGATTCTTATTATTGTTATATTCCCCAATACGGAAGCTTAAAGTCTTGATTCAGTTTTGCCATTCCAAGTGAACCCTTTATTGGTAAATTCTTCGCTAAATAATTTGAAGCATTCACCTCTATTTCCGAGAAGGTCTCCCCCATTGAAAGCGAGTACCAATCAGAGACTTCGGCAGTTCCATGAAATTCCACTCCGTATAGTTGTTGCAAAGAGTAAATTAATCCGAGCTGAGAATAAGAAATACCACTTCTATCAGTCGTAATGAAATCATTGTTATTGATTTTTCTATAAAACACATTTGTAGTCCAAGCTAACCTTTTTCAAAGTATGCCAAGTGCCCCAACTCAAAATGAATAATCATGTCAGGAATCGGAAGATTTGATTCCCCTCTTTCGTGACATTTAAGCTATCTGTAATATTCGGAAAAGATTAATCTCCAGGCTCTGGACGATCCTATTCGACGGCTGTAAGTGAATTTGAAATGCCGTGGAATTTTTTTCATTGATATTATATAGTCCCCTGTAAACAATTTGGAAAAAGGTTTAAAATAAGCGTTGCCTGATTTGGCCTCATCAGAGTTATAGAGGTAAGTGTCTACTTAGTATAACCACCTCTGAGCCCAAACTCCATATTCAAATTTGATTTCTTTCCAGCAATAATCAAGTAACCTGCGTGAATTTGATCCTGAATATACAAATCGGTTGCTGACTGCTTGGATCGGTCACAAAATCTTGATGCCCTCATTAAAGCGTTGGAGTTAAAATCATTGTCAAACTTCCGATGTTGGACTTCAAATCCCGTTTCAAAAGCTCCTTTATCCATCGGTTTGAATGTAAGTCGCCTGATGATGTAATATTTCTTACTTCATCTGTAAAGGCACGTTCTCTGCCGTCAAAATTTCAGGTAGGTTGTTGCGTGTTATTGAAGATGTATATTCCTAGTTTTAAACTGTTCCTGTAAGAATGGGATGGAGTAGCGCGAAATAAATGGCCTTTTTCTTTAAAAATTATGCTCAAAGTCAAGGCATTGTCCAAGGCCATCATGCCGTTCAAGTTCGTCGTTTTCTTCGACGTAGTTAAAATCTTTCCCTCATTCGAACTTGCTGCGCCAAAAAGGTATTAAGCTGGTAGTTCACTGGCTTGAAAGACCCCTTCATAGCTCAGCGGTATTATTCCGAAACTGGTAATCCAATCCAAAAAATTGAAGTTAATTGGGCCCACATCCAGATCTATCGCTTGTGGTATTCTGGTTTAGGGTTTCGTTGTCCTCAAAAAATTAAACGTGTAGAACTTCGGTCACCAACTGACTTCCAATTTCTGTGATTAAGCCCTGCAATAGAGATTAAGATTCAAATTACCGATGAATTGATTCTTCCGCTAACATTCCGAGCGGTTTCGAGTTCCCGTTAAGGTTCCTTCCAATCCTCCGTGCGTTTCCAAGTTCAATTCCTTTTTTCAAGTAACAATATCGATCACGCCACCTTCGGCTTCTTGCATCGTAGCGGGCATTGGGATTGTTTGAATGATTTAATCTCTTCTAACTACGCTTGCGGCAATTGATCCAAGTTTGGGTCAAGGAAGAATCCTTCCAATTAATGCAAAATAATTGTACTGGAGCTTGCCTCTCAATGAAATCCCACCATCGTCACTTACAGATACAGAAGGAGTATTCTCGTAAAACATCTTAATACGTTCCCGACCGCAATCTGCCCAAATTATTTCTGAGTGACTATGAAGTCCTTCTTAGCGTAAGTTTTCGAACGAGTAAGTTTGGAGTTTTTACCAACTACCGTCTAGATTTTTGACCTTCATTATAAAATTTTAGCTCGCCTAATTGGTCGATCCATTGACTTGGGATTGGAAAACCACTAGATCTTGGGATAGCCCGATGAAAAATGCTTTGAATATGTATTTTCCTTGCGGAAGCGATCAATTAAAAACTCCAATCCTCGGTTGGTAATCTGAATAGGGCCCAGGGCTAGTACTTTGCGGAATTGCCGAACAATGCCTAACTTGTACAAAACTAACAGGCTGCTGGGTTTTGGAATCAATCAATTTACCCGAAACCTGACCTGTTTTGAGCGAATCGATCCAAAGGATTAAAAATAAACATAAAAAATTAAGAAAACTATTGAAAGAAAATAGTTGACGTCATTTTTGGTAAGTAATTTGATTCCATCTTCGCTGGTTTGCTTATGTTTTGGTTCATCTTTTAATTAAATCATTAAACAGAAAACCACAGCGAGGGACCTAGTTTGTTCATTTTTTTTTTGTCAGTGGTTTTATACAGAAAAAATAGATTTGGTTTGAAGGTTATGTTTGGTACCATACTTTTTAGCAGCTAAAAAATTTTCATTAAGAAAAATCAACTCGATATCCTTGAGGCAGAAAGAATGGTAGGATCAGTTATTTTGTGAATGGCCCAGCGTCCCATTTAAAGGGCTAAAAGTCGTGGTTGACCTATTTTTAAAATTACTATTAGGCTTTTTACCCATGTCATCTTGAATTTCAAAGTTTTGCGTAATACACACCCAAGCCCCAAATCAAGGAAGGAGTGGGGAGTGGGGGAGGTGGCAGGTGAGCAGGGGGCACAGGAGAATGTTATGGGGGGGAGCAGGAAAGGAGAGGTGGGGTAGGGGGGGGCAGTGTGACAGAAAGTGGGGGAACAGGGGGGGTGCAAGCAGGGGAGTCATGAGGAGGGAGGGTGGGGGGGGTGGTCGAGGGTGGGAGAGTGAGAGGGTAAAGGGGACAGGGGAGAGGGATCAGGTTCAAAGGGGCACAAGGGTGGAGTTAGGCAACAGTAGGGCCTAGTGTTAAAGGCCCAATTGAATTTTTTGAATACCCAAAAAAACAATCCAAACATATAATAGCATAAGCGGAGAGCCAAGTTCAAGATAAGAATTGGATCGAGTAAATGTCGCGATGGTTTCGTCACTGCTGGTTGAAATCCAAGAACAATGAACCCAAGATCATATAATCCTTATGGGATTGAAGGTCTCTTTTTCTCGTGTAAAAGGCGATATCTACTGAGAAACAATTGCTAAGACAAAATTGGGAAAAGAGACCAATTATGGACTATGGTGCGAAGATATCCTATTTCCAAAAAATCGCGAGAAATGTATAAAATAAGGCAGTAGTTACACACATAGCTGGGAAAATAAAGAGCCCGTCATTCTCGAGTTTCTTATGAAGCAATCTTCTAGTTCCGAAAATTAGTTGGGCACTTTGGTGACAACAACGAAAACCAACAAAAGGCCAAAAAAGCATGAATAAGGAATTTTGGATTTGGAAATTGCTGGTGGTCTAGGTCCATAAAGCCAATTGTCAGCCCAAAAGCCGACAACCATAAATAGCCAATAGTGAGACTTCATGATTAGGAAAAAATAATTTTCTCATAGGCCACTTGATGCTAGAACCTGTATGGAATATACAAATGAAATAAGAACAACCTAATCATCATTGGAAATGAAAGTTCGGTTGAGTTAAAAAGTCCAGCTAAGTTATTCCAAACTTAGATTTAATGGCCCCGCTGTAACTAAACCTAACCACTAGCATCAAACCATTATTAACGTATTTTGCAAAGTTTGCCTTTAATTTTGAAGAAGGAATTAAACTCATATATACATGCAACAAATAAAATTTTTGATCGCTGTCCTGTTGCTTTGGATAAGCAATTTCTACCAATAGTTTCGCACAGAAAACCCCATTATACTACTTGATTGCGATCAAAAGTAAAGGCTTGGGGAGTTCAAAAACTTATCAGATGACGGGAAATTAATCTTGCGGGAATACTAAGTGATGGAGTGCTATAAGATTTGGCACGGATCATGTTTTAGATTTCAGGATCCTAGCTACCGCTAATGTCCTATGCTGGTGAGCTGGTTATCAGCAACACTGAAGCACGCTTCGGAGTTTAAGACCCATTTTCCCAAAAAGCTTACCAAAGTCACGTCAATAGCTTGGGCACTAACCAACAAGGAAATTGCCTTTTGGAAAGAAAGGAGAAAGCTTCACTTGAATGGTTTATGATGTAGACCCGCAAAAAACTTAGAGAAGTAATTATTAATAGAATCGCTTCTCGCAAACGATGAGCGTTACTTGGACACTCGATAGGCAAATCACTTTTTGTGCATACACGTTGAAGGCCACTTGGATGACTAGCCCATGGCGCTATATAAGGAAAGCCATCAAAGGTCCGATCGTAGTCTATGATGGTTTCAAGCCCTTTTCCTGAACATGGGATTGAGAAAATCAGAAAATACTATAGCCTTACGGAATGTCATCTAGTGAATCGTACCAATGGGGCTTCTAAAAGCCTCTTGGAGCGAATCGAATTACAGATGGAATCAATGTGAGTGGCGATGGCCAATATCTTATTTTCAAATGAAAACTTTCCATTAAAAACGCTTACGAGCGTAATAGGGGACAGAATAATCAGACTGCTTACTTGAAACTCACAACACAAGACTCTGCAAAAATTCTATATCCACGCGACGAAAATACGACGAGATTTCAATTGTCTGAAAGTAAATCTAACTTATGCATGGATGATTCAGGCAGTGTCTATATCCAAAACACTTGGTTTTGGGATGATGCGAAAAAACTTGACTTAAAGGAAAAGCTTTTCACTGACGAAGAAAGAAAAAGGAAGGAAGTTTTCCGTCCTCGCTTGGAGTCCCAAGCCGAGGAAACAAATTAATGCTCAGTTCCGAGAAAGGCTATTGGCTAGTATGATGCAAAGGACTAACTATGGGAAATGGCTCTTATGAATTCCTTAAAGGATAGAAGAAAAAGCTCCAGAGCTTAGAATGCTGGATTGGTCACAAGATGAGCGCTACTTGGATTTTTGCCTATTCAAAGCAAAGAGAATGGGAGCGAGGCTTCACAAGAATTGACTTGCAAACCAAGAAAATGGAAAAATCTCTTGCTAGATGGTAAGTGTAAATTTCCCAATGTTCAGCATGGCAAAAGACATCCAGGGTAATATTAAGCTTTTCGGATTGGAGATCTCCCACCAAATGTGAATGGCTACGGATATGAATTTCAATTCTCCTGAAAATCGCTTACAGATCTAAATCCTGGTTGGCTGACAAGAAGCTAACTCGATCAGAATTAATCACCTATCGTAATGTGGATGGCAAGGATTAAAGGGGATTTTTTTACTAATCCCGGTTGATGTAATGAGCAAGAAAAAACGCTACCCCATTGGTATGCGAAGTCTATGAGCAGTTTCTTTGACATGGCTACACGGAAATAATGAACCTGTTGCCAATCCAAGGTTATTTGTCGCTCTTCGCCCTTCCGTTGATTTAGAGAATGGGGCTATCCAGGAGAAGCTGGGTCAAAGGCATTACTTCCTGGCGATTAATTAAAATTGGTAGATGAGGAAAGGTTGATAACGATCAGTAGGGCCCGTTCATGGCAACCAGCTATGGTGGCTATGCTCTCGCTTTGACACAGCAAACCTCCCCCCCCTGGGAATAAGAAAAAATCGGAAAAATTGCCCCGGCCAAAAAAAAAAAAGCCCCCCGATCAATAATTCTGGAAAGTGAAATATCATCATTTCTTGGGTGAACAGTCCCCAAAATAGGAACCCGGAATTATCAGCATGCAGAAAAGGTCCAGGATCGAACGGAGGTCGCTTTGGAATTGAGCCTTAAAATACATTGCTAACCGAGTGCCGTATTCATCCGATCGGATCAATAAACTCCTCAACGTGATGTTTGGAACAGGTGAAGGGGATTGGAATGTGCCTGGTACAAATTCCCGAGAGTCTATTAATGCGATGCGCCGATTAAGGCAAGAAGTGCCTGGTGAATTACCCTCAACGGGGGCCATGGGGCTGGAGCAAGCTAGTGGATGAAATGGCCGATTTTCAGATCATGGAATCTGAATCTTTGAAACTTTTACGGAAGCATTTAAAAAATCAAAAAGAGAGAAAGAAGCTGGAGCCGCGAAAGTGGTGGAGCAATGAAATTAGGGAATAGGGATTAGGAGATTGGAGAATGGAGAATAAGAGATTCGTAAATTTAATGACTACCTCAAAAACGGAGCATCAAGAACTCACAACCGACAACAGACAACCGAGAACGATGATCGTATCAAATTTTTAATAAATATTAAAAGGAATAATTATGAAGTAAGTTGCCTTAGGTCCTATTCCCTTAACTGGAATCCTGTCTTCAAAACGCGTATAGCAAACCTAGATATCGGTGATTTAATGGAGGGACATCAGCAGAGTGGCTGCAGCTATATCAGGCTTCAAATTGGATAAGTCTGTAATTATTATTGAAGAACCGTCAAATAGAATTGGCGCTTGACTACTGGAGGACTGGGCAGACTGAATATTGGCAAATAAGCAGGCTATTGACGGGATTTTCAGAGAGTTTTAACCAACAGATCAAGGCAATATTAATGAGCGGCCTAGCTATTGGAACTGGCAAAAAGAGACGAGTATCATTGATAGTGGCCAAACCCCGACCAAAGAAGGAGAAAAGATGCCATGTGACTTTTTGAACCTTCAGCGCTTTGAAAGTGTATCATAATGCTAGTGGGGGAGAAGGTTGAATTATTATGGGAAACGCCTACTTGAGATCTGATGAAGGAATAAAAAAATCAATGGTCCAAATCCTATCTATTACCAGGAAAGTGGAAAAACTTTTTCCGGCAAGATGTTTTATGGAGTGCAACCTATGAGGAGATCTTTGCTATTGCAGGAGTTTAGCTACACAGTTGGCAGGGAAAGTAATGGGCAGTATAAGAATCAATTAAATTGGGTGCAGCAAAATTACTATGGCGTAATCTTGAAATAAGCCGCCTCCCGAAAATGCCTTAAGCCATAATTTTGTCCCAAGTGTAGATCCTTACATTGAAAGGGGAAAATACGTTCTAAGCGGATTACTCCCATACCTATCAAGAGGTCCCTGGAATAGTGGTTCTGGAGATAAAAAGGTTCAGGCGTATTGCTTCCGTATGTGTCTTACGGAATATCCAGAGAATAGAATCCCATTTAAATAAGCCAGCAGGATACGAGAGATTAACTATGAACTTTTTTATTTAGAATTATGAAGCAGGAAGAAACCCGATTGCCCTGGATCAATTCCCTCCATGCAATGCGCAAGACGATACAAAATAAACAGTCTGGGTTTTTTCCAACTGATTTTATAGGTCAAAATCATCTTTATCCAGAAGCTAGCTATGCTGAGCGGGAGAGATCGTTGAAGCGAATCGTAACCATCAACAGGGATTAATGTGGGCGCTTGCCATAATCACCCTCGAATTCCTGAGAAATCAAGAAGCGGTGTATTCCCAGTGGGGAACTAGTAAGGATGAATTTGAGCGCGAAGAACGGTTGGCAAAACCAATTAATATATTCGTGAAGCCCAGAAGAATGGTGAAGTGATTTTTGTGATGACGTCAGCGCATTGTGAAAGGGATTGAAGTGGTAGACAGATGCACATTGGATAAGTGCCTATGGAATGGACTCACAACCATATCCAAAGGTAATGTTGGATTTCACAATGGTTACGTCAAAAATGAAGGAAATGTAGAAGCCCACGTTGATGGTCCCTTAATCCGATTAGCTACGGTCAAATAGTTCCCAAAAAAGAGAAGCTACTAACTTACTTGTCCCAATAATGCCTGAGTGCATCTCACATCGGCTTGGGTCTATCCGAATGGAACCTGTGTTCATGTGCTTGGCCAATCGGCGCCATTGCAGCCTCACAGCAATAGATAATTCCAGCTGCTGTCCAAGAATGTCCCTAATGTTAAACTGAAGCAGCTTGGTTGAAATGGGCAGCATTTGAAATAACAGAATCAAAAAGTCTAAGAAATGCTGGAATCCTTCTCGAATGAATTTCTTAAGGTATTAGAAAGCAAAAACTAAACTTAATTTCAAGCATGCCTGGTCGTCCGGAATAATTAGATTTCTAATCAAGCTATCTACTTCAAATCTACTACAAACACTCTTTTTATGAAACTTAAGCATCGGGGTCAAAAGCTTTTCCAGGAACTTACTGTAAATGAATTGTATGAACTTATAAAGTTACGACAGCGAGGTATTCGTCCGTGAGCAAAAACTGTGTGTTCCTAGATCCAGACGAAATAAGGATCAAGAAATGCTACCATGTCTTATTATATTCAGAGATCAACTTGTTGCTTATAGTAGAACTAGTTCTGCAGGTTTATGCCTATCCCGAAAATGGCAATTTGGAAGGGTGATAACTCGCCGTCTGCGAAAGGAAAGGGACTGGTAAAGGTAGTGATGGGAGTTTATCTATCGAATATTGTCATTAAACTTTTGGGGTTGGAAATATTCGTTGAGCCCAAACCTATGAAAAAGGTTTTTTAATGCTTCTTTGGGTTTTTGTGGCTTGATGGAGAGGTGTATGAGAAGGATGGAATTGAGCATATTGAGAATGGTTTAGGCCAAGGTAGCAGGCTATTATTACTATGTCATTGCCAACGGATTGGAATGCGCAGACAGTGAGATAATTGGATTTAGCAAAGCTGGAAGTAATTAGACCGGTTTTATAAATATCCTAGACCACCCTGCCGTAAATCAAAAAAAAAACGAGTGATGCGGCTAACACAAATACCAACATCAACCTTAACTGTTCGTACATATTGTTTAATCATACTGCTCTGTATTATGCCAGTGAACTCCCTGCCTCTGTAGTAAAAAAAATAACCATCAACGCCTTTGGGCGGCAGACAATTGCCGATTTAAAATCATTTCGGCCAAAAATCGGGAAATAGCATTAAATTATAATCTACAGGTGCTAGCTTCAATTCGGCTTTAACCGGACAGATTTAAAAATTCACATTCCTTGCGGAGCCTTTGATCCCTTTGCGGCAAAAAAAAAATCTATTCTCGTCGTTTTGGCTAAAGACCGATTCAAAAATCGAAATCGATTTGGTCAAATCCCAACGTGATCGGACTGACTTTTTTTTCTACAAAGGTGTTTGCGTTTCTAAAGTGCTTTAATTCATCC
>Ga0163217_1097026_pt1 | contig 10836 bp, 4 predicted proteins | sample SynspAceP_FD_185933 | JGI IMG/M metagenome (GOLD analysis project Ga0163217, IMG submission 185933) | Saline lake microbial communities from Ace Lake in Antarctica - Synechococcus sp. Ace-P (PacBio error correction) | ecosystem: Environmental > Aquatic > Non-marine Saline and Alkaline > Saline ...
TCGTGAACAGATTACGAATCAGTTACAACCTTAACCAATATACGGCGGTGTTCATCATTTGCAGGACTACATTCTTTCCCAAGCAAAGGGATTACTTGTGAGGCTTGTGGGCCCTATACTTAGGTGCATTCGTTCTAACCTCTCTCTAGACATAAAGTGATTGAGACGAAGGTTCCGCGTTAGGCACCAGCGCAGAGCTATGAACATATTTTTCCTGTGTACAAAATACACACGCCATGCATTCGGCACAATCGCGACCAATACAAAGCGACGCACTAGTCTTCCACGACGCGCCTTATTTTAATAGATACCGAAATATTTACACGACTCATAAACTATAAATAAATATGAGATAAGAGACGGATGATTTCTTTTTTCAATGCACAACTAGAACTCATCTATATTACTTTTAAATATAAAGGGCCTTAATATAAACAAAGACAACAGATAATACCTTTATAACATGAGCTAATTTAACTATCTAGCTGCTCTGTATAAATTGGCTCAAATGGCTACCTAAAACCGCGGATTATACACGGGTATGCATATTGGCTTCGGAATATAAACACAAGGACTATTTGATAACCAATTAGAGATAATGAAAAGAGAATGAGTTACATTAATATATTGCTTTCAAATCACAATCCCCGTTCTACTATTTACCCGGCAATATACAAAAGTGAATTTGAAGCACCATCATAGAGTAATCTGTGAAAAAAGTATCAAACAATTTTTTGAATGCTCGGTAAACCTCCTAAGAATTGCTCGGTGAGTCATTTAATACAAGAATAAATACAGAATTTTCTAGGAGAACATATTTGCGGCCTTGGTGGCCCATAGCTTGGCTAAAGTACAGTGGAATCGACAGATATTAATTATTAATCGGCGAGAAGAACCTTAACCTGACATATACTAGAGTTGAAGCTAGACACATGTATATTATATACCAAGATGATTTAACTGTAGCCAAACCCCGGTATTCCGACACTTACATAAAAGAGTACGGACTGTTGGGATATAGATCCCACAGTCCGTATTACCGGTAGTATTATGTTCCGTCGCAAATATTTTGGTGATGTCACAAAAATCGCTGGCAATGTCACAATTAATCATTACCAAGGTCACTAAAAGCGCTCCCGCTACGGTGAGCCGATACAGACACACTTCTCTGGAGGGCACTCGACTGGCACCCAATATTTTCACACTCTTAGGCAACATATCGGACCAAGAATTTCCATGCATACACGTCCAGTAACTTCATGGTTACCTCTTTCGAGAAAACTTGAGGGATACAGGAGACGCATATCTCAACGCATGGCGTAGTCAGGTTTAGTAATATAATATTAGGGTGATACTGAATTCCCCATACGTTAACCATATAAACTAAGACACTATCTACCTTGTATCAACTCTTTTTCATTCTGTAATGCTTACTTAGTGAGAGACATACTCTAAAACATTAACCTAGAATTTGTGCAAGCCCCCTCCATTAGTAGGTATTCACACGAACACTATCAGTTGCGTTTAATTAAAAATAGCAACATGCGTGTTTCTTCCTAACAAACCTGCGGAACATCAACAAGTATTCGCTACTTAATCAGCTCCGTAGAAGTAAGAAATATACAATGACCTCTGCCGGAGAAATTGAAAATGCGTTTTCGATTTCACCAGTTCTTGGTAGAATTGTTCTATTCCGGTCGATCCCACCTTACATTTTCTCGAAAGCAGAACCAACGATACATTTGGCTCATCTACCAGCTTAACTTACAGCCAATTTGGCAACTAATTTCTCTAAGTAATAAAATCGCAGAATTTAATTCAAATAAAATCCGAGCCAGCATTCCACCCGCTCTAGTTGACGCCAACAACTAAAGTTAGGGATCGACTTCGATAAACGGCTCACTTACCTTCAAATACCTCTCTGACCGCCTACTACCGCGACACCACTCGCTCTCGAGTCCACTCCTTCCACCTAAATACCCACCCCCCCGCAAACACATTGGCACTGTCGTAGAGCACGAAACAGTACCGACACCACCTCCATCGCACCTCCCCACCTGAACGACCGATCACACCACCCACATCACGTGATTCCAGATGTCAACCTCCTAAATCTAACATTATAAATGAGAGAGAGGTTGTATTTTCGGGAAAGTAAAATCAGCAACTCGATAGGGCGAAATAAGCCACACCGCACCGTTGTTCCCCTTTTTCCACTTACCTTGGACTGGCTCTTCTAACATTGGACGTAAAAGAGCAAGATAGTGATATTATAAAAAGAGCAAACGCGTGCGAGAGGAGCCTTCTTACTATCTAATATAATAGTGCTCGGATCGAGGAGTAATTACGGACCACAAAAGAATATCTCTACAGCTTTATGCACTGTGAGCACTGAGCTAAACACGAGAGGAGAGATCAAAAGAAAATATTATTACAAAAAGACTTTCACATGAATAATATTCTACACAATGTCGGCCTTGAATATTTTAACTACACGACTTAATGACCTCCGGATTAGCGATACTACCCGTTAGGAAGAGGCTAATAACAAAGATTAGAATATAGTGCCTATGTTGTATATCCATCTATAGACGAGAGTACGATCCAACATTTCTCAATGAAAATCAAAGCAGAAAACTTTTTATATTGCATCACAATCACGGTAACAGCTTTGGAAAACCTAGTAATAATGGTGCAATACAATCGTTAAATTCTCTGTGAAAAAAGGTACTTCATGCACCACACCACAAAAGGAAATCGAGTCGAATTCATAAGGAGCACACGCCACTTAGAGAGAACCGAATACATTACAGACACAAGCCTCTTGACAGATCAATACGAAAAGAAAATGCCAGGTGGTCAAGCTCTAATTATTATGCGCAAAAGATTTTTACCCTTAACAAGGTGGGCAGTGCTACTAGAATTGCTAGGATGCGTAGTAAGGTCTATTACACTTTTAATTATTATTAAAAGAGCGTGTCGCTTGATGTATTACCATCTCGCTATTCTGGTCTACACCAAAAACCTGATATTCGATGAATATCTTGCCTTCGGAAAGAGTGACGAGTTTGTTATAATCACACTACACCTCATAACTTGACCGAGAGTAAACAACAAATTAAGATTAAATGAAGCCAATCTATTTGGCGATAAAGCCAGAAAGAAATCATACATATCAAATAGAGATGACAAGGGATTGAGAGAGAAAAGAACATCTGCTACATTGTCACTCGGATTTTATTCACAATTAATTTTCGGGAGACTTTCAAAACTTTATTTTTAGATATTATTTCAGTTCCCCTTTTCTTGGCATGAACATGAATACGAGCTTTCTGTCGTATTTAAAAGACCGAATCAAACAAATGTCAGTATAATATGTTACAAGATACGCTAAATTAAAACAAGCTCGCTTTTGTTTCGAACTGATAATGACCGCAAGACCCTCCATCTTAACGATCGTCCTTTTATCTCCCTAATCTGATCTATAAATTCATATTATGGGCATATACTATATATGTTCGAGATTATAAGTCAAAATTGAAGCGCAGAGACGTTATTTTTTCTTATATCACACAGAGAAAACTAATAATCATAGTATAAAATATAGCAATATATATTCGCTTGGGTAGTAACACACAAGAAGATTGAGAACGAACGAGATCTCTTGACAAGAACCCTTAGGATTTTTCAGAATTTTTCTAATGCACGTACATTGGGTGTAATGCAACATAAGGAGTATTAAAGCCTAAAAATGAAACAGGATGCATATCTGCGCGCAAAAATAAATGGAAATGAGGAACGTAATAAGGGACTAAACGAGAGAGAGGCCCCCAGAAACTACTGTTTGTTTGATGCTAGAAACTTACTAGGCATAATGAGTATGAGGAGAGAGGATAGAAATTGTTTGAATTGATTAGCCATTTAAAGGTGTCCCTAACGGGAATAAAGAGAGAGTAAACACATATGGTCGCGTAAAGTCCATGAATATTGATCTAGATAGCCCTGATTGAAAATTACTTGCGAGCTAACAACTGCGATAAACTGACCATGAATAATAGTAGCTAATGATAACCACACCACCGTTTTAACCGAGTTGTACAAAAGAAATTTATGCCATTTAATTAAAGATACGCGAGATTTAAGCGAGATGGTTTTACACTGATAGCCCGGCTAATTCAGAATAATTTAAACCAACTTTATTTTAGCAACGAAGAAATGTGATTCAAAGCAATCAGGTCAAGAATTTTGTTTAAAAATAACAGTTCTAGTACGAGTGGTACTCAAGCCATATTATCACATCCAAACTGGAAAGAACGACTTTTACTGCTGCATTATAAACATTTTATTTGCTATAAAATACATAATTAGAACAGGGATGACCCACAGCGAGAGCAGCCAGATATCCAAATGCAAACCTACTGAAAGTGCCTCTTTTGCGCAATTAGAGCGTTTTAAATACAGGAGGTTAGAAAAATAACATAGAATTAAAATAAAGAGACTATAGAATTCTATTCTTCGCATAAAAATCATTAAACAGTTGATTTTGCTGGCTTAAATAATGGTGAAGAAATGAGAAGAAGCATTCCAAGGAGTTCTCGCTATTTGGCCAAGCAATAAAGGAAGAAAGTTCATCGGAAGATTTTAAGAAGTATGAGTCACCTAGGACTATTTCAGAGAGACTGATTTAAGATTAATATCGCCAGGAAGTTTCCGCTTTTATGAGCGAAAGAATAATTATCTAACAAATAACAGATAGTTAATATCTAGGACAAGCTATAAATAATATACTAATTGGGATATCCATAAAACATGAAGATGTCCTTTATGCCAATAATTTTTGGATATCAATTATGAAGACAAAGACTACTTTTTTTTTTAATTCTACTATAGATAGAGCGGAAAATTATGTAAATGAGCGATGAATAGTATATCCTAGTATTTGGTAGAATGGTTAAATTAATGGCGCACATATTGATAGAAACTTCAAAAGAAAAGCCACAACGGATCACCAAATAGTAACTATTTTTTATATAAAACAAAGGATTCTCCGATTATTTACCTTAGGAGGAACAAGACTTTTGTCAACATATATTCGGCCAAAAGTTTTCTACAATTCTGAGATTTAATTTATCGAAGTAGAAGTTGCTAATGTGAAAAAAAAAAGTAGGGAAGCATATGGAATGATAAGTGAAGTCGTGGGTGGTGCGCTACCTATTAGGACGAAATAAGTTTGGGTATTAGATTTACCGAGCCGAGATGTACAGCAGAAATTAAAAGAAAGGATCTCGCCTTGGGAACAGCACAAGGAGGTTTTGAATGGAGCGCCTTTGTGATCCACATCTGGGTACCCTCAAACAACAGAAGTTATCAAAGATTGAATAATTTAAATTTCATCTTTCAAAAAATACGGAGCTAGTATCAAATTCAAATAGCACGAAAGTATTGAGATGATTTTGGAAAACTAGATGCGCTTATTGTGTTTTCTTAGAAAGTTTACATATTTTTGCACACACATATAATCAAAGGAGAAAGGGATAATTCTTGTCTTTACAGGAAACCAGCGGGTGTGGTAGACGTAAAAAAACTAATGATCTTATCCTTTCTTCTTGGCAGGCACATATATAGACACATAATCACGATAATGAAATCTCTCATTAAAAATACCATTAAGTAACCATAATAGATATTATACATGGTTAGTGGAATAAAAATTAAAGGATCACACTTGGAGCAGCACTGGAGATGCAATTGACGAATATAGTTCAGCTCTACTAGTGTTTCCATGGAGTATCTAAGCAGGTGTGCTTAGATATGATATTGCGCACCAAAAGAATATGTGTTCCAACTATTTTTTTAGAAAAATGCAAATATAACCAAAGAAGCATTAAAACACGAGGAATCTACTTATTAGCGAATATATGACCCCCGAATAATAACTTAAAACCCACAAATGAAACTATAGTTAGTGGCTAAAAAATAGGAGCAAAAACAATACGGAACGCGAGTCAAAGACCTAGAGATCTGAGAAATCTAGTGGAAACAAGGTCTAATACATTGAGAGCGACAAATTCGAGCATATTGTATACGATCGGTTTTTCCCGACCTTAAAAAAATGATATATATTCGTCAAGTGTAATGACTCGAGAAGCTTTAAAAAAGACTCTATTAATCTCTGTAATTTTTGCAGAATCTAAAGTACCATTGGCGATGGAAATCCTTATTTTGTCTAGATGTCAACGATTACTATTCAGCTAACTTCTGTCCATATTATCGGCCAATATAGAGTCTACATAAAGATTGGGTTTTCCAGGCCATGTGGCCTGTCAATTTTTACGTCTAATCTACAGCATGAAACACTGCACCACCTACATACTCAAAGAGCATATCCGAAGAATTTGCTGAACTCGAGCGACACAAAAGCCCCGAGATTAGATTAGAGAGTGTGTATCATTTTATTTACCTGGGGCTTTTTTGTAAACATTACAAGTTCGTATTATAAAGGGAGGATTTAAAAAACGGATTCTGGAAAGGTGATATTATGGCGGCCGCAGATCAAATTAAGATATATTATTGGGATAGCACGCTGCTGATAATTTCTTTTTTTATGGTTTAGCCACCTGAGCATCGGCAATAAACTCATGTACTTCTGCAATTCCTATTTGATACACAAATACAACCAAAGGATTAAACCAATTAACGATTCTCACAATTCAAAAACAATAAATCATAGGTTGCCCCGGTCGAATTGCACCAACTCGTGCTGTATAATCTTTCGTGTTCAATGGCTACAATTTTATCGCCCGCTAAGAAAATGGACTTTAAAAAAGGAGAAAGCAATTCGCTGTTTTTACAATCAATTCGAAGAATGCAGGGAGCTTTATATGGACCTCGCGTTACGTAGCCTGTATTGGAAAAACCTATTTATAGCCAAAAACCAAACAAGCGATACCTGCCTCCATATATAAAAAATAGCAAGCCAAGAATTTCACAGTTGGGTTCGGTTGGAATCCTACTATTTCCTAATTTGTTTGTGGCCATAAAAGTCATCATAAAACAATTACTGCTTTAACACGCTGGTTATAAGTGCTTCAAATCCTTAACCATGGCAAAACCGAAAGACAAATGATAGGGCCTAGTAAATACACTCTGTTCCCATTGAAAAAAAGTTTCTTCTTTAAAAAACACAAGATGGATAAAAAAAGTACACTGAAACCCAATACACTTCTAAAACGTACTGTAGAGCATAGTTCTCTTTTAATTTCGTTGAGAATGGCTCTAATTCGATAGACTCATACGTTCTTTTTTACGAAAAAAGACACCATAACCTTAACGACCCTGAAAAACCCATCCACAGCTTGTTTACATGATGCTGAAAGTCCCGACTTTTTAAGAGCAACGGAAATACAAAATAACCTTACCCTCTTGCTCATGTCTACAAAACCCTGGCTTTCAAAATACGCACCAATGGGTTGATACCGTATTATAGGCAGGTTTGGTTCTGGCAATTCTCATCACAGCAGCCACATTGATTTTCTGCAACTGCCATAAAATCTGCATTACCTCTTCTCTGCTTTTGTTAATGTTTCATCTGATTGTATTTCTTCTGTTATTTTTCATGCCGAGCGTAGCGCCGCAAATCGACTGTTGTATTTACTCCATTAAACGTAAATAGGGATCGAAAACGCACGTTACCGCTTTACCCTTTGCAAGCGGGCTCAGCTTGAGGCAGCTAGCATAATACGCCTCAGCTTTCCCTCCTCTAAAGATAGACATTAGAGCTCTTCGTGGCAGTGGCTGCTGACGATTGATGCGACTGACATCCCATCGAGAACCCAATAAAAAATTTATATATACTTTACTTGGATTCCATTTTTTGCCGCTTCTTCAGGTATCTAAAATTTTAACTTTGATATGCGCAAACTATTTTTTCCTAAACGAAGCTCTTTATCCCGCAAATCTTTCACAACCTGGAAAAATTGTGGCCTTCCTACTAGAAAAAGGGATATCTAATTCGTCTCCATTATTTTAACTTCCTTGTCTATTTCTTCTTTTAAAATTAATATTTGTTTGTTTATTCTTGTAGTACAACAATTAATAGACCTCAACAGCCATCACCATCAAATTCCATAGAGACGGGAGCCTCATCTTGCGAGAGTTGAAATGTTGTGTGTAGTTTTCAATCTTTAAAATCATTCATAAAATGATCCATTTTAATGTTTTCTTCTTAAGTCATATTTTAAGTCATAAACTCTAAATTATACTTCATCAATAACAGGTTTCAATACTTCTCTCCATCACACTTTAGAATCACTCCACAGGAGATAGAGAAAAATAGCTAAAAATGCGGGTTACGACTAAGCATATTTTAAAGCTAGGGCTTTCTTGATTTTGATTTTTGAACATGAACGATTCGTTTTTGATTAATGATGAATTTAAAAATGGATGATGAATGAATACTTTTTGTCTAGAACACGTGTGTTAAATAACTGGTACTGTTCTTTTTTTATGGTGTTGCCACTGCGGCATATGCGATAAACTCGTGCACTTCGAATTCGGTTTGATATACATACAGCAAGGGTTAAGACCAAGTTACGATCGCATCAATTCAAAAAGAATCTCTCACGAGTCCTTGCCGAATATGCACTAACTCATGGTCAAATAAGCTTATGATCTGAGCTATATTTTATCGCCTATGAAAACGGACTTAAAAAAAAAAAAAAAATGAAAAAAAAAAAGGGCCGGAAATTTTTCTCACTATTCTTAATATCACAACGCGAAAAATCGGTTAAATACCGACCAGTGCTTGTTTAATTGATGTACTTGATAATTATTATACAAGAAGAACATAACGCCACAAACATTCCTGAAAAAGTATGGCTTGTTCCAAAGTTAACGGGAAAAAAGTAGTAATTGTTTCCCCTTTAAGTATAAGCCTCGTCTAACAATATGCCCTGAAAATAGTGGATATTCACAAGCGAAGTGGCTATTGTGTTTAAAAATAATCAATTTTTAAAAATGGGAGACTAAGAAGCCAAAAATGTATCCAATTAAATAACTACTCATTCCACTGAAAAAAGTTCTCGCCTAAAAAAACATCATATATGATTAAATAAAGCAATTGAAACCCGAACATCAAAATAATTTGAACCATAACACCCCTGTTAGTCCCTATTTAGTTTCGAATACGCTAGGAAAATAATTTGAATACCTAACTAAACCTAAGTTATTAGTTCAAATATACACTAAATATGTTAGTTAAACAAAATTAGTTTAAAATATGTATTATTTAACATTTCACATGAACCCGGTAACAAATGCGAGTATCTTAAGCCTATAGAAAAACTATACAAGGATATGCATTACTGATCTGCTTTATTTAATGCTGTCGGTAGTCTAGGGAGCTTTTGCCTGTTACCAGGCCCACCTATCATTGGATAGCACTTTTTATTATTGTATTGAGAGCGCAAGGTTATCCCTCTCAGATTGGTGGTTTCTAGAATTACATAGGTATACCTCCTTAATTGGTTATGGACATATCTGCCTGCGCGAGCGCATGAGCGAAAAAATTTGTGCAAAAATCGTATGTGCACTACCCTAGGTTGTAGTACCTTATGTTGCCTATTCTGTATTTTCGAATATATTTGGCTTTGTAGTGCTTTGTGTGATATCAGAATAAAAACAGACAAAAACCGCCTTAAAAGCTGCTTTTTGGTTCTTTTAGCTTCTTTAACAGGAACATTTTAAGTTTATGGTCGCTGTGTTACCTAGGCTTTTTATCGCTAAGGCTGAGTAAATAAAGCGGATTTTTTTTCCGTTATTTGATTGAAAACCCTACATCCAACGTTTCTCAACAATTGAGTCTAAGCCACTTCTGGATTCTAAACTCCTTCGCGTAATTCCCCATATAGAAAAAGCCTAAAACAACCTCTTCACTGCCATTTCAAAAAACTCACCATAAATTGGTCAACGCGGTGAGCTCCAATAGGCCCAATCTTCATTTCGGTGCACGCAAGCCACATATTTTGAAACGCCATAGCAGCGCCGCAACTCCTCCATCTGAAACCGATTATTTGGATCACGCTGCATACAAATCGCGATAACGGCTCGCTTTTTAGGGGTTTCGATTATTTTAGCTTTAAATCTCTTTGGACCTGCCTCGGTTTCTAAATATTTTAAAAGGGATAAAAAACAAAGCCAGTTTTCATGTCGCCTTGCATCACTCCAAAACGCCAGTCGGTTTTTGCGGGTAGCGCCCAATTGCAGCTTCCCAAAATGTTCATAAGCTCCCTAGTTATCGAGTATCGTATATTGCGCTGGAAAATGATCCTTCTTTCGGATAATTTCAACAAGTACATCAATGGCTGTTGTGCTGTAACAAATTTAAGACATTGATGTTATTTCTTCTACGCTGTTACAGATTAAATTAAGCGTTTGCGCACGTGGGATCCGATTCTCCCTTTCCTTCCAGATAAACCGGAAAAAATACTCCCTCTGTCATTTCTAGTTCAATAAACTTCACACCTAATTAAACCCATATTGGAAATGAAACTAGGCCACAATAGAAATACCCAAGCTGTTTTTCAACCAAGCGAAAAATGGTTGGGCATGTAAACCGATTGTGGAAATTTTAGGTGTGAAACCTGCCCATCTCGCAGAACTCAAATGATGGTATCAAATACCAAGGACTATATCCTTAAACCAAATAAAGTCTTCGTAGCCTTCTCCACGAATTAAAATGGTCGGAGTCATTGGGTGCGATGCTGGGTAAATACCAGGAGAAAACATCATACAAATGTTTTATCGCTAATTCCATCGGAACACGGGCCAAGCGCAACG
>Ga0163217_1103318_pt1 | contig 10836 bp, 13 predicted proteins | sample SynspAceP_FD_185933 | JGI IMG/M metagenome (GOLD analysis project Ga0163217, IMG submission 185933) | Saline lake microbial communities from Ace Lake in Antarctica - Synechococcus sp. Ace-P (PacBio error correction) | ecosystem: Environmental > Aquatic > Non-marine Saline and Alkaline > Saline ...
TGCCAAAGGCGGGGCGGGGGTCGGACGGCGGAGCCGGGATTTTGGCGCGCATGTCCGAAACCGCAGGCTGGCAGCCCTGACGGGCGGCGATGCCGGCTCTTGCGCAGTTGCGGGCGGAGCGACCTGGGTTGAGGGTTTGAGTGAAAGTGGTCATCAGGGCTCAAGGGAGTAGATTCTCGAGGGAGATGCCGATCTTTGGCAGGTCTCCTTGGTGGGTTCGCAAACAACTGAGGGGGTGGATGGCGGCGCGGCGTTGTTGAGGGTGTTTTTTGCTGCCCAGCGCGCTTGCAGAAGGTTCTTCGATGCTGCGAGCTCAGGACGTGCGAATCGAACACCTTCGCTATCAACGCAGGTGCCCGGTTGCGGCCGGCTGCATCATCACGTCTGGCGGCACCGTCTTCGGCCGCGCTGTCGGTGGGCTCGAACTGGTGGGGTCAGGGCACTTGACTTGACAGATGCTTTTTGGCACGGCCACGCCTTGCGGACGGCACGATGCACTCACCGGCCTGCGAAAACGCACCGACTGGCGCGCTCGTTGTCGACGACGACGAATGCCGAAGCTCATCTGCTTACCGCTTGACGGTTTTTGGAGACGCGGCGGATTGGACAACCCGCTCATGCCTTGGACTGCGCTCTCTGACCACGCGGTTTTGTCGCCCCGACGTCAACCGCGTCGGTCACCCCGACCTGGCATCGCACTCCTGCCGCCTGGCCGCACTGCGGCGCTCTGCTGCCTTCGGCCGCTGCTGGACGCGGGCGGCTCTGGAATTCGCTGACTGGCGTGGTGATTGCTCCCCCCCCATGTTGGATTCGGTTCAGACAGGAAGGCCGCTTCTCGGGCGCATCGCAAGGGCCTTGACGGCCGTGGTACAAGTTGCACTGCGTCGAAGAACGATGCTGGATGCCCTTGCAGGGCGCTGGGCCCCCGCTCCACGGAATGGAGCATCGCACGTCGCTCATTCGAGCTTGGCGCGCAGGTTTTTGTCGAGGCGAAGGCGGACAGAGGGTTTCTGGCTCGTGTCGTCGCCTGGGCGTAGATTGTGGTTGTTCGAGGGAACACAGCAAGCCCGCGGCAATGTACGCCGTCCGTTGAGGTGGTCGAGCAGGCTATTCGGTGTGACGGCTTCTGGGTCTCTTCTGTTTGGCGTTAAGGGTATTACATGAGGATGGGGTAAGGAGGCTTAGGCGTTTCTCAATTTTCTTGCCAGTTTGCGGCCTTGCGCTAGGATGCGCTCGCCTCGAACTTGATGCCTTGCCTTGTGGCTCAGGAGGACATGGGCGATCTTGGCGGCTTCATTGCCTACCGAGCTCGCTTGTGGAACTGGAACCATCATGGGTGTGTTCTCAACGGAGAAAGGTGATCCCCTCGGAGGAACATCTCAAGGGGTGCTGTACCGGCCTGAATCGCTTGCGGCATTTGGACGCGGCCGGTACCGACGCCGATGATCTCTCGACTTGCGGAAAACTTTGCTCACGCTTCGAGTACATGTTGGCCACCAGGGTGCGGCAAAGCTCATGGCGTTCGCGGGCGACGGCTGCCGTTGGCGCCCTCAACGCGGGAAAAGATTGTCCCGCTGACAACAAGATCGGGGAGAACGCGTGCGAAGTACACTGGGACTTTTGACGACAAGGCCAATCCGCTAAGGTGGACGGTCACCTTGTCGGGGATGGGGATGGCCGCTTTACCTATGCGTGCATGGATGACCTTGTATAGTAGATGTACAGAGCACTCACCGCAGCCCTGCTTACGCGGTCACGTCGCTCATGCACACCCGGAGGTGGAGATGATCGCAACCCAGGCACATTCAGCACTTGGGCAGCTGAGGTGGTTCTGTAGATGCGGCAGACGGCTTGCCTGACGTCGACGCGAGGCGGATCGTCGGCGGGGCTTGGCCGCTGTACTTGAGTTGAGGAGGAAGCTGAGAGCTTCGCTTCTTCGCCTGATTGCAGCGTGAAGCCCTCTTTTGCGCACTTGGCGATGTGTGGAGAGGCGCGAGCCCGAATTTGTGCTTGGTGCTTCTTCTCACTCGCATTGCGAATTGCGGGTGAGCATGTCTTGAAATCGGGTCCGTGTTGGCATGGTGGGTCCGAAGAGGGCCAGTTGCTGCGGAACGGAATTCCATCTCGCGGAGGAGCCCGGCCTCTCGTCGTTAGGGCACTGGGTACGATGGTGATTCATACCGCGGATGGCGTCGATCTTGTCGTAGAGAAATTTCGGGAAGATGACTGTTCCTGCACGTCCCGAGGGTGTAATTGCCCGCCGATCGAAGCTTTTGGGGTGACGCCGTTGGAAATAGGATGCTCGGAAGGCCAGGTGATCAGGCGCTCCAGGTAAGGCGACATCGTGAACCAGAAAGGGTGACGGCACGCGATCGGCATGTCCCGCGAACTGAAGGCGAATGGCCTTCTTGCCCGGTCCCACACTTTCTCTGCCGTGATGTGGCCAGCTCGCGATCGAAGCTCAGGGCCTTGGCGTCTGGGCGGATTCGCAGTCCGTTCAGGGTGGACTTTGACACTGAAATTCGTGGACGTTGGAGGTTAGATTCTTGCGTTTGGCTGGATCGTCTCCCGGTAGCGCTGTTGAGTGACAATGGCGGGGCGGGGATTTTGCGCTTCTGGACGTGTCAGAATAGCGAGAGAGGGGGAAGGAAAGGACGTGTGGCGTCGTGGTCAGAAGGAAGCTGATAGTCGATCAACTACCGGTTTTCTGAGCCTGCTTTTTTTTGCTGGCGTCGGCTGGATCTCGATGCGGACCGCTGGCACGGCTTGCTGGGGGAACCATCAAGTTGGAGGATGCACGGAGCTTCCTCGTGGAGATGCGTCTGCTCTCACCCTTCTGATGGTTTGTGTGGCGTGGCGCAGGTTGCCCGTTGCAACAGCCCGGTAGTGGAAGGGTGCGCAGAAACCGCCGTTTTGCCCTTGTCTTACGGCAATCACCTTGACGGTGTCGCTTTAGGATCCGCAATCTTGATGCGTTCGTTGGCTTTTTCTTCGCGATTGGCATGGCGAATTTCAGATCACCTCCGGGGCGACGACACAATCTGGTGAAGTTTCCTTTTCGCAGATTCGCGAGCGACCGGACCGAACACCCGTGTGCCTTTTCGGGTTGTTGTCCGCCGAGGATACGCGCGGTTGTCATTCAAGCGATCGAATGCCGGTGTGGGCGCATGGTGGGCGTGCAGTAGACCAACTGCTTCACCAACATCCGACTTCTTTGACTCCAATGTTTTGGGCATGGCTCTTGACGCGGAAACGATCCATCACGGAGTGGCGTAGCGGCTGGTTGGTGCAGAACGCGGGATGACTGGATGCGTTTGGCGCCGTGTTATCAGCGACATTGAGATAATTCTGCTGAATCAATGGGTGACCTCAGTTGCTCGCCGGTGGGGTTGAGCACTCGCGACAGCCCAAACGTTGGTGCGGCTGAGCGGACGGTTGCGGTGATACGGAATCGTTGCCGACTGGGCAAAGGTTGTCTTTCGCGTGGCTTTGTAGCGATGGTGGCGGCTGACGGTTTTGATAGATGGGATGGGAAAGCGGTTTCGACTGGCTACCACGGTTTTTATCCATCTTGTCGCTGAAGACGTGCTGACCCTTTCTTGATTGCGATTGGTGGTATCCGGGGGGATAGGAGGCGTGAGAGCGGAGCGGCTGCGCTCCTTCTGCACGCAGCAGCTGGCGCTTGATCGGCTCGCTTGAAGCGGTGCGGGTGCTCCAGACGGCGGGTGTGCCGCTGAAGCGCAGATCGAACAATTGCAGCGGCAACCGTTGATCTTGGATCGATAGATCGGCGTCATTGAGGAGAAGCACTTCGGTCGATTCAGGGACGGGCCATGGTTAGCGATCTCCAGCGAATGCGTCTGAGAATGGGCTCGGGACGGGAAAGATCACCGCCCGTTGCATTTGGTGCCGATAACTGGTTTTCGACCGAAGCTTGTACTGGGCCAAACGTCATCGCTTGCTGGCGGATGGGTTCGGAGATCTCAGGTCCCAATCTCAAGAGATGCGACGGGTTTTGATCAGCGGCACAGAATCCGGGTTGCCCCTTACCGGCCATGTCGTGTTTGGGCAGGGAGCATGGGTGACCGGTGTCGGGGAGATCCGGAACATTTGCCCCGCTTACGTAGCGGGTCTGGCTCGGCGGGCTGGCTTCGATCTGGCGGATGTGACCAGCACATCCTGTGCCTGCAGTGCAAACTGAACAAAGCATGGGTTGCTCGGTGGCGACACCGGCACATGCGGCCGCTGCCTTGTTTGCGGAATTTGACGCGTCGTGGATCAGCATGGTTAGGGCTGCTTCACTCTTTGTTTGGAGCGTCGTTCAATCTTGGGTGACGCCGGTGGCGCGGGACGTGGTGCTCCAGCGGCGGGCAGTTGCTCCTTCTGCCCGGGAAGACCCTTGTACACTGCAGACTTGATCCAGCACCCCGTAAGGTGTGGTGGCCACGTTGGTGGCGTAATCAATGTCGGCGCGAAGGTGTGCGAAGGGCAACCCGACTTCCCGGGTCCATTCGGTCGGCGATCTCGGCACCCGTTGAGGCGCCGCTCACCTGGATCTTCAGCGCAGAGAACACCGGCAGCGGCCGTTGGAAGCGGTCAATGGCGCATCACCCGCCGAAAGCCAACGCTTTCATTGTTGGGCGGTACTCGCCACAAAAGGCGTCGGCGTCGACCCTTTCGATTTCCACCACGTGATGCGCACTGACGTTTTTGGCGATTGCCGAGGGGGATTGGGATGTTCGCAATCTTCGATGCGTGCTTGCGACGACATCACGCGGGCGTGCGGGTTTTGAGTTCCAGCCGTCAAGTTGGTCGCTTTGCGGCGATCAGCACAATCGCTGATGCGGCACTCGCATACTTCTTTGTGGATGAAATTTGCGAATACCGATGATCTGCCTGAGCAGGAGGGATAAGGTCTTGCTGGGGCGTATAGAGCGGGACGGTGCTCCTGGTAATCCCAGTCGCAGGCCGTTGGATGGAATTTGTGACATCATTGGTGTCCTCGGGATTCAGGTGATGGGTGCTGCACAGATATGCTTGATGTGGCGGTTTGTTTTTTTATGGGAGGCCCGGCCTGGGCGGGGCGGAAATCGCTTCAGGGAGGGTTCCATGTGCGATGCCGTGCTGAATCACGAGGCGGGGTCAAGCCAGATTGATTTTCGGCATTGGCCACTGCTGAGCGCAGCACCTTGGTGATGCGTCCCTGTGGAGCGTTAGGGAATGAATCAAGCAGGATCTAGCGCCTCAGCGATAGAGCGGCCGCGGATCTGATCGAGCACCCGGCACCTTGGAAACGGATCGCGATGTAGCGGGCCGTGGCGCGGGTTCTGTCTGGGTGGGGTTGGATTGGGACCATTGGGTGTTTCGCTCTTAACGGGCATTTTTGTCCTTGATGTGGCTCGCTGGAAGGTGCGGGTGGGGGCGAATTCTTCCCAGCTTGTGGCCAACTACTGCTCGGTCACGGTAGACGCGGCACATTGGCTTTTGCGTTGTGAGCAAATGGTTGTGATCATATCGGCAGGATGTGAAGCCGTGACCAGGTTTTGTATCACGGATTTATGGCCGGACTGTTCTGCGCTCGACTTGCGCAGAGTGACTCGGCGATGAATGGTCCTTTGAGTGAACGTCCCATGGCGGATTAAGCAGAGTGCAACGGGTTGATGGACTCATCCAGACCCGTCGCACGGTTCTCCGTGGAGGTGGGGACGTTTCTGCGCACAACCGGGTTTGTCTCGGCTTGTTGCCTTTCGGTTTTTGAGCCGAGGGCAGGCTTGCCCCATGGGTGACCGGACAGAGTGGCCGAATCGAGCGCGGCCTCGCCCCACCGTGGGGTGGTATAGGGTTCATCACACTGTGGACCTGGGGAGGCGGCCGGCCGAGCTCTTTGCGTCCGGCTTTGCCAGGCTGGTGTTGCGTTCCGGTTGCCCACTTCCCGTAGGGTTGGCGTAGCAACCGGACGGACACCAGCCGCACTTCGGTGGATGCAATTGAGGGCGACGTAGTCCACCTCTTTTGGCCCTCACTGGGCCCTGGCCCTGGCGGTGCGAACACATCTGGCACCCCGGCCGGCGTAGAGCTCGACGTTGTGACGCTCGAACCAGGGAATGGCCGAGAGGGGCAGGCATTGCCCGTTTCGATAGCATTGTGGCGCCGGGACAACCGTTTGGCCGCGTCAATCCAGGCAGGCGCAAGGTGTAACGCTTTTCGTCGTCGTTAGGAGAGCAACGCCAACCGGGCGTTTGCCGGGGGGGCGTAGTGGATGGGGCGGCAGCGGGGACCACAGATCGTGGCTTGTCAGATATGCGATCACTGCGGTAGAGCCGCTTATGGCCGCCGCCACGGTGCGCAGGTGACACGGCGCGGTTGTTGGCGGACAACCTTGCTGCGTGCTTGGCTGGACGACAAGCTGCGCCGGGTTTGCGTCAGTTGCTTTCACTGAAGTCGCGTGACGCGCGCGGCGGTGCCTGGGGTGTAGTGGGGGTACTGCGATTGCATAAACGTTTTTAGATCTCAGGCCTCTGGGAAAGGTGGATGGCTTGCCTTCGGCAGCGCAATACCGTTTTTGACTTTGGCGTTTTGCCCGGAACCGGCCGTCCGCGCGGGAAGGAACGCGGGTGGGTTCATGGTGCTCTACGCGATCATCCTTCACCGAGAAGAACTCTCGACGGCGGCCTTGTATGTCCGGCTTGCGCACGCGATTCCACTTAAGGTGGTACTGATTTCAATTCAAGGCATGGGTGCTTCTCCGGTGATCAGGGGCATGCGATCACATCCCAAACGGCTGCAAGTTCAGTCTCGTTATGTAAGACCTCTCTGAATTTGGCCAGTGGCTCCTAGTCGTCACAATTGCTTTTGCATTGAGCAGAAGTCGATACACTTCAACTCTGTCGGGCGGCGATCAATCCAACGGGTTTCGAAATTTACGAAACCGAGAGACGCCCGCTTCAGACGAGCCGTCGGGATCAGCAACACTTGCCGCGTGCTCGGATTGCAATATCGATGGCGTTGCAGTGCTGCCACGATCTCGCTGGGTTTTGGGGCTTCAGGTGGCGGCTGAACCCTTGACCACGACGATGTCAGCGGCCACGGCTGAGAGGGCCGTACGCAGGGGCGAGCGACGCATCTTTGTGGGTCAATGGCCACGGATAGGAGGGAGGCTTGGGACCGGAAGGGATCACGCACACCGTGGCGGAGTGGGTGTGAGGATGGAACCCTGGCGAGCGGACCCGTTCTTTTTGCTGTAAGGCTTGCGGCACGCCCGCACCTGCGCGCGGGTGAGTGTGCTGCCGTGCCGTCGGCCTTGCAGTTGCCGCACACGGCGCGTGGACCAGTCCGGGGCGGAACGAATTTCTTGGCGACTTTCAGTCGAGGGAAGCTTCACAGTCTTCCTTGCCTGCCAGTCGCGAACGACGCATTGAATCATGGTTGCAATCTCAAGGTTCGCGTCCTTCGCACCGAACGCGCGCCGGAGCGGATGTTGCAGTGGCGCGGGCTTGCCGAACAGAACAATTCACCACCAGCAAGATTGCGCTCGGTGTCCCTCAAGGATCGTCAACCCTCGTGGTGATTTGTTGCCGAGTCGCGGCCTGCTCCCGCTTTGCCGGGATAAACCCGGCCCGGCGTGGTGCGCATCCGGTCGAGCCGGCTGGCGGTGGTTTTGAACGTGGAGTCATGGGGCCGCTCGGATGAAAGCGTGGCCGTTTTTGATAACCACTGAGCCGGCGGCCGATGGTTGTACCACTGACATTCGACTTCTTGACCGCTTCAAGAGCGTCTGCGTGATCGGTTTCACCTCATTTCAAACATTCAACTGTTTGAGGCGGTAATTCGGGAGATGAGCAGCAGCTCCGCTGCTGATTGCCAGGTGCCCAGCTGGCTGGTTGAACGAGTTTCTCGGAATTCGCAAAACAACTACGGCGGTAGCCGTCGCTGCTGGGGTTTTTGAGTTGGGGTGATTGGCGCAAGGACCTGCCTGTCAAGGTGACCGGGAATGTATTGCCTCCGCGTTGAAGAACCTGGACTGCCAGTTTCTGCCAAGAATGCTGATGGCATAGGAAGGGAAATAACGCCAGAAGGACGCGTCAAGCTTTTGCAGCTGAAGTGAACTGATACGGGCGAACGCGCCTGGACAGACTGGAGAGTCTGATTCGGGGCTGCCACCTAAAATTCATGGGCAGATACCGGTTGGGCTAGCGGTAGGGCGAAACAGCAGGCTGGACTTTTCCCGCCGATGGAAAGTGCAGGCGACAGGTTTCGCCGCAGTTCCGGTTGAATTGCTTCTGTCTTTCAACGGAAGTGGAAAACTGGAATGACGGCCTAGTAGACCTACCGACAGCGGTGAGGTCCTGCAATGGTTCCGGAGGCGGCTAAGCTGGTCCGGGCGAGATCAATTTGCACAGTTTAAACATACCACAGCCTTTCTGCCGGTTTAGCTTCCGGTGTAGATTCAGTCAGTTGTTCTGGAGCTGCCATGCCCCTTTGCTACCTGCGCCGTTCCGTGAGACCTGAGCAAGCAGGAGCGTTGCCTTTATGCCCCGCTCGAAGGCGGTAGCTCTCGAACTCGCTGGTGCGCCGCCTGCGCGCTGCCGCTACCGGGCTCAGATGACTCGGCCGCGAGGGTTGGGTGCCGCCGAGCTTTTTCTATTTGAGCTCATGGGGTTCGTCCACACTCGGCCCACAAGTGTTGGCCGTGATGCGGGGTAAGACCGTTCAGCGGGTCATGCGCAGTTGGGTTTCTCTTGGGTCGTACCAACCGGATGTTGTTGTGGTTGCTGAGGCCAGGTGTTGTTCCTGCGGAGAGGAATCCGGCAACTGACCTCAGGGGACCAGATGAAGATGTGGCGGAAGATGCCGGCTGCGCAGTTTGGCGCTGGAGCCTTTGGAGAGTGTGTCGACGCGCTGAGAGGCCTTAGCGGCGTGGTCGCTGGTCAAGTTGATCTGCTGGGGCAGCAATCAAGACATTGCCCGGGATCGGGATTCTGCGGATACACACTGGGTGGGGTTCATTGTATTGATGTGGCGCTAGACCCGTGTTGCGCAGCCGCTCGTTCGGGGCAATGGCTGCGGCTTTGATAGGCCATGCCGAGAGCGCTGAGGCTCCGCCTGGTTGATGGTCCTTCAGCGATGGGGACGGAATCCCACTTTACGCAGGCCTGGTTTCGATCGCTGTGCTGCCAAGCTGATTTGCCCCCGTCTGCAGCAAGTTGCCTGCCCTGGAGATTGCCAGGACGTGCTGTTAATCCGATCGCTGTTATGGTGGCCGTGTCGCGGTCTGCCATGGGCTGATTGAGGAGCAGGGGCAGATCTCCGGCCTCGGATGGTGCTGCCGTGGCTGGCCGCTCGGCCGAGCGTGGAGATCTCACCGCGTTGGTCTGGCGAGGCCTTCGGAAGCGCTGCTGCAGGTGGAGGTCTTCCGGGCTGAGATGCGGCGGCGGCTTGTGAGCTTGGCTGGAGGGTCCTGCGCGTCCGCGCGCTTCAGCTGGCCGAGAGCTCTGGGGGGTTTGCCGGCTGGCGCCTGGTGGGCTCCGCCGCTCTGGCAGCTGATGGCGGCCATGAGCGGGGCTATGCAGGCACGGCCAGCGCTCGTGCGCCTGCTCGCGGGGGTGCGAGCGATCGCTCCTCCAGGCCCTCCAGCTGGCCGGCGGAACAATGCTGCACCTGCGTTGTTCCGCAGCGGCCGGTTCCGCCTGGCGGCAGAGCCGAGGCGCTGGCGTGGCCTTTCGCGTTGTGGGCTAGGGGTTGGCTGCAGCCTTTGATTCCTCAGGCCGATACAGAAGAGGGCCTCGGTCTTGCTTGATTGCGGCTCTGCGGCCCGGGCCTTGAGCTGGCCGGGGGCTGGTGGGTTCCCTGGCCTGCTGCTGATCGCTAGAACTGCTGGGTCAGGGCTGCCAGACTGCTTTCGAGTGAATTCGTGATCCTCCGGCCTACCCGCGTCTGTGCGTCGCCGTTCTCTCTCGGCGGTCTCGATGACCTCGACTGCTCCTGGAATGTTGCACGATGGCGTGCGTCCTGGCGCTGCGAGTCGCTGCACCCGGGAGATCTCTGGAATTGTCCTGGATCTGGGCTGAGCCCCAGGCGCGCTATCCGGCCGTTCCGTTCAGCTGGAGGCTTCGCTTGATCGGCGCGCCCGACCTGGCCTCGGTGGTTAGCGCTCGGTCCTTCGGCGGGAACACGCGGGCCGGAATTCGAAGCGCACCCTGCACCGGATCAGGCATCGCAACCGTGGGCGAGGTGGTTGGCTCACCTCCGGGTGGCCCGGGCGTGTTCGTGCACCGGGCGATGGTCCGTGACCTGCTCGATTCCGGCAGTCCGGTGCTGTTGCGGCGCTGGCGTTGGCAAAAACCAGCGGGCTGCGCGAGATCGCCCGGGTGTTGGTCGGACCGACCTGGCGCGTCGGGTCGTGGTAATTGACACCAGCAAGAGATTCGCGGGAGGGGGACTCCCCAGTTCCGCATCGCCAGGCCCGGCGGCATGCAGGGTGGCGCCGTGCCGGAATTCAGCAGAAGGTGATGACGAAGCGGGTTGAAAACACATCCCGAGTGACGTGATGAGAGGATCGGCACGAGCGCGAGGCCCGTGGGCTGCACCAGTTGCCGAGATGGGGGTGCAGCTGTGGCCACGGCCAAGGCAACGACTGCCAACTTGATCGACACCCGACGCTCTGCGACTGATCGGTGGTCTCTCGGTCACCCTGGGATGAGGAGGCGCGCCGGCGCGGCGAAGAAGGCGGTGCTGAGCGAAGGCCGCCCACCTTGCGTGGCGGTGGAGATGCGCGCCGCAGCCGCTGGCTGGTTCACGCGATGTAGCGCCACCGTCGGATGGCACCTGCGCGGCAGC
>Ga0163217_1007050_pt1 | contig 10835 bp, 4 predicted proteins | sample SynspAceP_FD_185933 | JGI IMG/M metagenome (GOLD analysis project Ga0163217, IMG submission 185933) | Saline lake microbial communities from Ace Lake in Antarctica - Synechococcus sp. Ace-P (PacBio error correction) | ecosystem: Environmental > Aquatic > Non-marine Saline and Alkaline > Saline ...
CACAGAGAGAAAGGGGAAAATTTGCCCTTTTGGGTTTTTAATTGGGGGGGCGGGGGGGGTTCCGTTACCTAACCAAAATGGCCATTTTTTCCCAACAACCTTCCAGTTGAATATAATCCCCTGCGAACTTCAACATTTGGGGGCCAAGGGGTTGTTAAAAAAAAATGGGTGTTTCCATTCCAGGTTTTGTTCCGTATTTTTTTTTATGGGTAATCAATTTTTCGGGTTTTGGAAATTGCCGCGTTTCCCGAAGGACCTTACAGTAAAAACCTTCCCATGCCGGGGGTTGTTAATTTCGGAGTCCCGGCAAGCATACTAGCCCTGGCCTTCGGTGGCGCAATTGGCAAAGCGCCGGCATAGGCATTGTAAGACCATACAATTCCTTTTCCCTTTGGCCAAAATTCCAAATTAGGTTGGTCCCCTCAAATAATATTTGGGCCTTGCCCTAAAAACCTAAATCCTTCCAGCCTAGATCGTCCACATTAATGAGGTAGCTATATTGGGAAGGGTTGTTTATTCCGTACATGTTGTCGTTTTATATGACTTACAGGATAAAGAAAGGCAGTCACCCAAAACTCAAGGTGATAACGATTGGTGGTGTTTTCTTTATGTGTTTTTTTTCAATCTGTGAAAGGAATACAGTGCGGTTTGATTTCGGTAAATTAATGAATATTGAAACAAAAATTATCCTAAGGAATTACTTTAATGATAAGATTATGTATCAAAACAGGGCTCATATGTTGAGAGGGGCCGAAAAAATGGTGCTCCATTTCACACTTTTTATGCCCAGTCTTTTTGAACTATTGGGAATTTCTTTTAGGCTTCTCAGTTTGAAAATGTTTGGGATATTCGGTTGGACTCTTTCCCAAACTTTTTGCAAAAACATTTAACTGAAATATTTTTGATTATTAAAGCTGGTCCAATAACTAGGCCATTCTCCGAAATATAACAATCTTGTTTTTTCTTTCCTTTAAATAATTGGGGCCGCCCTTTTTAACCGTATTTTGCTTTATAAAGTTCATGGAGGTGTCGTTGACAATGGCTTGGAGTTTTCTGTATAAATTGGCTCTGCCTTCATACCCACTTTCCGGAGGCATGGTATTTCTACCCTTTTTTTAGCCCCAAAATTGTCGTCATAGAATCTTCGATGATTTGGGATCAGTTTTTTTTAATAAAACCTTTCTTCGTTGGGATTCCACTTCAATAATCCGAGGGTTCAGAGGGTAATTATTTTGCCTTATACTTTTCTTAAGTTTCCTGGCGGGAAATTAATATGTTTTTTTACTTTCCATTTCAACAAATTCTAGACTCGAATGGTTTTCTATAATACATCCCGCTGCTCCGAGACTTCAGGCATTCTATTTTTGTTTCTTCAGAATTTTTTTTGCGGTCAGCCATAAAAAATGGGAATGGTATTCACAAATTATTTATTTTCTTTAAACTCTTAAGCCAATGGATATGCCATCTTCAACCGGGCAAATAAGTATGTCAATATGACCAATTGTGGTTTTTTTCTTCAAGAATGATGTTTGTAGCCTCCTTGGCCATTGGTGTGCTTCAGTACATAGAATCATGTTTTTCAATTCCTCTTTGACCATAAAACCGTAGGTCATCATTAATCTCGACAGAAGTAATTTTTTGGTTTACGCAGGGGAGATAGCACTGTGACTTGGCTTTCAAATTCAGTAGAAATTTCATCATTACCTGAAATTCAGATTGTGAATAAAACTTTTTTTGTTCAGTGTTTACCGTATTGATCCTTTTCCTTTTTTTATCGAAAGCATTTTTGTTGATCGGTAGAAAAAGGGTAAACTTGTGTACGCTTCTTCACTTTCTACGCTATAGTACCATGATGTCTCCTCTACAAGTTTGTAGCCAATTCCATTCCCTCTGCCGGTGCAGGAATTTGATTACTAATAGGCCTTTGTTGCTTGTAATAGCGATCAAAAATATGTTGGTAAATCCCTTTTTTAGGGATTCCAATACTTATCCCGAAGCTGCATTTAATGTATTTGGTCTTTTCTTTAAGTTTGTTATAGAATATAGATCATTGGTTTGGCGAATTCAAAGGCCAAACGGATTTCTCCCTTTTTTGGGGTATCTTGAATGCATTTGACAAAAGATTAAGAAGTTTTTTCCAAAATGTCAACATTCGTACACCCCCCCTAATTTCCTTCTTTTTCGCAAAAAGGGGGCATATTTTATATTGTAATCCTAGCAAAATCGTTAAAGGCATTTTTTAAATGATACTTATGTCTTTTAACAATATGCATTTTTGGAACATTTAAGTTTTAGTTTGCCTTCATCCACTTCTGAATGTCCATTATTTGGAATTGATCCAGCCTATGCATTCTAAGAGTGTTGTTGTAACTCGGCGTTGGGAGGTTCTTAGGGGGACTTAAAGTAAACTTCTTTCCTTTGACTACTTTTTCAATTGTTCCCGAGAAATTAAGGCAAGGCGTGCGCAATTCATGGGAAAAATATCAGTAAAAAGACGCATTTTCATTCGGATTTAATTTTCATTGTCTTTTTCTCTGCTGATTGTCTCGGGCGACTAAAATTTTTCTTCAATTTTATACATCGTTTACCAGTAAGAATGTTGATGTAATCAAGATCGTTTTTAGGAGCAAAGTATATATGAAATAGGCTAAAATTTAACTTTTCAATAGGGAGGGGAATTAATGAAGTCTAGTTCTGTTGGCTCCCGTATTCCCATACGCCCATCATATTGGAGCTTTTCTTTAAATATAAATTTCCCGGGAGGTAGGTGCATTATAATTGGCATTTCTATTTGAAGCCTGGTATAGTGCCAGAAATCATTGATGCCTTCCAATTTATTAGGCAAATTCATTTTTAATTAGGGGAGGTAGGTCCTAGGTGGAGAATTCATCGCAATATTGTTGTTGTTGAAGGTAATTCCAACCTTTTTGGTTGGCAATATTTGTAGGGTTTGTGTGGACGGTATTGGTTCTTTTTAGATGCTTCAGTTTCATTGGCAGGGATACTGAATTTGGTGATATAGTATTTGGGCAAAGGTTGGATTTTTGATAATTTTTGTCGAACACTATAAAACCGCTGGACAGGCCGAAATATAGTGTCCATCTTCGTCATTTGGAATGTGAGTTTGAAAAATGAAATGACTTTCTGCTAGTCCCGTCTTCTATTTCCAAAATTCAACGGAACTTTCTTATCCAAGAACATTGAACCGTGAAATCCCTCCATGGGTACTTAACCATAAATTACTGCGGAGATATCCATTTCAATACTGAAATGGTGGTAGACAATTAAGCTTCTTCTTTTTGCCATAGGATTTTATGTTTGCTTTCTTGGCGTCGTAAAAATTTTAATCGCTCCACCCTTGTTCCAATCCATAAGTTTTCCTTGTCCTGTTTCCAAAATGCTAAGCTATGGGCGTTGGAAGAAGAGGCCACCCTTGATGTAGGATTGTATGTATCTATTTTTCATAATCTAGGTTTCAACGCTTAAAAAGACTTCTCCCTTGTGCGGATCCAAAGGTTTTTGGCATTTGGTCCTAAAAGCTTAGGAATCATTCTTTCCTTAAAAGGGAAATAGTTTTTTATTTAAAATCTGATATACTTTGTCTTTGGGAATTCACAATATCGATTCACCCCCATAGGCTACCCATATTTCATTTTTATCTAGGGGAATAATGTCTTTTTTATGCCTTTTTGGAAAATTGTTGAAGGGTATCTACTTCCAAAGTTTTTCGGCTTTTGTTGTTATAGTTGGATAGATTTTAAAAGGATGTCACCAAACCCGATTAAGAGTTCTTATTTTGAATAATCTTTTTTTAGACGGTGTATTTTCATTTGGGGTGCCCCCAGTAGTAGTTCGCTTGTGTTTGAGGTATTTTTAAAACGCCGGTAAAGACCTTTTTTGATTTATGGTCATTAGAACCTCTCCGCTATTTCTCCTCATAAACGATGAGGGAAGAAAATTGGTCATGCTCATCTATGCTTGTAATATTCGAAAAATGAAGTTCTGCCAATTATATTTGTTACTCCTTTGTTCGTCGCAAATCCCTAAGTTATTATATTGGTCAAGGGCCAAGGAGTTGATTTCTGCTTTCCGAAGATTCGTTCTGATTGTTGAGTTATTTATGTTCTCAAAAGTATATTTTGGTGTTATTTAATGTTCCTTTTATTAGGCGGACTGGGGTTCGCGACCCATTAGTGTTCCAGTTTTCCCATCTTGTATTAGTGAGGTAACCATTGGGTAAGAATTGGTCTGGAGTCCGGAAACAATCTGTATGGTTTTTTCTAATCTCCAATTGGGTAATTGTCCTTTCCATAGCCAAGAACAAATTATGCGCTTTCATTTGTAGTGGCAATTAACTGCGTTGTTTTTTGTGTTTAATTAGGGCCTCGGTATTACTTTAAAACCCAGACTCGCATTAATTTATTGTCATTTTTCCTAAACAATAATGCCATTGGGAGTTGCAAACTCAATTCCTACAAACTTTGTCCCTTCTGCAAATGAAATTTGATTTGTTTTATCAGAAGACCAAATTCCTATTTCTTGCATTATAATTAAATTCCCGTTTGAAATTCATTTTTTTAAATGCTTCATTTGGAAATTATTTTCACGATTCCAGTGTTCCTCAAATTGGCCCAAATAGTTCCATCCGAGGATTTTTCCTAAACCCGTGGCTGGTGGCTGTTTTTATAATAGCCTTTGAACTGTTTGTTTTTCTTTCGTAGAAATTTTAAATAGCTTTTCACTCCCTATCCATAAAATTTCTGATTATCTTCAATATGGAATTTACACTATTGTTGGGATCGAATTCTCATCAAGACCATTCGTATTGGATTTTCCTATTAGGGAATGACCATCGCATTCTATACAGTCCGCTATCTGTGCCTAGCCATAGAAACCCAAAGTGGTTCCTCAAAAACAACATTGGTCTTTCTGTAAAACCGGAATGCATCTATGTTCAATTTTGAATGTAGGTTCTATTCTCCCTGGGCCATACTGCCGAGGTGGAATAGTAGGTACAAAAAAAGTAAATTGTGCTGAACTTCATGGCTTTCAATTGAACCTTAAATTATTAGGTAAGCAAACCATAGTACTATTATGGTCGCGCCTACTTGGCTTATTACAGATTAACAATCGTATTCGCAGTTAATAAATGTACGCGGTATATTAAGGAGTGCGGGGGCCTGTCATGCAATAATTAAGGGTATAATGTTGCAATTTTAAGCCATTTAAGCCTTTAAAACAAGGAAGTGCCAACCATAAGTGCACCTATTTGGGATTTATAGTCTTAGTCCTATTATAAACATTTTAACAGCACGCTGATTGTTTGGAATAATCGGGTTTAATATTAACCAACATAATTACAATATGAATTTAAAAAGAATTTTAATTGCTACTGCTGTTTTTTCAGTATGGTGTCGCTTTCAAAGCGCAGCAAGTTATTAGGCGGAACTGTCTACCGATGCGTCGCAGGTCAAGCCGCTTCCCTGGAGTGAATTTGTCTAGTTAAGGGGCAACTACTACAGGAGCTGTCGCGATTTTGATGAAAATATTCGATTAAGGGCGGGCAGAAGGTGCTGTTCTGGCAATTTAGTTATTTGCGGCTTTATTGCTCAAAACGTTGAACGTGGGAAAAACGACCACTGTGAATAGGTGCAACACGGAGATGTTTTTCTTTTGGATGAGGTAGTGGGTTATAGGATTGGTACCTCTACAAAAGGATTTTGTTTCTTCGGTATCAAGTATAAAATACGATGGTATTGGAAAACCAACCTGTCGCCTAGGTAGATGCAAAGCCTTACAAGGTCGAGCTACAGGGGTAGAGTTACCTTCTAATAATGGAACACCTGGTACAGGACCTCTACCATTCGTCTTAGGGGTAAGTGCTCTATTAAACGGTAATAATGATCCACTTTATGTCATAGATGGTTTTAATTGCCGGTACCCGGTTTTAATCTTAATAACGATTATGTCAATGAACATTGCATCTTTTGAAATATTAAAGGTGCTACGCTCTTCCCAATTTACGGAACTAGTGGCGGCCCTCTGGTGGTAATATTTAATTACAACTAAAAATGGTAAGGGAATGGCTCTGGGAAAACCGGTAATTGCCAATCAATTCATTATCAAAGTTTTACAAGAACAGGCGAACCGGATCATATTCCTAAGGCGCGGGATTTTTAATTGACTACAAAAACGGAATCTTTATCAGGTTGTACCTGGACCCTGAACGGTTTCGGGTTTAACGGAACACTTCGCTTCCATTGGTTTTGATCTGAAAATCCAGCAACTACAGAATTGTTGGGATTTAGTGAGCAACCTGGTTTCCTATCTTTCCAATACTGATTTATCCATTACTGGGAATTCTGAAAACGCCAATTATTTTTAATTTCTGGAAAATTACTTAATCAAAAGGGATTGCTAAGCAGGTCTGGTTTAGAAAGGGTAAACTTTCGAAGCAATATTGTGTCAAGGTTTTCTTGATAAAAAAGGGGGTTTTTTAAGACCGGTAATTAGAACGTGAACATAACGCAAATTATAAAATGAGAACAATAAAGGTGGATTATGGCAAATAAATTGGTTTTTCAAGCGTATTGCCCAACAAGGCCAGTTTTATCTGAAGATGGAAGTTTCTCTTTTGAAAATCCAATAAGTGCCGGTCTGGAGCGAACCGACGGATATAACCAACTAGGTTTGATCACGACTTGGTTACCCAATCATAACTAATGCCTATGCCGAGTATGAATGGAAAAAACCTTTTTCCTTTAAATCTACTTTTGGTGCCAGTTAAATAATGTTTAAGCAAAACAACTACTTGCCAGGGATTTTGCCGGCGAACGGTAATGTGGGGTTTGGTAGAATCAATACCAATTTTCTCTAAAGTATCCTTGAATGAGAATACGCTTAATTATGACTTGGATTTAGATGACCATCCATAAAAATATTGAGGTTCTTACCTGGCAGAAAGGATATAACGAAGTACATTTGCCGAGGCTGATAATTTTCCGAACGACGTGGGTATCGTTCAACAACCTGGCATTAGGTGATTCAGAAACAGCAACGGTTGAGTTGCTGGATATGGCCAACGAACTTGTAACCCTTTCTCTTGGTCGTGTCATTACGGTTATAAAAGTAAATACCTCTCACATTTGGGGGTAGGTAGTTATGATGGATTCTTCTTGTATTTGAGACTGGTAAAAATTGCCTTTTTCCCTTCGGTCGGGTGCCCGCTTGAACGTTGATGAGGAGGAGTTTTTTGAACGATTCCGATGTAATAAATAGGTTTTAAATTAGAGGAAGTTTATGGTATTGTTGGGGAACAAGGTGTTTTTGCAGCCTACAACTCCAATTGCAACTTATGCAATACTACTTTGTATTTAATGGCTTTCTCTTCGGTGAAACGGAGTGCCTTGTTGGTCAAGTAACCGAGTAGCCGGTTTGACCTGGGAAACGACCAACAGTGGATTTTTGGTCTAGAATTGGGCTTTTTGAACAATAGGATTTCCTTTGAAGCCGATTATTACAAAAAGACACCGACGATTTGCTTTTATCAGTGGCCTTATGGCCACGGTAGGTGCCAATATTCAACAACCGCAATCTACAGAATTTTTAACGGTTCAGGTAAAGAAAACAGGGGATTTGAATTTGGTCTTAATACCAAATTAATGTAAGAAACGATAACTTTACTTGGGAGTCGAAATTTTAAGCATATCCTCCAACAAAGAGTGAGTATATTGGAGTTGGATGATCAAGAATTTAATTTCATTGCAATTAACGGTAATCAAGGAGGTACATTCAGCAGGTTAATTGTTGGGGAGGCACTGCCACCTTGTAGGGGCTCAAATACTTTTAGGTACTTAAATGACTGCTGAAGAGATTTACGGCGACGGTAGCGGCGGGTCGCTCGTTTTAATCGGAGGCCTAGAATTGAAGATGTAAAATGGTGATACCAATAATCAATGACGAAGACCTTTCAGGTGCTTGGTAGTCCGATACCCGATTTCTTATGGAGGATTTAGAATACCTTTACGTATAAAAACCTTTCTTGGATGTATTTTTTCATGACAGTTTATGGTGCGAAATCTGGAATGTGCGAAACAGACAGCATACTATGGCAGGGGTGAACAAATGTGGATCCTATGTATTGGCAACGTTGGATAGCAGGAGTAATGAAACTTCGATAATTCCGAGGGCAGGACTCGTCTAATAGTCTATTTAACGTAAATAGTGATTGAACATCGAAGATGGTTTCTTATTTGAGATTGAAAACCGATGTCCTTGATTATGACTATTCCATGGAAGCAAAAGGGCTAGGAAAATAGGTATTTAGCGAATGAATGTTTAATGTTTACCGGAAACGAATCTTTTTCCTTTGTCCGACTGTTTACATTGGAGATCCAGAGAGTTAAAATAACTTTCTGCTGGTAGTGACTTGGGTTCAGTTTTTCCCCAGGGATTTGCTTCAGGTCAATATCATTTATGCTAAGTCAATAATCCCGCTAGGTGTAAAACTAGAATTTTTAAAAAAAAATCGATATGAAAACTAAAATAGACGAGCAAATTTTTTCATGCTACTTATGGGCTTACTAGTTTTTGAAGCTCAATGTGAATAAGTTTTCTAGAAGAAGATTACAGGGACGAGATTCACCGGATGCTTTTTTTTCACCAACGATAAAAGGGAAGCTGAACTTGCTGTAAATGGGGTCTTTACCGGCTGTATCACAACAATAACCTTTACGGAAACGCGGGCTGACCATTTAATTAACAAGCGGTGCCGATAATACAGGCCTGCCAGTAGAAACGTGAACAATGGATACACAATCTATCTTATTATTCAAGAAGGTAAACGGCAGATGGTAAATGGTAATTGGCATTGCTACTCTATCGTGTGGTAAATAATATACGAGTTTTATCTCAATATTGAAGGCAATGAAAGTTTATCTCAAGAAGCTAGAGATCCAAAGAAGTGGGAGAGTTATTGTTTTTAAGAGCGTTGGCATATTATCATTGGAACCAATCTTTGGGAGATGTTCTTTTTATAATGAGCAATTACGTACCTGAAAGGTCTGTCTTTGGGAAGATCGCCAAAAGCGGAAATAAGAAGCGCTATGAAAACAGATCTGGCTAAGGCTTTTGACTTGTTGCCCTAGCACTTATTCCGGTAGTAGTTTAGGTAGGGCTACTAAGTGGGCTGCCTGCAGACCCTTAAGGCTAAATAATCAATCTTTTGATAAAAGAGTGGGCATTGGGCGGTAAGGCTGATGCCGTATTGTAATTGATTCAAAGTCCACAATGTACTTTTTGGATAATTACGCCGATGTATTCGATCAAGTCGGATCCAAGCAACCAATACAATGACGAATATATTTTCGTAATCGATTTTGGAGGCTGAATTTAAGTTGGTGAATTATCTTACAAGAACAGCACGTTACAACCCCGTATTAGGGCGAACTGCGAATCGTAATAAAGATACCGTGGTAGACGGGGTTTTCCGGTTTTCCAAGGTTAATATATTTTCCAAGGTCTTTTGCGCACAAGAAGATGGAAGATATGACGGTTTTTGGTTTGGGTCGGTTCCTTTGCGGAATCTGCTGTTGGCAAGTAGAATTGGCAGGATGGGGATTTACGTTAATGATCGCCACCATTGTTAGTGAATATTAGGGTGGAAATATCTTTCGCCATACTTCCGTAAAAATTGGACTTTGGACGCAAGTAAATTCCTTGCGCTCAATCACCCTGAAAACTATATCGTTTTTCGTTTGGCGGATGTGTATTTAATGGCTGCAGAGGCCGAGAACGACGCCATGGTCCGGGAACGCCTTTTGCTTATGTAAATAAGGTAAGGGAACGCGGACTTTTGAGGGACCAGATCAACCTTGGAGTGGTTTGTCCCAAGACCAATTTAAGAGTAGACATGTACGATTGAGCGAAGATTTGAGTTGAGTGCCGAAGGACTCGTCGTATGGATCTAATTCGTTGGGGTTTTTTGGTTAGACAGGGTGAAGTCGGTTCAAACATAGGGCCTGGAAATTAACCCCGGTGCTAACATCAACGCGTATCACGTTTTATTGCCCAATTCCCACAGATCAATTGGATAAATCCAAGTTTATTGGGTCGGATCCTACTAATAACGGGATACAAGATAATAGCATAAAAAAAGTCACTACATGGGGGCGAATTTTTCTTTGTCCATGGTATTATTTGATACTATTCTTAATTATGAAGCACAAGTTTCTCTTTATTTAGTAACTCTTTTACTGTTGATTTTGGGTTGTTCTCTTGTAAAACAAGGGCCAGTTACAGAACGCATCTAAAAAGAATAGCGCCCAGGAAAAGGCAGCTAAACCTAATATTATTATACATATTAGCGACGATTGTGGGTTATGGCGATCTACAGTTGCTACGGGCAGCAAAAGTTTACAACCCTAATATAGATCAGTTGACAAGCGGGAAGGAATGCTTTTTACCCAACATTATTCTGGTAGTAAACGTATGTGCACCTTTCCAGATCGGTCATTGTTGACGGCATGCCATACAGGCCATACTTTTGTTGCGCGGCAATAAGGAAATAAACAGCCTGAGGGACAATTCAATCCCTGACAATACCTTTCACTATGGCTGAAGCCAGGAAAAAAGCGGGCTATGTTACGGGGGCTTTTGGTAAATGGGGATTGGATACCCAGGTTCTGAAGGAGTATCCCTTAACCAAGTTTGTTTGATACTTTTTTTGGATATATTGTCAACAGCTTGGGACAATAATTATTATCCGCGTCAATTTGTGGGGCCAATAATGATTTCCTTGGTGCTGGAGGAAATTAGGACAATAAGAAGGGCGTCTT
>Ga0163217_1087134_pt1 | contig 10835 bp, 13 predicted proteins | sample SynspAceP_FD_185933 | JGI IMG/M metagenome (GOLD analysis project Ga0163217, IMG submission 185933) | Saline lake microbial communities from Ace Lake in Antarctica - Synechococcus sp. Ace-P (PacBio error correction) | ecosystem: Environmental > Aquatic > Non-marine Saline and Alkaline > Saline ...
GAGGGAGAGATCCGGGGACCCTTGGGGTGGGGGGGCCAAAATCCCAGCCCGCAAAACCGACCCGGGCCCACTCGAACCCCTAAAAAAAAGGGGAAAGGTCCGACAAAGCCCGCGGCCCATGGGTTTTTTTTTCCCAGCGGTCCGCGGTTTTTTTTCATCCGCTGCAAATTCCATCAAGCCGTGATCTCCGGCCCCCTGGCGGACCGCAATCGCGTTGGTTAAAGCGAATTGCCCCCCCTGCCTCCCTCTATCGGGATTTCCTCGGGTGGGCCTGAAATCGCAAATCCGGCCAACGGCCGGGATCACGATTTGGGCAGCAGGGCTGCGGGTTGAATGCCAGAAATTTCCCGCGGGCCCCACCTGCGGCAAACGTCGGGCCGGGAATACAGAAAACATCGGCCGGCGGTCAGCGGGTAGTCTTTTCGGTCTTGAATGGTCCGGCGCGAATGCCGGTCCCAGCCGCAAGCCGCAGCTGCCCGACAGCGTTTAGAAACCTAGTATCGCGGCTGTTCGGCATAGCTTGGGTGAATACCCAAGCGCAAAACCTGTCCTTTGGCAACGGCTTCGGCCCAGATCGGGCGGGGTCGGGCCGTGGTGCGTGAATTCGTGTCCGTAAACGTAAGCGTTGCCGGGGCGCATGACCTGATCACTGATCGCCTGTGCTAACCGCTTGCTGTATCCCCCGTCGGGAAATTGCAGGTCAATCGGCGGCGTCCCGGCCGCCAAGTTGCTTTGCCAGTTCGTCACCTGCCGGCGAACGCCCCGCGCCAGCATCAGCGGCGATATCTGCGTTAAACCACCGGGTTCCCGACGCCGACACCACAGGGACCGCGCCGCAAATCCAGCGACAGTACGCGGCTGCGGTTCAGGCCGTCATGTCCGCCCATTTCCTGCTTCGCGAAAGCGCGGACCCGCGTTCCTCGGGCCGCATCTCACGCAGGGAAAATCACAATGTCCGGCCTCATCCGCCAAACAGATCGGCAAAGCCATTTTCGGTCGCTGTTGCTGGCCCCGAAAACATAAATAAGGGCAACCGGTCTGGCCGCTTTCTCGTCGACCAGAGTAGGTTGAAACGGCTTGCCCCTCTTCGTCTCGCGGTGGCTTGATAGCCATTTCGCTGCGCGAAACCCGTCGATCAGGAGGGCATCAGTAATCTCGCCCATTGTGGCAGACCCGAAAGCTGCAGTTCGGCGATGAAATGAATCCAGATTTGGGACAACCGGGCCCCTTCGCATTGCCACGCCGGTGCTATCATTCGTCCAACAGTCGCCGTATTCGGTTTCGAACGCGATAAAATTCGCCATGCGAAGCCCAGCAGTGGTGGCCCGCTCAACTCGATTTGCCATCGTCGGGACGAAAGCGCGATAATCCCTGCGCCCATATCGATTGCGGCCGCCCGGAACATAAGAAAACAGTGCGGCGAAACCGCCGCAACGTATAATCTGTGATCATAAGGCCCCAAGCGTTTGCGTTTATGTCCCGCAACCTTCATGTTTGGAGCAGATTATTCAAAACACAAGAAAGCTGCCTACGGCATCACAATTCGGCACCGCAAACGCTCAGGTCCTGGTTTTTGATTCTTTGCATCCCCAAGGAAGTTTCGATGGATTGCCGCCTTCCGATTTCCCCTGACCACAATTCGCCTTGGGATGCACCTCCGGCTTCGACGCAGCGCCACGCGTGCGTCCTGAAACCTTGCGGTCAGCGCGGGGAAAAAGTATAAGACCTCGCGCGATCAGGGGGCCTCAGCCGCGCTGAGGTCGCCGTTCACCGTCATGACCCGCCCTCTCCGGTGATGGCTGACGCCACGCTGCCCGCGCTTGCCTGCCCAGACATGGCCGGCAACCGTCATAGTCGGAGAACCCTGAATTCGCGTGCGTGCATCTGGAAACCAGTATCGCCTTTGCATTTGGGCAGAACCCACCCGGTCGAAACCTCTGCCAGATCGCGATCTTGGCCTCTGCAATCGGCCCCGTCGCCATTGCCAAATGCAATGACGAAAGTCGCGTCTTGCGAAAAAGCGCCGGACGTGATGTCGAGGGCGCCCTTTTCCGAAGTCGTTTGCGTAAAGATCTCCCGTTATGATGTACGGTGAATCCGTTTCATGGGTGTGGGCCAGTTGGTGGTGTCACGTGGGGCAGTCCAGGTCGTGCAGGGTTGCGTGACGTTGATGCAGCGCAGCCACGTAGGGGCGTGCCATTTGGGAGATATCGCAAAGGTAATGTTGGCTCAGCCCGCCTGAAGGCTGGGGCGTTTCTGCCGAAATTTGGGCGGAAACCTGGCGCGAAATCGGTTTCATCTCGCTTGCCGCGGGCCAACATGACGGGGGCAGAATCAGGCAGCTGCCAGCGTGGGCTCAAAGCGGATGCGCGTTGAACTCGGCCGAGGTCGCCGATGTCTTCGACCTCAAGTACAGCGTTTCTCGTGCTTAGCCTACCGTAGCTCTTGTTCTTTCACGGGCGGCCTTCAGACCCATAGCGGGCTGTCGCTGCGTCCGTACTTTTGGCAATGCACAATAGCCGATGCCCAAGGCCGCAGGCGAGCGTGCCAAGCACTGTCGGCGGATCTATTTCATACGTGCCACTGATGCGTGGCTCGGGACTGGGGATAACTTCCCAATGAATATCCTGGCGCATCACAGCGGCCTGTTTTAATGAACCCTTGAGGGGAAAAGATTTGGGCCGTTTTGAGGCACACGCCATCCAAGCCCTGATCACCTAAATCGTAATGCCCTTGCCGTAGTTGCCATAAGGCACCGTATTCCGCCACGTATCCGTAGCGTTTTGCTGAGTGTGCCTCTTGTTCATCGATCTGGCCTCAGCAACCCAGACCAGTGATTCCCGCTGGTTTCGAATTTGTGGAAGAACCGCAATGGATTCTTCGACCAAGCCCTTGTTCGTGCCTGTCCCCAATTTGACCGAAAAAACAGGATCGCGTCGGGCGTTTTGGGGAAAATGATACGGTGCAATCGGGATACAACCAGAACCGGCGGCGTAATCGATGATAATGAAATCATATTGGTCGCGCCAAATCTCGGAGATAAAGGCTTTGAAAGCCGGTCGGAGGAGAAAGATATCCGCGCGTAATTCACATTGGTCTTTTTCCCCGCCCCAGAACATCTGGCGCCGAAACGTCCCGGCCCTATGATCGCATCTCCGCGATTTTCACATCGCCGTTAAGACCGCCGCGATAACCTGTTTGCGCGGCCTAGTCGGGAAAATATTTCGTGCAGGGTACGGCGGCGGATATCGCCTTCGACGCAGCAGGACCGATTTTTGCCCAGCCGACAGGAAATTTTAGCCAGCGACGAACAGCGAAACCGTGGTCTTACTTCCGGCCGGGGATTGATGACGTGGAGACGAATAACCTGACGCTTTCTTATCGGTTCGACAAGCATCAACGATGTACCGCAAAGGTTGGCGGATTCGCCTTCGGCGCGGGCAGAGGTGGGTTATCCCAGATATCTTTGAGGGTGTTTTTCCGATCAACGCGCAGGGAATCAGAAGGGATCTGTCCCGATCACAGTGTGCCGGTGTGATGCCTCCAGCTTCAGTCGCGTGCGGAAGGTGCGGGTTTCTGAATTCGCGAAGCAGCACCAGCGGAACCAAACTCGCACCTAGGACTATCGCCATTGGCCACCTAATCCGTATTTTTTCGGTGCACTGGCCCGCCGGTATAACGCACTAGATAGCATAACGGCTATCTGCCTTCTGTATCCCTCTTGTGCAGAAGTTTTCTTTCAGCCGGGTCAGAAAATATTTCATAGAGCAGCCGTGTCGCCTCGGATTCTCGGGTCAAACTGCTGCAGCGCGAATCAGATCTTGTGCCCCCTGTGATGCCAACTGCGCGCATAGCTCGGTTTCCGAGGTACGCAGCGCTCAAGCTGCTGGCTACCTGCGTGCGCAAGATCAGACCGAACCCGTCCGCAGCAACGTTTCGAAACCGTAGATTCGAATGCCGTCTGGTTCGTGGCAGACGAAAGACCCGTTGCTAAAATACGCGTCAGCGCGGCGTTTGTGCCGGCATCGCGCTTTTCAGCGGATGTTTGAGCAAACTTCCAGATTGTCTGAGCCGTGCTTCCAGCGCTTGCGAGACAGGCGGCAACTCTCAATAACGGTCCGCCGGCCGCAATTCCTTGATTTGACGCTCCAGTCCTTGCGCCCTTCCCGATAGAAACAAGCTGCGTAACGTGCTGTAAATTCCGAGACCTTTCTCTCCGCCTTCTCAAGTTCGACCTGAAGCTCGGACACCCGGTGCTGTCAGCCATGCTGTCGCTTTTCTCCGTCGCTTCGAATTTTAACTTCGATCGTGGTTTTAGGATGTATATTTCAGCAAGGGGTAATTAGCAATCTGGGCGGATTTCGTGGGGCGATTTCGGTTTTTTTCTACAGTGACGTTGAAACTAGGCTCTGGCCGGTATTCGATATAGAAACCCTGCTCAGGCAAATGATTGCAAACCACACCATCAACGGATCCTCATTTTCTGAAAGTCACTCTCGTGGTTTGCGGTTCAGTTTTGGATTTTTCTCAAAAAAGTTTAATGTCGAACGTAAAGCTCGATATTAATATCCCTGATCATAGGATGGCTCACGCAACCTGCCGTTGAAATTCCGGATCGTTAACACTAAATCCAGCGGTCGACGACCTTTCCAGCAAAAGCCCACGTGACCGAAGAACTTCCAATTTCGGTGTTTGATTTTCGGTTGAGTCCCCGGAGAACCCACCGAACTAACAGAATTGTAGTGACAATACTATCTTCTTTAGTTTCCAACACCACAACCGCCGTTGACACTGGCCGGTAGGTCGGGACGCGCGACGCCGTAGGCGTAATACCCGGCCAGAAGCAATAAAAATCAGCGTGACCGCAGCGATGAACATTTTGCCGCGCGCATAATTGTACCAATCAGCGGCGCCAAAGGTCGATGGTATCGTCATCTTCGTCCCTAGGCCCCGGAAAGTTCGAATTGGCTTTTTGGTCATCATATGCATGTCGTCCGTTGGTCATTGCCGGAAATGGCTAAAAGAGGGTCGAGGCAAGCGCCTTCGAAATCCAGATATGCGGGGTTGGTCATCATGGAGAGAGGATCTTGCCCTGTCCTGACGATTGCGCCCCGAGGGGTGGATGGCGGCTTTTGGCTAAATCCTTAATGAGAAAATCCAATCAAAAAGTCGTATAAAATTTGCTAACATCTCGGAAAATGATCCCGTAGAACATCATTTAAGACGACATTCATTCTTCGCGATATAGCTGGCAAATCAAGGATCAGTTTTGCCCGCGCGCCCTTTAGCGATGGCCGCGGGGCCCGCCCTTGGGGTCGAATTGCGACGGTCAGAATAAATAACCCCGATCTTTCAGCCGCCGGTCAAGGACAGTCCGACGAAAGTACTGTCCCGGAAGCCGCGGACTGGCCCGTTTCGGCGGTCCGCCAGCAATTCGCTGAACCGCAGCTCAAGGCGGGCGTCGGGATAGGCTCGAAGCGGCCATGGTTCTGACGCGAATGCGGCGGCTTGTGTGAGGCGCGACAGGTTCTCGCTTAGCTCTAAGGGCTACGGCGCGTTCGGGCGCTGTCGGCCCACAGCTCGTCCGGATTAGAGCTGAACCAAGGCACCATTGGACGCGCGTATATGGAATCTCGTCGAGCAGCTGCAAATAGCTGGGCAGTGACACGTCACGTACCTCAACAGCGTTGATGGGAAATGCTGACACGCTGCTGGAACAGGGGGCATCTCCACGGCATAGCGGTCGGCAGACCCGCAGGCCGCCAAGAATGCCACCAGACAAGGCTTGCCGATTACTTTTTACTACCGTTTTCATATTTTAACCGTCCCACAACAATGAATTGGGGTTACGTTCGATTGTGCGCGCCAAAAGATGCAAGCGCATCGGCCGCTTTTTTGGAATGTCACGCAATGGTTTTCCTGTGCGGTGGCGGCTGAATCTGGTGCCTTTGTTGTACCTTCGATCGTGCGCTCTGCTTTGTGTGAAAAACCGACGAACAGCGGTTCACTATCAGCGGCAAATCCTTCGCCGAAACGGCGATGTTATCCGCCGCGTAACGCGCCCGAGGCCAAGGTACGGTTCACGTTTCTCGGACCGCCCCACCCTCGCGGAGCTCGCGCAGCGTATAGTTCAGCTCGTCCAACGCATTCTTAAGCGATCCGGGCAGCGCAACGCATCCGGTGTGCCGATTAGCCTGTTCCGCCGTCGGGGTCAGCGCGTCAGCTCGTCAGAACCGGCAGCTGTTGCAGTTTCAGCTCGCTTGCGTTGGCGGCGACAGTATTCATTTCTTCGATCAAACTCTGGCACACCTCGGTCGCAGGTGGTGAAGGAATCGCGGCTTCGAGACAGAGTCCACCGCGGCCAGCAGACGTGCTGCATTTGTTTCTTCCCTCAAGCCGTGGCGACAAAGCGTTTCGAACGCGCGAAAGCGTGGCATTCAGCGAGACGGGAATATTCTGCGCACCGATTCAGACGGACCAACCCCGTGACCTCGTTGAATTAACGTACGGACATCGCGTGGGGTTTTTTGTTGGCAGTTCATCGCTGGCCCGACAAAGGCTTGCAGCGAATTATCAGACCAATGGCGCTGTTCAAGCAGCTCTTCGTGGCAGGTTGTTGATACGGACTAAAGACCTTCGACCGTCGGCTGCGGCGTCAGATGTTTTCGTTCTTGTCGTGGGCCATCACGGGAAGTTGTCGCCCGCAGGGACAAGCGCGCGTTCGGAGCGTTTGTCGACGACCAGCCAGTTCCACCTTTCAGAACCGGCCCGTCCAGCAGGCTTGCAGATGCAAGTCTTGGCCCCGAAGCCCATTCACGACACGATCTTTGCAAAGAAGGCAACGCACTTTTCCGGCAGTCACTCCCCGGTAGCCCAAGGCGGCGCCGGCTGGATTGCCAGTGTTGCGTTCACCGCAATCACGGCTGTCGCCACTGATCAAAATCCACGATCCCTGACATGGGTAATCGACTTCGCCGAGGGGGGGGGGGGGGGGTCTTGTTCAGCCCCGCTCAACTCTAAACGTGGCACCGACGGGCGAGGCCCGAGAATTGTCGTCGAAAATAAGCTTAAGCCATCAAAAGGTTCGACGTTCAGTGGCATTAAACACTGCGCTGCGCGCGTCCTCCCTTGGTGGCGAAGAATATCGAACACAGTGCCATCCTTGCAACACGTCCGCCACCCAGAGAACGAAAAGTGTCAAAAGGTAATCCCCCCGCCGAATCAACGTCGCAATTGATTCAAAATCGACTTCGCCCCGCCGGGTCCAAAAGACAGGCTGAAACCCCCGAGGTATCCCAGAAACGTTGGTGCTGCTGTTTGAATTCAGGTTTGCGGTTGTCTTCGTAAATTAGCGCCTCTACGATGGCAAAAATTGGCCCCTTGGGGCCGATTCGCTGCCTTGCCGATACGACCAACCTCGATCCCGCGATAGACGAAATGGGGCGTCCCATCCGTCAGCGTTCCATACCCACGGTGGCGAAAAGGCGATTTTGCAAACCGGATTGGGGCCCGCGCGGATCAGGGGCGGGCATCCGACCGCGACGAAGCGTTCGGCAAAATCGCCTATTTCACGTTTCCAAGGTGCCTTCGATGTAAGACGCCGGCTCCAGCACGGTGCCCAAGCCGGTGATGCCTGCGCCGATACTGAGGCTGCACGATGCCAGAAAGACGCGCCTGGCGTCGATGAAGGGGCCGACCGTTCTTGTAGACACGGAATTGTCGCGACAACTTTGCCAAAAAGGCCCCCGGGTTTTTTTTTTTTTTTTTTTTTTGGGGGTTTTTTTTTTAAAAAAAAAAAACCCCAACTTCCTCGACGCGGCCCCGGTCCACGTCACGATAGCGCAGTTTCGGTTTCGCCTGCCTTGAATACGCGGGGCCCTTTGTGAATTCAACATAGTCACAAGGACGCGCGGGAATTGTAGCTGCTGACTGCCACGCCCAATGCCGCAACCAGTGCCAAAATCGGAATGATTCCAGACGATGGACGCGCCCGCTTCAAGGAAACAAGTTTGCGCGCGATTTACCTTTAACCTCGGGTGGGCCGTGTCAGACATGTTGATCGGGATCCCCATTCGGAAGCGTTCGTGTCCCAGATCAGTTCTGGGAGTCGAATGCCTTGTGCCAAGATAGCATGGTAAAAAGATGACCGACAAGGCGAAAGAACATGCTCGCAGGGCCGGGATTAATTGTCGCCAATGTCTTGAGTTGCACCAGCGACGAAAGGATCGCAAACCACAAGATATCGGATCATCGACCAGCGGCCCGATATACTCTACGATTTTCATACATCACATGGCGGCGAACCGCTAGCGCTTGGGCATTTGGGTCTTTTGACGCTGACAGCAAAAAGGCGATGGCCCAGAACTTGGCCAACGGATTGCCGACCGACGGATCCAGCAGATGATGACGCAATGCCAAGGCCCCGTGATGTGGCCAGTTCGACGCGCACCGCCGACAATGGTGCTTTCGTCCATCCTGAAACAGCGTGCGCGTCTTGAGCATCGGTAGGCATTGGCCGAATGTAAGCATACGCAGCCCCATAACCCAGAAAGCCCAAAGCCGCTGCCATACTGCCAAAGTCCGCGCGACAGGCATCTTGTGGCCGCAGCGCTGGCAAAACGTGTGCCGATTGGGCCAGGCACGGGTACAGCGTGTGCAGGCCACCAAACCCATTTCGCGGGCGCTTTAGGCATTTTTCGGATTTTCCAAGCGAAATTCCTACCGACCACTTTAACACATGAATTTGTTCCTGCGCCACAAATAAGAACAACTAAAACCCACAGAACATCCCAGAATGCTGGCCCAAACCGCACCAGTTTGCCAGATCGGCGATCTTGACCAGCGCCAGCCGCACAGCAAGCGCAAAGATTCGGCCATCGACCAAGGCTGCAACGCCTGCGACAAACGGAATGCCTGCATCGCGTGACCGCGCGCGCGCAGTGGCAGGTCCAGCACAACGGGCACCAGCACATAGAGTGTCAAGCCATACCCGCGCCAAGGGTACGCAGCATAATCAGGGCAGCCGTCGCCAGCGAAAGCAACAGCAGCGGCGCCGGTGAAAACGCCAGAGCCGCATCCATCACCGAAGACAGAATCTTGTTCCAGTCCGCAAATCGAATTCAAACGGAAAGAACGTCCACCTAGGATCAGGACAAAAGTCGCGATGGCGATTGGCGATAATTTTCAGCCGCCGCCCTGTTTGCCGCGCTCGAATCAAGCTACGTGTGGCAGCGTTCGCAACACTGCTTTTTCCGCCGATCTTGGGGATTTTCAAAGCTGATACACAGCATCGCACTGGGGGCAAGACGATTATCTTGCCCAGATCAGGGGGGAGGTGTGGATCGACCGTGTCCTTTCAATCCCGCTGGTATAGTGGAGATAAAGAACCGTTGTATCGTTCCTAGACACGAAATGTCCATCCTGAACGCAGGCAAGAGCCCGCCAGTGCTGCTTTCCCCGCGCAGGAAACATTCCCCTAATGCCGCGACGCATTTGTGTCGGTGAAGATAGCGACACGAAAAGGAGCTTTCTAAATGACACAGATCAACAGACGCGAAAAATTCCTGATCCTATGCGCAACCAATGTTTTCCGAACAATCCGAACTGGAACGCCCGTTTGAAATGACCTAAAGCAAAGGCGGCAACAGTTCCATGTCGCGACGCCCCGACGGAAACGACATCAAAGGTTGGGACAAGGACGACTGGGGCAACACCATTGCCGCTGCAGGCACTGTCCAGACGTCACCATCGGTGAACATATGACGCGAATTGTGCTGCCCGGCGTCAGATCAACCGCGACCTGCTGCGCGCCAACAAGGACGCCGTAGCCCTGATCAAACGGGGAGCGCGCGAGAGACCGGTGGCCGCGATCTCCACGCCCCTTGGCTGCTGATCGAGGTCTAGGCATCCTCAGGGGCCGGCGCTGCTTACTTCCTATGCCTCCTATTAGCGACCGAGAGCGTGAAAGACGCCGTGCGCATTACGAGGACAGCGAAAGTAGGTATTGGGTGGATGGGTCCGAAGGGCACCATGCATCTCCCCCACCCAGCCGCTCTCGCCCGAGGATTATGCGGAGATAGAATTTTATCGCCAAGTATCGTCGAGGAAGTGGAAGAAGGTGAACAACAACCGCAAAGCCCGCATAAATCCGGTGTAGCGGGAGAACGAAGGCGGCAGATGTCCCGCCTTTTTCATGCGTGCCGCGCGTCTACGTTACCCGTGAGGGCATTCAAGCACATTGCGTGACCCTTCTGCGAACGCACTCACGCTTTTGTGATTGCTATGATATCTGCGGTTCCGGCGCAGCGTGTTCCATCTCGCGCTTTTCGGGCGGATATGACCGGCGGTGTAAAGCGTGCAAAGCCTGCGTTGAACTGGTGCCGAATAAAGCGGCGGCTTTGAGAACGTGCTGATTGAACTTTTCTTCCGGATACGGTGAAACCGCAGGCGCGTTGCAGCAGGTATCTTCACGCTCGACCGTCGCGGTGAAACCGTGCGTGGCCTGATCATTCGACGTTTTCCTGATGGTTCGTCGCCACGGCCGCCTTGGTGATGATCGCCCGACGATCCGTTGCAATCAAGCGGCTGTCAGATACTTTGCGTTTGCGGTCCAGCACGGTGGACGTTATAGCTCATGTGGGTCGGCAACCGCGCCAGAATTTCACCGGCCTGTTCCGTAGTTTCGCAAGTTTGCACACATAGCGCAGGAAATCAGCGGCACGCCAAAACCAACGCCCACTACACGACGGCCAAGCCAACGTCAGCGAAATCGAACAAACCCGCGTCATTCACCCCGTCGACCAACGCGAACAGCCCGTCAAGATGTGCGCCAATCA
>Ga0163217_1096386_pt1 | contig 10835 bp, 9 predicted proteins | sample SynspAceP_FD_185933 | JGI IMG/M metagenome (GOLD analysis project Ga0163217, IMG submission 185933) | Saline lake microbial communities from Ace Lake in Antarctica - Synechococcus sp. Ace-P (PacBio error correction) | ecosystem: Environmental > Aquatic > Non-marine Saline and Alkaline > Saline ...
AAGAAGAGAAGATGGATTGATCTATGGTCTGCTACAAGATAACATAGACAATCAACACACTTCGAATTTTGCCCGCAAAGCGGAAAATGGCCTGTAAATAAAAAACAACACAATTAACAAGGGGGATTTTTTCAGTTTCAAATTGGGCCCCTCTTTGAAGAGGTAAAGACTTTTGGCAGGAGGGGAAATACTTCCCGGAAAGTAAAGCAGCTAACCCACAAGGAAGATTTTATATGTCCGTTTACGAGAATTGAAGTTGCCACATTAATGAAAAGAAAACGGGGCTTTGGTTCCCTTTACTTTTAATAAATCCAGATGTTGGAATTGGGAAAAAAATATAAAAAGCCTGCCCCTATGAACGGGTGGTGCGAGATTAATTGAGTTCCGCCCGTGGGGGATTTTTGCCCACGGAGTATTTGCTGACTAAATAAGTTTGTCCATTAAGGAAATTACCGGATGGCGTAGGTGTGGATCGGTACCGTTTGCGGAGCCGCTTCGCTATATATGCAAATGGGTGCATTTTAAAATTCGTAAACCTGCCTTGGCGGGAAGATTTGCACAGTCTGTATAGGCAGAAGGTTTTATGGAGTCGGATGTGGTTCCCTTAATGAATAAATAGAGCTGAGGGAATGGGCCTGTGAAATCTAAAAATTCTTCCCCGGGCCATTTAAGGACAAGCTTTGTTTAAGCATAAGGGGGCCTCACCATGGGACCATGTAATGGCCTCGGCGGGGTAACCTTGGAAGAGTCCCAACTTAGAGATTGGTTCAATGCAGGTGTTACTTGTGTTGGTATGGGGATTACTTAATTAGCAGTCGGCCTATTGGAAAACAGGATACGCGGACTGGGAACAGACTGTAAGGGTAACTCTGGGCTGATGCAAAAAATACGGAATTAAATTGGTCACTAATAGTTTTAAATTTGGGTAATATTTAAAAACCCTCCGTTTTTGTTCAAACGGAGGGTTTATATGTATAACGTACTCGTATTTTCATCTTTTAAATACTATTATTTAACTACAAGGATTTTTTTATCCCGTCCAGCCGCTCTAATTCGCTTAGACTCTAACCTGCCATGGCAGAATCCCGGAATTGGTTTTTTTCCTAAGGTCAATCAACATTTTATGTACGTCGATCTGGACGCATCGGCAATTCGCATCTCTTCAAAGCTCCTTTTTAGTTTGCTCTTCACCCAAGCCTTTCAACAACCAACATATCCAACGTCTGCAGCCAATGATGGGCCTCAGAAAATTATTTTTCATCGCGCCGTGCTTTCAATGCATGAGTGGATACGATGTACCAACGTTTTACATTCCCACAAATCATCTGTCCCTCTGGCACAAAAGACCCGGTTGAAAAGGTTAAGTCCGTTATTGGGGCCTTCACAGCGGTACAAATCCCAATATTCTTGTTCTGTACTTACCCCGCGGTAATCCGCAGATCGGATATGGAGGATCGTCTGGATGAATTACATAGCACTCCTCCCTTTTCGGCTCTGGATATACTTTTCAAAGAAAACAAATTTTTCTTATGTTCTTGGCTCGATATCATATAGGTGGCCAAATCTTATTAAAATCCTTTTAACTATACCTTCTTTCTGCCCTGGAAGCGGCAATTAATATTTTGGACCAATTTCTTCTGATCATTTTCTTCTGCCAGTAGTTTTTTCCAATATTCTTTTGGCGGCGTTTCTGCCTCTCTGGGAGTAAGACTTTTTCGGACCAGGACGTTTTACCAAAAACTATTTTAAGCAGCAATGCATCTTTTTTCGAAACGCAGGAGTGGACCACTCTTCCAGTTCATAATTCCAGGGTTGGTACGCGTCCAATCCAAAACTGGCATAAAATTGTACAATGGTGTCGATCAGCCGGAAGTAAATTGGCAATGGTATCTTTATAATTCTCCAATATTTGATCAACCTAGTTGTTGAAGTCTTGATACTTTCGTGGATTGGACCCTTATTCTACACGCAGTTAATCCCACCGCTTCCAATTCTCTGCTTTTCGCATTTTTTAAATTCTCCGCTATGGCCAATTTCCACATTGGGAATATGATGGAGTGCGGTACCATCAGTACGCCCTGATTTGCTTAATCTCACACTAACGGATCTTTGGGCCGTAATTCCAAGTATTTTCTAAAGTCAACTCATTATTTTGATTTTTTTTAATAAATATGTCTTCAAAACGGCAATTTGATAAAGTTATTTCAATTCAACTGTTCTCAAAATAATAATTCCAGAATATATTATTTTAAAAAAATATAGCATAAATTCTTAATATTACTAAGGTAAAAGTATCTTTCAGTTATTTAAATAGTAACCTTGGTTAAAATTTCCTTTACTTTTTTGACGCAATTAATAGTTTGTACTACTTTTATTGATTAAACCAAAATGTAACAAAAATCCTAGCTTATCCATGATTAAAAGTAAAATGAAGGTACGCAGTTTTTGAGAAGGTTTGAAAAAACAACACGCGTCATCTTTGAATCTTCAGAGGTTGCCGTCAAACGCTTGCGGCTTGAATTGCGGCATTATTCGAAAAAAACAAAAGGCAACGGATGTGGTCTTGACTTGCTACGGTTCACTCAAAAAAGGATGTTGCAGAACTTGTACGTTTTACACAGGGAGAGAATATCCGTTTTAAATGTGATAGCATTTTATTTGGATGAATATTATACATGGAGCAGATGCATAAAAGTTATGTGCGATTTATGAAGGAATTGCTATTTTAACCATGTGGACATAGCATGAAATTATCATATCGGATGGAAATTGGCAAAAGGATATTGCCGATTTTTGTAAGGAGTACGAAGCCACATAGATGCTTTGGGTGGGAATAGACTGCAGTTAGGTATTGGGGGTATGGACTATTGGTTTACAACGAATACGGTTTCCTTCCAATTCAAACAGACTGGTTTTACTGGTCATATTATAGAGTTGCTGCAGTAAAGATTTCCAAGGATTTACAGTCGCCAAACGGCGATCACATTGGGAATAACATAATGCAGGCAGCAAGGTAATCTTATGGCTTGGGGTGAGGTAATCCTCTATTATACGGGGCGTCCGTAGAAGCCTATTACAGACAAGTACGGCATCATACTTACAGAGAATCAATAGTGTGTTTTATTCGACAAAGGGTCTTCTAACAAAATTACCAAGGATAACAACCCCGGATTTGTAGAGAGGTGTGTGGGACGAAAAAATGATGCAAGAAGCGTTGGTTGGCTAGCTTTGAGATTAAGAAAGCAGTGCTAATGCACCGAGGCAAGAACTATCTTGAAAATGGTTGAGCGATTTGTTGACGGAAGTTGGCGACGCTTGACATTAATAATTAGAATTTTCCAAACTTCGCAGCATACATAACGGTTGGCCAGGTGGAAAGCCAATGCGAAGACAGTAATAGACCGAAGAGCAAATCCAGGGAAAAAGCGAGTACTTTTTTTAGTCCGCCCAGATGATGATATCATTAGTAAGCGGTGGTACAACTTATGGTTTGCGAACAAGGCATGAGGTTACATGTCAGCTTATCAAACATTAGGAATATTGCTGTTTGCCGATGACGAAGCTTGCGTTTCTCGATTTTGTGATCGACTACAGTTATTTGGACTGGCAAAAAATCTATAGATATAAAAAAGCATGAGTTTCTAAAAACAAAGACGAGTGAAATTGAATTGAAGAGGTAAGAATATCAATAGGATATAACGAAGAAAGTGAAGCAGGGCTACCAGTTATTATGTTGGCCTTAACAGACGGAGCAGATCCATTTTAAACGATTTGCATTTTATGAAACCGGCACCATTGAAGAACCCACTAGGAGAGGCAGATTCAAAATTACCATGGATTGATTGAACATCAACTCCACATCTCGCTTGCCGGGGATTTTAGCGGATCCACCGGCCAAAAGTGTGTTTGGGACATACATTTTTGAGTCTCTAAAACGCTTAAGCGAATCCTATTGAAGATTGCTGGGTATGGTTGTAGAGGAGCATGGAGAAATGGGCTATTGAAGATAAGAAATGGCTGTACTATGAGTCAGCCAGGTGTGGGCGAAGCGTTATGGAATTTTCAAACATCATCCCAAAGGATGGCGTTTTTGTATTTCCAAGGATATGATTCCAGGGAGTTTTGGCAAAGTGAGAGGACAGAAAACAAGGACGCTGCAAATACGATGATTGGGATTGGCATTACGCCGCCATGGAGGCCTTTGTCGCTATAGAGTTTTTTTTAACTAATATCTAGTTGTAACAAAAGGTTTGCCGATTGGGCGCTTTTTTATAAAGTTTTAAGTTTTCCTAAAACTCCAATCAAGTATAAGCTATGTTCGTTCTCTCGGTACCATCTTCGCTTTCACCTTCTTTCTCCTGTCATTTTTGCATTTCCGGCTTAGCTTCATACCGTCATAGTCAGGACAATCTTTCCATTATAACTTTGGCAGCGGTATCAATAGGTTAAATCCAATTGTTGGGGGAACTATGGTCCCCATACCGGGCAATGCCGTGGATCAAGTAAAATGGTGTAATTTTCCACCTGGGGGAAGCTCATAATACTTTGCCATTTAACAACATCGCTGTATATCGTTACTGCTTGTGTTCCTGAGGGTTCACCGAATGGCAACATACCTTCACATCACTCATAAACGAAGTACTTCTGTTTACCATCACTGGGGCTATAACATCAATGGGTTTCTGGTTAAGAATATTTCCTGACCTCACTTGGTATGTAAAAGTGATGTCAAATTCATTGTGTTTCGGCCATTTGAAATACCAGGTAACCCTTCACAACGTGGGTTAATTTTCTTCGTAATAATAGGTCTGATTTTGGACAGGAATGGTTCATACTTCACCAATATGCATAACGGGCATCAAGTCATTTTCCGGATTGCAAATAGTTTTATCGGCATTGTCCCTTTTACACGACGAAGATTTCCATTATATCAGTCCCTACTGTCATTCCCTTCGGAATACAGCTTCCAAACTGTGCCATTGGCCTCAAATGTTTGCAGCAAATTAAATTCGGACTTGGATTTATTCATTTTTTGGCGATCGCCCATCTGAAAGTACAAGGTTAATCCAAAGGGACCCACTTTTTTTGGGCAAGTTATATTAATTAATTTTATTGTTTTCATTTTGTTTTTTTAAATTTAATTTATTGAATAAGAAAGTGGGTTATGAATAAATTCTTCCATACGTAGCATGTTCTTCTCCAATCGGTTAAGGAATAATTTTATCGAACTATTCTCTACCGATTTTGGCATACATTGAATCGTTATTATTAAAGGTCTCCAAAGTCAGAGTAAAACGTATATGCCTTCAGTCTGATCTCCCACTGGGATTATAGTTTCACTTTGTTTTCCTGCCTGGTTTACACTTAAGCCGGCTGAAAAGTCTTTGTTTAAATTGAAGACTTGATCGATATGAAAATGGACTTTATAAAGGATGTTTCTTCTTATTATTGTCCGTTCTAGATGATAGGATCCATCCGGCATTTCAAATTCTGGCAAGACAAGTAATTCTAATATCTAGCGAAGTATTGCCAAATTTGCATACTCCAAGTTTTTATAGTCTTGACGCATCCGCACCATGTCAATTTACACTAGGGAAGGTCCACCTCTCCAATGATATAAATCCTTATGTGGAACTAATGGCTCTGCACTCACCTTAAATTTGGATTTTTCCAGAAATCTTAGTTATTGGCTTTCATCGATTTTTCATTGGCAAGTCCTGGATCCCCAATATAATCGGTGGTTTTCAAAGCTATTGAACAATAGAACCTTCCCTCGTTTACGGAAGGCGCCCGATACCATATGAATCCCGTATTTAAGTGCAGGGCATCCAATTTTAATGCCATGCCCGAAATACTTTTGAGCAGCGGTGTTTTTTGGATTTTCCATATCCGGATAAAAATTCTTAAACTGTTCAAGCAAATTCATCCGCACATTCTGATCTGAACGGCCATTCTGGTTTGCTATTTTTAAGAAGGCTCCCTCTTAAATTCAGCTCATTTCCAATAACCGCATTGGCGGTTTCCGCCATGGGGGGCCCCCCCCCCCCCAAAAAAGGTGGGGGGGGAAAAAAAAAAAGGGCATAAAAAACCCATGGGCATACTCATTGGGTTTGGGGTCATGGCATTTTCGGCAGTGACTTGTTGTAATAACATGCCGTTTTGAACAATTGTGTCTTTTTAAGCTTTAATTCGGCTTGCTGAGAAAATCCATAGGTATTGCACCAACTGGCATATCCATATGATGGGCGATGGGCCTTTTGGTATCGTCATCGACAAGCGTAACTTTTTTAAGTTATTTTGGATTTCCAATGCTTTATACTTACCTACATCTCCTGTTCACCAATGGATTGAGATGATTCCCTTGTAAGACATCCTGTTATGCAGGATAACCACATCTCTGGCTTCGTAAAAATAAGCTAAGCTGTTTAGCGCATGATGTTTTCCTATTTTAACCCCCATTGGCTGACATTTGTTTTTTCAAATTGGGGAAATGATTCTTCATCGCTCCAGCAAAATAATTCTCGCTTGCGATTATAATATCGAATCACTAGATGTTGGGATCAGAATAGTTTAAGCTGGTACCATAAACTCATCTGGTTTGTTACTTTCAAACCCGTCTCAATCCCCGTTAATCCAGTCCTCTTTTAAAAATTGCTGTCAGTTCAATAATGGACGCAAATGGTGTACGATGCCTGGGGTCGCACTTGCTGGGCCAGAGCTATGGTGGGCCTTTGACAAAATTGGATAACATCCACGTAAGAAGTTTATGGGGTCCATATTGTCCGTCATGCACCAAATTCATCCCATCTATAGTACCGAAAGAGGCTCAGAGAACCATATTGTTTCAGGTTGGCTCCAGCCATAGGCCTCCCGTTTTTACGATATCCACTTTTTTAGAGGATTTCAAATATTCGTGCAAGCTAGATAAGGGTTTTGGGCTGGCGAATGGTAATCAAGCTTTTCTGGCCGTATGGAATAATTGTCAATTGATGGTATATCGAATCTTTTTGCAAAACCAACTCCTGCGCGCATTTGTAAATGGGTAGAAGAAATATTCAAGATAGCACCATGGTAGAATAGGTTTACTTGTTGCATAAGTATTCGCGCATGCCTTTATGGGCAATCTTTAATTTTCACATGTTAATTTTTGTTAATTATCTAAATAGAATTAAGAAGATGTGCAACAGTCTTCGCCTCACATTAATCTTTATGAGAAATAAATTTTCAAACCTGCTATTGTCCGTTTTTTCTGATTTTTCAGATAATACATCGTTTTAGGAGCCAAATAGGTAATAGGAATTACAATGTTCAGACTACAGGCGAGATTGAATTATCCCAGCTCTGGAGGCCTGCGCAATATCTGTAGTATTACAGCCAGAAATTAGAATCTGGGCTCTTTTATTAGTTATTTCTTGAATGCCATTAAGGGTTTTTCATTACCAGCTCCCAAAACATTTATGGTTCCGAATGAAGAGATGTACTGGATTTCTAGTTGAAACGCTTGCCTCCAAAACGGATTTTTTATCACTCCCTTCTGATTCTTTGGGCAATTGTTTTGCAATAACATTTGCATCACAGATAGGGAGGAGTATCTGTTTTCCACAAGATTCTCAACATGTGTTAATTTACTGCATATTCAGCTAAGGCCTAGCGGCTTTTATCAGCATGATCAACGCACAACGTATAACTTTGTTTTCATTATTTATTTTTAATCTTCTAATTCAATGTTTTTTTGGCTGTAATTTTCCAAAGACAGGAGCCTTTTCTTTAATGTGTTTCAAGATAAAACATATTCCTGGATATAAAGATGCCAATATGATGAACTCTGAATTTGGGGTTTACACAATAATATTTATAACAAATTTCAATCGGAAGATTTTATTTAGGATTATTTGTCCCGAAATAGAATAAGACTTATATTTTGTAACAATCTAATTCAGAGGTCGATATGTTTTTCCAAAGCTTGCAATACGGATATAGCACTATATATATATGCGATAGTCTTTACACCCAGACGTGTAAGCTTAAAAGAGATTGCGGAGAGGTTGGTTCCGGTGCATTACGGCAAAATTTACCGTCATTGGCAAAAGTGGCATTTATTGATTCCCATAAGGGTCAACGGTGGGTTCAATTGAGGAATGAGAATAGATACATCAAATTACACGATATAGTACATGCATTGATGTGAGAGATTTTTAATTGGCTGTTGGCTAGGGTTACACAATGTGATGCCACGCCTTGTTCGTCATCATAAATTTATTGTGATTCGGGACAATTTAACAATAATGCTGCAAATACTAGCCTGTATGATTGGCCACGAGGTTGGAATTGGACTAACCCATCTGAAAGATAATATTTTTAAAATAATAAAGGTAAGGGTATTAAAATCTTTATATGAGGACAAACAGCAAATAAACTACCCAATTTGGATCTGTTTTTTTTTATGGATGGATTTGTGGGGCCAGTAGCTTATGGAGCCTGGTTAAAATTTTCAAGTGCCTGCGCTTACGCTGCCTGTGGGGACTGGAGATGGAAAATTTAGTTTTCAGCTCTAAATAAGGTAGAATTAGTTTGGGATTATGATTTTGGGGGCTAAAATTGCAGCCAGTGCTGAGGGATTTCATTTATGGAGAAATCTCTTTTTTCTTATCCATTGCTCATATTCTAATTTTTCAGACGTACTTCTCCCTGCCCATCTTGATGCAAAGGGCCTAGGCGATTATCGCAATGAATCATTGCGTATCCAAGGCCCATATATAATTATGTTGGTCTGGAGATCGTCAAGGTAACTTATTCATCTATGGCATAGATATTAATAAAAACTAAACATGTTGGACATTGTATTAAGAATAATACAGAGAAATACCAATCCATGGGGAAAATACCTGAAACCCTACTTCAGGGGGCTGCTAATGCAAACCATCACCTCTTGGGATTTATGTTTGAGTGGGGACACGCTTTACTCCTCTTCAAAAACACGCCCATTTTTAAAGATGAGTCCTTTCTCATGTATCATCAGGCACGACTATTTTTAAAATGATGCTACTGAGCTACAGCAATAACAGCTGAACCACCACCTTTAATTCTTACCTATAACTGGATCGCCTATAAAATACACCTCTATGCTGATTCACTTCTTTGATATTATGAAGGTGGCATGGACTATGATGATTACAATTTTTCGGCGCTACCCTAACATGCGCAGCCGGTTTTTCAATCGGCGCAAATTTAGGGATTTATGAATGCTTTGTAACTTTTCTTGACCACCTGATCAGCTTAGGAAGAAGCCATCTATCTGCTTTTATCCAGATTTAAGGGAGTGTTTGGAACATGTTGTTTTGGAAGACGCGGGACCAACATCCCAACAGTCTCAAAAAATCATTGAGGAGCTAAACTTTTTGAGGAAAATTTCCAGCAGTTTCAGAAACCGCTAAAAAATTTTAATGGGCAACACTTAAGAGGACAGCTTGCGCACATGCCTTATATTCAGATGCCTAAGAAGAGACTTCGGCACGTTTGACAAGCTTTACAATATTGAATGGCCTTGTCGCTTTACTAACCGGCCGAACATTAATAGATAAAAACGGGCAGAATAACTGCTACAAGGGTGGGTTCTGAATGGAAAATATTAACACCCAATATCAGCAACGTAATTTTTTCAGATTTATGGACGGACAGAAAAAAAAACTGGGAACAAATAACAAATACGAAATCATGGAAGTTTTGAACAACCGAATTGACTCACTGCAGGTTAGGTGAATTTAAAATATATCACATCGGCCTTGTCCGGTATGGAATGCTAGCATACGGCACAAAGAAGCGTCATTTGTGGTGCTAGAGGGTGAGGCTATCCTTAAAGACGAAAGATCTGATTATACTTTGGAAGAAAGTTCAATGATCTTCCAGCAAAGGTGGGACACAGTCTAGCCGGTCTAAGAGTTTCAGGCTGTTGCCATTATGTGGCACAAGCTTCTAATATAACTTTTACATGATAATCATGGAAAATTTAATGAACCAAAAACATTGGGGAAATAGTAGCGGAAACTATCGGCACTGCCAAATATTTAAATCATAAATAGATTTTTGTTGCAGGCAAGAAGCATCGTAGACGTGGCTGAAAAACACTAAGTGGATGTCCAATCTCTTATATGAATTGAAAATGTACAGGATCAAAGACGAACAACAAATATCGGATTTTTAAAACTTGGCCTTAGTTTCTGCGGACTATATAGAGAAAAGCATCACGTTATGTGGGAGTCCCAATTGCCCATTTTTAAATCATATCTGGCCAAACTCATGCGAGTCACGGGAGAAGCACATCGAATGCTGGAAATTACCGACTTTACAAATGTGCCGGAGAGATTGCCATGCAATAAAAAAGAGGACTGATTGTTTTCCCTGCCCATTCGTAAATGATCCAGAGTAAACCCACGGAATCCATTGGCCGACACTTTTTGGCACTATTCAGAATCCATACAAATGATGATGGGAGGGACATGAGAACGAAGGCGATGCGCTTTAGGCTAATAGCAGAGTTAAGTGAAAATTACCCCTCCCGAGGACGGTGTAATACCTAACGTGTAACATTTTCCCTCCTAACAAGGATTCGAAGAAGATCTGCACCAGCATATTCATTTTGGAGAATAACATTCTCTTCCCAATGCTATGACCTAGAAAAAAGAGTTAAACAATAATTGGTGTCCCAAGGACAATAGTATGTTATGGAATAGGCAGGAACCATTCGGCACGGATTACAGACTACTCATCCCCCTGAGTGCGGTCATTGGTTCTGTTTTATAGACGATCTTAGCCCTTCAATAAAGTGTCCACTCAAG
>Ga0163217_1116083_pt1 | contig 10835 bp, 12 predicted proteins | sample SynspAceP_FD_185933 | JGI IMG/M metagenome (GOLD analysis project Ga0163217, IMG submission 185933) | Saline lake microbial communities from Ace Lake in Antarctica - Synechococcus sp. Ace-P (PacBio error correction) | ecosystem: Environmental > Aquatic > Non-marine Saline and Alkaline > Saline ...
GTGTGTGTCCTGGATTGCCGCGCACAACGCCTGGCATGGCCGACAAGGCTTGCGCACCGCGTGTGTGGAACCAAAATATTTCCACACGCGCTCGCACACCGCTGGGCCGTCCCAAGGTGAACGACGGCGAGCCCTTGGCAACATGGGGGCCAGGATAGCTGGCAGTGGCATATGTATACCACAGGAATTCAAGGGCGCGACTGGCTGGGCGATACCGACGAGCGAATGGAAGTATCACTGCGCGCCGAGAGGCCGCCTCAAGGCTGTGTAGAGCTACAATACGGCGTGCCGTTTTCTCGGCGCACACTCGAAGAGAGGCAAGATTTACCAACGTCCTTTTGGCGGTCACACCACCCAATACGGTGAAGGCCGCGTGCAGCGCACCTGTGCGGCGGCTTGACCGACCGGCCATGCCATTTGGCACACGCTCTTGGTCAAAGCCTCAAAAGCAAAAGCCGAGTTCTTTATCGAGTATTTCCGCCATTGATCTATCATGTCCGAAGACGGGGTGTGGTCAGGGCGTTTGTGGCCTGGAAAACTTGATGACGGCACGATCCAACGGTTCAACGCCAAGATGACGGTGCGGCGAAACGTTACCGGGCGCGCTTATTTCAGCGCAACCTCGGCCCATACCTGCCACTGGCGACGTGGCCGGCATGGTGGCGCGCGCCAGGCCTGCCTTTGCAGGATCATGGAGTTTGTTCAGTTCCACCCACCGGCATTTAACGGTGCGGCTTGCTTGATCACCGAAGGCAGCACGCGGCGAAGGCGGTTATCTGAACCCCAATTCCGAGGGCGAGCGGTTTATGGAAACGCCTAAACGCCCCGACCTATAAGGACTTGGGCGTCCCGCGACGGTGGTCCTCGCGCTGCATGAACGATGGAAATTCGCGATGGGCGCGGGGTTTGGGCCCGAATAAGGACCATATCCACCTGCAACCTGAACCACTTGCCCGCCCAGCAAAACGCTCGATCTGCGTTTGCCGGGGATTTCCCGAAAGCGGCGCGTATCTTTGCAGGCGGTTGGATCTGACCAAAGAGCGATCCCGGTGCTGCCGACCGTTCACTATAACATGGGCGGTATTATCCGACGAATTAATTGGGGCGAAGTGCTGAACGCCCACGGCGAAGAACCCCGACCGCAGTGGACCCCACGGCTTGATTGGCTGTGGGCGCGAGGCGGGTGTGCGTCTGTGGCATGGGGCGAACCGCCCTTCCGGTCGCAACAGCCTGAATCGACCTCGTGGTCCTTTGGCCGCGCCGCTGGGATCAAAGCAGGCGAAGTCGTTGACAACCGAAACACGGCCGTTCCCACCACCAAAAGGCGTCGCTGGACAAACCCGCGCTCGACCGGTTTGACGCGGCTGCGCCACGCCAAGGGCACGACCACCACGCCGAGCTCGCCTTGAAGATGCAAAAGACCATGCATGGCCGATGCTGCCCGTCTTTCGCAGCCGACAAGACACTGGCCGGGGCTGCGAGAAAGAATGGGCAGCGTTTGCGGACAAGAATGGACGACATCCAGGTCACGAAGCCGCGACCGTCCATGGTGTTGGAACAGACGACCTATGGAAACGCTGCGAACTGACCAACCTGAAATGCCGACGCGCTGGCCACAATCGTGGTCCGCCGAGGCGCGAAGGAAAAGCCCGAGGCGCGCATGCGCACGAAGGATTATCCTGATCGCGGATGAACGTCAATTGGCGTAAGCATTGCTGTCATGGGTCCGAGGGGAGCAAGCACGAAGCTGGATTCTTCGCCCGGTTCATCTCTGAGCCGCTTGTCGACGAAGACAATGGCGGCGAGTCGACCTCAAAGAAGATCGCGCCCGAAAGCGCAGGTCTATGATAGCGCGCCTTGGTGCTTGGATTTGTGGCGTTGGACTGGCCGCGTGCCAAGACCACAACGCAAACCTCGTGCCTCGCCCGTGGCAGCCCCGCTGGAGCAACAGCAGGCGCGCCTTGGGCGAGCAGGAATTGCGGGGGCAATTGTCCTCCGCCGCGCCGGAGTTTTGATTAACAACCTTGCCCTTGGCGGAGATTGGCCTGCCCCTTTGCCTGAAACCCTTGGCGGGTGTGAACGCCCCCGGATGATACCGCGGCGCAAGGCGATGCGTTCCAAGCCTGTATGGCGCGGGTCATCATGATTGCGGATCATGGCCCTTGTCGTGGCTGGTCGTGGCTTTGACCAGGCTTGCGCCGAATCAACCCGCCACTGCCGGAAAACCGCGCCCGCGAAGGCGGCCAAGCGGGGTGTCACACCCGTTTGTCAAACAGCGCAGTTCCTGCCTGCCAAACCGAGCCGATTGTGGATTGCGTATCCAATACGCCGAATGAACCAATACTGGAACTGGCGCGAGCGGCAAATCGTTGGGCCCAACCAGTGAAAACAACGCGGGTTGGTGAATGAGTTGCCAAGCGTCCCGATACCGTGCGCTGCATAGGCCACCGCGCAGGCGGAAGGCGTTTTGTCGCTGGAAGGATCGGCTATGAAAACCTCTCGACCATCACGATTGTTGGCTGTTGCCGCCCTTGCCTAACGGCCTGCGCGGGCCACCATAACGTCAAAGGCGCCGAAGCCCAATGCGCGGAGAGCTGATCTGTCGGACGGGTTCCGGGGTGAAGCGCGCGCAGGCGTTGGCACGAACGGCCCAGCGGTTGGGCTGCGCCTGAACTGTGACAAACCCGGGTGTTCAACGCAATCGCCTGGAAGATTTCTACGACATTGCGTGGTTCCGCAAAGTCCGGCCAAGGACCCAACACCGCACGCTCGCCTCCGTGCGGCGCTAGAACAGAAACGAGGATAACGACCATGGTGCAATTCACGCTTCCCGCAAGAACTCGACCATCCGCACGGGCAAGACAATGGCCAAGCCGGCGGGGGCGAACGAAATGTGCGCAAAGTTCATGCGTTTTACCGCTGAACCCCGATTGACGGCAAAAAACCGCCAAAGTCGATAAGCTATTTTGTTCGAATATTGGACACCTGCGGTCCATGTCCCTCCGACGCGCTGAATCAAAGATCAAAAAACGAGGATCGATCCAATACGCTGACCTTCCGGCGGTCCTGCCGCGAGGGGATTTGCGCAATCCTGTGGCGATAAATATCGACGGCATCAACACGCTGGCCTGCATCTACGGGATGGACGAGGTCAAAGGCGATGGTGAGATCTATCCGCTGCCGCATATGCCCGTCGTCAAAGACGCTGATCCCGGAAATCTGACCCATTTTATGCAGCAACAAGATGCCTCGCATCAAAAGCCATGGCTGGAAACGCAACAAAAACGCCAAGGCCCGAACATGAATGGAAAGCAAGTCGATTGAGGACCGCGAAAAGACTCGACGGTCCTTATAAATGAAAATGCGTGATGTGCGCGTGCTGCACGACATCTGCCCAGCTACTGGTTGGAACGGGGACCGCTACCTTTGGACCAGCCACTCCTGCTGCATGCCTACCGCCTGGAATCATCGATTTCCGCGACGAGGCGACGGGGGACGTCTGGACGAAGTGGAAGACCCCTTCAAGCTGTATAGCTGCCACACGATCATGAACCTCGCGCAAGACCTTGGGGGGGCCCCCCCCAAAGGGGGGGTCTGAACCGGCCAAAGCATCGCGTCCGATCAAGCATATATGGTGGATCGGACCACTATAGACTAAAAGTTGCGAATGAGGTTTCTCAAAACAAATCAAAGTCGAGTTTTTCGCAAACGTCCTGATTGCTTTGGAACCACCTAAAGTGGTCTTGAGCATTTTTGATCGGTTAGTTTTCGTGTGGGCGGTTGGGAGATTAACTCAGAGACGGAGCTTGAAGACCTGCTGGTTGAATGCGTCGCAGGATCGTGAACTGGACCAAGCCATGGAACCAGAAAAGGGAAAAAAATTGGTCCTTTCGCGGCTCGACTAATTTGGCGCGGAGCATTCCTGAATTCATGCTGACATGGGCGGTGAAAATTCACCTGCGGTGAGCAGGCTTTCCAGAAGAGGCCGTGAGTCACGGGATCGCTCGTGCAAAGGCAAAAGCTTAGTATCCATATGACAGCCTACACAGCTAGCTAAGGAAGCAAACGGTCTATTGATCGGGTGGGCGACAAGCTCGGCCTCCAAAGTCGTAGTAATGTTGTCCTGGGGCTCATTTTTGAAGCCAGACTATTCATGTTAAAGTGCGACAACGAAACGGAAGTCTGGTCCTCAGCCTCAGGAAGCGTTGGGGCCGTTTCTCCGAACGCGACAACAAAAAGTGGTGTGGTAATGTGGTGCGTCCCGCTGGAGAATGGGGTTGAACTAGAAGTAGATCAATATCAAGCGGTTTCAAAGGCGGTTCAACGAAACTGGAAAACCCTGCAACCCTCTGGTTTGGACTGCAATGCGTGGAAGCTGACACAGTAGCCGAACGGTCTGTACAGCTTAGGATCCATTATCGCGCGATCAAGCATATGATGGTGGGATCGGCACGTCCCTGACCCCGGCGATCCACTCCAGCGCAAGACCAGAGCGTTTCACCACCAGATTGGTGGAACGCGATACCGGAGGGTGGAGGGCCAAAGCTGAGATTGCCCAGAAGCCGACGCGCCTTCGGGCAGCGCCGCAAACGGCAAGCCAGCATTAAGCACGTAAAGCAGCGCCCATTGGGTGACGAAACACGGTCATTCCGGCTTGCCCGATAGCGCGCGCGTTGCCCGTTGTCTCAAAGTTGGCGAAGCGACGGAACGCATCAGGCACAGCGGGGATCAGCCACGGGGCGGAAGGCAAACGCGGCGCAGCCCATGCGGCCTCCCATTGCCACGCGCTCAAGGCCCCAGCCGCGCCAGTGTCAGCGCCAAGCGACAAAGGGCCAGGGCGAGCACGCGCAAGGTCATCGGTGCAGCGCTTCGAGTAATGCGGCGCGTGCCAGCAGGCCATGCCGAGCTAAAGGCCCACAGATAGGCGGATGGCCTCATAGGAAACAGGGGAGGCCGAGGGGGCCGTTTCGCCCTCCCACAGCCATTCGGCGGGTTACAGGGCGGTCAGGGTTGCGAGGGAAGACGAGCGCGAGGCCCTGCCACGATGTGGGGATTTGCGGCGCCGGTTGCGCTGGACATGCGCTAGACAGGATCAGCCGTCGCAGCCCACCCGCGATGGCCACATAGATCACACCCAGCCACGCACCGCCAAAGAACCAGCCATGCAGCAAGATGTTTCCGGTCGCAGTGACACGCGCGAAGAGGCGGCCCTCAAAACCCCGCCAATGAACCCTCGTTCAAAGATCTGGTGCATCGCAAGGGTCGGCAAAGCCTGAGCGCAAAGGGATCACGCAGCAGGCGGCGGCAACAAACCGCAGCATACGCGTGTGGCCCGAAACTGGTGCGCCGCCCATTTCGCACTGAGCGGGGCGGCGAAATAGTCCTGAGAATCAGGAAACAATGGCAGCCATGTGAAAAAGCTGTTCATGCAAGGGTCGCAATCCAAGCTTGTCCGGTAAAGGCCCACAATAGTAGGCGTAGCAGGCGGGATCACCAGCGGAACAAGGGCGAAGCGCAGGGTGTCGAGATAAGGCAATGCGGCGGGTGTGTTCAATTAGCGCGCAAAGATGGGCGTGGGAAACGGCACCAAGTTTGACGAAAATTGTAAGAAAGCTGGATAAGAATCGTCTTGATTTGATTTGTGTTTGTCTCATATGGCCCGCGAAGACGCCAACGCACGCGCCTCTGGCGGAGGTGGGGTAGCCCAACGCGTTAAACGTAGCGACGGTAACGTCTCCCTTGGACTGAGCGGTCTGGGCGCCGAGCAATCGGAATGGCCGGGTCTTTTGGAGATGACCAAATGAACGTAGACTGTAGCTGGGTTCGCGGGCCTCGATGCTTCACCCTTACCCGACCGCCCGACCACCGAACGCCTTGAGGCGTTCATTGCCGCATCCGACTTGCGACCAGCCGACGCTGGTTGGTGGACGCAGCCAGCTTGTGGCCGCAAACAATTTTGCAGCCCCTTGCCAATGGCCTCGGCCATGCGCGCATTCACCTAATGCGATGGAAGGCCAATCCGGCGCGCGAGATCATGAAAACATGCGCGATCTGGGGTCGGGCTTTGATGCCGCCAGTTCGCGGCGAGATCGAGCTGTGCTTGGGTCTTGGCATTCCCGGCGCACCGCAATTCTACGGCAACACCATCAAGCGCGTATCCGACATTGTTGTTTGCGCAATAAAGCCGGAATCACCCCCTGTTTTGCGGCCGACCCGAGGAAGAGCTGAGAAGATAGCCGCCCATGCCCCCGGCGCGCAGGTCCTATATCCGGCTTCTCTGGTCCCGTGCCAACCGAGGCCGAATTTGGCCGCTGTCGCGCAAGTTTGGCTGCGGCCCGACCGTGTCGTGGCGCTCTGGATCGTGGCGAAATTCCTTGGCCCTCGACCCGGTTGGTCTGTTCGTTCATGTGGCACCAGACGCGCGCGCCGGATATGTGGCGGAAACGCTGGAACCCGCGTTGCAGCTATGTGGACGCGACGCGCTGAGGCGGGCCCAATGCGCTTAGCCCTGTTGAAACATCGCGGTGGTTTCCCGGCTGAATTAACGGCGAAAGGTGCGAGGCCCGGTGCCTATGCCGCCAATGTCATGTCCATAGGGTGGCGCGAGAGGTTGGTTGGCGACGACGTGCCGTGATGGCCGAACCCGGTCGCGGTCTGGTGGCTTGAGGCGGGCATCATCGCCGCCCGAGGTCGTGCTGCAAGCCCGCAAAAGTCCGAGTGAATCCTGTGCCGGTGGGTGTATCTCGAATATCGGCAAGTTCCTCGGAACTGGCCGAGACGAGGCGAGCATCCGCCCTACCGCATCACAACTGCGCGCGACCCACGAGGAATAACGGGGCCCGTGCATTCTGCTGTCTGCCTGGTCTGTCTGGCTGGGGGTCTGGTTCTGGTGGCAGGCCCCGTCTTGCGACCAGCGCCGAATTGTGCTTTAAAATAAAACGAGAAGCGCACGCCCCGGTGATGCCTGCTCTTGCCTGCAAAGCGGGTGACAAGGTGATGATCTATAAAAATGCGCGCGACGGGTGCGTATAACGAGCACCTATTTCCCAGCGTTGGGTTTCAACGGGTTTCCTGCCGCTCGCGGTCGTCGTCATCTAATTCCTAAGCGCCTCACGGTTTAAACTTGCTAGTGTCCCGCCCAACCATAGGCGCAGGCACAAGTCAGCTCAGAGAAATCATTTAAGAGTGGCATCTGTTGACATCCTATCCAAAGCCTGTGACATAGCCGGTATCGCTAACTCATCGTCCGCCGTTTTGGCGCTGTTGAATGTCATCCCCTTGTTTCTTCGTCGGTGCGATTATCGACGAGCGGTCTTGATTACAGCCGCCAAACGGTGGCGCGATGTGGGGCCGCATGGGTGGGGGCGCAAATTGGCTATCCGGGGCCGTTGTGATTTTTGCCGGTTTGAGGGCCCGCAAACGACGCCTGCAAAAAACCGCCGCGTCCCGGACCCCACCACCGCGAGACGCGCAACACGAACAAGATCGAGGTCAACCGAGATTTGTCGCCCAGGCACCCGTCTACGTGCTGCGAACGATTTTGACCTGAACGGCTTTGCGACCCGAGACGACCATCCGCAGCGGGGCATTTTTCAACTGTGGGCCGTCCCTACAGTGCGGCCGCCGAAATGGCGTTCGAACTTTAAAACTAGAGGCTGTGTCCGGCGGCAGTGGGACCCAAGCGAAGCTGTATCTTTGTGGCCCATGGCCATGCTGCGCGTGAGCCTAACGTCCAACAGATCTGCCTGCCGGGGGCGGCCTGAGTTGGTGGCAGGGCTACGTCGTTGCCGCCTGGAGCCCGCCTTTGGGCGCGACCGAGTTGGCGGGATCACCGCAAGCGCTGGGCGATCCGCGTGATCACGATACCTACCGGCCTGGAGCCCTCGTCGGAACGGCGCGGCATCCGTTTCAAGGTCACACCGTTGGGCGCAGCCACCGCGGTCACGATCTCACAGCGATTTGGCCCCGCAATCCACAGCTTTGAGGGGCGTTTTCTGCCCGATGGGTCCGAGAATAGTTCGGAGACGGATTTAAGACGCACCTGGACGATCCCGCACCCTTTTTGCGCGCGGCCCAAATTTGCCGCAGGTGGTCGGGGCCGACAGTGACGCGACCCGCTCGGGACCGAAACTGCGTTCGGTGTGCGCTACTTCCAGCCCAATGATTTTTTACCAAAAGGCCTACCGGGCGGCCGCGCTATGGGATCCTGTTTCCATCGCGGCTGACATTCCTGAGGTGCTTGTTGATCGAGAACCGCACCAGCGCCCAACCGCACCCGTCCAATTACATCTGATCGGGTCGCCCAGTCGAATCTTTGTGCTGGTTATGGTGGCCATACGCGGAACAAATCGGCTTTGGGGCGGCCTATGCGCTGAGCGATGGGTGCGAACGATTGCGCTGCTGACGATTTGTTCGGGGCCCGTTGGGCTGAAGCTCGGCGCGCGCACAGTCGGTGCTGGGGGTGATGCTTGTGGTGCTGTACGGAGTGCTCTACCTGAATCTTGCGCATCGCGGATTAATGCGCTTTTGGCGGGGCGAACATTGCCTTCGTGCGCCTTCGCAGGCACGATGTATATGACCGGAACGAGGATTGGTATGGGCCCCCCGAAGGTGAAGCAGCCTGAGACGTAGCGATAATCCTTAAGCCCAAGCCATTGACTTAAGAGCCGACAAAGCGCACATGCCGCATGCATGGCATGAAATTGTCCGGCCGCGTGAGCGGAAACCGCTGAAGCACCCCGTGCCTCCCAACATGCCGCAAGACGCTTGCGTCTACGTGCCGGCTGATCCGGGCTTTGGATTTCCTCCCTCACGCGCGGATTCCTGACTGATATGTTTCGGTGCTTCCCCATGCCCCGGGGGGATGCGCGAGCGACAGGTCGGAGGACAAGCGTACGTCCCCTGACACCGTTCAGGGACCTCTGACTCTGGGCTCGGCATGGTGCCGGGCCCTTCGAAAAGGTATCTTTTGAACTATTTCAAGAACCTCGGCTCAGCGAAAAGCTGGCCACACGTCTGGCTGAAATCGGCCTGACTGAACCCACTCCCTGATCCAATCCAAGGCAAATACCGCTGGTCTTGGAAGCCCGCGATTGTCATGGGCCTCGCCAGACCGGCACCGGCAAAAACCGCCGCCTTTGGCACGCCGCTCGTGCAAATCCTCAACGGCAATCGGCGAAAAGCCTGCCCCCAAAGCCTCACGTGCGCTGATCCTTGCGCCACGCGCGAACTTGCCGCGCCCAGATCATGGCACCTGACCAGCTATATCGGCAAGTCGCACCTGAAGGTGACGATGATCGTTGTGGCAGTTTATCGCGCGGCAGATCAGCGGATGGAGCGCGGCACCGACATCATGGTATGCCCACCCCGGTCGCCTGAATTGACCTGACCGTCGCCGTGCGGTGGACCTGTCCAGCACCAAGTTTCTGGTGCCTCGAACGAGGCGGAACCAGATGCTCGATTTGGGCTTCATCCACGCCTTGCGCGCCGATCTCGAAGATTGCTGCCCATTGCCAGGCGCCAGACAGATGCTAGTTCTCGGCAACCATGCCGAGTTGATGGCCGAGATTTTTCTGCCGCCTACCTGAACCGATCCGGTCCGCGTCCAAGCGCCACCTCCCGGCAAGGTCGCCGACCAAGAATCACCCAAGGCATCACTATATCGACAAGGGCGAGAAAACCTGGCCTGCTAAGAAAGCTGCTGGCCACGCACCGACGTGAGAAAATCCATTCGTCTTCTCTCGCAACCAAACACGGGGGCCCGAGCGTCTAATGAAAGGCCTCGTTGCGTCGGGCTTCTCGGCAAGGCTTCCATCCATGGCAACAAAGCCAAGGTCAACGGGACCGTGCGCTTGCGCGTTCAAATCTGGCGCACTCGACGTGTTGGGTGGCGACCGATGTGGCCGCGCGCGGCATCGACATTCCGCTGGTGAAAGGTCCGTCTATAACTACGATTCTGCCAACGTGGCTGAGAACTATGTCCCACACGGATTGGCCGGAAACTGCACGGGCTGTGCCCGATGGAAAGCCGTTCGCGTTCTGCGGCACAAAGACGAAGTTCAAAGGAATTGCGCCAGATCGAGAAGGTCTTGGCTTTCCGATCCCGCTGGAAGGGGGCCTCGCCTTGGGGTTTTGCCGAAGGGCGATATTGAGCGCCCGTGGCAAGCGCCCCGGTCGCGGTTGGTCCACGTCCGGTCGCACTGCGGCGCGGTCGGTGGGCGGCCTTTAAAGGCAAGGTGCTGGTGGCGGCAAATGGCGGCGGCGGTGGTCCGTTCGCGTCGGCGCGCAGCCTAAAGATTTTAGTTGGGCGGAGCGCTAGCGAATAGCGCTCCACTTCCGACGGCACTTGATGCCGACTGTAATACCTTGTCCGCCATGGGCAAAGCCGCAGGCAGCAGGCGGTTGATCTCGGCGCGGATCCTCCGTCGGTAAAACTGGAAATTGGCGGCCGCTTGCCGCGCATCGCGAGGTTTTTGGCCGTTCGCGTGCGGGGATCGGCAAATATCGCCCCCTGAATTCCAGCGTCCAAGCGCAGGCCGCCCCAGCAGTGGTCCAGCCACGTGCCACGGCAAAAACGCCTGAAAAACTTTTGAAATGATCGCACATTGGCGCTAATAAAATTTGGTTCCTGAAAGCGCGGGTTGATCCGCGAAACGGATCGCTCGCCAGTTTTTTGCGCAAGCGGCGGGAAGTGATCGGTAATCATTGCCCGCGCGCAACAGGTGAGAACGCCACAAAGGTTCGTGCCCAATTCCGGCGCAAGCTGATCAGGCCCAGTTCCGGCTGTCGCGTCAGAGCGAGTATTCCGACTGCACGCGCCGCCCAGGCATCTCGGC
>Ga0163217_1037562_pt1 | contig 10834 bp, 11 predicted proteins | sample SynspAceP_FD_185933 | JGI IMG/M metagenome (GOLD analysis project Ga0163217, IMG submission 185933) | Saline lake microbial communities from Ace Lake in Antarctica - Synechococcus sp. Ace-P (PacBio error correction) | ecosystem: Environmental > Aquatic > Non-marine Saline and Alkaline > Saline ...
CCCCGGGCAAACATCCGACCCCAAAACTTTTCGAGGCCAAGGGGGGGCAAAAGGGGCCCCCCGCCTTTCTTGGGGACCGGGCCGGGCCTTGGTGCCCCTGTGGGATCCCCGCCGTTCCCCTCAAACAACCCGACCCCCGTCCCCCTTCCCCCCCCGACCAGAAAAATCGGGGGTGGGGTTTTTGAGGTCCCAACAACCCTCTGAAGCCCGAGCACCGGCGCCCCCGGTTTTTTTTGGGCCCCCGGTTTGGAAGGAATACCCCCCCTCCGAAGCGTTTCCTCCCCCGCGGCCCCGCGAAAAGGCCACCCACAACAAACAACGGCCCCTGAAAACGGAAAAATTGGACCCGTTTCCCCCGCCGATTGCCGGGGGTTTAAAAGCGCCGGGCCACGCACATAAACGCATCCCCCCAGCACAACCCAAACGGCCGGGTCCAAATCCAAAGGCGGTGGGACTTCTCCCCCCCCGATTTTGGGCCAAAGCCCGGGGTCCGACGACAAAAGAATCCCGGGTTCCCGGTCAAATAAAGCGCACGGAACCTTCTTGAAATGAAAACGGGATCTTTGGAAGGCGAGACCCCGGGGTTCCCCCCCTTCCCCTTTGAACCGGCCACCTTTTGGCCCCGGATCCTGGCCCCCAAAATTTTGGCAGAGAAGCCAACTTATCCCCTTCCAAACGTTCCGGTCAACGATGTTTAGACCGAGTAAAGCCCCCCCCAAAAAGGCCCCAAAAACGAAAAAACGATGGGCCCCAGAAAAAAAAATAAAAAGTTGGCTTTTTTCCATTAGTTCTTTGAGCTCCCCTGGCCTGGGAAATTTTGGTGTGTGCCCAACGGCCGGCAAGCTTCAATTGAGCGGCAAAGAAATAACGGCACAAACCGCCCCCTGACACCGTCCCCCCTTTCACAATAATTGGTGGTCCGAAGGAATGACTTTTTTGTTCCCCCGACAACCGCCCCCCCAAAAACAACACGTTTTCCCAAAAATCCGTCCCCCTCAAGAAATAGAGACGCTTGGCGTGTGGGACTTTTCCCGGGCCAAAAGTTTTTCCCGTAAAAAATCCCGTCCAAACAAACCTGCCCTTTTTTTTTAGAACCCCGTGGGAAAAAATGCTTTTCCACCCTCGGGGGCCTCGGTTTTTTTCCCGACTTTGGGCCCGCGGGGTAGGCTTGCCCCGGCTTTTCCTGTCCAACAGCCCCCCTTTTTGTTGCGCAAAACCTGGGTCCCCCCAACCCGCGCGGCGCCCCTTGCCCCCCCCGTCCATTGTTGGCCAAAATACAGGCTGTCCCCTGCTGTGGCGGTTTTGCCCCAATCGGTTCCGCCGTTTCCCCACCCTGGCCCTTTTCCCCGGCGGGGCCTGGGCACTTTTCCCGCCGGAAAAAGGGCGGTCGAAAATCACTTTCAACCCCGGGCGGCGTTCCCAAAAACAACGGTTCAAGGTTTTAAGGCGGGCCACACATTCAACAGCCAAGCCGAATCATAGCCTTTGTCGAAAACAGCCGTCGTTTGGATTTTCAAGCGTCCCCCCAAGAAACCCGTTGGTCAGCCAATCAATGCACGAAATCCCGGTTTTTCAAGGAATCGGTTATGCCAATTCCCCGCCCTGGCCGCCATGAACTTCGCCCGCATCGCAGGCCCCTGGACACAAGCGCGGAAAATTTCCGTGGTTTTTCCCGCAATCGCGCAGAAAAAGGTTTATTTGAAAAACAGGAAATTTTTTTGGGGCCCGGGATCAATTGATGTCCGACCACTTTGGAAAGTCCGAATAATCGACGAAATGTTTCCGTCCCGGTGGTTCAGCAATCAAAGCAAATCGCCCTGCGCGCCCCCCATAACCCGAGTCCCCCTTGTTTTCGGGTTGTTCCTCTCCCGGGTCAACGGCGGGGGATCCCAGACTTCCCGGCAGTTCACAAACGGGCCCCAAAAGGGCCGCGAAGTTTTTCCCCACCGGAAAAATTGGCCCGTTGGGCGGGGGTAAAAGTATTTCCCCGGCCCCAGAAACAAGCTTTCAAACCGACTGTTTTCCCTTCGGGCCCGCCACGGTTTTAAATAAAAGGCCCTGGTTGAAAATGCCCCCCAAAAAGGCCCGCCCAACCCGCCACCGCTACCCCCCAGACCAGAAACCCCAAACGCGCCGGGGTCCCAATCCTTGAAAAAGCCATCACCGCCCGCCCACCCGCCAGCCGTTACCGGCATATACCAAAAATTAACCGCCGCAAGCGACCCGCGCCAAATAAGAACGCCGCAGCTTGGCTTCCCTTGGACCTTTTTTTCTCCGATGGGGATTTTCTCGTTCGAATTTTCTGGGAATCGCCGGGCCGTTCGCCCAAATTGTTTTGGGGCGCCGGACCGGCCGCCCCGCCACTTTCCACGCATTAACCCCCAACGCCGGGGCGAATTCACCGCCAAAAAACCCGCCCACCGCCAGGGTTCCGCCGGTTTAATCCAGCCCCATCCCCCGGTTTCTCCTTGCCCGGTTATCCATGAAATAAGTCTTTTAAAGGTTCCCAAATGGGGGCCGGCTCGCGGCCCCCCAAAATAAAATCAACGCAGTGGTTTTTGCGCGGGTTTTTCCCCAACCGCGCAAATTTAATGCAACTTGCCCGCAAATCGGGTTTTTTTCCCCATCGTCCCCACCCAGTTTCCTCCGCTTAAACATAGTTTTTTGGGTGGGCCACTGGCGGCAAAACGAAAATCAAAAGGTTCCTTCTTTTGGTGGCCCCCCCCCCCATCCTTTGGGAAAAATCCCAAAACCCCGGCCCCCAATTTGGAAATTCAATTTTTCCGCCCAAGCCCCCGGGAAAGCCAAAACAATATGAACAGCCCCCAAAGCACCACGCGGGTCTGGGGCCCTTTGAAAGACAAAACGATTTTTTTCCAATCCACACCGGTCCCGCTTGGCGGCCCCCCGGCAAAGGCCGTCCCCTGCCATATGGGCCCCTGAAAGGAAGGGGTTCCCGCAAGTTAAAAAATCACTTCGGACCGCCCCCCCTCGAAGGTCGCGCGCGGCCCCCTTTCCCCGAAACAGACCGAAATTGGTTGGGCCCCCTCTTTCAGGCCTAGGGGGTGAAAAATGGCCCGCACGGGAAAATTTTCAACTCGTGATCCACGGCCCCCGTGGGCGTTTTTTTTGCCTTTTGAACACCGTCTCGGACCAAAGGCCCCATCCCCTTTCGGGGAAAATCGGCGTCAACGGGGCGTCCCAAGTTTGCCACCGGTTTGGTGTATTTACGCCTCGTCTCAATAACCAAGATAGACCGACGGCAACGGCCCGGTTTTTTGTTTGGGGCCTGAAATACTTTAATCGACGGACCGAAATTCTCCGCCCGCCGAACGCCCCACTTTCGACGCCTTGCCGGGCCTCAAGCCCCGAGAAATCGGTCCCCCGGTTGGGGTTGGGGCCGCGCGGGGTCCCCCCGGTGGGGGGCAAAACAAGCCAAAAAACCGCGTCATGAAGAAAAAGGCCCCGCGTCCCGCCCGGTTTTGGTTGCCCTTTTGGGGACCCAGAAAAACCGACCGCCAACCCGCGTTTCAAACCTGCCTGAAAAAATTCGGGCAATCGCCTCCCCCAAACCCGGGCCGAGCCCCCATCCCCTCATTGGGGGCCGCGTCCAACAAGGGCCCGCCCCAACAACATCTCGACGATGTTCCCCTGCCCCAGAATGCGCCCAAGGGTTCCGACCGCCCAGTTTTTCACCCTTTCATCACAATCTCCGGCCACACAGAAAAAACCAAACGCGGCTTTTTCGTCCCAAGAGAACCCCGCGCCAAAGCCATCTTTGGGCCGCAACCGCGGTTTAATAATTGCTCAACCCGTCGGCCAAAGGCCCTGTTTTCCCCAAAGATGAAAGGCACAGCGAGAGAAAAATCCCCGCAGAGCATAATAGCCCCCCCGCCCGCCGAAACTAAAATCCCCCCAAAGCACACTTTTTTTTTGGGCAAAGCTCCGAAAGAGGTCGAAAAGATTTCTGGACCAAAAAAAACGAAGAATACCCAAAAAATGGCGCGTTTTTGGGCACAAATGGTCCCCAGGGCCCGCAAGCGGGCCGGACCGCCTGCGGGGGTGGCGATCAAAGGAATATTGCTTGGCGGGGTTCCCTTTCCCCTGGCCCGCGCCGGGTGGCCTTTTGAACGTGCGAATACAAACAAGTAAATGGGGCCGGTCAGCCAGTTTTTTTGTTTTTGGCCGCGGGCATCGGAAAATAATCTCGACATTCCGAGCCCCCCCAGCATAATTGGGCCCGGTTAGAAAACCTGTTTTTTTTTCCAACCCGGGGCCAACCCTCCCCAAAGCGGGTGGCATATTGCCCCTCGCACACACCTTTTCGGAGCCAGTTTTGAAAATCGCCTCCCCCGTGACCCGTTCCCCCCAGCCGTAAGCTTTTTGGGCGCGTTCCCCCTTAAAAAAAAAAAGGTTCTCGCGGTAAATTCCGAAACCGCAAACACCAAATTAAAATTTTCCTTGGGGGCAACGGCAGCCCCCGAGGAAACACAACGGGCCCCCATGTTTGATCCCCCCGCCCCAATACGGCCTGTTCCCCTTTCCGGCCAGCGCCCACTTCCCGCGGCCCTCGCAAGCCCCGCACACGGGGCCCCGCCCCCGCCGCCCACACCGCCCGAAAGCCCCCCCCCGCCCTCCCCCGATCACGAAACAGATTTCAAAAATAAGTTCAAAAAGCTTGTCATGGGGTGGAGGGGCCCCCTTCCTTGGAGGGTCCCGTCAATGTTTTTTTCAACGACCAAACGTCCGGAACTTTAGACAGATGTTTTCCCGCGCAGAAAAAGGGTTATTTGGTGTTCCGGGCTTCAAATCCGGTTCCTGGGTCTCCCAACAAAGTTTTCCCCGTTGTTGATATCGCGCCAAGCTTCGGACCCCCGTGGGCCCATCGGGCACCGTGGCCCGAATGAAAAAATGAAACCAACAATTGACAAAATGTCCGGATAACAGGCCCCCGTTCTTCGACGAACGCCGTGCCCGGGGAATCCCTGGGTTTTTCAGCAACGAGGACTGCTTGGGCGGCGGGAAAAGTTGAGCCCGAAATGCGGCGTCTAAGAAAATGCCAAGGGTCGGGGAGATACAAAGTGTTTGCCCCTCCGTCGGTAGGCCGGGTAAAAAAGGGCTCTTGAATTCGCCGGTCCCCCGAACCCCGGCCCAGCCGGCGGCTCGCGAGCGCCCCCCCCCCCCATTGGAAAACAATCGAGGTTTAAATAAAGCGTTTTTTTTCCTCCGATTCCCGGTTCCACTTTTTGGTCCGTCTTGCCAGCCCGAAACGGAAAATAGAAACCCTCGACCGGCAAAAAAGTTGTGGGGGAACGCGCCCCGAGCCTGGTTTTTTTCCGGGCGACCCTGCTTCTTTTGGAAGAAAAATCATTCCTTGGCGATCACCACCATCCTTTGGGGGTCCCCCGGAAATGCCCCTCCCGTTCCGCCCACGATCCTGTCCCCTTTCTCTTTGCCAAGAAGCGCCCCCGGCCCCCCTCGCCCTTTTGAACAAAAGGTTAAGGTTTTTTGGCGTCCCCCCAATAAAAAACTCGTTCCGGTTGGCCCCGTCGATGGGTCCAGGTCCGAGCCCAATTTTGGGCTTCGTCCAATAAGTTCCCGCCACGGCGAAAACTTGCCGAACGTTCCCTTTTGGGCCCGCCCCCTTTTTTTATTGCCCGGTGGGCCCGCCCAAAGGAATGTTGGGGGGCCAACTCCGCCCAGTTGGAAAAAAAAAGTCGAAGCCCCCGTCATTGCCCCCGGACCACCTCCTCTCCCAAGCACGCAAACCATCCCATGCCGGCCGGTTGGAAAGCCCGTTTTGCCCCCCCAAGAAGAAAACAAAACCGACCCGGCAAATCCGTCTTCCGAACGAAATTGCACGGGCAACGCTTTTTGGCGGAAAATGAACTTGGGAGCCGCGGTTCCCGTTGGGGGACAAATTCCCGGGCTCCGCCAATAATGGTTAAATCCTCGAATCTGCATTCCCGGTCGGGCTTTTAAATAAGGGGGGGTTTTTCCCGGCCCGCGGGGCCGCGAAGGGGGCTAAAATGCCCCTAGTTCCCCAGATAGCGCCGGTGTCCCCCCATACCCCTTGGGCCCTGGCCCCTCAAAAAACCCCCGCGATCAGGGCGGGGGTCCCCCCCCAGCCTTAAAAAATCCAACACAGGCAAAAATTCACCCAACAGACTGGGGGGCGGGGTCACCTTTGTGGGGACTCCGACCCGCTGACCCGCCCCCCAAGAGGGCCGTCGTTTTTTTTTTTGGAGGGTTGCCGATTGCCGCCATGCCGGGGGCCCAAGCCGCCAAGCCCGGGCGTCCCCAAAGGCCCCCAGGCCGGGGCAGCCCCCGGGGGTGCCGATGGGCCGGATTCAAAACCCGGGCCCGTCAGTGGGAAAAAACTATGTAAGAACCCCGCGTAAAAAAATTCTTTGCGGGCCAAAAAAAAAGAATCGAAAGGATCAAGCTGCGGCGGACACCGATGCCGGCTGACAATCCTGAAAATTGGGCCCGCCAAAAGTTAAGAAATGCAGCCCCGCTTTTTGGTTTTCCGGGCAAAAAAGCGCCAAAAGCCGCGGGTTGGTATGCGGGCCAACTCGTTGGGGGGTTCGCGGCGCAAAAGAACCCCCGGTCCCCCAAGCCCAACCCCCAAGCCATCAAGGGCCCGGCCGTCCCCCCACGCGGGCAAGGGGCCTTTTTTTCGAAAAAATCATGGTGGTGTCCCTTGGGCCTCCGTTGCCGGAAAATCCTTGGGGGGCTGCCAGCGGAATGCCGGGCCAAAGGATTGGCGGCTTTGCCCCCAAGCGGGTCCCCCCCGAGAGTGAGTTCGAAAAATTCCCCGCCCAATGCACCGCCTTCCCGGGGCGTGAAAAAAATTTCCGTTGGTTTTTGTTTTTGCCAACGCTAATTTCGGGCCCCCCCGCCCGCCAATCGAAGGGGGCCCACCAGAATTCCGGAGCGATAATTTTTGCGCGCGATTGCCAAGTTTTCCCGGAAAGTGAAACCTGATTCCGCCAACCCCAAAAAGTGTCCCAAAAAAAAAATGTGGGGGCGGGCAAAAAACAAATTGAAAAACAATTAGGCCCAAACGGTGCAATTAAAATATTTAAAAAACCCTCCCAAAAAGCGAAAAAACAAAAGGCCCCGCACCTAAAGTTGGACGAAAAAAATCCCAATTGCCCCGAAATTTGGGGCGTTTTTTTGTTTGTGAAAAATTAAAAAAAGGAAAAAATCATACGGGGGTTAATCCCCCCTGTCCCCCCTTCAGCTTTGGGGCCCCTGGGGGAAAGAAGGCAAAAGCTGACCCAATGGTTTGGGTGGCGAGTAAAAATTCCCCCTTTCCACCGTCCTCTCCTAACGCGGGACGTTCCCCTCCCTTGCAGTTGGAAAGGGTTTTTGGTACACCCGACCCGTTCAATAACGATAATTGCGGTCCCGTTGCGGGAGTAAAATTTCCCGCGATCCCTCGCGGCCAAGAAGACGGTTTACTTTCGGGCCGGGAAAACCCCCCCAACCGCCCAGAATTGTTATTCCCTTTTCCCGGCATCCCTGCACGGCGGGCTTTTTTGCCGCCACATGGAATAATCCCCCAACGTGCGCCCTGTCCCCGCTGCCCAAATGTTGGGCCAAGGAAAACGAACCCTGCCCGTCTGACACAAGCGGAACCGTTAAGGAGCACCGATGGTGGATGAATGGAAAAAGTGGCCCCCCCGCCGGCAATGTCAAAGCGGCTTTGTTCCCTCCCCTCCCCGCTTGCCCGCCCCCAAGTTTTTGCCCCCCCCTGCCCCCGCCCCGCCACCATGTGCCCTCCTTGTGGGGCGACGCCCAAATGCCGACAAAAGAAAAACGAAAAAACGCTCCCTCGCTTTTTGGCTTGCCTGGACCGGGATTTTTTGAATAGAACGACCAGCCCCCGCCCTGGAAATTGGGGACGACGAAGAAATGAAAAACCGGCAAAAACCTGTTTTTTGAACCGTTCTCCCGAAACCGCCGAACCCCTGCCCGCCCCCGGAGCCAAAATAACCTGCGCCCCCTATGAACCCCGCCGGCCGGGCCCGCTATAGCGCCTTTTGCCAACTTGGCGCGGCCGCGCGCCAAGTGGTGGAAACGGCGAAGGCCCGCGGAAGAGCGGCCCGCCCGGCCAAAACCCCGGCGGGCAAGGTCCCCAAGCCCCCGCATGAAAAGACAAATTTGCCTTGCGGGCCCCCTGCCCCGCGCCAAATCGCCCCCCAACCGTGGCCACTGAGACGCCCCGATGCGTTCCCCCCCCGCGAAACGATCCCTCGACAAGCCCCTGAAAAAACCGAAAGGGCCCAATTCGGAAAATTTGGTTGCGAACGAAGAAACGAAGCCCGCCTTTGAAAATGGGGCCCCGAAAATTGGCGTCGGTTGCAAGACGACGGCCGAAACCCGCGGCCCGAACAAGGCCAAAGAAACGGCAAAAAAAATGCGGCTTTTGGCTGGAAAAAAATCGGAACCTGGATTCCGGAGCGGTGGGGGGGGAAAGAAGCCCCTTGCCCCCTCGACCGGTTTTGCCTCGGCCAAACCCCAACCAGCAATTGGGCAACCCGAATGAAACGAATTGTGCAACCAAAAGCCCGCTCGGCTGTTCGCCACTGAAAGCGGGCAAGTGGCGCCCCACCATGCCGGGACGCAAAGCAGGGGCGGCTGGAAAGCAACGAACGGCCCGAAATGTCGCCCCGAATCCCCAAACAAAGCGCCTTTTAACCGCCGCCCCGAATCTGGGGCCCCAAAAGCCCCGTGCACCCAAAGGCAACGGCCGCAAACCTGCCCAAGAAAAGCCCGCGGCCCCTAGTTGGCCCTTTGGGGTTTTTTGCGAAAACATAAGGGGAAACGCCCCAAAGGCCCTGCCCCTGCGGACGGTTGGGCGCCAAGGCCCCCCAAGTTTCCCAACGGTTCCCCCCCGGTGGCGCCCCGCGCCCCGGGTTTAAGAAAAAAATGCCAGCCCCCCCCAACAGCCCGCGCTCACCGCAAAAGCACATCCCGATTGAAAAGGGTGTTGCGGCCTAAATGCCGCCTCCAAAGTGGGGGGTTGCCCCCGCCGAGTCCTTCCAAAGCGAGAAAAATTGATGGAGGGTGGGCCGCCTGCAGGCCTAACCTGACCCCCCTTGTGGAAGGCCCGGCTGGCGGTCCGGTTCTTACAAAGAACGGCCCGCAAGTCATGCAATAATGGTGGCCGCCGTCCCCAAGAACGCGGCCAAAAAAAAAAAACTTTTTCACCGCCGCGGAAAGAAACCAGCCCCCCCCTGCGGCAGTTGTCCCCAGACAAGCCCTCCGTGCGGCAAGGGCCGCCCTTAATCCCACAAAAAGTGGAGCCACGGGGCCATTCCCCCGCCAATCTCACAGGAAACCTTTTCGCGGCTACGTAATCGTAACAACGGTCCCTCTGGGTCCCCAAACAGCCAATTGGGGGCACGGCCCTTTCGGGGCCTGGCTCCTTTTGCTTTTTTAACTTATTCCGTCCCCCTTTTGCTTTGTCTCCCGCCCCATCCCGGGTTTCCCGCCTTTTTGGCGCAACCCCCCCAAGAAACAACTTGGAACGAAAGAACGCAACCAACCACGGGCCCAGTCCGGCGACATAATAGGGCCAACAAGTTTTTCCCCCATACCAACAAACCGGCAACCCGCCCGTGGGAAAGGGGCAAAGAATGAAAAAAGTTTTTCCCACGATTCAAAACCCACAAATTAGGACACCACGCCCCAAAAGACCGAACTCAGCAAAAAAATGGAAACAAGCGACCCAGCCCGGGCCGCCGGGCTTTTTTTTTTTGTTAGCTTAAGGGTTGCAATGGTTCCCCCCCGCTAATCTCCCTGCCAGAATCCCTGGGCCAACGCCCCGGATTCAAAAATTCGCCCCAAAAGGGGTCAGGTCCCAAAAACGAGGAAAACAAATGGTGGGGGTCCCCTCCGGCGGGTTCCCGTGCGAAGGTGGGAAAAAGTAAAGCGGCGACCGGCCAAAACCTGGGGAAACTTCAAGCTTCCCCTCCGATCCGGGCCCTCCCGGCCACAATACTTGAAAAAAAAAAACCCGCAGCGCCGGGGGCTAAGTTCGTTTCCCGAGCCGAGGCGGGCGCCCCTTCCCCCCCGGGGTTGCCCTGGTCCCCAGACATACCAAGCCCCTCTCCCATTTTTTTTCCCTCAATAAGAAATCGGGTGGGGGTTGCAAGCCTGGCCCTTTGCTTGGTCGGCCCAAGCCCCCGTTGGGGCAGATAAATTCCCAGGCCCCCGCGGTGCCCCGTCCCAGTCAAATAGCCCCACAACAAGGCCAAAAAAGCCTTTTTTCCAAAGCGTCCCCCCTCAAAACCCGTCCCCAAAACATCAAGCCTTTGGGGTCCAAAAAGCCGATTAAGGTTGACACCCGAAGGTTTGCCCACCAGGTCCCTGGCGCCACAAGGGCGGGCATCGAAACCAACCGCAAGGCGCCCCGCTGGCCGGGCCCAGTGGAACGGTTTGCCGACTTACCCATGGCCCCGCCCGCCTCCGCCCAAGCCGTTGGGCCCATCCTGCGGGTCCCCTGCCAAAAATCGGGTTCCCGGAAACGGGGCCCCCTCGGCCCCCGACCCGCCGCGGGTGGGTGGGTAGGCCCTTCCCCACAGATGGGCCCCCCCGAGAGACATAGGTCCGATGCCGAGCCGGGACCAATGCGCGCGCGCGACGCCGCCCCGCGTTGGGCGCCGCTTTGCCTGGCCGATTTCACAAATTGCGACGAGGTTCACGAAACGGAATGAAGGTGTTGGCCCAGAAAAGTCCCCGAATTGGTCCCCCCAGGAAGCGCGCCTTGGAGCCGGGCCCTCCAAACAAGAAATTGCGCACCTTTTTTTGCCGGGCTTTTGCC
>Ga0163217_1094955_pt1 | contig 10834 bp, 12 predicted proteins | sample SynspAceP_FD_185933 | JGI IMG/M metagenome (GOLD analysis project Ga0163217, IMG submission 185933) | Saline lake microbial communities from Ace Lake in Antarctica - Synechococcus sp. Ace-P (PacBio error correction) | ecosystem: Environmental > Aquatic > Non-marine Saline and Alkaline > Saline ...
TTGGCGTGAGGCACACTAGGCCTGAGGACCATGGTTATGATTGTATTCGTTATTTCTGTGGTCAAGAAAAGGTCAGCCACTACGCTTTTGTAGGCCATTGGTTATGTATTCCGGGCCCATCAGCGCCAGTGCAATGGAGTCCGGATTCTTATTCATTTCTGCCATAGTTGTCATAAGTTTAAGTTTGAGGTCTCGTCACAGTTGGAAAGATCATGGTAGGAGCGTTTCGAGCAAGTCAATTCAGCTGCTAGAATTTTAGCTTTCTGATTTTTTAAATCATTTAACTTCATATTCTATTCCCATTAATATCATTCACCATCCTACGTGTACTTTCCATCCGAATTGCGCATCCCGCAACAACATAATGAGCCGCTGCAGAGATATCTATTCGGATTTGCTGAATTTGGTTCATTGGGACTCTCATTTGTGTAACAAGTAGTCAGCCATCCCATACAAGATAATTGCTTCATTCGGCTTTTTGGTCGTAAATTTTTTCCATTTTCATCTCGTAGCCATAACGGCATCATGTGCGATGTCCAAAAACTCCATTTGGATCGGGTAGGCTTGAACAATGTCTACGCTAGTCTGTTGTGGTCCTGTTGCGTATGTCGAAACCGGCCGACCGACAACTTAAGTAACCGTACATTCCTGTGCCACGTGAGAAGTCAATGCGTCCCAAGTCGGCTAGTGCCATCTTGTTACTTTGTTTTTTCAAAACAATTGCCAGCTTCTAATATGCTTCCCGGATCATTCCACCATCCGCAATCCTTGGGAAGTATTTGGACGTGCTCAGGGGCGGTGTAGCCCCAAGGTGTATAAAAAAAGGTATGAGAAACATTTATGCCTGCTTGGAAACCGATATTCGGTCGATCGACCATTCTTCTAAAATACTTTACCATATGTTCTTCCAAGCTGTGCATCGCTCCCCCGCAGCAGATTCCTTCTCCCTCCTGGGGCGCGTCTAGTTGTGTTCGCCAAAATCCAGCCGCTACAGTCACGGGCTATTGGAAGGTTCTACGATTTTAAGCTTTGGTTGCCCCGGCAAGGTTGATGATTAGCATGGAGATCGAGGGGGGTCATGGTGCTGAGATGGGGCGCGGACGGCCGACGGGTCAGGTAAGAGTCGATGTTGCCCATTCTTACATGCATTGGGTGCGGATCGTGGTGAGGCTAGAGCGGTTCATCTATGTTTACCGTACCGTGGTGTCAGCGGTGTGAGATTAGGTCGAGAGACATGTACTTCGACCAAGGGAGCAGTGTATTGTTCGTATCATTGGGTTAAAGTGATCTGGTCGTATGGTGTCCGATCTGAATGTTCGGCGATGTGGACCTTAGCGTAAGCTCTCTTTATCAACTAGCGTCACGAAAAAGTCCTTCGCTGCCTGTATGCTTGCAGTGGTCTACCTTTATGCATGTGCGCTGAAATCAGCCCCAGATGCAGGGATGGCGACAGACGAGTGAGTAGTAAGATTGCCATTGTGCTAATGCTGCCGGATGTGAAGTTTGACTTGCTTACTGATGCGTTGTGTGTATCTGTCTCAGAGTGCTGATTCTGTGTTGATCGCTGCGTGGCCGATATTCACATCTCTCAATTTGCGAAATGATGCGCCTGTAAGGTCAAATTCGTGCTCCATGAGCGATGGGCGAAGAGTTTCTCGAACTGCAAGGATCAATAGGTGGTCCTTGGGCGCAGGTTCACCGGTGTGCAGATTCGCCACGCGACGCAAGCAGCGGAGTGTCAGTCTTATTATATATGTGTATCTCTAGAGGTCATAGTGATGCAAATTGAATTAATAGGTCGGAATTCTCGGTTCTCTTTTACGGTCTGTTTCCTGACTAATCCCGGCATAGTGGCGATATTGTGTGTTTGGGAAATTTATTCATTTGGGTTTTTGGGTGTGGAAGTTATTTTAAAGTTTAAATGGAAAAGGGTTGAAATCGTATCCCTTTCGGAATTTCATCATTCGATGCTTGCAATCATTAAAATCTGTCGGATGATTTTAATATCGATGTGCGTTAAGGCTAAGAATGGATCAATTCTGATTATCGGATTTCGTAAATCTCAGAATCTTACCACTCATACATCCTAACTCACTTTCAAGTCGGGTCATTTTTTTCGGGCCAAAATGCTTCTAGCATTCACGGTAGATCGTTTTTAGTCGAAAGATTGGTGAATGGGGCGTTCATCTGTCGTGGGCTTCCGGGCCTTATGCATTCTCCGAGCGGGTCAAGCATACAAAATACTCATCATATGGGCGGTGGAGTTGTCCCCAAAGCGTCCAACGAAGGCGTCTCGATATCCCAATTGTCCCATTTGGTGACCCATGTCGCTTCATGCATGCTGCATAGATCATTCCGTAGGCCTCTGTCCGCTATTATCAGGTGAGTGGTGGACAGTCTGACCAGGGAATAAGGTCCAATTCCTTAGCAGAATAGTCACATGCGAAGAGATAGCTAAAATCCAAGCATGCGTGGATAAAGGCCTGAAGCAAATCAGCATTCTTTTCTTACGGCCTCTACAGGTTTTGGGCTCATGTAATGATTTATCGCATTCAGATCGGGGTTCACTATTTCAAGGATCTGCGAGTCAAGTATATGATGCATGTATGTATTCGCACCAGAGGTGCTATAAGACGGTCGGGATGAGGAGTCAGCATACGTTGGCTGATCACGTCGGCGACTTAAATGGCATGGGGTGTGGAGTCGCAATGCCGCATGGTGTGAGGGAAGTAGGCGGGCGACGGTGGCAAGGCCGCGAGCTAATGCGTGAGCCAGAGCTGCTGAGAGATGCTGTGCGTGTCCCATGTGGACCGAGGATAAAATAGAAATTGTCGCTTAGACATGCGTTGAGCCATCTGGTCCAACCTCAATGGTGATTGAAGGTTCACAAATGCGAAGTGTATCGTAGAAGGGATATGCGGCAGAAGTGGCATAGACTTATAGTAGATTTGGTAGACATGGCTCACGAGATGAAGTACATTATGGCTAATGGCGAGAGGACCTAGCTCCGTCAGTGCGGCATGACGGAGGCATGTTACCCAGCAGTGAAAAGGACACAGTGTGATGCCATATTGTGCCTGGGTAGGGTGCCAGGCACGCCCTGAAGTTCGGAGGAAAGGGGGACTTGTTGAAATGAGGTTTGTCTTGTATCTGATTATTGCGCGTCCTTGTATGTATATAAAAGTATTATTGGCGAGTGGAGCATCATCTATAGGGAAATGGAGGGGTATATTTCTATTTGCTAGGTTGGTTATCGCACGGGAGCGAACCATCTCGCCAAATGTAACGGTAGGTGTTTATGGATAGACCGATCAGCCGTTCCCAATGATGGTATTGAGACTTGCAAGGAGGGATAGAATAGTATTTGAAGGGCCCTCAGGGCTCGTTTTTCCGTATGGTTAGGGGGAGCCGTCGAGGTCAAGTAATTCTTGATTTGCCAACATTCATGCGTCCGTCTATCACTAGATACGGGTCGTGGTGAGATATTGTCTAGTCGCGGTTGCTCGGGGATTGGCGGTCGTGGCCTCCGAGGTGTATGCGTCGAAGAATTAATAGCTAGTGAATATGTAGTACTTATACACGAGCAGGAGGAACCAGGAATTGTGACCATTCCAAAGTCTATCACCAAATGATACTGAAACATCATCAAATTGCGGTCTTTTAGTTAAAAAAAGAGTTTTCGGTTTTTAACACACAAACCATCTTCAAAAAGCGATATGGCTCAAAACCCTTCATTTTTGGAAAGTCAAGTGGCCCATTTTGTTGCCGGCAGTGGTTTGAGAAAACTCAAGCGCTTCATCAATTCCTCCACGGTTCCAGGATAATAATCATAAAAACGGGGATGGAGTTTGATTTTCGGCGACCAACAGGGCACACACAAAATAAAAATCTTTGGCAACAAGGTAAGGTGTTACTTAAAAAATTCCTTCCCCTTGTTCGAGGGCTTTTTTTGCCTAAACTCATTTGAGAGAGTTTGAATGATTTTGGATGTATGATTTAAATTGAGGTTGACAAACAGAAAAGTTGTAGGTTTGGGTTTAGTGCTCATTTAACAACAATCTCTCTGATTTGAAAGAGAGCCGGTAAGCACTGAAAGCTTCAAACCTCATATTCCTCGCTTTTTTCACGAGAGCAAATCCAAGCTGCCATCCGGCCTGCGGGGCAAAAAGAAATTGGCGATGAGTTGCCGGTTCGAAGGATAATTCCCATTTTTGCCGCCAGTGCCACGTTGATCAGCCAGAGGGAGTTAAAAGATTTTTGAAAAAACCGATTTTCAAGGCCAATCCTAACCCATCATTTGCATACCAAGAGTCACACACACCACATTGAGAAGATACTTTTAGCGTCCGCGATAAATGCCACAAAGCTTCACCAACTATCCCTCCTGTCTATGGGCAGAACTTGCGCGATCCGGGGCAGCTATCTATGTGGATAAACTCATGTTTGAGATGAAATCTGTGTTTAAACAACAGTCGGTTGGGCTTTGCTAAATAATTTATATACACATTTCCCCAGATGATAACGTCCGAGCCCCTTCAATCGATCAGCGCCACCGCAATTGAATGTGGTACAAGAGCATGTGTGGCGCATGTGTCGTATTCCCCTCGATGATGTATCGGCGAGCGCGAGAGGAATTCCGCTGAACCAGAGGGGAAAGGGAGGACCCAGGACACTATATATAATAAGTATAATGCCTCTCGTGTAAGCTCGATGACTAGAGGGGGCACAAGATGGATGAGATTCCCTACTCCCCTAATTATTATATTCTCAAACTTACGAATCCCAATATAACAATAATCCGAAGATCAGCGTCTGCCGGAGTATTCAATAAATTTTCCCGTGAAGACCTCTAGCACCACACTTCCATCCGAGTCGGACGGCCCCAAGCCATCGATAGTCGATCTCGCAGTGGTTAGCTCAATCCCTCCACCAGAAGTGCGCAACGCAGTCGAATTCTCTCTGATTAGACAGAAGGTTAGTACAAAACGACCATTCCCGCATGAGGAGATCCACGCTCTAGATCTATTTTCATCATGAAAAAAGGCATCGCAAAAATATCCATTCACCCGATCGAGTAACCCACTCTTGTGATGTTCCCAGTTCCTGTATTATAATCCAGGCGATTCGAGTCCCTATATATGTCCTGCACCAATTATCCCAGAATCGAGGATTTCTAATCCGCACACGATTTGGATGGCATTGGCACACCAGGTTTTATATGTTCCCCAGCTGTGCCGCGTGAGTCACTTTTGGGATCCGATTGGGTTTTTGTAGCACTCAATCTAAAAAAAGCCTTCCAACAGCTATCCTGCGGGTATATGGTAAGGGGTCAAAAAAGAGTATTGATTATAAGTTGGAAAATAGATGGGGGAAAGAGCGCGTTGGTCAATGAAAAGAATATAAAATAGGTCCAAGTGCGAATGTATTTAACCAATAGGAAGGCTAGTACCGACTTCATCTTTGGACTCTTTGCCACGTCGTACAGACTGTTTATTGTACGATCTAACACACCGAGAGGTTTAAATCAAAAAAAACCTGATAGGTTATCCTAAGTCTGAATGACGTTTTTGTAAGGCTTTGGCGAAAGTCTAAAGGTCCATTGGAGGAAGAAAAGAAAGTCACCAGCTCGTTCGACCTTTGTATCTGCTATACACTTCTTCCTACAACTCTAAAACCTCACACCGGAGTATTATACTCAAAACTCTCAAAGCGTTTTCGCTATAAGACCCGTGGGTAATGATGAAACGAGCGGAGATCACCTCCACACTCTGGGAGATATTTCGTATATCCATGAATATCGTCCAGAACCAACAAGAAAATACTGTTGAATTGCGGGGGTATTGATGATAACGAATGCATTAAAATACGACTTCCGTTTGGATCCGAATGTTCTAAATATGGGTGACCTTGATGGATGTACGATAATCTTAAGATTGAAATAGCAACCAACAGTAACCAGGCACATGCAACCGATCTTCGATAAAATGTCGCTTCCAGAAGAAGATAATGGGAAAATTGTTCTAGGTGATCCATCCTCAAACTATTGATCAGTCAATGTTCTATAGGAAAGCATAATGAAATGTCTGGATTGCCGTTAAATACTCTCGGATGTACTATGCTTAGAAACCATCCAAAGGAGCCCAGTCATTTTTACCTTTGAGTCGATAAAACCGTAATCCAAATCCCGACAATTTTGTCCCCCCACCTATTAGCATCATTAAAGCTTTAAAAGATTTGAGCGAGTCTCAACCTTCAGAAATGCAAAGAACCATCATTAGAAAGCCCAATAAGTTAAAACTCACAAGGAGATCGGCCCTAAAAATTGAATCCAGTTTTGAGAAGCAGAGGAGCAAAGTAGGGGACGAAGGCATAGAAAATACCGAAAATAGTAGTGGTTTTTTCATATAATTGACAATCGTAGTTCTATATATAACGGCTATGTACAGAGTCGATTGAAAACTTATTAATTAATGAAGTTGGTATTGAATTGAAAAGTTTGAGAAAATAAAAAATGTCTCTATATGTCTTTCTGACCTTGAACCTTTCAAAGAGGAGACAAAGATATCACCTTTAAATCAAAGTTATCTTAAACTTCAATGCCCCTTTAAGCGAGGCCCTATTGTTGTATTTGAAATTTGCCATTAGAACTTTATTGGAATAGATTCACGCTTGAAAGTATAGTGTAGTTCGATCTTCGCTTGGCGCTTTGAATTTGTAGATATAGGATAATTATCCTCTCCACCAGAGTTCACATGCCTTCAATATCTCAATTTAATAGAGAGTGAATATGGTCTCTCACCTCTTGTAATATATATGAAAGATACGCAAGTTTTATGTTTTCACACCCTATTATCTTATAACAGAACTAATGTAGGAATACCTGTATTTTTACTAAAAAGTATTTACGAGGAAGGGTACGGCGGAGAGATATCAATCGGGGAGCCACCCGTTTTCCTATAGTTAATAGATTGTATATGGGCGACGCGAGGTCCTTGTCCACTTTTTTTGCGCCAAAAGTACCGAAAAAAACCCTGCTGCCTGAGTTCGGTACTTTTTCTTTCCGCTGGAGGCTGTTGTATTGGATTGGAGATGAGGGAGACAGCGGAATTTTGTGCTGCCGTGTACCGCTAAATAATTGACTGGAATCTCCCTCGTACCTCGGGAGCAGTCATTTTTTCTTAACGGCGTGCGAAATGCAGCCCAAAAACCCGAAAATCCACCGCAAGTCTCAGCGCCCATCCCGGATGCGTATCGCTCCAGAGATTCTTTGCCATCAAAATAATCAAGTAATCTTTTTCATTAATTCGTAGGTAGAATCGCATAGATAATAACAAGCAAGAAAACTCGTAAGAAATCTAAATCCCTCTTGCGGTGACCTTTTGATTTGCATCAATAATAAAATGTTAATGCAAAAATCTAATTCTCCGCTCCCCAAATTGGGATTTAGAAATATCCATATAGTAGAATTCAGAGAAACTAATAGATGATTGCCTGGGAGCAGTCAAAAGTACAGAGTATCTATCTTCCCCCTTATTTTAATTCAAGACTCACTGAAAATAAAGTATTTCTTTCTGAGGAGATAAATTTCCTTTTAAATTCCTATTCACGATCTGTAAATATGAATACTGGATTAGATACTGCCACCTTTTGATAATTACCCAAAACATCTCCTTCTCAGAATAAATATTCTCGCAATTGACTTTTTGGGAAAAATATTACATGGATTGATACTAAAGCAAGGAGAAATAATAAACGCTATATACTTATTAAGTATTTTAATAAACAGTGAGTAGGCAACGTAATAATAAAGAATTTAAGAGAATACCTGCATGGCCCTCTCGATCTAAGATTGGACATTATTTTCATTTTTGTCCTTAGATATAAATGATCAAATATTAAATCAACGCAAAGGTATAGTTCAGGTGAAGTCCAATATTATATGAAATTCCATATTCCACCGTCATATCCATTTTGAGATAAGTCCATATTCTGATTCCAAATTTGTGCTAGAGGGAAGTTGACAGTTTCATGGAGGCAGATTTCCCAAATAAAGAGAAGCACTTCCTTAAACCTATACTCTCTGTAACATGTGTTAGTGCATCCAACTAATGCGTGTCTAAAAGCAATCCGAAACAATCATTCTTCCCAATTCATCTCTCCGGCAAAATCGTAAACTGTTTTAATTTTTCGGTCAATAAAATCTGGTTAACTAAAACTGCAATCAGCCTCCTTCACTATGTATTATGGGGTCAGATTTAATTAATTCTTTCTCTAACAATTCTTTTTAATTGAACATTAACAGGTACCTTGTAATATAATTGCATATGCACAGTCCTCTAGCCAGGTCATTTCCCTCACAATATCAGCTCGCAAACCCAGATAATATTTCTCATCGGGACTTCACAGGGATCATCACTGGTTAGTTCCTCCTCCACCTCCCCTCTAATATTCTCGTTCACGCAACGGAAGCCATTGGGCAGGAGAAGGTGTTGAGGTATTATTCGCATGGAAAAATCGAGGTCGTGTATAGAACGCACCTGATAACTTACTGGAACACTACAAGGCCAATCCTCTTGGCAAGGTAACACTGATACTGGCTGTATTAGTTTATTGTAAAGTAGCAAAACAACGTCTCCTGCTATCACTAGAATTTTTCTTTATTGGTTTCCTTTATTGATTATCCTTTTCTATAGGCGTTAGATTCGCTGTGACAAAATTTGTTCACCGACGAGCCGCCTGATCTCAGCCAACGGATTTAGTTTTTCTTCGTTCCATTTGTGAAAGTAAATACGTTTTCCAGAAAAGTCAGCAGGTATGGGTTTCTGGATATCCACCAAGCCCAGAAAATCGCTAACTTTAATTGTCTTCTCCGCCAATCCAATCTGTGATAAATTTTTCCAGATATAAGTGAACAATAAATTTTTCCATTGGGATGTTTAGAAAATAAAAATCAAGGTATGAAGAATATGTTTTCCTCAGAAATTCGAGAGCTCTATTAAGTGTTCCGGAACTATCACCCATCCCTGAAAATAATCCAGCTGCACTTCGATGACCTTTTTACCATCATGCTGGTTGTAAAAGTCTTGGCTCGATCCCAGTTTACTTTTTTCCGAATTTCCTTTGCAGTGATTTCGTGCTTTCAAAGCCCCCCGACCCCCTGCATCCCAAAAACGACGAATTCGTTGGATCCGGAACCAAGCTTTTTGGCTTCTAGAAACCTCCGAAAGAAATCGGGATTTCAGAGGCTTCTTCAAACTCTTGATATCCTTCGATACAAGAGATTGTCGATAGTTCAAGCCCCGAAAATGACAAAAACAGCTAAAAATTAACAAGGTTGTCTTTTTGTTGCCAAATTAAAGAAAATTTATTTTCAACATAGATAGAAATAGTTTTTAACGTAATGCAAATTAAGTTGATTTAAAATTAAAATATTATTAATAAGACCTTTTTATCAGTTTGAAATACTGCGGAGCAATTCCCAAGAAAAGAGGAAGAAGTAACATAAATGACGTCAAGTAATCTACCAAGTAATAAAAGAAAGTCCAAGCCTTTTCGCACTGGACTATATTCCAATTTTCAAAAAAAACGCAATCTTCTTACATTTGCTTTCCAACTATCAAAGCCTCGCACAACTCCACTTTTCATCGGTGGGCGCGGCGGGGACATGGAGCGCGAAAGCGCCAAGTTAAACCTGAGATGCTTCAATTCGATTTTTCTGGGATCCTCCGTCATGGACTTCACTCATCAGAATCCAAATTGACATAGTGCTGCATTACATTTCCTTTACAATCAGGTGGAACGGTAAATCCAGGGTCTTCTTCTTGATCTTGGATCCCAATTCAGCCTCGGTCCCCCCAGTTCCTTCACACTTCAATGACCTTTCCCAAGCATTACGCTCTACAAATATCATCGGAGATTTGCTATCATCTGGCTGAGAAAGTACAGTCGTGTATGCTGACCTTCGATAGGCTATCACGCGTGGGCTCGCTATTCCGCGATCCTACGTAGTTCTGCCCGGTAAAGGTGTTTTTACCATCGGATATCGTGCTTGGTACCCCCGAAGTGCAAAAGGACTGGTCAGCGACACGAATCGCTTCGAGGTAATGTATCCGAATGTTACCCTGAGTTCTGGAAAATTCGAAACTTCTCCTTCATTCAAAATTCTACTTCCCCACCGGCCAGATCAGGAAGGTATTTGGCTTTTAATAGCTCTGCAGGAAGTGATAATCCCACGAAATTGAGTCCGTCTTTTACCGACCAGTAAGTTGGATCTCCCTCCCATGCCCTTAGCGTTTTCCCAATCGAAAATAGACTTAAAGCCCCTTTGTCCGACTCCAACTGAGTGGGTGACAACAGGGCTGATCGTATCTTCAGTACGAAGGGAATGCAGATTCGAATCTCGTAATAGCCAAGAACATTACGGGCCGCCGCTGCCTCAAGAAGTAGATATTTTCTTTAAAAACTGGAATTTCATTCTTGTCAGTTGCTTTATTCGGATAGACTTCAAATGATTCGGATTTCCTTCCGGAAATTAAAATATGCCCAAAAATCCTTCAATTCCTCATTCATTGATGTCGATTGAATCATTCCAGGAACATAGTGGACACCTAATACTTTGGTGCTTTTCACCTCTGTTTTAGCGACAGTCCGATTACAGTCCGGTGCCAATGGATTTGTGACCAACCGTAGTAATTCGGGCATAGACATCTTCTATCATTAGGGCATAGCGGTGTCGACCGGCTATGCAAGTTCATAGGAGGGATCAATCCCACCAGTTTTTAACTCACTGAACACACTACCTCGTAGCCTGCAAGGGTATTTAACAGCTTTCTGG
>Ga0163217_1064072_pt1 | contig 10833 bp, 15 predicted proteins | sample SynspAceP_FD_185933 | JGI IMG/M metagenome (GOLD analysis project Ga0163217, IMG submission 185933) | Saline lake microbial communities from Ace Lake in Antarctica - Synechococcus sp. Ace-P (PacBio error correction) | ecosystem: Environmental > Aquatic > Non-marine Saline and Alkaline > Saline ...
ACCAGGGGCTTTCTGGACTTGGAACTGCGCCAAGTCGATCAGGCATGTTTTCCAGATCGGCCAGCGTGATGTTGCTGACAGGTGGTGCCGGGCCCCTAAGGCAATCGCTGGCATTCTGGTGTCCAGTATGTTCGCGTGGTGATGATGATCCGGTACGAGAAATACGTTTTCAGGCGCCGAAGCGGCGTAAAAAAGCTGTCGAAATTGCTAAGATCCTGTAGTCCCTGCCTGCATAGTTTCCTTGCACTGGATAGATGTGTACGCCATCCTGATGCGTCACGCCTACCAGGTCGATACCAGTGTCTTTTTTGGTCAGGCCGTTCTGCCTCCTGCCCAATCAACCGTTGTCATGACCTGCTCCGTACAAGGTCACGGTAGTAAGGCTCGTTGCGCGATACACCAATGACCAGGTGCTTGAAAGTCAGTAAGCCTGTGTGTCCACGTAAGTCGGACAGTGCTTTCTCGCGAGCTGGCCCAAAGGATCTGGGGAAAGAAACTGATGGCATCGGTGCGTTTCCTTATTTATCCGTGCTTTAGGCAATCACAGAGCCTGACGCTACGCTTCCAGAATCCGTCCTGAAAATCCAATCTGATGGGCACCCGGGTGAGCTTAGCACATGAGGAGGCTCACACCAGTTAATAGAAAGGATTGTAGACGCCATGATTTACACAAGTGCAAATTCCGTTTTACCACTCCTTGCGAGACTGGAAAGGGATTACATACTCAGTTCCGGATACCCGTTTCTTTGTAGATGCAGACAAATGCCAACGGGTGACTTCCAATGAACTTCATCGCCAACAGCAGCACCACAGTGACGAAACTTGGCCATGCCCGGAGGTGGTACAGCTCGTAAACCGAGCGTAGGTAGAGCGTAGGTCTTGCCCGTTCCTGTTTTCCAATTTCCACGGTGCAGTGCAAATCGGTGCTGTCCGCGATCAACGCTGAGTGCGGGGCCCGTTTTTGGGCTGAACCCTGTTTGCACGTTATTGACAGCTCCACTTGGGCTCATACACCAGCCGGTTAACCATTCCTTGCTGGGAACACACCCAGCCCAGCGCACCTTGGCCGTGCCGCAACCAAATTGAGCGGGTGGGGCATGGGTAAAGCCCTTTCCTGCCCGCAAAACAGAGCCGATCCACCTCCCTTCACCACGCCGCCTTCTGGTGGCGGTAGGTGTCTGGTCAATATGAAGCTTTATTTCTTCTTCTGTGCCTGTTTTTTTGAGTTCTCAGTGCTGATCTTCCACAACTTTGCCGTTATCTGGACCACAATCCCTGTAAACCGTAACTTTGAATGGCTTCTTCACGGGCTAACTGTGCTGAAACGATGCAGAGGGCGGCAGTAATTTCCTGCTCACAGGCTCCCGGAAACACTGTCATAGTGCTGAACACTTCATTTGTTTTACTCCTTTCAGCAGCAAAATCGGCTCATTGCCAGGGAGTTTATCATACAGCAGCCACTTCAGTTTACCGAATGCTTGTAAGTACTGTGGTAAGCAGTTCCAGCCCCGCTCTTGAACCGCCGCCGATGACGGCTCGGGAAATAATTGTGTCCGCCTGAACAACACGACGCGCCACACGTTCGAATAGAATACTGCACAATCATCAAGAGACAGAAACATCAGCGTGACCCGGTACACCGGCGCTCACGCAAGCGCTTGATATGTTTCAGGTACCCCTGCCAGATTAGAGTAGTTTTTCAATGGCAAAGCTCTCGGCCCACGTTGAAGCATGCCTCCAGCTCTTCCCAGCAATGATTTTTTGCAGCCGCACGCTAACCACTCCGGGTCCCAAAAGGGCGATAAGCCAGCAGCGATATAATCCGCATTGACAAATCGTACTGATCTTTCAGAGGTGCCAAAAAAATGTACGGGCCAAAGGTGTTTTCCCGCACCGTTTTGGGCCCAGCAACGAATCAATCCACCTGCTTTTCAGTCTTGCAGAGCGCCATAGTTCACCTGGATGCTCAGTACTTCTTCGATGCCAAGCCTGCTTGAGGTGCTGGGTAGCGTTTGGTTTTAACGAACATTAACTGACGAAACTTGAATCGTGCCGATTCCAGGCGAGCGCCGGTAGCCTTTGGTATTTCAAGGCTCAGTCATTACACATCCCCACATCGAACATACGCTGTAGAAATTTGCGGCTAGATCTGACACCTGCGTGGGCTCATCGGGCTATCCAACCCTGCCACACCATAGGCAACCGAGGCCTCACCGCCGTGAAGGTGCCTGCGGCGGGCATATCGAAAGCTACGGTGCCCTCAGCCTTGCTCCTTGAATGCTCAGCACTTTTCTGGCGTTACAACGAGAGCTACTCAGAACCTGGCAGATACAAGGCATTATACACCTCAGCCTAAAAGAAGTCACCAACACCGCTGAGCGGCTTGATCACGTTCTGATTACTAGGCAGGGTCCTGGTAAATTATCGGCAGGGCACGCTCAGGCATAACCCGCAGGCTTTCCTATTCACTCGACCCAAGCAGTCATAGCCTTGGCCAATAGCGAAGAAGTGGCAAGCCGTTTCCTCCCGGTCAAACGAGAGTCAAAACGGATGCCCCTGCGCCTCGTGCCAGCCAGTCAAGTCGCTGAAAATATTATCCCAATAGCCGCTCTTATGCGCATGAGCCTCAAATACCTCTGCTAGCTCAAAGCATGAACAGGCCTCGCTCTTTATGTGGCCGCATTGAAGAAAAAAACTGTCTGTAGTAGCTGAGAAATCCTGCACATTATCCTGTTTGATCAATTCTCAGGTGTAGCCGGCCCAATCTGAAAAATCGGGGGACTGGCAATCAGGTTCTTGAGCAAGCGGTTGCCGATCGGCAAACACATCCCCCACCCTAAACCCAGGTCTGAGTGGCTTGGTAGCGGGACGAGTACCCATGCAACATGTCTGCGGATAAACCTCCATCACAGCGCTCCGGTATTCCCGGAGTTCGTACGACTGGAATTCCAACGTCAATGGGCTCGATCCCCCTAACTTACGAGCGTAGCGTCCAATCCTGGCCATTCTCATCCTAATACGTCTTAATTCAGCAGATGAAGCACTCCGTTCCACAGATACCGGGTAGCGATCACTCGGGTCAGGGCAAGTGAAATGACCCGCTAGTAAGCCCAACAAGCCGAATCTCCCTGCCGCGTCCTCGTTGAACAGTTTTCAGGGGCTCGCCTGAAGTCGTAGGCAACGCCGCCCGTCAAACACAGTTCACCATGGCAGGCAAGAAACAGCCTGTAAGCTCACTGTAGCCTCCCATTACCCTTTCTGCTGGAATCTGAACGGTTTTTTATATGGCAAGGCCGGTTGTGCTCAGCACCTTGCTACAAAATCGTCGATCATGATGGTTGCGTCAGACTGGGAAAGGCTTTGAATGTGAGTAAAGACTGTGGTTATGCATGGCATGCTTCCTTTGGTTATTGGCATACCACTCACTGTTTGTGTGTTTCTTCCCATTAAGAACCGTCCCAGCTATCGTCGACTCTTCTCACGGCCCGCGCCTGCTGCTACCAAAGGAATGCCGAGGCCCCAGCACCTCGTAGCTGATTTTCGCCATGTAACTGACTCCGTAGAAGAAATAATCCTGGCCTCTCCTGGTCATCAGCACGATTTCGTAAAAAAGTAAGCGTTTCCGGGGCAGCATGCACCAGCCCTTTAGCATCCCCAGCGGCTATCCCCAAAGCACTGGCCCAAGGCTTCCAAATCACTGCTGTAACAGGTATCTCGCCACCTCGTACTTGCCCCTCACCCTGTACGCATCACGGTTTGAGCCAGCACTCAAGTGGTAGTGGCGGCCGACCTCTGCTTGCCGCGACCTTCTCTAGCCCGAGAGTAACGCACATCTGTTCGATGGACTCTGCCCTCATTGCTGTCTTGGCTGCTCTGCGCCCTGGGGCCACGCTAATCTTCCTCTCAGCCCGAGTTCATAAACTCGATTGAATTAGCTTATGCCTCAGATCCAGGCCCTCACACACTTGAAGGTAATTCGTAAGTCCAAAAACGAACTGCAAACGTCCCTTGGGATGTGCTTCAAGGCGTCGTCCCGTGACAGCTATGGTTCGATCAAGGTACGACTAAGAAAGGCCCTTGTCTTGCATCACCGGGTATCCCTCTGTAGAAAAGGCCGATTACCAACCTGGATTTAGCCTTACGGGGTTGGAAGGTCAATTTTCAATGATGTATTTCCTTCCAACAACCCGACCGCTATCCTGTTAAAGGCACAGGCAGCACAAACCGCTGCTATGGCTGCAAGTAGTGGTAAGGCGTGTTGTATATAAGTGGATGAGAATGACTAGCAGGTAAAGGTGCTAATGCTATCTGCTTAAGAGGGCTGCTGTAGGTATGGTGTAGCCCCCATGGGAATGACTACGACACTGTGCCTGTGCTGCTTGGTGGTATTCAGCTATGTTGGATTGCTGTCTAAAAGCATATTACTATTACCCGACAAAACAGCCTCGACAGCCTTCCAGAGATACAGGCAATCCCGGAAACTGACCCTGCAAGCATCCTGGCATCAACATATCTTTGGCTGAGCAAAAATTGCACTCTGTAAAAAATCCAGTCGAAAGCGAAGGGAAAGATGGCTGGTTACCGGGCTGTAATCACGCTCGCTATTCGAGCTTTCAATCCATTCGATCCACCCACTCTCCACCCATGCACGCAGTTAACCGCCCAAGGGAATACCTGCTTCGGAAATCGGCCTTCCGCTGCAAACTCTGGTAAATTGGTGGAGCCGAGCCAAGCTGGTAAATCACGCATGACTTCACGCAGTTTTGACGAATTTCATTTTTTTATCCTCGGTCTGATTGAACATACCAAGGTCAATTTTTCTGTTATTTTTTTTAAAACGCCCCCCAGCGCCCCTGAGCAAGAGAGGTGGCGAGGAGACCGGCTGGTCACCGCCGGAAGTAATACTGACCCACCCTATCAAACATCTCTTCGCTCCCCACAAGGGCAGAATGGTCAGCTCTACTCAGAGGGCTAGCACACGACGCCCCACACCATCTACCACCAAGCTCTGCTACCCATCTACGTTCTATCTAACAGACCCAACTTGGCTACACCACCCTCCTTGAAACACAATGGCTTTTCAGGCTTAAATGCTTGCTATATTTTATGACTTTTTGTAATACCACAAAGATATTAACATACCAATAAAATCGGCGATCAGAAGGCCCTCTTTGAAAAAAATGAAGAAAAGACGAAACAATCCCTTCCGGCGGCTTAGGAGTATCCCTGACCGCAGAAAAGAGCAGTCGACGAAAAGGGGGTTGAACCTCTTCAGTGCTCATCGAGCTGGCCTTTGAGAATTGAAGCCGAGAGCCTTACGCTTTAAGTCTTGCAAAACGAAATACATCAAGAGCATCGCCCCGGTGCCACCTTCGCAGGAAAAAAGCTGGTTTGACGCAAAAGTGCAGCCATCAAAAAGGTCGAGAGCTGATCGAAAAAAAATGGCTAGCGAGCAGCCAATCATTGCATCCCAGCGCTGGCTCTCATTTGCTTGGTCAGACCAAACTGTCGCCCGCAATCAAGACGAGCCAGGGTGGGAGCGCCCCGACCTGGGTCGTGACTTGAATTGGAACAATTGCGCGGTCCCATTATTAAGACCCAACACCGTTAACACGAAGACAGCATAAGAAAAAGACTTGCAGAGCTGTCTCGACTTCGCTCCGGCTAACACCATATCAGGCAATGACCTTTGCAATCAGTCATGTAACGAGGTCATTTTTTAGTCAGGCCCCGAGGTCTTTTTTCAACTCCATAGGTAGGTTGGAAAGCCTTTTTCAAAAAAATGCTCCGCATCCTGGAGACAGCAGCACTCATAAAAAGCATGCCTACCAACGCCATTATCACGGGCGCTCAAACACCCTCTATCCTAAAAAGTAAATTGGGACTCATTCACAGGTTTACTCCTTTATTCTTTCCACCTAGCAGGCTCGTTTTTTAGGGCGCCCCAGTAAAAGATAGAAACCGCGCTGAACCATCATCAGCAACTGGCCTAAAATAGTCCCTCGGCCGACGATAAAATCTTCGCTAAGTATGGAGAACGTACACATCCTCTACTCCGCAGCGAGAGAAAGCCTTAAACGACGAAAGGCTGAGAAACAAGCTGAAAATACCGAAAAAATTGATTTTCTCACTCAATCTCCACAACACCAATCTGTCTCAAGGTTGAAGTTTACCAGAAAGAATTGACCGTCTCTACACGGCTCGAACAAACTACACAGAAGCCAGCCACGGAACCCGTGGCGTAGCTTTGTTCTGTCGCAGACTAGACACATTAGATCAGCTCTGTGATGAACGCAAGCGCCTGTTCAGCAGGAATGCTGTCAGCAACGTGTAATATCACGCCTATGAAACGAGAGCAAAAAAGGAAAAAAAATACGTCAAGTCCAAGACAAATCCTTTTTTCCGCACCGATGCTGGTTCGCGACACCCTAATCAAGAAAACAACACTCCGGCTTTTCTCCGCTTCAGACAGAGACTTACCAGCCTGGCTCGGAACCTGAATAAGCATAAGCTGTTAACGGAAAAGTTTTTCAGCCTCTACGCTCTGGGGCTGCCGGATTCATCTCTATGCACGCTGTGCGACCCGAACGAAGTCCAGCTTACAAAGGGGCCACGCTGCCTCATGAATGGTTACCTGCAGGGCTGCTCAATAGGGCGGGGATAAAGCCTCAAACCGCTGTGCAAGCGCCAAACTGCGCAAGAGACATAGGCAGTCCATGCAATCCCGCCCGAAAGTCCCGGCTAAAACAAAGAATCCAAGGGAGCCCTGAAAACCGGGTCAGCAAAGCCGCAAACCAATCTACCCCGGCTATAAACTGCACAAGAGCCCTCACAAGCCCACCGATTGATCAGCCCACCTACACAAGCCACCATCGCAATCAGAAGCAACGAAACACGCAAACAAAGCAGCCCCGGGCGAGCACTACACTCACCAGCACTCACCCGAGCATAGTTGAGCTAAAAGCTTGGGGAGCACAGCCGAAGTGGTTGAAGAACATGGCTCTGAGCTATTCCAAGCCTACTGGTACAGGATCGAACCAACACTGCTACCAGCCTAGCATCCCGTCCCACATACAGCGGCCAGAAGAACGCCGCTGAGCACCACTAGAAGGCCTAGCATCAAACACAACAAACCATACACACAATCAGCCAGAAAAGCAGCTTAGAAAGCTCAACAGAGGCCCCTGCAGTAGCAAACAACAGCTGAAGCGCATGGGGAGCCTGAAATACACGAGCTCAATACTACCGAGGAACATCCCGCATCTGCTCCCTCTTTTCCCGCGAGCCAGCCTGGCCATACAGAAGCACAAACAGAGCAAGACACCAGTCGAGCCAAACCTGCCGCAGCAGCAAGCGAGCACTACCCCGTCAGATCGGCGAGCAAGGGTAGCAGCGGGAGCGTAGAAGGGGCGAATAGAGAATTTCGGAAAAATCGTACGCTAAGGTTTTCCGGGCAGCCTAGCGGCCGAAACTTCCCGGTCCTCCAGCTGCGGCTCTGCCGCCAGACATAATCGCCGGTCAGGGTTGATGTGCTCCACCCCAGCGGCGACAAGGTATTGCAGCAGCTCGCCAATCCACCGACTTCCCCGCTTCGCCAATCCCGCCTGGGGGCGCGTTCCAAGTACACCGTTTCCACACACGATGGCGGCCGTCACCAGGTTGAGACCGCTGCCCGTAGCGCTTGCTGCTCGATAGCTCCGATCCTGATTTCGCCGAGGCGGTTGAAGAAACCGCCTGGCCAGGGAGTTGCGCGCCTCGCCCTTGTTCAGTTCCGGCATCACGCGGCGACGTAGCTCTACGCCTTGCCAGCCAGTCGAGAATGACAGTGGGTGCGCTCATCCACACACACACACACGGGCCCAGTTTTTCGCGCAAGGCCCACGGCCAACCGTTTGGCGCGGGTTAAGCTGCCGAGCTTGCGCAGCCATCAGCGAGGCAGTGGACGGTGCCTGCTTGATCGAGCTGGCCGCCAGGCGCAGAGGTCGTCCAGTTGGGCGCGGACATGGCTTGATGTTCAGGGTACCGCCAAAACCATGTGGCGCAATGTTCGGGTAAGTCCTGGACGCTATTCGGAACATACAAGCCTTGGTTTCGGCCGAGGTCGCGATGCCGGTGCGAAGCGGGAAAGCCCAGCAGGTGCCTCAGCGAAAGACGTGATCGTGTGAGCCAGCCGTGTTTCGGTGTTAGTGCTCCTCAATCCGTAGGTCGGACTCGTGGTACAGCAAGCCGTCGAGGCACATAGGTTGGAACGCGCACGCCGACATTCCACCACGCGGGTTGCTGGAACGGTGCGTACTGTCGGAGATATGGGTGTATGATCAGCCCCCCCGGCCTCGCTTGCCGTCTTCGGGTTTGACGTGGCCCGGTTGCTTTCGCCCCCGACCGCCCGCCCGGAAGCGCTGGCCCATCGGAAGAAGAGGTAAGTGCCGTCGCCCCAGTGAGGCGGCGAGGTATTGACGGTACTGGCGTGGTTGACCAGCTCGGCTTAGGGCCGGCCGAGTAGGTCGTCTCGGAATGTGCCAGGCTTGCAGCAGGACAGCTTGGCGTAGGTCAGGCGGGCTCGACTCGGCCTCTTGGTCAGCCCGAGGTTGATCGCATCGGCCCAGGACGCTGACAGCAGCAATGTCCGTCTCTTTGGCCTCGGCACCGTCCTTCAGGTGGGTGAAAGTGGCGGCTGAGCCCGTCAGTCGTCCACGTCCATCAGCAGTTCGGTGACTTGATGCGCGGCAGCAACTGCTGGTCTGGTCGATCAGCGCCTGCGCGGTATTGGGGGCCCAGCGCGAAAATCCAGTGGGGTTGATCTTCAGCCCTGACTCGGTTGAGGATGGCAAATCGGGCAGCTCGTGGTCCCTTGGCCAGGCGGGTGACGGTGGCCGCTGCTCGTCACAGCTGCAAGCGCTCTTTCCAGGTACTGGTTTGCCTGTTCGGGTTGATCGCCAGGGGCAGGAGCCTGCGCATGCCTTGAGGCGCGCGAATCTCTCTGCCGCAGCAGGTAGTTCGTCGAAGTCGCGGAACTGCCGGAGCCCTTGACCCCAGATGTCGCCGGAGCGCAGCGCGTTCTTCAGCTCTGACAGGGCGCAGATTTCGTAGAAGCGGCGGTCGAGGCCTTTCGGGGTTAAATCACTAAGCGGCCTCCAGCGGCGGCTTGATGAAGGCGGTGGGACGCATCGGCCGGCACCTTGCGCAAGGTTGTCGGCGTTCATCTCGCGCAGGGTCTGCCCGGCCGCCAGCACGGCCTTGCGCAGCCGGGGCGGCGCGGCAGTTCCAGCACCTGCCAACAAGGCCGAGCGTAATAGCGGCGCAGGGTGGCAAGGTTCTCGCCAACCAGGTGCAGAATGGTCCGAGCCTCCGCCGGCCAGCACTACGGCTCGCTGACGCTCCTCGGTGAACTCGTCCAGGGGAATCACCGCCTCGATGGGCGGCGTAGGGTTCGCTGCCGCTTTTCCTTGGCCCTCCAGCAGGGCCTGGCCGATCTTGGAGTACAGGGCCGCACCTTGTCGTTTGATCGCCGTGCCTTGCTTCCTGAACTGCCTGCTGATGCTTGTGCTTCGCGCCGCTGGAACAGTTGACCAGGATGCGGTCGTGCAGATCGAAACCCAGCTCATCAATCACGGTCGCCCGTACTCTCCAGCACCCGGCGCCCAGGGTCCGCGTAGGGCCCGCTGCGGCTCGAACTTACCGAGGTCTTTGGGGCGTATCTGCCCACCTTCGCGGGCCAGCTTGAGCAGGGCGGTTCTGGTGAATGTGCCCGGCCCAGAGCTTCGGCAAAATCCACAGCTGAAATGTCTTCAGTTCCGCTCTGTTTCGAGCATGGTGTTCTCTTGTTGAGGCTTCGGTTTTAGTGGGGCCTGGGCCGCAACCAGGTCAACCAGGTGATGCTGCTGCCGGGCCTTGAGCTTCACAGCTCGTCCAGTTTGGCCCGATGGCGAGTCCGGTACGAGTGGTTCGACCAGGCAGCGGTAAGACCCGGCGATTGGCCCGGCCGCAATGGCTTCCCGAGCAGGCCCGGTAAATCAACGCTCAGCGCCGGCAGGATTGCGCCGCTTCTGCCGCAAGACTCTCCAAGCCCTGGCCGAGCCAAGCAGCAACCCCTTGTCCCGTCTGCTGGGAGCCAACCTCGGTCACCTTTTCGCGCACCAGGGCGCGGAAGTCGGACAAGGCCAACGGGGCCCAGTTGTAGTAGGTGCGCAAGTTCCTGGGCGGGGCTCGCCGCGAGTTCACGTACCGCGTTCGCCGTTATTCGCCCAACTCGGTTGGGTCGACCTGAACTGCTGCCCCCACTGGATGACCGGCTCGGGCCAGCCTCGCTGTCGCTGCCCAGCGCATAGCCTGGATATCGCAGCAGGCTGGAGCTGCAACCGCGAAGCCCAGGCCGGTTGGCGTCGGCCGCGCCGCTGGCGATCAAGCGACAGTCGGAGTCGTTTGAAGGTGTAAGTAGCGGATCAGGTCATCTGGCTTTCCGGCAACGCGAGCAGGGTATCCCGCTCCGTAGCGAGAGGATCAAGCGACGCGGCATGTATCAATCGTCCGTGCGTAGGGTACTGTAGAGAGTTTCCCCCGGCTGATGTGAACTCGCGGGGCAGCTGCGCTTTGGGTCTCGCCGGCCGACGCCCGCTGTCGCAGGGTGCAGCCTGCCCCTCGTCGACAGGGCCTTCTTCGGCCCCGTACGCGCCGCGCTGCTTGGCCAGGGCGATGCCCTCCCGTTGCGGCTCACGGATCAGGGCGCGCTCGAACTCGGCGAAGGGCCCCCATCACCGACAGGCATCAGGTTGGCCATCGGCGAAGTCAGTCGCCGTGAATCACCAGGCCCTCTTTCAGGAACTCGAATACGCA
>Ga0163217_1099546_pt1 | contig 10833 bp, 13 predicted proteins | sample SynspAceP_FD_185933 | JGI IMG/M metagenome (GOLD analysis project Ga0163217, IMG submission 185933) | Saline lake microbial communities from Ace Lake in Antarctica - Synechococcus sp. Ace-P (PacBio error correction) | ecosystem: Environmental > Aquatic > Non-marine Saline and Alkaline > Saline ...
AGCTACTGCGCGGACACAACGGCAAAATCTTTGCCGAGGCGTCCTAGTGACTTCGCGGTTGGGACCGATCGGTCCGGAACTCACCCTACGGTTGAGCCATCGCCCACGTTGCCGTTAATATACCGACGCGCGCGGCTTTCGGAAAACGCAATGATGGCTGCACGCTGAACGTTTCGAGGGCAATAAATTTTGATGGCGCCAGTGAGGCGAAACTGGGCCTGCGGGGGCAGATGCACCTCTCGCGAGGTGCGACCCCCAATCCGCCTTTCGGCGGTGCAGCGTGGCGGCATGTCTTTTGATGCGAAACGCGCCAACAAGCAGGCATGGCGTTTCCTCCGGGCGGCGATGCGTCACGTCAGCGGCCAACAATGTTGCCAAAGAACTGTTCAAGAAGTGAACCTTTCAGTCGGTATCCGACCTGAGCAGAGCACGGCGCTGACGGTTTGGCCACACGGGTGATTTGGTGATGCGGGGCGTAGCGGTAACCTTGCCAGCCAGTCCTGCAAGTGAAATTCCTGATCTATCACAAAGCAATAATAAAGAGGCCCGCGAACAGAAGACTGTCGCGGCCTTTTGAATTGAAAATGAAACGGTCTGCCAAGGCGCATAAAACCTGAAGACAAGGTTGAGAAATGGGTGCGCCCACTGCACATGGACGGTGAAAGACAAAAAGAGCCACAGACAGCGGCCCTGTTATTGAACAACTTGAGGCTCAGCGCTACATATCACTGGATGAGGGTGGCGAGCCCGGTTTGCCGTGACCATCACAGCCCATGAAGCAAAAAGCCGAGCGCCGCGACCATCATGGAAACTGGGAGAGCCGTGCAAACTCGGCGTCCTCACGGTGGGCGCGATGATTTTCGAATTCCGTTGACACCAAGCGAGTTTACGTAATCGCGCATCCGCACGCACAGGCCCAAAGGAGCAGATTGGTCACAATGTGTGGCGGACCTGTCGAGGACGGCGCGTGCTCTTTCTGACACCGGTACCACCTTGCGCGGGCCGTTGCGCGTGCTCTTGTACGAACGGTCGCAACCTGCGCGTGGTCAGACATAGCTTGCGTATCGCGCCTTACCTCAGTGAAGTGACTGGATTTCACCATCGCCGTCCCCGGGGCTTTGTGCGTCAAGTAAGAATGGCGGACATTTTCCCAAGAGCAGTCGCAGTCATTCATCACGGGTTTCAGTTCGACTTTGGCAATCCTGGTCAGTCTCCGGCGTCGACGACGACGGTGATCTTGGCGACGATGACAGGCCGAGGTAGAGAACGGTGCGCTCAGCATGAGACGATCGCAAAAGTCTGCTTGCCGTGGACAGCAAAGCAAAGTTCAGGGCATTCGGAGCGGTTTGGTGAACGCGGTCTCGGCCCTCACTGTCCGGACGTCGATTTTCTGGTATCTGAAAACGCACCATCTCCCGCGCCATCGCAGCCGGCAGTCGCCCAGAAGGCCCGCTTTGACGTTTTCATCAAGTGGGGTGGAGCTTGGCCCGCGGTCAAAGGGCAATCCGCACCGCAATCTTGCCGCAATTCGCCCGTCCGTTTCAGTCATAAGTCCAGGTCTCCTTTGGTGCCGTTGCCTATCAAAAGAGCGGGTAATTCGAACCGCCGGCAGGTACAGGTGCCTGTTTTCTTGGCCTCGTTCGCAGGGGGGCCGTTTCAAATTCGCCGATATTGAGCACCAAAAATCTGACAGCTTCATGAATTCAAGCGCATAAAAAAGTCGGAGCTTCGGGCCTACGAATCGCGTTCAAAACGCCCATGGCGCTTGGCGCAATTCGAAAAAAAGCCGGGGCCGGTATGCCGCCATCTTGCCTTGCTGATACAAAAGTGCTGAGATCAATGATGATACCGGCGGCAACATCCTTTCTGCTATCAAGGCATTCGAGGGCCACAGTAAGCTGGTGGATGGTTATTGCGGCGAAAGCAAGGGTCTTTGCCAGTGCCTGATACGTGAACCGGGACGCGCGTTCTGTGCCATCTTACAAACGGTATCCTTATACGTTGTGGTAACATCAATCAGGGCCTTTCAAACGGGGCGGTGAATTTTGAGGTCAGCTGTCTAATGGGCCGCCCGCTGTCTCCAGTCCACGTCGTCATTGATCTGCTGTGCAAACATGCGGCGCATGTCCGGTCCAGACCCTTCCCTTGCCAAGGCCGCGGTTTCTTGAGAATGTCCCCAATCGGCCCTAGCGTTAAGACGGCAGTCATCAAAACGTTAGCGCGTCGTAGATCGCCGCGTGGGTGTTAGCGGGAGCAGACGGCGGGGTCCCCGATACGGAAAAAGCTGGAACGTGCTTGCGTTGTTTTTGCGGACCGTTGTCTGCGGTTGGATGGGCCAAAAGGCCTGCGCTTCGATCGAGCGCGCCGGCATTCGACGGAGGATGCCGCAGGTCGTGGTAAAGCGCATCAAGCGGGCATTGTGCCATAGTTTTCACGACCAATCTGGTTCGTAGTTCTGCTGCGGCCAAGCTTGTCGGAATAATCGGTCCCGATTATCGCGCGCAGCCGTTGCCGTCTTTGAGAACCCCCTGGACCGCCACCGCGCAGCGCCGTTTGGTTGACGGTGAAAGTCACCGTCATCAACGTTGCAGATTGCAGCATGTCAGGGCACAAGGTTCACATCGCCAATGACTCGGGTGCAAGTGCGGTCTGGGTCATGATTTCGACGGTGCAGCCCGCGTCGACGAGCCATCTCGGGGCTTGCAGCCGCCTTGTGGGTCGCCCGCTTCGTCGTACATCAACAGGGACCAGCCGTTTTACATCACCCGATAAATATATCCCAGGCCTGAAATACGACGTGAATCTGGGTGTCCCCTTCATAGAGGGTGGTGTTGGCCATGCCGCGGTGGCAATAGATCACGACGTCAGGGCTTTCGGCCAGCACGTCCCGCTGCCTCGGCAATAATAAGATTATAGCGCAGGTCAACGCGCACCCGCTTCCGCAATTGTGCAACCGCGCCGTCGACGATCTGCATCATCTCGGCCCGTCGCTTTTGTGCGCAGCCGTCAAAAGGAGCTGCCCGCCGGCGCGGTTGGCGGCCTCGAGCACAACAACCTCATGCCCGCGCGCGCTGGCGGACGCGTGGCGGCTTCCAACCCCGCGGGGCCCCGCACCGACGATAACGATCTTTGCGACGGTCCGGCAGCGGGTTTGATGATGTGGGACAGGGAAAGCTCCGGCTGTCGCGGGTTTTGTGGATACACAGGGCTTCGCCCCCTGATAGATACGGTCAAGGCAGTAATTCGCACCCGACGCAAGGGCGGATTTCATGTTCAACCGGCCTCCTTCGATCTTGCGCACATAATGAGGGTCCGGCCATATGCGCGCGGGTCATGCCCACCAATGTCCAGCAAGCCCGAGGCGATGGCGTGCGCGCCGTCGCGACATCCTGGATCTTGGCGGCATGGAGGTCGGCATGCCCGTCGCGCGCCGGACCTCCTTCCGGCGAAATCGCAAGATGCGGCCGCCGAGGGCATGCCTGGATCGGGAGACATCGCGTCATCGCGGATCGGTACATGGATACGGCCCTCGATGACTTCAGAAATATCGACCTGCCCTGTATCACGCAGCAGTTTTGAAATTCGATCCTTCTTCGGCGGTTGATCCGCCCGCCCTAACTTCGTCGGCGGTATAGCGGATGCACTATAAATTCCGGCCCGACACGTTTGCGCCACAGGAGCGTCCAGGCACATCGGTCCGTAAGCGAAGCCCCGGTTTTCACGTATCCGCGCCGTAGGGCGCTAAGGTGCTTGTTCGACAGTGGAGACCAGAAACTTGTCCATCAGAATGGACGTAGCTGAATTTTCGATCCGTCCATGCCACCGGCCTGCATCCGTTTGGCAGCGGTCGCGATAGTCTTCGATCAAGCGCGCCTCGATATCCAATCCTCCATCATCTTGGGAAAGGCGCGGTGTGGCGGGTTCACGGTCTGGGCCCTGCCGAAGTTATCGAAAGGGCAAGGACAATCCCTTTGTAGTTGGGCGCGCGTCCCAGATGCGTCAGCTGGATCATCGCCGCGCAGCCGTTGTTCGTGCAGGGCATCGGTCAGTTCGCGGATACCAAGGCACGACCTCGTTTCGCGATAAGGGCCGAGGATATTGTTGAAAAACCGGCCGGGCTGTCCCGCGGCTGACCGGCAAGCGGAGCCAGCGGGTCATTGCCAACCTCCCCGCCTTCGCCGTTTTCCTCCGTGAATAGAGGGCGATATCGGCCTTTGGGCAATGCCGTCCTCGGGTAGGCCGTTTCGTGGCTTTGTGGTCACAACGCTCGATTTTTTTCCAGGCGGTCAGATGCTTGAGCGTATAAGGGCTGAAGCAGCGGGTCGGTGGTGACGTGTCTTTCATGGCGGGGACTTGTCTTTAAGCAATCGAGGGATGAATGTCGGTCACGGGGCGGCTGACACAGGGAAGGATGAAACCGCGGGTCGATCTCGCGCTGGCGGATGCCGCCTTCGTGGGCCATGACGAACCTCGCCCGCGTGTTTTGAACGTTTTGCAGGTGCCGCACATGCCGCGCGTGCGCCAAGAAGACGGCAGTGGCAGCCCCTGCTGCTTTTGAGTGCAGCAAGGATCTTGGTGGTTTCAGCAGATTCGAAGCGCGTGGCCCGTCGCGCAAAAGGTACGGTCCGGCGCGGCGTAATAACCCCCGCAAAGAGCCTCGGGTGGGGGGCGGAGAAATCAAGAGCTTTCTGCCGTAGCGGTCATCGGGGACGCCTGCGGCCTGTGAAGCGGCGCGCAACCATTTCCATGAAAGGCTGGGGCCGCGCAAACATAGCACTGTGCGCGTTGCCGAGGTCCGGCATGAACACGGGTCAGAAAATCGGCATCAGGAACGCATGCCGCCGGGGCCCGCGGGTGATCGTGGGGGATGCACCAACCGGGGCAGCCCGGCGCGCGGACCCGTCAAGCTCGGCCAGCGCCAACCAAGTCCCTGCGGCGTCGACACGACCTGCAACAGCACGAACATCCAGGTCCAACCCCCGGTCAAGCGGCGGTGCGCAGGATGGACAAGCATCGGTGTGATACCACTGCCAGCCGCCATCCAGCCGCATAGGCCGACGACCCGTGCCAAGTGGCCCGGTCCAAAGCGGCCAGGACGGGCCGAGGCTTCCTATCTCTGCGCCCCCCGGCACCAGCATCCTCGTGAAGCCTTTGCGCGCACCCGGTCCTGCCTGCCTCGCTTGAATCGTGATCTCTATCCCGCGTCGCGCGCGGCAGACGAGGCGATGGTATAGCACCGCTCTAATCGACCCTCTGGCGTATCAAGTGCGAAACGTCATGAACTTGACCGGAGGCGCTGTTCGATCCGGCTGCCGTCCTGCGGCGTTAGAAAAAATGCGCATGTCCGCTGGTATTCGTCCCCCTAACAAACCAGAACCGCGGCGGCACACCAGCGTGCCCCAGCGGTCAGGGGGCGAACCGCCGCCGCCGCCGTGCACCCCAATCTGCGAGATCTACCTCGTTCAAATGTTTCGTAACCCGCTTGCCCGCATACGGCGACGTACCAGCCCGCGAATTCGTCCAGCGCATAACGCTCGGTGTAGGGCGAATAGGGCCGGGCCCGATACCCCGGGCGAGCATGACCCGATGGGCCAGCCGCGACCGATGCGCGTCTTCGGCATTCGTTGTTTTTCCAGCCGCGGTAAGCGTTTGCAAGGATCGTAGTCCGCCCTCGGACTGCGTCTGGCGCATGGGACCAGCCAACTTTTGTGCGCACCAATGTCCTGTCATGGCCTAAGCGGGAGGCGGTGAAGAACGAAGGCATGATCAGACATCACTGTTCCCAGGAGTTGATCCCCCACAGATGTACATCGCCGCATCCCGGTCATGTGCGCCCTGGCCCCAAAGGTATCTCACGGCGGCCGCGGGTGTCGGGTGTCCTGGCTTTCGCCAAGCCCTGCGATAATCAAAGCGCTGCGTGCGGCACGTTGGTGGGCCAGCCGACGTTATGCTCTAACGCCTCGAAGGGCATATCCTCGTGCGCGCCAGTAAATTTTTCATAGCTGGCATATGGCGTCCAGAAGCGCAATTGCCTCGGCCTTTTCGGTAATCGTCAGCCCCTGCCGGATGCATAGCCGAAATCCGCGGCGTGAAGGACAGGCTGAGCTGGGGATGGTTCGACGGCGCAAATGGTAGCACCTCGCGGTTGTTCTCCATCGCAGCTTCCAGTTTCCTTCCTCGATGAGGTCATGTTCAAAAGGCGACTTGGCGTTGCGAAGATCAATAGGCTGCTCAGACGCGGTTCAACCACCGCCGCCAACTGCGCGTATCTTCGGGGGATCATTTCCCGAAAGCAGCGCATATAAAAGCCCCCTATATTCGGCGCGAGCCGACGGGGCTTGAGGTGATGGAGGGACCGGTCGAAAATCGATGCCCATATGCGGTGCCGCGCCAGCGCCCCGTCAAGGATCGTAGTCCATTGGTGATCAGGGGCAGACGAGCTTGCCAACCACGACCGGCCCCGGTGGCACCAGACGCCGCACCGCGATGCGCGCACCGTTTTGTGAAAGGCGCGCAGCATGGTCGTGTCATCCAGCAGCAGGATTCACGAATCGATTACAGGCCCGATATCGACGGCCATGACATCGCCCGCTTCGGGCACATCAACAGGTTGCAACGCCACGGCAATCCATTAGTGCCGCCCGAATATAGCGTCCGCAAATCCGCCTGCCAAAACCGCTGCCGACGTAATAAAGAGCCTCGGGAAGGCAAATGGCCCGACGGCGGTGAGAGCGGCAGGGCAGCGATATTTGCGTGCGAGGGGGAACCATGGATCCAGCATTATGCCTCCTCGGCGTCCAGGCGCGCCGCGTTGCGGGTTTCGTGTGTGCTATGCTGCGCTTGACAAGGCGGAAACGCGACAACCGCAACAAATAATCGCCAATCCATACCGGTTCAAGTTATGGATCGCATTCGTTTTTCACGGAAGGTGCAATGCCCCAATCCCATCGACGCAGTGTGCCTTCGCCTAACCGCGCTTGTGCATTCGAAAGCGGCAGTCGACGTGAAAGCTTTACGCAGGCGGCGGCAGAGCTGGGCGTAAAGCCAGCCGCCGTCAGCCGCCAAGATCGCCCGCGCTCGAGAGACGGATTTGGCCTTCGCGCTGTTTCGAAGCGCGCGAAACCGTCCGCGTCCGCCTGACCGTCCGGTGGCAAATCGCTTTCATGATGCGGTGAAAGGCCGGGTTTCGACGGGATCGCCGATGCCATTGCCGAACTGCGCACAACCACATCGATTTGGACGCGTCAGCGTATTCCCTCGCGTTTGCGCATTTTCCCGCCTTTGCGCGATCTTGTCCTCCTTCCGGTGCAACGCGCCGCAGATCGGTGTACGGGTCAATTTCCAGAGAGTGATTGGCGCGCCCCGTTGATCGGACGACGACATGGCCATGCCCGGTATGGTAGGTGCCCTTGACGCATGTCCGATCGTCGGATCGCCTGCGAGAACGGTCGGTGCCGGGTGTGCGACGGCCCGAGATCGCGGCACGGCTTGCGGGGTCCTACGATTTGACGAGCTGATGCACCAGAGGGATGTGGCGCTGATCGAAAGCGACGCGCGGAAGCCAAGCCTGGCTCAACTGTCGCAATGGTTGTCGGCGGATCGGAGTGACCAAAGCCTCGTTCAAAGCAGGGTTGAACTTTTCCGAAGCTTTGCGGACGCGGGCCTAGTGCGGCCATGGCAGGACAGGGCGTTCTTTCTTGGCTGGACCGGCCCTTCTGGCCGCCCCCTTGCGGAATGGCCGTCTGGTTGAACTGGGACTGACCCCCGCCTTAGACCGGAAAAGACACGCCACTATAGCTCTCGTGGCCTGAACGGGGCAGACCCCTCTCTGCTTTCTGTGGACGCCTTTGTGCGCTGGTTCAGTGAGGACAGGCCGTTTTTCAATAGAACCGTTGGCCCATGCAGGCGCGCCCTTTTCGCTTTGACCGATGAAGGCTGGCTCGACCGTTTTTGGAGTATGCGGGTGCCGCCACGGCCTTCGGGGGCTATTTTTATCGGCGGTAATAACGGTCTGCGACAGCGTCCTGCGAGGGTTTTGGACGATGAGGTGATCTATCTCTTTGCGGGGATGAGGTATAAGGCGGGCGCGGAGGAGCACGTGGTCCCCGTTGTGCCATCGGCGCAGCTTGGCGAGGGGTAGACATCAATGCCACGTGCCTGTTGCGGCGGCACCAATGCGGGGGGCGAATGGCGTCAGCGCGCGGAAGGGGGGCTTTGTCGGCGCGGGGATTTTGGCGACGAGTTCGATGCCTCCAGAACTAGGCCGCGGAGCCTCGCACTCTCGCGCACGTGAGGTGATCGTTTTGAAACGGGCCGGTGAGCGCGGGCGTGCAGTTGCGCCCCCAGCTCGCGGACACGGGCGAGCAGGAATCAATCATTTTCCAATGACCCTCTGCACACAGCCAACCGCGCCGGGCCGGTGGCCGATGGCGTCCGACATATAGGGTGTGCCCCGTTTCCACAGCTTAACCGCTGCCCTGTTCGATGAACGGGATGCTAAACCTTTTGCGGCGCCATGACGGCGGCGATGGGCTGATAACCTGCCCCCAATCCCTTGGCGGTGGTGGTGATGTCGGCGGCAATGCCTTCTTGCTCTAGTGCGAACAACGTGGCGCGGTGCGCCCCCCCCCCCCCCCCCCCCAATGGCGCACATCACTTCGTCCGCGATGTAAAGCAACCCAATGCGCGTCGCAATATCTGCGATGCGTTTGAAATATCCGGAAGGGGCGGGCTGGGAACCGAGGCGAGGCCGCCGACGATAGGCCTCTGCCAACAAAGGCCATTCACGGTTTCAGGCCTAGGGCGCGATCTCGCGTCAGCAGGTTGGCCAATGCGCAGGCGAAATCGCCCCTCGTGATTCGCCCTCGTTCCGCATGCGGTAGGGTTTCCGCCCCCCCCCCCCATAAATAAGGGGGCCCGCATCGATATGGCTTGACGTCCCCGATCAATAGGGGGCAACGGGCGCGGGCGTCCGGCGTGCCCCCTGTGGGCCAGCGCGGCCAGCGTGTTCGCGCCAAGTGATAGCTTGGGCCTGCCGCGCGAATACACCTTGCCTGGCCGCGTGTCGCCGGCCGTTCCACGTGGTATGGCGGGGCAAGCTAAGCGCGGCCTCATCGCATATTTAGAGACCGCGCTATGCCAGAAACATCACGCGGCCATGACCGTCGCACTCGGGGGCGAGGTCGATCAGAAAATTTGGGGAGTCTTCGCAGGTTGTTGGGATAAAGGCCTGTATGGGCTAAAGGCAAGCGTGTCGCCTGCGCCTTTTGAATGGCGGCCACGAACGGTGGGGTGATCATTGGCCAAGGCAGGACAGCCGCAGCCCGCCACAGGCGTCCCAGATACCGCTGCCGGGTGTCATCGAATCAGATAATTGCCCGTTGGGCGGAAACGATACGGGGCAGAATCGGCGTTAAGATCCCACGGTGGAACAGGTTGCTCATGGGGGGGCAATGGTTGGAGAGCTTGCCAAATTGCTTAGGCGCTTCTTCTCATCCATGCTGCAAGATTTTTCTTGGGACGGAGGCAACGGCCATCGCCCCGCGACAGCAAGGATCTTGTGCTTGTACCACAAATGTGCTTCTGCCGTGACGGTTCAATATAGTCAGCTGCAGCCCGAACATAATCTCAAGGGCTTGCCTTTTGAGAGATGGAAATAAAAACCATGAAAAGCGCCAAAGAACATTGCGATCATCGGGCGGGGCCGATGGCTATCTAATAACGGTCAAGGAATTGATCAAGAGCGCAAACGCCGCTGTGCTGTCGATCTACGACAAAGAGCAAGAGAATGGGCTGCGGGATTGCCGTAGAATCGGTCGGGCATGAACGCGGATTACATGTAATTGTAACGCGTTCCAGGCCGCGAAGATCCCCCCGATCAACCCGCTGGTCCTAGGTCGACATGGTTGGCACATGAACAGGTACGAACGACGCCTGCGCGGGTCTTGGGGCTGACGTGCGGGGACGAGATTGACGCGGCGCGCCCCTTTTACCACACGGGTGTTGCTGGGGTGCGTTCTTTAGTGAATGCGTTTCTTAATCTGTGCGAGGCCGGGGCGCACGGCGGGGCATGACATTATTACGGCTTTATCCACGTCACGAAGGTGACAGATATCGAACCGCTGGCAACGGGCGCGCGTGCTTGCAGCTTCACAGCCGCCGGCGACAGTCAGAACCAAAGCGGAGTTTTGACGAAGGTGAATCATCGCGACGCAGCGCCATGACTGGCCCGTCGTCCTCCGCATATTTGGCGAGGCTGAAATCTTGTGTCGCTTGGCCCTAATACCAACATCACCCGCACTTCCCGCCGGAGAGATTGGCATCCTCGGGTCGTCTTTGTCGGCGATTGATGAGTGAATTCGTGACGTGGCTGGAGGCGACCAAACCATCACGGGAAACCAGTTCATTCATAAGAGGGCGGACGATGTGCGCGTTGTTTCCCCAAAAACTGCATGATAGCAACGTGCCGCTGATCAACGATGGTATCAGCCATAAGGCATCAATGCCAGAGCCGGAACTTTCTTCTAACCTATGCGCGCCGCTGCGCCAATATCAATGCAGAGGCCGGTAGAGGCAGGATTGCCAAAGGTCATGACGGGCTGCTCAAACGGGTGTTTGATCTGCTGATGGCAGAGCTGTAACGCCGATGCCCCCCGAGATATCGAAAACACTTGGCCGCAGGGGCAGACGATTGAATGGCTTTGCCGAAGCCTAATTTCGATCAACCGTGTGACGATGGGTGGGCTTCGGGCCGTTGCGCGACTAATCGTTGAAACAGCGCGGTGGCTACGAATTGCGCAACAAGGAGACCCAGCCGCAGCCGATATGTCTTAG
>Ga0163217_1003220_pt1 | contig 10831 bp, 12 predicted proteins | sample SynspAceP_FD_185933 | JGI IMG/M metagenome (GOLD analysis project Ga0163217, IMG submission 185933) | Saline lake microbial communities from Ace Lake in Antarctica - Synechococcus sp. Ace-P (PacBio error correction) | ecosystem: Environmental > Aquatic > Non-marine Saline and Alkaline > Saline ...
ATCCCCAGCCCGAGCTCGGAAAGAGTAAGAGGACACCTGGGTGGCGTAGCACTCGAAGTGGCACGAAATCTCAACAGAGGCAGAATGTGCCAGCGGGAACCATCGTTTTGTTGAAATCCTCGCGATCTGAAGACCGCCACAGGATCCTTTGGACCGCCTGCCGCGATTTTGATCGCCAGCCGGTACGGATCGAATCGCTTTGGGTACCGATGTTACGCACGGCTGCATGAGGGTGGCAAAGAATCCTTGAGAAAAGATCATCGAGTTCGTTTCGCGTACGAATCCACACTCCGGCGCGAGATTTTAACGCGTTTAATGCGCTGAGCCCGTCGAAGCTGGCACCACTCGCCGAGCAGCGACCGTGCTTGTTTGACCGTGCCTAACGGTTTCTCGGGATACCGACGGCTTGATGAACTTGCACTCGCTGGACCACTTCGTAAAATAGGCGAGTTGGAATCTTACGCCAATCGTGAGCCGTTTTTTCGAAGCTCACCTGAGGCGCCTTTCAGTTTCACGCTCTACGCCAGAAGACATGCTCTCGTACTTCGATGGATCGGATTTTTTTCTCTCTGCTCGATCGCCACCTTGCATTGGGCGACTCACACCTTCCTACCCACCCCCAAATCCCGCCCCCCCCCCCCCACAGGGGTGATGTGCACGGTGAGAGCGGTCGAAGCGCAATCGTGGTCACGCTGCCTGTCGACAGTTTTTGTCTCTGAGACACGTCGACAAAGACGTCTGGATCGGTCGCCTCCGATCCATATCAATTCGAGAGAGGTCTGGATCGAGCTCACCGAACGAAATTCTTCGTGATGCGTTGGCAACAGTCCATGACGTGCCTCGCCGATCTCAGCATCCTTCGATCGACGAGTTCTGGGTTTTCGCGATGCCCCGTGACGAGCGGCCAAACTTCGCCGAGGGTTTCCGAGTACTGTGGTTACGTCCGGAGTTTCAATTGCATTGCGAAACTCGGCTCGAAATGACAACGGCAAGCTGTCTACGCCACTTGGGATTTTCAAGATCACCGAAGGGCCGCGCTACCTTAAGTCGTGGTGAAATCAATGTGAGATCTCAATCACATAGAAAACGATGAGGCCCCTGCAGTATCGTGGCGTTTGTGAAGGACCATCTACTGGCTTCCACGTTTTCCTGACGATGAGAAAAGACGCAAACCCGATTTGGCCGTGAGGCGACATCGCGTGGCACCATGGGCAGTCGAAATCCGTGGACGATTGGGCGGCCCGTGTTCAATACGAAACGCTGCGACGATCAGTGCGCTCACAGCCGCGTCCGTGGGACGTGCGAACGGAGAGATTCGTTTCCGGCGAGAGCGATCGCAAGTTGCGTTATCGGATCGTCTTGCTGCGGGTTTTTGGAAGATTGATTCGGCGGCGCACCCGCACGACTCGTCAAACGCTTCCATCGAGTGAAGAAATCCCCGCTCAAACAACGCTCGCTGGCAGAGTTGAGCCCACGAATCTAACCGGAATCAACTTCCAGACCCTGGGTCTCTCTGTCTGTGTATTGAATCAAAACCACGTTTGAACAATTGCAAAGTGACGTGAGCAACGGTCGATTCAAGCTCGTGTTTGGAAATTGGCCCCACGACGACGGCGCGCTTTAAGTCGCCGCGTGTTCACCTCAGCCCGTCTCAAATGTACTCACCAGCTTTCGCGCCGATGCCGAGTCGGGTGTGGAGCCTGACCGGTTCGGAACAGCAACGCTGGTGGTTCCGTTTTTGAGGGCGAAGATAAAGAAACGCGGGGACGAATTCCAAATCAAGCTTCCAAACCGGCGTTTCAGTTTCAGCTACCGAAATGAATCGAAGACGCCTCCTTCCTGGATTCCAAATCGAGAGCAACGTTTGGTTCGAAGCTCTTTCCCACCTGCGAACACGCTAAGCAAGAAATGCGCGCGCGGACGATCGGGTGTACCGAATGGCGGTAACGAAATCGTCTGCGACGAAGGAAGGCGTGCCGAGCATGATTGACGAAACATGATCAAATCAACCGACGCATCAGGTCGCCATCGAGCGGATCGACTCGGGCCTTCGTTTTCCGATACCGGGTGCAGCGACTGTTTTCCCGACGGAGCGAAATCGTCAATAGGCTTCCGTTTCCGGTAGTGATGACGGCCGACGCGACGACGGTGTTCGAGACAACTCAGCCAGACCAAATGTTCGGCGAACAGCCTGGATTCTCACCCCACAACGCGAAAAAACCTCCTATTGGATTCACGCCCGAGCATAGTTTTCATCGATGTCTTGTGGGAGGGTGGTATTGAAAGTTCACAAACGCGGTTATCGGTTTGATTGAGCAAGACAGACCCGTTGCACACGCCGTTTTTTTGATATCCTGCGGTCTGGTTCACTCCAAGAGGTTTGCAACGGATCCCCGCAGCGACTCGACGAAGTGGCTGCGCCGGCGATGCGGGACGATCTCGGATGCAAGCGTACGCTGGGCCGCGTGCAAGGAAAGATATACGGACGCGCCCAAGCGTTATCTCGCGATGTAGCCGTGTCGAGGCCAACAGCACTCGCCGGATGGAGAGAACCTACGAACGGTTTGCTCGAAACCGCAATTCGATCCTCTGGCAGGTACTGGCGCAAACGGATTTTCGGGCGATCGACCCCGCGTTCCCGTCATGAGTCATTGGAAACGGGGAAAATGCGAAATGGATCGAAACCGCCGGCGAACAATTGACTACGTCTTCAGTGCCGAACCGTGATGACGGAATCGCTTTTCGATGATACAGCATTCATCTACTATCACTTGGCGTTGGCTTGCGAGTCGATGCACGCCGGCTGTGCCTTGTCGATTCGATTGGTCACTTACTTGGGACGCGTATAGCTTGAAAGCCGAAGCGAAGAAAGCGAAGAAAATTGCCGAGAAACGCAAAGCGAACAAGCAAAAGAAATCCAGTCCCGCTAGTGGTCTGCGGAACCACTGCTACATCACGGCGCTCGGATCACAGGAAACGCTAAACGAAGAGGCCGCCGAAAAGACCGGTTGAGCACCATGGACGGCGGATGCTGAGCTAGGAATCGGCCAGGAGAGTGGGCCGGTTTGTTGTTTGGCCTCCTTCGTAATGCTCTCGCATCAGTTTCCAAGAGTTGCGCGGGTGTTGGCGCGAAAGAAACAGGTCGTAACAGGTTTGCCCCGCAAATCGCGGATCGAGAGCGAACGAATCGGCATCGATCTGATGAGCGTTGCCAGAGTAGCAAATGATTTTCCTACCGCTCGCAGAGCCACGCTGGCGCCGGGTATTCGCATCGTCGGGCGGATCACAAATCCGGACATCTCCGAGTACTAGGGAAGAAGAGTCCCGGCACACGGGAACGCAACCCCATCCAATAAAATCAGCACCGAACCGGATCCGAGTGCCTGGGATCTTGAATTTCGTATCGAGCAAATTCGTGGGAACCCGTCCACCGCCAACCCAATCGTTTGCCAGCATGCGGCGACGTTGTCGAACCGGGCGAAAATTCGCGATCGAGGAGCGAAACGGGAACGGGATACAAGTTGAATTTATAGAGAGAGTCAGAGAACGTTTCATCGTGGTTTGAGTTTGAAATTTTGGAAATGGGGTATAGACATCGCCTAACTTTGGCTCAATTTCTTGAAGAATCAATTGCTTCGCGTTTCTTGGAGCTGTTGCGATTGAAATCTGTATCATTTTTTTTCGGTAGTAAGAATCGCCAAGGGAATTTGAACAACAGTCAGTAGGAGGTAAATCGGAATAGATATACGTCATAACCAGGTTCAAGATGACCTCGCAATCCCACGCCAGAAATCGCCGGTACGGCCGGCGGGAGGGGACTGACCAGCATCGCGATCCGAATTGAAACGATGGCGACACTGAACTTAGAATGACGTCGGTTTCGATCGGTTCCGCTGGCCTAATCCGGAACGGCGGCATTCAGAAGATTGAGGTGTGGTTCGTCACGGTGCAGGTAAACGAGGGAGGCGACTTTCACGACTCTGCAAGAGATTGGCGATTATGTGTGAGGGCTGCAATTTTGACGGACGATGGCCCACAACGAGAAACAGGGCGATACTCAATTCTCGCATCACCGATCGTGAGGAATGCCGAAGGTTCTTTCCTGATCAGGATATCGGTCTTGGCACCGGGCATCAAATCATACGCACGGAACCTGACGGTCCACATCCGAACATATTGAACTATTAATCTGCGAGACACCCGTCAGGGACATCAGCGATCGCGCCCGAGGCCGAGCCAAGGCGGGCCGAAGGCGGAAATGTTGGACAATCGTCCGGTCACGATCATGGAATGGAAAAATGAGGCGAAGATCAACGTGTCAGCAAATCGCCATCTTGGCTTCCGGGGCCCGAACGTCGAGCGTAAAAACGTGGAATCATCAAAATGATCGCGCGATTGCGTCGACGCTTAAGCATCGCACGTTCCACTGCAACATGGACGTTTTTTACGGGAAGTCGTTTCGTCCTCGCGTTTCTCGGCTCGATACTTCCCGCGTCGCATCGCACATTAGGGCGGCCTCCTTAACGTGCTCCGGTAAGAGAGCGGTGAAAGCTGGGTCAAGTCCGATAGCGGACAGAGTCCGAGCAGTAACAACATCAGCAGTAGGTGAAAACGTTTCCAGGCGGGCGGCGAGAGAGCGCGGATCGGCTTCCGATAAACGGTAAGCCAGAGAGCGGCGGCCGCGCATGCACGACGGTGGATCAGGATGGTCCTTTCCGAACGCAAGCGGGCGCGCTTTTGTCGGTTTCCTGATCCCGCCACTCCAGTTTCGTGGTATTCGTCGAATGTCATTCACGAGCGCTTGAAAAATGCTGCTGCGAATCCGATCTCAACCGGAGGCGAAGTCGTTGCCTGAGACGTCCATCTCGGTCAGGTCCCCTTTCCATCCGCCGCTCTTGGCTTGCCCGCCCCACGATCGCAATCCGGAGGTGTTTCCAAAACACATCGGGATTTTGAACGCAAGGCAGCACGAACCCTCGTCGTGATCAACGATCACAAGGTCCTTCGGGTCGCGTTTTTGTTCTCCATCAATCGCGCCAAACCAACTTAGCCGCGAATTTGCGTACATGAAGACCGCCGACACCAATGCCCAAAACGCCTACGACCAATGCGTAACGTGATCGGCAAGGACTCCGGCAAACTCGTGAGACTGGATGATCTGTGGCCGCCAACGGCCGAGGCACGAACATCGCTGAGATCAAAAAGGATCGTGACACCTCGGAAGACTAAACGAACTTGACGTAGTTTCAACAAGAAACGGCGGCCGAACAACGAAGACGGGCAGATGCAAGCAGATTCTTAATGAACAACGCTTGCTGCGTTGATATTCCGTCCCAAGACGGCACACCCGCGGCATCCGAACAGGAAAACGCCACGACGACGTCCCCAGGGCGATAGATGGCGTTGAAGGAATGCCGATCTGCGAGAACAACGTGCTTCCCCGAAAAAACGTCGCGGAACAGGAAACCCGCCCGCCGAGCGAGGATCGCGAGAATGGCCACGAGTCCGGGCCAAGGAGCTTGATCGTGATTCCCGGAGCGGGTGAAACGGTTCACACGGAAGTAGATCTCTAGGTACGAGGGGGACGTTCGCGGATTTCCTGACGGCATAATCGACAGCACTCATACGGCCAGTGCATTACAGATCGAAGAGGGAGGCTGTGTATGAGAACGGGCTGTTATAACCAGTAAGTGGGGTCGCGAAGATGCTAAAGATCGAGTCGGGAAGCTACCGAGGAGATAAGTTGGGGTGATCCCGCCACCGCATGAAAACGAATGCGGTGAATTGGATGCAAGGTTCACGACGTGTCCCTGCAATTCGGAGCCAGCTTCAAGATGAGTTTTCGGGTTTCGTCGAACCGGCCCCACTTTTTCAGAAACGCGTTGTTCCAATGAGCTGCCGCCTGCCGGAAGCTCGTCCAAAGAATGTTTTGCTCGACCAAAATTCTCCGTTGGCGATGAATGCCGACGTGGGTGGCAAGATTCCGTTTCGAACGATTTCCAATACGTGCCGACGTCACAAAGACGGTGGAATCCGCGGCGGACGTAGCGGCGAGCGATCACGCAATGACACGCGAGTGATCGCATCGACGCCTTCGAAGGGTTCGTCGAGAAACAACAACTCGGGGTTGGGCAACAACGCCGCGCCAAGGCGAGCTTCCTTTTTCATTACCCCCGTGGAGTATTCGACCGTTAATTTCTTTTTTTCGACATCCGTCAGTTGGAGCAGCGATAACAACTCCTCGCTACGCCCCTCGAATGCGTCGGAGCGTCCCATCGAATACATGCGTCCGACGAGAATTAGGTATTTCGCGGGCGGTGAGGTATCGAACAGAGCGAGGTGTTCAGGGGACGACTCCCGGTTTTCTTGTTTAATATTTCGAGCGATTCGCTTTGTCCAGGGATTCTTGCCGAGCATCGGATCTCGCCGCCCGAAGGGATCAGAATTCCTAGTCAGTCATTTGGATCGTCGTCGATTTTCCCAGCTCGTTGGTGCCGATGGAATCCGTACAGGCTGCCTCTTTCACCCTGCAAATCGACGGCGACCGCCAACCGCTCGGACGCTGTCGAGGAGCGAGACAATTAGTTTGGTTTCAATGGCGACGTCATCGTCATCTCGCAGGCGAGGCGGAACATCATCAGAGAGTCGATTGACGCGAATTCGAAGATCCAGCGCAGCGGTGAGCGACGCATTCGAATGCGTACGAAGTATACCAGGAAGTCCGCGAAGACGCCGTCTCGTGCACGTCGAACAATCACTGTATCCTCCTCTTTGCGTCCCATTCAAACGTGCTGGTTGGACGACTGGGCGTCGCCGCAAAAGTTCCGCGTGAATCTTTACGCGAAACTGCCATTTGCGACCAAACCTCGTACGCGAAGCTGATTTCAGTTCCCGCGTCATCGAGAGTTTTTTGCCGCACTTCGCCCAAGTAACTCCGACTCGTTGAACAATGTTGCTCGGCAAAATCATGTATCCATACCCACGTTCAACGCTAAAGTTTGGTCCTGCCGTAGCGATCTTGCGAGCCGGTATGCAATGACTGGAGTCACATGACGCCTTGGGCCAACATATTTCAATGTGACTAGCCGAATAAGCATCGTCGACTGTTGCCGATCGAGCGTTGCACTTCACTGGCCGAAGGGCGGAACCTTTTCCGTGCTCGCGAAATTCGTCAGCAACAATGGTCACGAAATGCAAATACCAATACGAATCTCGTATCATTTCTTCTATCGCGTCTCGCTTCGAAATGCTGGTTTTTGAAGGCCTCCTATGAGTAGCCGAAAACAGAAATTCCGCACGGCTGACTAGGTAGCAATCGAGTTGTCGCCTCCGCGGGGCAAGCGGGCTTGGGTCGATTTAGTAGCCGATGGGCGTAGTAAGCTCCCGGTTTATCACACGGCAACCGGGGCTACGCCCACTCGGCAATCTGTTTAATGCTGGCCGTAAAAACGATTAAATCGAACAGCCGCCATAGCCAAGCTGGAATCGCTGTTGATCAGCCAGCCCGTTGCGAAAAAGAACAAAAAGCCTGGATAAGGTCCCAGACGCTCAAAAGCGACGCTTTTGAGCAAGACGAGGGACGGGGCGAGCGCATCGATCGCAACCGGCCTGGGGAAATCGATTAGACCCTTATCTTTTCAATTGAATGACCCAATTTTTCTGCCATCCCGACCCAGCGAAGGGAGATCAATGCCATATCCACCGGAGAGAAACCACCGGGATTACTTCCCAACCTTTGGATCGTTGTTTTTATCTCGACCTTCTCACACGCAAACTGGTTCTGGGCATCGGAAGGCGGCGACCAGCATCGCCGAGCCAAGGGACGCCGGACCCGTTGGGTTCAGTCCGCTAATTGCCAGTGATTGGTCACGGGCCGGATGCGCCTGAAAGGCGGATCTGTCGTTGGTGAATGTTCACGCACTCGCCGAAATGGCGGTCAAATTACAGGATGCGGGTACGATGGCCGCCGGAGTGCACGGCAACGCACACGACACCGGGATTGTTTCGATGCGGCGAACGCGAATCTTGTATCATGGACTCGTGCAACACAACATGTGCCCGAGAGTTCATCAGTTGCACCACGACGAACCTGTGGTCGTTGCAAACGCCTCGGTTGCAAATCCGAGCCTGAGCGAAACATCGGCCGAGCAGATGAATCGGCCGTGAGCGCGCTCAATCGAATCGTCGGCTGAGCGATATCCCGATCACCGCGGGCGACTCGTCGCCATGGTACTAATCAGCCGCGTCGTGAACTATTGGATTCACAGGCCTGCCGCCCAGACGGCCGGCGGAGACTAGTCCCCGCGTTTCGTACAACGTGAGGATGAATTTTGCGAATCGAGAGCCTACGGACGGGTCGGTCGATCGATGCTCGAATTCACCTCATTATCCGGCGAGCGGGAATGGCGCAGGGCATTGGCTGGACTTGATTCGATTGGGCCGAAAACCGTCGGCTTTGGAACCAACTAAGCGAGCGCGGGACGCTATGGCTTACCGAGATTGGTTTGAATCCGAAGGCGTTCATATCAGGATATGCTCTTACGAACGAAGTTCATACGGCCATCAATTAGCCGGTGAATGCCACCGGGCGCTGACGCGGCGTCTGGAGGTTTCTCATCGTTCTATCCGGACGGCCAACTTCCCGGACAAGGGATAGCAGAGGCGTGATGAGAGAGGCGGATGCGGCAGGCGACGGCCAGACGAACTCGAGAACGTAGGTCGTCGCCGTACGCGTCAGCGAAGGGTTGGCCTCGGATTGACCGTAGGGCTGCGCCCCGATGTCACTGAACTGCTCACGCAAGTATTCGACCCGATCGGCCAGCGTGATTATTATTCATGCAAGCGATCTTCGCGGGTTGGCAGTACCGAGGATCGAGCGACGATTACGATGGTCCGACGAGAGATTGATCGAATGGACAGGGCAAGCACTCCGAGGCTCCGAGAAAACAACTCGATTCACCTGCGTTTGGAACTAGGAGACCATTGCGGGTGCAATGGGGCGTTTGCGTGAGCCCAATGAGCGTGACGTCTGTACGAGTCTCTCGTTAAAGCCGACCCGCGTCGATCGGTGCGGATGGAAATGGCGAGGCGACGACGTCGGCGCTGTCTGCGGCAAATCCTTGTATGAATTTCAAGTTTGGTCGCTGCAAAACCGACGATCCATGCTGAGCAATGTGGCATTTGGCCATCGACCGGGAAGCGGTCGTTTTCCATGCCGTCGAAGTTTTCGCCGCAATGGCCAATCAGACGCCGGTCATTTTCGGAACAATCTGATTTGACGGTTCGGTGGAGCCCACGGCAGGCGTTCCCTGGGTGGAACCAGCTGACCACGGACGCTCGGAAACACGCGCATGGCTCCAAGTCGAACTTGCCCAAGCCCACCGATTGATGCGGTGACGTGGCATCGTGGTCTGGGGTGCCGCACCAGCAGAATTGTACGGTGATCCAAGTTACGTGATGCCGAGACCTGGCGCGCGAGGTGGCGAGAGTTCGTTGCTCACATATCGGCGAAGAAGTCTGTAGCCACGAATTACACAGGAGTGAGCACCAGACGATCGGATATGTCGGAAGGAGCAACTGTGGACGTTGTGGTAGAGATTCGTGCAGACCCGAATGGTCTAGGGTTACACGAGGAGTGCCGAAGATAAATTAGAGAAGTCTATCGGGAAATCGCGAGCAGGTCAGTGTAGACTGAGGCAAGCAATTACTGCAGGTATACTATGCAGTTCGGTTAACAAATCGCTCAGCCGGAGTGCAGGGAGCGAGCGCACTGGAACCCGGTCGAGTTGGACGATTGTGAAACTGATTGCCAAGTATATGGTGGTACAGACAGTAAAGCGAAAATGGAGATGGCGACGATCACGTGGGAGCCACGCAACGAGCGTGCGACCCCGCGTTTCTCCGGATCGGCCGCCGAGAAATTATGGCCCGTGCTTTCTCCGAGGCGATCACCATGCAGCGGCGCGAGCCTTGTAAGACGATGCCGCCCTCGGCTCCCCCTCGTGCTCGTCTCAACAATCCCTCGCACGAATCCGCGACAGCGAACGTGCGCGTCGCCAGGTTTTAGGGTACGACGACATCTCACCCTTACCCTCCCACCACCGCTGAACTCCGGGTGAGTCGTCAATTCGCTGGTTTGGCTATGCACTTCAGGCAAGGCCCTGCGGTCGAACGAGCTATCTCGACTTCGGAGAGAGTGTGACAAACAGAACTGACAACAGCCACATGACCTGATGCGCTGAGATTGGAGTTGGCGTTGAGAATTCGTCAAAATCACGGGGTTGGTTCGCCAGTGAAGGCGTATTGCAGATGCGCTGATGTGTGATGCGCGGAAAACCCTTACACCGCAGTCCAATTACCGGCACGTGCGAACGAACGAGTCCACGGTCGACGCGGGGATGCAAGCGATTGTTATGAGTCGATAGTCCCACCAGCGCCGTTGGACGCCGAGTTCGATTCGTGATTCCATTTGCAAACCAGCCGCAAAACTGAACGTAACCATGTACGGAGCGATTTGATTTCTTCAATCAACGAGGCGGCTTTCCGTATATAACGCGGTCACTCAAGAGGTAAACGTTACGAATCACGAGGGGGATGGCGGCGCATCGATCCTACGGCCCACAAAGATTCGGATGCAGTCCGTCGATGCGTGCGCGCGGGCTCGGGTTTGACGATTGTAGCGGGTGTCGCGCCTGGACGTTTAGATGGTGTGTTTAAGGCGTAAGGATTCTTGGGGGGAGTTACCAGTAGAGAAGAAATGTACGTCATTCGCGCGCCGAAGCGAATCTCTCCATAGATAAATGGACGAAAATGAGGACTATATCCGATGAGG
>Ga0163217_1109939_pt1 | contig 10831 bp, 15 predicted proteins | sample SynspAceP_FD_185933 | JGI IMG/M metagenome (GOLD analysis project Ga0163217, IMG submission 185933) | Saline lake microbial communities from Ace Lake in Antarctica - Synechococcus sp. Ace-P (PacBio error correction) | ecosystem: Environmental > Aquatic > Non-marine Saline and Alkaline > Saline ...
AAAACCCCAAAAAAAGGGAAAAAAAAGAAAAAAGAGAATTCCTGCCCCCCCTGGGGCCCTTGGGTTTGGGAAAGTCTGCCGTTTTTTGCTAAAGCCGCAAAGTTACAGCAAAAGGCCGTGGGCGGGGCAAGAAAAGGGATTGTTGGACCCGTAAAAGGGAAAAGACGTCCGTTTCCCCGTGCCTGGGGGTTCCCCTCCCAGCTTTCCCGGCTTGGGCCCCAGCCCCCTCTGCCCGCCTTTCCCAACCCTCGGTGGTGGAATAGCTGCGCGGTGGGGGTAAGCCCCTTGTGGTAGCGGGGGGAACGGGGCTTTGTCGTGCTTGAGCACAACTGCAAACGGATGAACTCTTTCAGGAGTGGGTGGGGGCGGTCCATGGAGTGGGCGGAAGCGCGCCCGACGGGTCAGTGGGCGTGGCTGCGACGGTGGATCAGCTCAGGCCTCTCCCCACCTGTGCCAGTTTCGGGCCGCGCCAGGCCGCTGGGTGTCCTGGAAAGGCGAACCACGTGTTCTCCTCGAGCAAGTTCGGCCTCCTCGGCCTCGTCTGAGTTCAAGCTGCTCAGATTGCGTCATGCAGGCCCCTGCTTGAGCCTCCGTGGGATCGGCGATCGAAACTCCAAACGGTTGACCAGGGGCAGGCCGTGGGCCCCGCCGGAATGGCGTGTGCTTGTTCAGCCAGCTGCTGACTCGCCGAAAAAGGTCACCGCCCACACTAGCGGACGTACACGTAGGGCCAGGAAAAGCCCGGGGGCTCCTGCTGGCCAGGGGTGCGCAGGTGCTCCTGCCAAGACGACGAAATGCGGGCTTGAAGGGGGGCGTTTTGCCGCGCGACGGCCATGGCTGCGTGTCCTATGGCCAGGGCGCTGCTGAAGCCAGTTGCGCCCAGGGAGATGGCCGCAACCGGAGGGGCGCTGGCAGTTTCGGGGGCGCTCGTGCTGCCATCAGGCGCGTAGGCCGGGCCCAGGGTGCGATCCAGGGCCGCCATTGCGTGGATTGGCCTGCCCGTCAAGCAGGGCGCGGGAGAAGGTCATGCCCTTCTCGGCCTGGTGGTGGGCACCGATGCGCCGCAATGCAGGCGGCGCACCCGGGGGCCGAAGCCCTTACGGGCTAGCCCTTCCGTCGCGGGGTTTGGCGTGGTCGGGATCGGGCTGGGAGGGTGGTGTCATGGTGACACGTCGATCGGACGCGAAGGGCGGGGAACGAACGAATCAACGCTATCGGCGTTATCGTAATGTAGTTGTTAAGCCGTTTGCTATTTCGTTGCAACGCCGCCTGCCATGTGCTTTCTGCTGTCCTTCCGCGCCTCCTGCATTCTGCGCCCGCTGAGGTGGCCCGGTTGCTGGCACCCTGGCGTTGGGGCCAAGAAGCGTGTCGCCGGCGATCCGGCGTGATCACCGTGCTTTCAGCTCCGCTCGTGCAACGGTGAGCACGGCCCTTCTGGAGCCAGAAGCTGCTCCATTCCGGGCTATGCGGCTGCCACCCCAGGGACTCTGGCGGCAGTGGCGCTTTGACCCTCTCGGCCTCATGCGCCCGCTATGGCTCGTGGTGAACGCCAGCGCGGGACTCAGCGGTGGTTCATCGCGGCGCGGGCCAGCCAACGGTCCCCGAGCCGGGCATCGCTCGAGGCAGTCGTCCGAACCAGACCGCCAGGGTGATGGGACTATCTTGGTGAGGGCGGCTAGCGGCTGACGCCCATCAAGCACGTTCCATTCCGGTGGCAAGCTGCCGATCTCGGACTCGCAGCAGTGGAACTAGTGCAACTCAGGCCCCGTGGCGGTGTTCACGTAGCCGGGCTGAGTGCCCGCCCACGGGAAGCAAACTTGAACAACATCACCGAGCGACCAGTTCTTGCGGCCTGTATGGCGTCTGGGCATGCCTGGAAACTTTCTGCCTGCCTCGCAGTCGTGCTGGTGTTTCCCACCAGTTGCACGCGACGCGCTCGTTCACGCAGGGCCCAGAGCCGGCGATATCCGCCAGGGCAGAGCATTCGGCGTCGAGAACAGTGCCCAGCCCCTGATAGCCGCCAGCCAGGCACCAAGAAGCGCGAGAAGGAGAAAATCAGTGCTTCTGTTTGGGGTGGTGTTCGCGGTCGTAGATGCCGCCTCCAGCTGATCGAGCGTACCTGGCAATCAACAGCGCAGGCTTGAGCAGCTTGGAAGGAATCGGCCAGCACATTCACGGCCACCCCCGCTCGCGCGGTCATAGCGCGATGAACACCGTGGGGTCTCGGGATTGAACGGTCATGGCTGAAGAGCGGCGGCAGCGCTGGATAGAGGCGGATACCGGCGTGGCTCATCGCCTCTGGGCCTGCTGCATCGGCTGGGTGAACTGACGAGCACAGACTGCAAGTGTGCAGCTTTCAGGCCCAGTGCGCAAGCGGGTGAACTCCCGCCGCAGCTTTGGCGCTGAATCTTCCTGGAGCAGGCCACCAGCCGGTCGCGCAGGTCCAGGAGCGGCTGTCTCCCAGGTCGAACACCCAGGGGAAGGCGCGGCGGCGGTGCGTTGGTCTGGCGCATCACCCGGCGTCGAACAGTGCGGATCAATGCCAGATCCGGTAGAAATTGCCTCGCTCGCAGAGGTGCTGTGGGTGAGAAACACGACCAAGAAGAAACGCTGAGCCTTTGCGCGGAGCCCTGCTCCGGCCTGCCAGCAGCGGATCAGCAGGTGACAGATGTCGCCGTGCGTTCTCGTCCGCACCAAAGGGCTCGAAGAATCGAACAGCGGCACAAAGGCGTGTCGGGATGGGCTTGAGGTGCCGGTCGATCGGATGTAACGGCAGTAGCCGATTTTTTCCGACAGGAAGACGCTGTAAAGCACCCAGCTGAGTGGGAACCAGGTGGATCGGCCGTTCGTGCTCAGTGTTTGGTAGTCGATCTCAATGCCCTCGGAACCAACGCCCGGTGGAGAACCGGCATGCTAGCGGCCTCATGACGGGCCAGTCCAAGCTGAAACAGGCGACCAGTTCGGAGCGTCCGGCATGAACAGCGCGTGAGAGCTTTCCTTGAACAGCAAGAAACCGGAGAACTCCGAAAAACACGGGAGCGCACCAGGGTAGCTCTGTAGGCCTGCTTCTTAGCCTCGGGCCCAGGGCGCACAACGATCGAGCGCGCTTGCGCTCGAAATGTCGCGGTTGTGATCGTCGACCTCCCATCTCGGGCGAGCATCGCCTCGAGGCCGGCCGCTGGGGGCTCCAGATCGGTGCGGGCCGCTTGTTGTATTCTGTGGTGTAGAAACCGCGTCGCGGTCTTCGCGCAGGTGGGGGCGCTGGGTGGCGTCATGGCTGTCGCCTCAGCGAGGCGCGGCCATTAGCCACGGCATCGGCGCCAAGCGGTGGTGCTGGGAACCACTGCGCAGGTCATCAGCCAGCCAAGCCAGTTCGACTGCATCAGCCGGGATGGTGCGCGAGAGCGAGGCGGGCGGCTGCCTGTGCGGCACGTGGGCAGAGGCAGCTTCCGCCGCATGATCCAGCCAGGCGCTCCATGTCCAAGCCGCAGCACACGGGCCCGAGCGTCCCAGCCGGCAGCAGTGCTCTGAGACACGCCATGGGGGCCCGGTCCGAAAGAGTTTCAAAGGCAATTTTTTTTGCTTTTTTGCCCTCAGCCCAAGGCTCGAATGCCGCTCATTGTGGCGCTTTTCCAGCACCAGCTCTGCTCAGTCCAGAGCCGCGGCCCAAGCCAGCGGACCATAACTGGTGCGAACCCGAGCCTTAGGTCTCGGCAAGGGAGCCTAGCGGAGGCGCAAAGCCAGTGACAATCGATATGCTGTCATAACAACTAAAAGACCATGTAGCAATTTTGCAAACATGACAAACTGTTGGTGATTGCCATGGGGAAGAGGGACGGCGCGCGATGCGCCAAAGGGTTACGCCGCACCTGACTGGTCGCGCTTGCTAAGCCCTAAAGCTCGCTCGAGCAAGGAAACAGCCACTGCCGTGCACCGTTCATCGCCCTGCAGCCGGATTCATAGCTCAAGCTCCAATCTTCTGATACGATCCATGCGTACAGTCTGAGCTATAGCACACCGATAAAATCAATCGGACAGAGAGGGCAACCAGTGTTGGGAGGCTTCAGTTCTGAGTTATTAATCATAAACAAGCCCGCCATAGCTAATCACGGTTTCTGGGCAGTCGTGGGAACGTCGCGGGATCCTGAGTATGTAAAGAGAGGTACCAATGAACAACGCCCATGTCTCAATGACTTTTTCTGTCAAGTGAATGCAGACCTGTTTGTTTCCCTTGATTCTGATCTGCGGGGTGGAGATCACCACATTCGGCCAGCGATTCGCACTCCTCCATCCGCCATCCCATACCCAATACGGTGCCACAACCCCCTCTGGCGAACCCTGCTTTTGCAAGCACTGTGGTGCCCAGCCGGATCGAGCCGCAATTGGGGATGGTCGGGTCAATCATCGCTGGTGAAGCCGCCTGTAGGCCAGGCCCACCACGGCCGAACACCGCCAGGAGCCGTGCAGAAACGGATCAGAACAGGATCACAACTCGTGATAACGAGCTGTGCGCGGCATGGCGCGGGCTCCCTGGAGGATCTCGGCCGGTCATCCCCCTTCCGGCAGGCTCACCAGCCGCCAAATCACCCATCTGGCGAGTGATGGTGGGATCATCCGCCAGCGGATGGGGGGCTGCGCACCACTCCTGGCAGCCTCGGCCAACGGGTGGGCGCCCCGAGGGCCAGGGCCGTTCACCCGATGTCGCGGCCGCTGCCGCAACCCCCTCCATAAGCGATCGAGCCCCCCGGAGATGCCGATGAGCGTGTTGCCGCCCGCCATCCCCAGCAGGGGAATCAGATTATTGGGGGTTTACCAGGCTGGGGTCTGGATCAGCCCTGTCAGCCAGACCGGTCACCAAGGCCGCCGCCGGCCATCACCGACAGCAAGGCCTTGTTGGGAGATATGATCCCGCAAAGCGGCGCGTGGTGGCTGCATGCGCGCGGACAACCCGGCGATCATGTGCCACTCCGCCGCCCCAACAAGCAACGATCAGAGCGGCGCGTTGTCGCTGGCGGAACGCCACTCGAGCAAGAAGGCCCAACCAAGCAAGCAGCTGACCAGGCGCGGATCCGCAGCCGGACGTCGCCACTCGAGCAGGCGTGCGCGCGCAGGCCCGGAGCGCAATCGCTGCTGGTGAGCGCCAGTTCTACCCCCGGATCAGCAGGGCGGAGAGCGCCAGGCGACATGCTGATGTCAGAGCCCCCGAACTGGTTGGCTATCGGCGAGCTCCAGGTGCGACTGGCGTAAGCGTTTCTGGATCTGCTCACTTGTCATGGGGCTTTGGTGAACACCGCGGCTGCGCGGGCCTGCGCCGAGCCAGGCGATCAGCAGGGGCCTCACGGCGGCCGGTTGGTTGGCCCTCCAGGGAGGAGCCGTCGGTTCATCAGCAGCAGCAGATTGGAATCGAGCTGTGCAAGGCCCGCAGCAGCGCCAACAGCTGCAGCTCGCCGCTCTGAGAGCCCGCTTCGGGTCGTAGGCCAGGAACGATGGATCAGCCCCAGGGCCGCACCAATCCTGATCCCGCTCTGTGCATTGTCAGACGGGCACCAGCGCCCGGCCCGCCCGCGCCGCTTCCTGGAAATGAGCGCAGGTTCGCCACTCCACCCGTTCCCACCAGGGGGACGGGCGCTTGGGTGACAATATAGAGCACCAGACGAGCGAAGCGGGGCAGACGCACGAGCGTCCGCGGGCGGCCGCTGCAGATGAATCGTGCCGGCTTTGCGAGTCGGAGTCTCGACAGGGCCAGGGCGCCGCGCACAGGTTTTGCCCGCTCCCTGAGGGCGCCACCAACCGAGGCGCTCGCCGCTCTCAGCTCCAGATCCAGCTGCTCCAGAGGGTCGTCCCCCAACTGACGCTTTGAGCTGCTCAGTCGCGCCAGGACAGGGGCGGTCCAAGGCGGGGGGAGACGGCAGCATTTCACTTTGCATCGCACTGTGTGCGAGGTGACAGTCACAGCCTCTTAGTCACGTCGCCAAAGGAAACCCTCCATGCCCAAGACAATTGAAGCCGCTTCTGAAGACATCGCAATTTACTCGAGAAGAGCATTTTCTGGGCGTCAGAGGTCTGTACGCACGCCTGGTTGAGCAGACGACTCATCCATGCCCCTTATTCGGGAGGAAGGTCAAGTACGGGCGGTATTTCTCTTGCTCTCGCTGAATCCAGTTTGGTGGCGTTTTGTTTGCCTACAACGCAAGCAATGTCAGCGTTGAGTTCAGGCAAAAGGTGCACTGATCAACCGTGCCTTTTGCTTCTGATAGGGAAGGGCAAAAGGTCGGCGGCATGATCCAAGCTCAGGCAGAATCAGCGATAATCACCACTCAAGCAATCTTTCCCGCCTATCTTGAACTGGTGTAGAGGCAGCAAAGAGTGCTGGTTTGAACTTGTGCTGGGCCGGGAATTGCAATGCTGTTGCTCCTCGTCTGAAGTCGAACTTGCTTGTTCGTAGTAAATCAAGAGTCCTAAACCGCGAATGCTAAAAAGAATATTCGATGACATCATTAAAAGGTATTAGTAAGGCTGGTATCGAAATGGCATCGCCAAGCGTACCCCGAAAGAGCCCGTCGTTGAGCGCCGATTGAGAGATTACTTGGCTCAACACGGTATCGATCACGTGATCGTGGCCGTTTGGTTGTTGCGGATCCCTTCAGCCCGTGACGACGGTGGCGCCGGTTAATGTCATGAACTTCTGGCCCTTGGCCTTGATTTTGACGACTGGCCGTTCCATGTTTTTTCGCGCTTGGAGAGCTTGACGACATCGGCGTGCTTTCACATTTCCGCTACCACGTGGATTAGGTGAGAATCGGAAGTGGAGTTTCTGCTTGTTCACGCCGAAGGGGCATAAGAAGTGACTCCAGCCGTGCCGGCTGGCGAGCTCGCGAAGGCTTTTTTCGTCCGGTGGGAGCGAACACGGTGAGAAGGACTTCGCCCTTGGTAGCGTGTCAACGGTCCGCCGCTGTGAGCGCGTGGTGAGTGTCCTTGAAACTGCCTGCAGAAACAGCGGTTATCGACGATGTCTTTGTCGGCCATTCGGCGGGCTACCTTGCAAAAGGGCGCTGGTTGAATCCAAGCAGCTCAGGGAGAAGTGCAGCGCACACCGATGCGTAGCGATCGCCTTGAGGAACTAACATTGGCAAACGCGATTATCGCGGATTAAATTTTGTAACTTGTGGTAGAATTAGTGGCGCCCCTTCGATGCGTGCCTCTGCGGGGCGCTTCTAGGTCGACGCAAGACTCTTGTTGACTGTTTGCGACCTGCAAGACTTCGGGATGCATTTGCCTCCTCGCTTCCTGAGGCTGTCCGAGGCTCGCGTCCCCCCGCGAGGCGCGGCATGGTCCCCTCGGCTTCAACCTTCGCAGCGGTGTTTGTCCAGCGCTGAGGAATCTCGATACGCTGATCACCTTGTGGGAATAGGGGCCCATGGGCGAGAACTGGTTGTTGGCCATCGGTATCCCCCGTGGCTGCTGCTGCTGATTGTTTTATCCCTGCTGCTGAGCACGGAAGGGATCGAGCTGCCCGCGCTGGCCTGCAGCGGCTGTCCGAGCGGCCCTCCGCTGATCTGGAAACGGTCCGGCAGTCGCCCTGATCATTGCCTTCGTTTTTACGCGGTCTGCTGCAGCGCTGAGTGCAAGATTCCCTCAGGAAGGCTTCAGAGAATTATCTTGAGGCCACTATAGTTTTCAGTTCAGTGTGCTCAACTCTGTTGCTTATTTGGTGGCCATGCAAGTTGGTCCAGTTTGATGGCGCTGCGTCAAGGCATCCCATTGAATACCGCTGAGGTTGCAATGCCTGAGATTGGCCCCCGCTGCGGTCGAAGAGCTGTTCGGCTTCGTATTCAGAGACGAGTCGAGCCAGAAAATGAATCAGTAGCCTTTGCGGCACGCCACGGCCCCCTGCTAATGCGACAGGGAAGTAAAGATTAGGGAGCGCACCCCTCTGATTCGAATCTTGATCTGATGAGCGCTGCTGGATTGCAAGCAGCGAGCGACTTTATTGCCTTTTGGGAGGGGGAAAAGAGATTGGGGGGTTTTTAATTTTTCCGTCGCACTCTATCTCGCTGTGTTCTTGGTGCTACTCAATGGTGTGCTGATTAGGATCATGAAATGGCCGATATAGACAATAGAGGAATAGAGATCTTTGCAAAAAACATAGCTAAGCAAAAATACGTTTGCGAAGGGGTATTGGTGATGGGGTCCGGGATCGAACTCGGCTAAGGCGATTATGCCGCTGCATTCACCAGATTGATACCAGACCCCCGCGCTCACCACAGCCCCCTGACACGGCCAGTCGGGGCTGAAAATACCCTCAGTGGTGCAATAGCTCGGCTTCGGCTTGAGGCTGCTGGGAGGCTGATTGGGGAAGGTCGCCGCTGCGCCAGGGGCTTCGGGGCGCTTCTGCTCTTCAAAGCAGGCGTTCAGTGGTTCGTTGCCGATGCTGGGGCTCCCGACATCGTCCTGGCGGGAAGCCCAGGCCTCATGAATCCGGTTGCCGCCTACGCCGGCCATGGCGATGCCGAAATAATCGGTGATCTGGGTGGGTGAGGCTGGAACGCCGCGGCGAAGCGTGCTCGGTAGGGTGGAGGCCCGCCGTCCATCAGGGCATCGTGCTTCTCCACCCAACGCTCGCAACGGTGACCTCCACCGGCCCATCGGCCATTTGCGTGAAAAATGGCCACGGCGAGCCTCCAGGGTGGCTTTGTGCTAGATACGGTGCGGCGGCCACCGGTGCGCCGTCCAGGCAGCAAGGCGGCGGGCGGTGCTGCCCCGCGCCAAGCGCCGCAGGTCGAGGATGGGAACCATGCTGGCAACCGGCAACGGATGATCTTTTGGAATTGAGGGCCGCTGGATCCCTGCATTTGCCCAGGAGCTGCTCCTCCACAGCCAGTCTCGGCGACGCTGGGGTCACGAACGAGCCCTCCCTGCCGCCCCCATCGTCTTCGCCGCAGCAACCGCCCTCATCCGGCGCCACGCCCCGCCGCAACGGTTCTCAAGCCTGCTGGCCGGAGCGCCGCCTACCGCCATGTCGCTCACCCCTCGCCTCTGGCGCAAGACCACTACAATCACTGCAAGCCGGTGAGCCTCAAGCGTTCGGGTCTGGCGGCCCCTGGCGTGCTGATGCCGGAGCAGGTGGACGGAGGCCGAGTGCCGTGCCGGCTGACCCTACGAGATTACCGCTGGTGGTCGGGTGGCGATGGCCGCCGCCGCTGGTGCGGGGACGGTCCTCGATGCCCTGATCGTGCGCAAGCAGGCCAAGGGCCCATGGCCCGCGCCCCTGTGGCTGGATGGGTCCCTGCCCGGCGCTCGCAGCGGATCACCGTGGCTTGAAGACGTGGTCACCCGGGGGTTTTCGCTCAAGCGGTGGATCAGCTGCGGCCCCCCAAGGCGCTAATGTGGTGGAGCGGTGGTTCAGATCGTGGATGTCAGGAGGGGGCTCGCGCGATGACGGCGGCCGGGCTGGAACTGCGCGCTCTGTATCTGTTTGGAGGAGATCCCCAGCAGACCAGGGATTGTGCAAGGAGAAGTCAACGTCCCCCGTTGCCCTTTGCCTTGAGGCAGCGCCTGTCCCTGAGCAGCCGAGCTCCTGGGCGATTCCCCGCCCGCGAACTGATCCCTGGCAGTGCAGCCGCCGCTGCCCCTGCGCTGGGAGCAAGCGCGGCAGTGATGCCCGCCTGGAGGCGCCGGGGGTGCTGCGCTTCCTGCATGCCAGACACCGGACCTGGAGCGTTGCCGCCCCCGGCCAGTGCCTGGCCAACCTCTGCAGTCACATCCACCGCCCGCTTGCGGGGCTCGCCGAGGTGCTCCGTCGACGCCAGTGGGGCCGACCTGGTGAATCACCGCCGACTACAGCGGCGCGATTCCCCAGGCGCTCGATCGGGTGCTGTTCCCCGCCGATTCAGGTGGTGCTCGGGCGCCCTGCCAGCCGGCCCGTCTGATCACGGCCCTGGAGCCGAGAGCGATCCGGTCTGCCCCGGCAGCGAAGCCGGCAGGCCCCGGCAAGCTGGAGCGTCCTGGTCCGGAACCCGGCGCTGGCTGGCGGCTTGCTGGGCCGGAGCGGTCTGCTGCTGCTCGCCGATCAAGGCCGGAAGCCGGCTCGGCTGGCGCCCTGGTTTGCGGGCCCGCAGCGAGTCTCAGCATGCGGCTTGGAGCGTTGGCGGGCTGCACGCAGGCCGGCCGCCAGGCGCCGGCCGAGATCAATGACGATCTCATCCCTTCGCGTCGCTGCGAGCGGGGTCAGTTCTCAACAAGGGCTGCTACGTGGGCCAGGAACCCTGGGCCAAGCTCGCCACCTAGAGGCGAGTCAAACACGAAGGATTACATGCACAGCCAGACGGCTGGTTCTGTGTGCCCCGTAGCAGGCTGCGGCCCGTGCATGGGGTGGCCTTGAGACCGGAACCGCAGATTCACGACGCCAAGAACGGCAACGGCCGGGCGATCCAACCTCCTGCCAGCGCTTGCCGGCCCGTGCGGCATCAGCCCGCGTGCTGGATCGGCTTGGGCCCTGGTCCGCCGTCAGGCGCTAAGCGCGGAGCGGATGCTGGTGGCAGCCCATCAGGCGAGCCACACCGAAAAATCGCTGGAGAATTCTCGCTTCCAGCCGGTCACGCCCACCCGTGGTTTTGCGGAAGTGCCGCCACCCGTGTGGATCCTGAGTCAGACAGCCGGTGGCCACCGCCCAGGTTGGCCCGCAGTCGTACGCGGTTGTGTCGCAGGATCCCTAGCATGTTGTGACGGCTTGCCGCGACCGGGCCGGTCGCTGCCATCGCAAAGCGGCACTTGGCGCCTACAGGCAGGTCAGCGGGCGCCCCGTCCACGCCCTTCTGGCAGCCGCAGCGGA
>Ga0163217_1008322_pt1 | contig 10829 bp, 9 predicted proteins | sample SynspAceP_FD_185933 | JGI IMG/M metagenome (GOLD analysis project Ga0163217, IMG submission 185933) | Saline lake microbial communities from Ace Lake in Antarctica - Synechococcus sp. Ace-P (PacBio error correction) | ecosystem: Environmental > Aquatic > Non-marine Saline and Alkaline > Saline ...
GCCGAACATGGCTGCAGGCCAGACCGGACGGTGTGCGCCGACGGGAGGGGCGGTCCCGCACGGCTGGAAAAGCACCCGAACAGGAAGGCACCGAGTCCCGGGAGCACATGTGCAGACCGGGGGGGTGGAGCATTGACCTGGCCCGACTCCAGAGGCGTAACGGGCGAGCATCAAGAGGCCCAAGGTCATATCGCGGGTGGTTTGCTTGATTAGAGCAGAAGCCCGACTGAGGAAAGCCGGACCAAACCAGCCAACTGCAAGGAGTACACAACTTCATACGGACCCGAGATTGAAGAACGCTGAGGCATCAAGCAAATCCCCGATTGAATGGAACTGGTTGCGGAAAGGGGCGGCGGCCTGGAAAATTCCCGAGGAATTTAATTATGAGGATGGAAATCCGGCGAGCAAGCTCGACTGAGATCCAGAGAGAATACGCGGCGTTGGAAAGGCCGCGAATGCTCTAAAGGCAAAGCGTAAGCCAGCCGCGAGTGAGTTCGATGTAAGGTCGTGGCGGAATTTCTGGGTTACAAAAAAGGCGGCGTTGTCCATGCGCAAGTTCACAACCATGGCGAGGAAACAACTGCGGATCCGCGAATTTGATTCCGCCTAGTCACAACTTGGTGTTGATTTCACCAAAGGCAGCGAGGTGGGTGCGATGCGCGTGAGCCTGATGTGCGATTCGCGGAAAGAACAAAGAGGCCAAAAGTAGATTAAGTCTGAAGGAGACACTTTCAAGCTGCACTGATTTCCGTCGTAAAGTTTACCACTTAGTTGGTGGATCGGGAGCAGAACGAAGCATACCGCTTGGCATGGGGGGTTACGGTCAAGGTGGGGGTGTTCGCCCCGCAGGTATTCGAAGAAAGCCGAGTGGCGGAGTTCGCAACCTCAGGCAGTGGCAACGCATTTGATGGAATTGCGGCTCAAGTTCAAGTGATGGCGTGTCGTTGCCGGGCAGAGACGCAGCGCCAGTCTTCGGTTCGTTGACGGATCGTGTGGCTAACGCGCAAAACGAGAAGCTGAGGAGATGATGCTAAGGGCCAAGTGGTCACCGAAACGTACTAGTTCCCCGACTCCGATTCTTGCGTAGCGGCGGCCGAAGACTCTTGTCAAGTGTAAGCTGTCCATTTAGATATTTGCGAGCAAGTTCGTGACACAAAACCGGAGAAGTTTTACCGATGTGTTTTGCAAATAAAACCTTGTGCGAGGAGCGTTGCGTTCCGTAAAGATATGGCGCCCGGCGTTCTTTCGCGTTCACGGAGAGGCAGCAGCAAGAGGGGAATTACTTTGTGCCCTGGTGACCGAAGTTCTTGGCCTGAGCTGCGGCTGTTCAGTTAACAGGTCAAAGGTGTGAAGACGAAAGGGCACATTGGGACGGTGGGAAACACGACAGGGGGCTTGGTCCAAGCTAAGTTTGGCAATTCGACTGCGGCCTTGTGCCCGTTGTAGCGGCAAGCGTTGTATTCCGGCGAGCCAAACCGCGGTTGGCTGTTAGGGCTGTTGGATCCGTGTGCAGATTAGCAATTTGTGGCAAAAAGCAACAGGTGTCCGTGCGATGACATTTTGAGATTAAGGTGTGGGTTGACGCGGGTTATCGGACGCGACACGCTTGAGGGCGGCTTGCGATTGGTTGTGTGCAGAACATGTCAGCTTGCAGGGGTTGTAAGCCAATGAAACAGGGTTGCAGTTACCTCGAAACAATGTGGTCGTTGTAAAGTCTGTGCTGGGATTAAGGGGGGCCGCGGTCCTGCTGGTTATGGGGGGGACTCCCGCGAGCTGGGCAAGATTCGATTGCAATCTTGAGGGATCCCGACGAACGCCCGATTCGACCGGACGGTCGTTCGAGCCCCCAACAGCCCATTCGAACGGGCCAGCAGGAACTTGGGCACTTGGGTTCTTGGTGATTGAACCCAAATTGAACTTGAGCGATTTAGACTTCGAAATTGGTAAACTTTACGAGCTTCTTGTTGCTTTCCGCGTCCACTTCTGCAGAACGATCACTGTTGGCGGGTTTCACAACACACAACCGGAAAACACTTTTCGAACGAAGCAACGAGGCCGATACGTAACTTTGATTGTGCGCAAAGCAACGTTCGCTGGCGTTACTGGGTTCAGCGCGATTGTTTGACAACAGCTGAAAAGCAAGGCGTCACAGTTGTTGAGTTTAGCCGCTTTCCAGGGCTTGTTTGTTGGTGAACAAACGGTTTGATTTTGAGATGTAATTGACGCACTCTGCCGCCGGTCAGTGGATTAAGTTCAATGCCGGCGATTGTGTTGAGGAAACGCGCCACTGCCATGCCAAGGGGGGCAGCGACCGCTTGCCGCATTTTCGCCAACCGATTGCCCGGCAAAGCCGACGTTACCACAGGTGGGAAAGCCATCCCACCCTTTGGTTCAAGCGGCGAAGTCGGGCTTCAGGAGGAGAAGCATTGGGGCGTTCCTTCCGACAAAAGGTCATTCGATCAACCTTAACCGAAACGCCAATCGCGGTTGGACAGGCGAGATTGACCTGGCACAGAGTCGCAGGGCATCACCGGACAGGTCCGACAACGTCTCTTGTGCCAACGAGGCCAAGTCACCAGCCAATTGCAACATTTTCGCCAGGGAAGTTCGGTTGCCGGTTTCACCGAGTTGTAGGCAACCACAGGAAGACGCCTTTGTCGTAGGTTGGATTTGAAAGCGCTCAAGAAGGTATTTTCACGGTTTCGAGCAATTTTGTTTCATTTCGAACAACACCATCTGCGGCCCCATGCCATCCTTGCGAACCGTTGCATTTGCCAACGGAAACCGACTTTCGTTGTTCAAGTCGGCTGTCAACTTTCCAGGGTCTGTCCTTGATGGAACGCCCTTGAACCGTCTGGGCAACGGTCGCGTTTGATTATTTTGGCAAGACTGTGAACAGAGATGGTGTTGCATGGGGGTGAATTCCGGTTCGAGGCGGTTTTAGAAAGCGTTCACCGGTGAATGATAATTACGGTTGGTGGTAGTTCGCGCGTCAATTCACCGTTTGACCTTCAAACATTGCAGTTTGTACACTTCGGTGATGATCAGCGTTTATTCGTTGAATACCGGTTCGTGCTTGGTATGTGTTGGGCGCCGCCCAACTCGCCGTATGTGTGTCTTGCGCGAAACGAAGTCCTTCATTTACGAACACTTCTGTATGTTACGAGCTCCAAGTTCCGTTTGCACATTGCCTTTGACCTTGTGTAGGCGACTCCAATTCCATCAGTGCGTAATCCGGCTTAGCCGATTAGGAGCACCGAATTTTCGAACCAAAACTTGGCTTCCAGCATTGCGAGTTCAACGCCAGACGTTGCCACCGCCGGTTAACTTGACAGAACGAAGGACCACTGAGAACATCTGGTACGAAGTGTTACTTGACTTGACGGCGTTCGGCACGTTCCGTTCTCCGGCGTTACAATGGCACCCAACAGCGCCGCTTGGAGAATTATTTCGCCAACGACGCTTTCGCTTTTCCACGTTCCGAGCATTTCTTACCGCGACTCGCAAGTTCATCCTCGGCATAAAAAGAACTAAGATTTGTTGGCCAGAGACCGTTCATCCGTTACCAGGAAGGGTCAGACCCAGTCGTTTGTTCCCTTGGTCCGACGAGTATTTGAAAGATTTTCGAGACCGTGAATCGGCGTTCCCCGTTTACCCAAGATTCTTCCCGAACGTCCATACCGGCCGCCCCGGCGGCCTTTTGTTGATTCGCGAGCATGACGAAGGGCGACGCGCAACGCAAGCCCAAACGATTGTTTTCTTTACAGTATGAACTACAGCCAGAAGCGTGATTTCTTTGCCGATACCAACTGTTCGTTCAAACGTTACGCGAATTCCCCGTTGCAATTGCCGGGGATCCGTTGGCGAGTTTTCATGTTACGCGAAAATGTCGAGGTCCACACGCGGCGCCAGTTGTGTCCCCAACTAGTTGCAAAGGAACAATGGCCACCAAGGCACCAGCCCAGTGTTCCGATCAATGCAGTTGAATCCGTCGTGCATGCTGTTGATCGCCGTCGTGGGATTTTGGGCGTCATAATCAAGCACTGCTCACGATGTTGGCCGATTTGAGCGAGAACTATTAACGCCATATACCACGAAATTGAAGCTAAACCTGTTTGCCCGAGGTAGAATCAGGGAGATGATAATTTGAGTTCGCGTTTCCCTTGATTGTCACTTAGATGGGAAATGTCTGATGAAGAGCAAGAAACAAAGCGATTGGAATCCAATAGTTCATACGCCTCTTTGTTCTTCTCGGCTAACCAATGTGATGCCAGCTTGTCTTTGAAGGAGGCTGTAGCAGATCTCAGGCATATAGAAGTAGGACTATCGAAACGCCTAGCAGGGTCTTGAAGCATAGGCGATTATACAGGCTATTTTCCCGTGTCGATATATGACGCCCCATCGACAAACCATCGCCATGAAGCACTGCTACATGGTGTACCGCTACGACATGGCACAGCGGACAGGTCATAACTGGTTGGTTCGGAGAATGCCATGGTTTCGCTGTTCGCAGTTCTATCCGCGGGCATGATACGCGCTTGGCGCTGGTGAGCTTTGATCGTATGCTTGACGTTCTGAGCTCAATTGAGAGATACACTTATCAATACGACCTATATGCATTTTGCTGAAACACAAGATAATATTTGCCATGCACGCGCAACTTACAGACGGGGCCATCTGATTTGGGTTCCCTCCCCCTTTACATACACCTCTAATAAGCTCCTGGTGTTGTTCACGTAGGGAAGAGTTTTTACAGAAATCTCTGGCGAAATTTTCCCGCGATTCGAAAACGTTACCGCCGCAGTGACCTCCAACAGTATCCATTACGCTGAGAAGTTGGCCATCGCTAGAGCTGCTTGAAAACAATCCAAACAACCTTTGTATGGCGACGAGGACGATCCAACCCTTGTCCCCCGCACTCGACGTGTTGCGACCTCTGTCAGCTTTAGCGATCGAGAATATACTCCCCCTGACGAAGCAGCTCGAACATCTAGCAGACCTGCCGAGCGCGATTTAGTTGCGAAGATCATATCAACCCGCTACATAAGATGCCGGCCAACCCGTATTCGACCACTCTCGCACACGGTTCATCAGTTTAGACTTCTGACTCCATTTGTGACGCACGAACCCACTCCCCAAGTGGTCGCATATTTCTCAACGTCTTGGATTTTAGACGAATCCACACGTGATGTTGAAGCCGCGGGACAGTATGTTAAGGTCCTATTCCTTTGGCAGAGCGTAAGTGCTTACGCGAACGGTGTGTCACCGACAGACAAAACTGATGAATATCGGGGTTGCTATTGCGAGTCGGTGCTGAGCCTCGAGCTGTTGCTTACCAGTCGCAACGGAAAAGTGCCAAATCTTTGCGGCGAACAGAATTTGGCTTACGTCGTATGCATAGGTGGTCTTCTCCAAGCATGACGGCTCGGTGATACGCAGCAGCGAACTTCGCTAAGAATTATACAAAACAACCTAAGGAGCCCGCGAAATATCTCAGCAGCTCTTGGGCGGAAAGCGCGAGTAGATGATTCAACTGGCTAACAGGAATGAAAATCCTTCGTCCGAGCGCGCGCGCCTCCGCGTTGGTGCGTTTTAGAATTGACGGTGGGTTGCGAACGAGGATACGAGTGATTTGGCGAGCCATCCGCAGTCCGCCCCGTGTGGCTGCAATCGGCGAGTAGAACGCCGGTGACGCGTTCGACTTCTCGCGAAACGGTGCAAGACCGGATCACTGTCAACGTTTTGATCCAGCTTCGGCAAACGAGGCCGGCCGCCGAAGCTATTGGTCGATTTGATCGATGATCTTCGAACCGCCTGATTCGCGACGCCAAGCGCCAGGCGAGATTGCACTACCACCCATCGCCTTCGCCACGCGATTCATAGCACCAGAGGCAAACTGCCGGGTGGGCCTTTGGAGCTAATCAATCAAGCACCATAATCGATCTCGAGGAGTCGATCATGGATTCCTGTCGCCGAGCGCGGCGTTTGGGACCGACGCCGAATGGGTTATTTACGCGGATCAACTTAGCCACCGCCGAAAAACAACCTGGGCAGCTTTCTTAGCTCAAGCAGGCCGGTGACGAAAACGCGTAACGGAGCGAGGTTGCGTACAGGCGAGTCTTTCGCAAATCTTACGAGCATCGCTACCGTCAAGAAGTCACCGCCCGAAGGACGTAATACACGCTTTCGCCCCTACAGCATCATCCGCTCGCGCCAACTGCCCGAATCAAACGAGCGAGGTGAAAAACGCGAACAATCCGGATCACATCGAACATGCCGACAAGCCGGTTTCCACCTTTTCGGAAATCCCTCCAAGATTACAACACTCTCCGCCTAACGATCGTTAGTGGATTGCGATGCGAGAGCGTGTTTGGCACGCGTCCATCACCTCAACAACACGATAACGAAAGGAGCGCTAATCAAGAGATTCAATTCAATCGATCCGGTCTTCACACGAACCTTGGATTCGATGCCCCCACTCGATCGAAACATTCAACTGAGATACTCGCTCCGCGAACTCCCAGCGATCGTATCACATGGAAGTTGAAGGTTGGCAAGCCCATTGCCGGAACTCGATGCGATCCGATACATATCGGCAACCTGCCCATGAATTGGACATGAAAAATGATCCTCAGTTCAGCTGAATGCTCGTGTTCGTTTCGACCAATCCTACAGACCCGGCTTTGTCGTACAACTCTTTAGAAAGACGGTACCCGCGACATCAATCCTAACGAGAGCCGAACTCGCCAACAAGTATTCGAAGGCACCTCGAACGAAAGTCTTGTCGACTGTTCGCTACTTGTAAGCATTCCTGACACGATACGATCAACTTTTTCGACGAACGAATGCAACAATGCCACACACCTGATCCCTTTCTGCAATTCGACCATGCGTTGAACACCCCATGTGTTTCCGATAGCGACTCTTCGCCGTTCAGCAACCCATCTGACGGTCCCGCGGCGACCGACAACGAATGCGGTTTGGTACAGATTATATCCGCCTCGATGTGATTGAACGGAATGCGGTTGCTCGAGAGCCGACGAATTCACATTCGGTCGCTCGTTCCAATCCGACTACCGAGCTCGTCGACAACAGTGGTCGCACAACACCGCGATGCGAGACTTTTCCCAGGCGTGGATGGCTTATCGCGGATTCGCGATCTCGGCAGCAAACCAACGGGACCTTGGTCCAATCCCGAGACGCTCATTGATGAAGATTTGTCTAACTTCGAAGCGGAGAACAACCGTTCACATCGGTAGCCTTCCTGTGTTCGTTCCCTCTCCGCCGATAGTGTGGAAACTCCAGTACTACGAAACGATTTATAAAGCGATGACTCGCTGACGCGTTGAACCGGACCGATGAACAAGCGATATTGATGGAAGCGATGGCGAGAGAATTTCCGTGCCTGTTCCGCACACACTTCGATGTAAAGGTCCGTGATGTTGGACATCGATCACTTCAAAACTCGGTCAATGACTGCGCACGGGCGACCTTGTCGGTGACGTAGGTCCTTCACACGTCGGATCAGCGGTCGGCGAGAACTGCCGAACTCGACTGATTTAACTCGCCCGTGTTCTGCTGGTGGCGAAGAATTTTGCATGCTGTTGGGCCGCGATCCGATCCGTGAAAAGCTGCGGCCATTGGTGGAGGTGTGCCGAACTTGGTGTCCGACACGTGCCCGTTGCTGACGTCCCTCCTTTTGAGGACATCGGCGGGCCACTTGGCCCGTAAACCAGCAGTGCTGGATTCGCAGTCGCTCGTACCCTAACATCCTGCTAAAGACAGTACCCTGATATACTCGCGGCCAGCAGATAAACAATCTAACGAAGCAAAGAACGGTAGGGAAGCGCAATCGAGGTCTGTGGATAGACATCCTGTATCTGCTCCATCCCACATCGGTCCAGACAGGGTGAACGAACTGAGGGTGGACGGCCGCATGAAACGAGAGGTTCATCGAGTCCATCCTTTGTTGCTTTGGCCGAGTCAGTTTTGCCGAGAATGGATGCAGCTTCAGTGGCCCGTTGTTTGTGTGTTGATAGTTCTCGATGGCTGCTGCTTTCAAACTCCTCCATTTTCCGGTTGCCCTACGTCCCAAAGCCACCCGGCCCAAAAAACGATCCGCCTGAGCCGGCAAATTGGATCCCAGGCGGAACAAAGGTCTATCGTTTGAGCACCAATCATTCGCGATCAGCGGCCCGTTCAATCAACTCGCATAAAACCAACGGCGTTTTCGGAGTCGAGAATGCGGCCCGACGAAGCGTCGAAACTGATCTTCAAGTGATGCAAGATCTGTCCGCAAACGATGTTTGCCCTACCGTAACGTGTTTCCCCGAGCCAACTGTTTCCGCATCACCGAAATCAGCTCGTATCAAAAGAGGCAAACGACACATCGCGCGTTCGGTTTCTTGTTCATCGTTGATCTCTTGGTGTTTCTGGAGAAGCACGCGTCCGCGATGCGGTCTGAGTCGACTCCACAACCGGAGGCGCCGAGCAAACTTGAAAGTCAAGAATTACCTGCGGTTCGGATTCGTTTGGCATCCCATGATTGATTGTTGCTCGTCCGACCAGAAAGGAAAGTCAGCTCCCCCATCAAGACTTGGCCTTCCTCCCAAAAAGCTTCCTGCCAGAAAAGCTGGCGCGAGGAGCTGTTTGCTGTGTGTGGACGATGTCAAGCTTCAAAACTCACGTCCTGCCGGCACGTCGCGAGAAGGCGTACTTGCCCCTGCCGCTGAACCTCTGCCCTGCCCGTCCACCACTGTGATGGTTCCACGTACGAATGTGAAGCGCGCGGGGACGCCTCGTTGTGCTGTCGGAAGCACTAGACCTGGCTCGCCGGCGTGCTTCTTCCCAACACCCCTAAGAATTCATCGGATGAACATCAAAACTCACGAAACGCCGCGATGTGTCGTATTGCCTCTTTTGAACAGCTGATCGTGATGCGGTAACATGCTTGGCTGCGGGGGGAAGGAAGCACGTACGGTAGGGGCAACGTATTTTGCGGCGAATCTTGCATCACTTCGTGAGAGACTTCAGTTTTCGACGCTTCGTCGGGCCGCCAATCTCGCCTCCGAACCCGCTCGTTGTTAACATTGCGTATCGTTGACACGAGGTCGCCGCGATGATATCTGACCCGGATGCTAATGGTTGCCCCACCGCTGTTGACCGACCTGTTTGTCGCCGGCGTGAGCGTCCAACTTGAAGGCTGCAAAGGGGAGGTCCGTTCGCGGCACTGTGCGTGAGGACGTGGCAGCGGACATGGAGAGAGTTTGAGGAGAGAAGAAGGCCCGCACGGTACCAGAGACTATTACATACACCAAGGGCCAAGTACGCGAAGTGCATCACGAGCGCGAGCCGACGTCTTGACGCACACACCAGTACTGACTCGGCAGCAAAGTGACTCGCTGAAACCTCCGTCATGCGCGCGCTCCCACCTCAGTTTCGTTCACGCCTGTTGGACCCGATGAGTGGAATAGTACGCGTGTGCCGATCCACAGGACTCGATAGTTTTTGGGAGCGTGCGTGAGAGAGGTATTACTGCGGCGAGCGAGTATCTCGTAACTGTCTTGCAAGGATTTAGGGTGCGAGACCTCGAAGCCGAGAACCGTGGACGGTGACGGCATGGTCCCGCCGATGTCCTCAAAGGGACGTCCAGCAACGGCGTGCTCCGACACCGTTCGGCCATCACCAGGCGGCCTTCACGTGGTCGGTCGCGGCCAAAGCATGCAAATTCTTCGCCACCGAAACGGGCGAGTAAATCATCGGTTCGGCAGTTCTCGCCGAGCCCGGCGTGACCGAACGTGTGAAGGACCTGCGTACACCATTCAGAGCAAAGGTGCCCGTGCGAGGTTCATTGACGATTCTTGAAGTGAAATCGATGTCCAACATCAACGACTGACCATCGACATTTCGGCAGCGACAGGCACCGGGAAATCTCTCTCTTCTCTCTCTATCTCTTTCCATCAAATATTCGCTTGTTCATCGTCCGGTCCAACGCGTCCGCGCGAGTCAATCGCTTTGATAAATCGTTTCGTAGTGACTGAGTTTCCCCATACTTATCGCGGAGAGGGAACCGAAACAGGAGCTACCGATGGAACGAAAAAAGGAAATCTCATAACGAATGAGCGTCCTCGTTGACCAAGGGTCCCGTTGGTGCGCCGAATCGGCGATCCGATACGCATCCACGCCGGAATCAGCATCGCGTGTTGTCGCGAAGCACACTGTGTCGCCGAGCGTAGGTCGTGATTGAACGAGCCGACCGAATCGTAAATCCGTCCTTCCTTCGTAGCAACCGCATTCCGTCAATCACAATCGGGCGGATAAATCTTGTACCCAAACAGCATTCGTTGTGTCGCAGCCGGGACGTCAGTGGGTTGCTGGCGAAGAGTCGCTCGAAACAATGGGTTGTCAAACGATGGGTCGAATTCAGAAGGGGGAAGTCGTGGTGTGGATCATGTTTGATTCGGTTCGTCGAAAATAAGTGACGCTTCGTGTCAGGAAAGTGCTATTAACGTTCAGCGAAAGTCGGCCAGAACTTTCGTTTCGAGGTGCCTTCGAAACTGTTGGCGAGTTTTTCCGCTTACGTTGATGTGCCTGCCTGCGGTCCGTCTTTCTAAAGAGGCGCGAGAGCGGCGTTGTGAGGAGTCCGAAGCGAACGAGCATTCGTCGAAATGAGATCAATTCTTCATGTCTGATTCATGGAGTGTTGCCGATTGTAGCGAGTCGCGGGGAATCAGAGTTCCGGAATGGCCTTTGCCTTCAATTCCGTTGATGATCGCTGGAGTTGGAGAGAGTTCTCGTTGAATGTTCGTCCGTGAAGGTGGCATCGAATC
>Ga0163217_1031442_pt1 | contig 10829 bp, 13 predicted proteins | sample SynspAceP_FD_185933 | JGI IMG/M metagenome (GOLD analysis project Ga0163217, IMG submission 185933) | Saline lake microbial communities from Ace Lake in Antarctica - Synechococcus sp. Ace-P (PacBio error correction) | ecosystem: Environmental > Aquatic > Non-marine Saline and Alkaline > Saline ...
TGTTTTAACAACAGAACCAGCGCTCAATGGAAAACTTTTGGCGTCTTACACGGGATTGGGCCCGAAATGCTCCCCCTGCAACTTTCCAGGAGGTTTGCTCGGTGCTGTTGTACGCGGGGTAATCGCGCAAACCACGACAGCGAAATTCACTCATGGCAGATTTTGGTTGTCAGCAACCATCGCAAGTTTGCTTGATCCTTTATTGAATGGCAAGCCATGAATCGTTCCGTGCGGTTTGGCCCTGTCACTACTTACATTACGTCCGGGTACCCGTCTTGCCCAGAGATGGTCACTTCGCGATGGAGCTTTCCCTCTTGACGCGCATCGCAAAAAGGCAAACTCAGTTTCCTTTCCAGCAGTCCGTTGAATTGCTGCAATCAAGGCAGGGTTTGTTGGGGTTTTCCGAGGCGCCCTCCGTGTTCAGGTCAAACGCCAACCAGCTCGCCCCATTCCAGCGGCAGTTTTTGCCCACGGCCTTGAGGCGCCGGTTCAGATGGCCATCCTGCCCGGTTGCAATCGTTTCACCGAAGAAGAAGGCAAACCTCGCACCGCCAAGCTTTTCAGCCTTGTTTGATCCCACGAACCCCTGTTCAACCTGTGGAGGCTGGCAAATTCCGCGATCGTCTACGCCGCTTCCAGCCTTCTCTTTGGCTTATCCTGTTTGCTAATCAAGAGGCCTCTACGGCACAACTATCGCGGCAAACCATGTGGTCCTGGCTAAAGGTTAACGCCAGCGTGCCTGGGGGAGCAATTGGCGGGTTGCTGCATCAAGCGCTGTAATCATCCATCCCCGGTAACGCATGTCAATCAAGACCATAGCCCTACGACTGTTAAACGTCCCAAGCCACTGATCCGAGCCTTGCCTCTCTGTTTTCTTCGCCATGGATGGCGGTAGCGCTGAATTGTTGCGTCCCCAGTTGCGGATTGAAAGCTGCCTTTGATATTCGATGTTTGTCGATCCCCGCCAGACCGATCCTAAACGGGGTGGGACGCTGACCATCAGAATAGCCAATTTTGATCACAGGTAAAAGAAACGGTCTCCTCGCGTCCCTCTATCTTTGCGGGAAATCTTTTGGCGGTGTTTGGCCTGGAACTGGCTGCAACATTTCCGCGCCTATTGATCGTCTGAATCTTAACAAATCCTGCTTCTCGCAGCCGCCAGCCCTGGACGCTTTGGGCGCTTCAAGTCAGTCAGCGATGCCTAAGTTTCCTTATCGCCTCTCTAGCCTGGGCCGCTTCCTTTTTCTGATGGCGCCACAAAAAGTCCTCCCAATCCTTAGCCAACGAATTGTTGGCAAGCCATGCATCATTAAGCCTCCCATGCTGCTTGGCGGTTTGTCTCTCTCATCAATTCAATAGAGGCACTGCCTCTTGAGCGTATTGAGCACCGGTTCTGGTTTTTGGCGTCAAGAGCGGATCGGCTCCTCCCTCCGTAAGAAGAGGCGGCCCAGAATTAGGCGTTATCTGCCGAATTCCCAACCGGCTGCTGTCCGGGCAAAGTGGCATGCTTTGCTGGAAAAAGAAACAATTACACCAGCATATTCTGAACCATACATTAAACTTCTGCGTTGATAGAAATATTTCACTCACCTCTCCAAATCTTATCGGCGCGCATTTCGTGTGACGGCATGATCCACGCATGGCGCGAGGGCACCGCTCAAACTGGACTTCGCGCCAATCTCTCTGCTATGCCTCTTTTCCGTTTCCACGGCGGGAAAACAATGGAGCGTCAGCTCATCACGCAGATCCGCACGCAACGGGCGGTTCAGCGAAGAAGGGCAGCCCCCGCGCCCTTGTCACGAAACAATCCATCCATTCGCACAGACAGATCGGGTGCGCCTACTTGCCGATCGCGCTTATGCTCAGCTACGATCAGTTTCCGCTTCGCGCCCCTCCACTCAAATGCCCAAAGCCCCATGTCCACCCAGCCCGCATCAAAGCCCTTCGTGATCGTTGCTCGTCTCCCGTTTCACCGCTGCTTTCTGCCCGCCGCAACAGCACAGAAAATGGCCCTGAGCCAGAAGCCTCCTACCTGGGCATTCACTCTGAAAAATCGCCGCTTCGACGCCGCTCTCTACGAGATCGAGTTCACGGATCCCAGCAGATAGGACTGGCTGAGCGCTACAGCCCAGGCCTATCCGCCGCAAAGGTTTTTCGCGACCCCCACCGCCCAGCTTCAGGCAGGTTCGGCTGCCGTACTCCCATCGCGTTAGTTCGTGATCGTTGCGAAATCGGCGGTGCAGCTCTTTTTGGACCGAAGTTGTGGCTTGGCCTCTGGGGAGCGGAATCGTTTGCCCCTTCGGTGTGCCGGTGACGCTTGATCCCGGGTCCGGTGGCTCGAGCTGGAACTGGAAAATTCACCATCGCGCGCGCGGTTGCAAGCTGCAGCCAGCTGGCAAGGCCCTCCCGGCCTCAGGAAATCGGGATCAAAGTCGGCTCACGGCGCCTTAGCGGCAGAACGTTGAAATTAGAATTCCATCAACGTCGCCCTTCGCTACCACATACTCCCTTGCCCTCACTGCGCAGCCAGCCTTGTGGCGGGCTAGCCCAGGACCCGCTCGAACCGCAGCTGCTGTAACCGGAAAAAAAAAAAAAAATTTCGCTTGTCCGCGATGAAGCCCCGCCGAAATCGTGTGGATCACGCCGCCGCCCTGGGAGCGGTCATGCCGAGGCGGTGACGCCAGGCGCGGTTTCCCTTCTCACCGGTGGTGAAGTAGTCGCAAGGCCCAGCAGGCGGTAGGTGGCGCTGATCAGTACGCAGCCCGCCCTCGCTGAACACCGAGCCCCTTCGAGATCGGCGCGCGTGCTCGGCGCCGAGCTCATCAGTTCGGCTCCACCTGCGCTGAATGCCTCACTGTTCCGCGCCCTCCTTGGCCGCCCAAGTGTCCAACGCTGCGGTGGAAGGCAATTGCCGCCGGACAGTCGTCTCACGCTCACGTTGTGGCCGTAGATGAATGGCTGAAGCTGAGCAGGCCAAGGGGCCGCAGCACCGCGAGTTCCCTCCTCGCCCAGGGCCCAGGCTGCCCGCCCCATCCGGCCTCTCAGCACGGTTTTGGGAATGCGCTCAAGGATCGGTCTTTCCACGCAGCGCCTCCCTGCTGGTGCGCATCTGTTTCTCAGCCGCTCGCGCGCTCTCCACCTGCCGTCGCCCAGCCCCAGCCTCCAGGGATGGATCTCTCGCGTCCCGCCCTGTCAACGTTGCCGTAGACGTGGATTCACGTCGTCATCTGCGGAGCAGCGCACTAATTCACAGGCACGATCGCGTCGACTTCGCGGATGGTGGCGAGGAAATTTGTGCCCCAGCCCTCCCCCTGGCTTCGCCCTTGACCAGCCCGGCGATGTCAACGAACCCACCCGGGTTGAAATGATCCCGGAGCTGACAACATCCAGAGCAACTTCAGCCGGGGGCGGACACCACGCTGCCCAGTTCGGCCGATCGTGCAGTAAGGAAATTGGCGGCTGGGCCTGGGGCAATTGGCCACCAGGCATGAAAAGGGGTGATGTCCCACCGATGGGCAGTCCGACGATTCCGCTTTGAGCAATTTGGCTCAATCACGTGGCGCCCCTTCGCCGCATCCTCCACCCCAGCGCAAGCCACGTTTCGCCCGCCACAAGGAAAGACTGGGAAACAAGGATCGCCGACCCCATCTCCCGCCGCACCCTGAGCCCGCACCGCCGGTGGAAGCGGCCCGCCCCCAAACGGTGCCCCCCTGTTCCCCAGCCAGGACCACCCAAGCCACGCGCCGACCCCGGCCGCCTGTTTCTGGAAATCGCCTGGTCGGCTGCTTGTCGTGGCCGGCGGTCTGGCCCCTCTGGCCAACGTCAACGCGCCAAGCGTCCCAACGGATCTCTGACCCCCTACACCGGCCCTGGCCGAGCGCGGCACCTTGCCGGGGGGTTGTCACTCAGCAGACCGGCGAACTTGAAACGTCCCGCACGTCAATGTCAGTCCCAAGCGGGCGGGTGTGCCTGGAAAAAGTTAAATTGGTGGCAGGCTCTAGGCGTGGCGGCAAAGGTCACCCATTGCCCTATGGACAGCGGCGACCTTCAGGACCGCGAGAACGACTCAGCCCCAGGTGCCGGCAGGCGAGGCGATGTAACGCCCGCACCGCTCGAGATACGAACGGCGGGCGCAGCCCTTTGAGCCACGGTGCGATCAGCCAGACGATTTCGCCTCTGTCGGCACCCGCCTGCTCACAATCAGCAAAGGCCGCCCTCCGTCCTCCAAGCAACCAGCAGCAGCGCACGTGGAGCCGCGGACGAGCCTGACGATCGAGCCCCTTGATGGGTGATCAACTCAGCGCTTCAGCTGATCCCGGCGCTTTCGTGACCCCTCACCACCTCCGCCTCCGCCAATGGCCGCTGCTCGATTTCCCTCGGGGTGAGCTGGCCCTAGGGTGCTTAAGGGCGTTGCGAGCGCCGGAAAGTGATATCGGCAGGGTTGTTCTTGTCAGGGGCCAATGTCGGGCTGGAGTGCCTTCCTGATCGCCGTTTCGCGGCACGGTGGCTCAGATCGTCGCCTCGGTCTGTGGAAACACACAACGTCACCTTTTTGAAAGTGAACTGCAGCTGGTGGATTTCCCCACGGACGAGCTGCGCATCGCATGAACCGCCGACAGTCGATTTCCCGACCGGCACCCCGCCGCCGAAACCCTCGTGTCCCCTGTGGCTGTGTCATCCCCCACCGAGGGCGGCCGGCCGCGTGGCTGGTGGTGGCCAAGACGATCAAGCCCACCTTCAGCGTGACGCTGGGCTCAGCAAAAGTGGCCGCAACACCCAGATCCTCGAGCATCGAGCCCGCACCGGTTGTTCATCGAATCTGCCGCCCTGGCCAAATCATCCGAGCGGGAACTAGGCGCACAGCGAATTGTTCAAGCTGTTTAGTCATTGTTGTCGTTCGTCCAGAAATCACGCTGCGGCCAGGATGCGGCCCGCTGGCCTGCCGTCGCCGATGGAATTGCGGGCCTGGGGCCATGGCTGCAATAGGCGCGCCGGCATCATCCACAGAAGGCTCCGGCCTCCCGCACGATGCCTCAAACAGTTGCCGGATCAGCTTGGCCGTTCCGGCGCCTGACTGCCCTCAGGCTCTCGGTGGTGCGGCCGCCAGCACCAGCAACCGCTTGCCCGGGCAAGGGGCCTCCTCCCCTGCAGGGCCGGCCGAAATCGGTGGCAACGGGTGGCGCCGCGGATGCGCCGCCAAACCAGCCCGGTCGTATCCAGGGCTCAGTCAGGAAGGCGCCGCGGGTGGTGCCCAGCAGGTCTCGAGGGTCGCGCAACGTGGGATTGCGGTGGCAGCGGCCAGCAGCAGGGCTTTGTCCCGGTGACGATGCCAGCAGCTCCACGAAGCCCCGCCCGACGATTCGAGCCGCTCGCCCAGTTTCGCGACGGTGCATCGGTGGCCAGGAATCACCCGCTCCCTGCCAAGTTGAGGCCAGGAAGCTCAAGCTGGGGGCGGTGGGCCAATGGCGCAAGCAGGGCGCCGATCACCCGTTGCCCGTCACAGATCCTGCCGACCACTGCCGAGGCCTGAGGTTGGCCTCGGAAAAACGCCGGATGGGGGAGCGAAATGGAAGCTTGGCCCAACTGTGAGATCAGGCGCGGTGCCTCTTCGGGAAGGATCGAGCAGGTGTCGGTGCGCAGCCCCCGCCCCTCCACAATGGCCAACGGACTGCTCGTAAAGGCCGTGCGAGGGCTGTAGGCGAAGGCCGTGCTGGTGTCCCGCCCTGAGAGCACCAGGTCCGGGACGGTGCTCGCTGAACTCCCGCTCGCGCAACCCCTGCAAGGCCTGCGCAGGTGAACGTGGGTGTAGGTCTGGCGCGGTGCCATCAGGGCCAGGTTCGCGTCGCGCACAGGCCGAACAGCCCATCACCTGGCTCTCCATTTCGGCGTGCGGCCGGTCAGCACCACCCGGTCGCAGTCCGCAGTCCGCCTGAAAACAGATCACGGGCCAGTTGATCGCTTCAGCCGGGTGCCCAGCACGAATCGTGACCAGCGTGCGGGGGCGGTGCCAAAGGCCATGGCGGTGGGGAAATCCTAAAGATGCGTTCTCCCGGCTTCCCGCAAGGCACCTCCGCCGCAGCGATTGGAAGTCAACCCCGTCAAGTGAGCAGCCGAATCAGCAGCAGGAGGCGATGCCAAGGAAGAAGGCCAAGCACGCCAAGGCGCCATTCCAGAATCTCGGCCCTGGGGGTTGACCCACGTCCCAGGCATTGAGTTCATTCGCACGGCCACCACGCACGACAGTTCTGATCACAATCAGCCGTTTCCTAACGCTTGATGCGCAGGTTGAGCGGCCTGAAGCCTGATCGCTAAGCCTCAGCTGGACCATTGACCAACCGGTAAAGCCCCTTCAGCTTAAGGAAAGAAAAACTCAGCGCTGGACCATAGATGAATTCGGCGGTGCTCCAGGCAGTCGCGCCGCCACCCCCAGGGCTGTGGACTGCGAGCCACTGCAAAGCGCGGTCGCCGCCACGCCGATCATGCTGCGTTGGTCGGTGCATAGGCACGAAGCACCACGCCAGTCCAGGCCGATCTCCTGACAACGAATCGCCAACCGCTTGCCAAGCGGCGATTGGCGGCCACCCCCCACAAAGCACCAAACGTGCCCAGCCATTGGTCCAATGGCGCAGCGGCAACTGCGCTCTCACCAGACGTCGGCCACTCCTCTCAATAGCCTGGCGGCCAAATCGGCGATCGGTACGGCCGCCTCGCCGGCGCCTTGTCCTCTCCCGTCGCACAGTTCTGTCATGGGCGCAGCAACTCTGCGGTCCCTGAGGCCATCTGAAGCTGAATCAATAGGATAGAAGCCCCGTCCGGGCGGAGACGCGCCCCTGGGGAAAGCGAAAGGCAGCGGGTCGCCGCGCTTGCCGCCGCTCGAAACGCCGGCCATCCTGGTATCCCAGCCCCAGCAGCCGGCGACTTTGTCGAAGGCCTCGCGGCGCGTCGTCAGGCTGTGCGGCCCCAGGCGGTTAGGCCCCACCCCATCGACGCGGATCCAGTTCGGTTGTGGCCTGCCGCTGAACCAACAGCACGAGATAGGGTCCCTTCGGCAGTGGCTCCCCCAGCACCCGAACAGAAGGTGCCTCCCTCGAGGGGTGGAGGCCAGGAAGGGCAGGTCGTGGAGGCGGGCCAGGGTGCGCTGGTGATGTAGCCCACTAGCAGGCGCCCACCACATCTTCAGGCGGGAGCGGCGGGCGCGAATCCATCGAAATCACTGAAGGCCAGGCCGCGGTGCCATCCACCTCGCGATCAACGGGCAGGCTTCGAGACGTGCGGCGGGAGGCGATTTCCGCAACCACCTCCGCCCCGCGGGCGTGCTCTTCCATCTGTGGACGCCACGGCGCTGCTAACAGCACTGCTGTCACGCCACCACGGCAGCAAGAGCCGACTCGTCACGAACTTGTTCGAAGGCCAAACCGTGGGCATGCTCCTGAAACTCCCTTACTGTCCCCCGCTGACATCCTGCCCTGCGCAAGGTCTTTTCGCGCAGGTTACCGGAACGATCGCCCTCTTCCGCCCTTCTATTTCCGCCCTATCTGACAATCGGCTTCGCCCCATAGGCGCACCCGATACGCCGGGCTCACCCCCTTGTGCCAGAAAAACCCCCACGTGTCAGAGCGCGCCCAGTGGCTGCCGCTACCCCCAGCCCAAGGCCCGGTTCACGAACTACGCCAGGCCTCTGTGGACCGATGGCGCCCCCGTCTGATCGTCCGATGGCCCGCTTCAGCCATGCCGGATTTCCCTGATCCCGGGTTCTGCTTTTCCTCTAACATCGCGGCACATTGGCTGGGCCGCCGCGCTACTGATGCTTATTCCGCGGTAGCAAGGATGCCACATGCGTGAAAATCCCAGATCGACATGCCCCCTGGCGTCAACCACCTGTGCGGCGCCGTCTGCCCCTGGCAGCGTTCAATGATTCGTCATGGAAAAATGATTGAAGCCGACTCCAAAGTGACCGTCTCCCCCCCGCGATATCCCCTTAACCCATTAAGAAATTCCTCACCACCGCACGGTCGTGGCTGCCGTCCCTGGTTCACCTTCACAGCCGGGGCTCACATCGAATTTCCGCCCTCTTCCCATCGATCATGTCGTTGATGCATTCGCTCCTCTGAGCGAAACTCCGAAAGGTCTGCTGCAACCTGCCCTCAGGCCTTGCCTGCAAAAACGTTTCTACATGAACATCTGGGCTGCTTTTTCTTGACTTGAAGGTTTCCCTTGACTTAATGTCCTGAATCCGGTTCTTGTCCGGGGCCACATTTCTGCAGGACCTGCCCGCATTCCTTACCTCGATCCGCGTCTCTTTGGGGCCGCTTTTTTGTGCGAAGGGCGCCCACTCAGCCCTGTGGCCAAGGCCGAGCTGGCTTCCGGTCGTCCAGGGCCGGCCCAGATCGCCTGTTCACATCAGCACGGCATCATATTCCGCTTCGGCCTGAAGCCCAGCGGCCCCCGCGGAAGCCGGCGCTCGATGGGCCGCGCGCTGTCGTGCGCGCGCTGCGTATGGCGCCGCCCAGTTCGGCCAAAAAGTACGGGCGGTTTGAATCAGTTCACTGGAAATCCCTGGGGAAACTGCGCCGCACCTGAACGGGCCCCCCGAGCGTCGATTGTCCAGCAGCACCGGCTGCCCGGCCGCCAGTGCTCTCCACCGGCTGGGCGCGGGGCCTATAGAGATTGCCCGCGAATTCGGCCCACCCAGCAACACCCGCTCGCCACGCATTCTCGAAGCGGGGCGCATTCAGGAGAAATATGGCTCCCATGCGCTCAACCGCTGCGCCGCTCGCGGTTGTGGCCGACACCGACAGCCAGAATCTGGGGCCTCTATGCGGAGGGCGTTGATCAAGGTGCCCTTTGCCGACGCCAACGGGCCCGTGATCCAACGTGGAGTCGCCCCGGTTGGGGCGCTGAAGCCCTGCCCTATGTCCGTCGCCACCCCCACGCTCCACGGCGCAGTGAGTCAGCAGAGTAGGGAGTGCGCCGTGTCGCGTCCTCGCGCGATGCAAGCGTCCAACGCTGGCTCCAGCCCGTTGATCTCACTACCTTGCGCGGAGTGCGGCCGAGCTGCGGCCGCCGTTGCTTGGCCCAGCCGCTCGAGAAAAGCCCAGCAAACCCACCCCCCACACCGCAACTGAGGCCCTGCGCAGTCAGCGGGGCCTCCACGCTGGAGATCACTGGCAGCCGAGGCGCCGCGGATGCTGGCGATCGATTCCCTCGACCGCGCAGGGCCAGCAGCACCCGGCCCAGCAGCCTGCAGCATCGGTCTGGCTGGCCTGCCCTTGGTGCCAATTTGAGCAGACCGGCGGGAAAGCTAGGTGGGTGGGTGCATTCGCGCCAGGCCTAGGAGAAACCGTGCACCGAGTGCTATGATCATTGAACATGAATGGGTCGCGCAGCAATCATCTTTCGCTCGATGGCCAGCGGCGGGTGATCGCCCCTGCCCGAGCAGGTGCGGCAGCATACAGTCGCGGCTGCGGCGATCGGGCAGCGAGAATCTACATGCCCTCCGCCGCCCTGCAGGGGGATTCTAACCCAGCAGGAGCCAGGGATGTGAAGCGCTTGGCGCCGCGCCCTCTCGCTGGTGCCGGTCAGCCTTGCAGAAGGCCTCGCAGCAGACCTACCGGGGAATCAGCTACCGGTCCCTGGCCCTTGCATACTGCCGTGATCAGCCCGACAGCAATGCTCGCTGCTCGCCAGCGGTGAACGCGCCGGAGAGCACCAGTGGCAGGACTGTTTGGTGCCAATGGCAACGCTGCTCAGCTCGACCTGACAGGAGCGTTCGGGTTTGCCCCCGGCCCAGCCATGGCCGGCGTCCCAAGCGGCCTACCGCTGCTGGGGAACGGAGGCGCCCGGGCTGCTGGGGTGATGCAGCGCTGGCCGGCCTGACATACGGGCCCTGCTTGGCCCGCAGAGCCGTGGCGCGGCGGCTGCCAGCGAGACAACGCGCGTGCGGGCCCGGCTGCGCAGGCAGCGCCAGCTGTATTCACAGCAAGGCCAAGCTGCGGATCAGGTGGAGAACACCATGCCCTCCCACGGCAAGGGTGCTCGTGCCTGTTGTGCTGGACATCAGGCCCCAGCCGTCTGGGGCACAGTGAGTGGCCCAGAGCCTCTACAGAAACGCGCGCCGGCGGCTGCGGCGCCGGTGGCCGCGCGACACGGCCACGGCTGGAACTCCAACGAACGCCACCCGAGCAGATCGACACGCCTCACCTTTCCTCGAGCAACACGCTGATCAAGCCGACGACCTGCTTGCCCTGGACAGGCATCGAGGCGCTGCCTTGATGCGGCAGCGCCGATCAGCCGTCGCTCGCACAACGGCGCCTGGCGCCGGCCGAAGCCCAGGCGACGCCGGCAGCCCCTGGAGCTGCGCACGCCCGGGGCCTGCGTGCAGGTGGGCCCGCAACCAATGCGCCAAAACGAAACCTGGATCAGCCTCAGCCGGCCCCGCCGTCGTGATCTCGTTCCACGCCAGCGAGTGCCCCTCGGCAGCCATGTAATCCTCAAGAGTCTCCTAAGCCCCAGGCGAGCAGGACCCTGCAGGCCGCCGCTGAACATCTTGCCGCCCCACTTCCAGCGGCCCGCGCAACCGGCGCGTGCTGGTTGGGATGGTGCCCAGTGACTCAGTTTTGCCATGCGATCGCCGGTGCCGGTCCAGGCACGTGCGCATCGGGCGGTGAGTGTCTGGGGGATCCGGGGCCGCGCGCGCCCCTGGTCCGACCTAGCCTCGGCGCCAGGTCAGCACCATGAGCGAACTCCTACCCTCTGCTGCCACCTCCATCCCCGCCGCTTCGCCACCTGCCGCCCGATTCCGGTGCCGCCCGTGAGGCCACTCCGCTGCC
>Ga0163217_1038864_pt1 | contig 10829 bp, 16 predicted proteins | sample SynspAceP_FD_185933 | JGI IMG/M metagenome (GOLD analysis project Ga0163217, IMG submission 185933) | Saline lake microbial communities from Ace Lake in Antarctica - Synechococcus sp. Ace-P (PacBio error correction) | ecosystem: Environmental > Aquatic > Non-marine Saline and Alkaline > Saline ...
CTCGCACTCTAAATGACACTTATGGAGGCCGTGCAGGGTTCGAACACAAGGCTTTGGGCCTGAGCGCATATGAGTAGCAGGCGATGTGTCTTGGACGGGTCGGCCTCCTCGTTCCCTTTGCCTGAACTCTGGATATCGGTGCGCAGGCGCCGTCGAAGGTCCAGGGAGCGGCCAATCGCTTTTACGCGCCTAAGACAACGCTGGATGCTTGCGGCGTCCCGACAATTTGTGTTTGCAGCAAGCGCGGTTCTTTACGCTGCCTTTAAGGGCGACACCTTCCTGCAGGGGGGCCCGTAAAGGAGTCTCGTAGTGAACTGAATCTCGATAATGATCACCAGGGCCTGGTAGGCGCGCACAGGAGTTGCGCCTGCGACGGGTTCGTCAATGCATCGGGTGGCTCCGCAAAGAAAACACGCGCAGCCGGTTCCAGGCTTCTATGGCAAGCGATCCATATGGTCAACACAGGTCGCTCTTGTCTGATCAATGCGGCCGAAGTTTGTAAGAGATTGTGTCGATGTCCTTTTTCTTTGATTACCCGCGCAGCGAGAAAGATGTAACACCAGATTGAAAAACGGGCTCATCGTATTCCGTAATTTTCCAGCGTCCTTGTAGGCTAGTCACGACATGGTGCTGCTGGTGCCGTCTTGTAATGCCGTGAACAAGGTGGGACCACTCGTCCTTGGGCTCGGTTCCAGAGGTGGTTTTAATAATGGACAGAAAAATAAGGCGTGATGCCACTGCCGGCGCGCGAACCGCCAGGTAGTTGCCTCTCTCCGCTCAGCGTCCAGCTCAACGGAGAAATGGGGCCCTGGCGGGCGGCATAACGTCCAGAACGGATACGGCTTCAAAAAGTCGTTTAGCAAAACTGAAAAATACGCCAACCCGGGTACACGTTTGATGGCATACGCAGTTCTTGATCGTTCAACACTGGAACAAATGGAGTAGGTGCGGCGCACTTTTCGGCCGTCTACTTTAGTGGCGCAGCCCCAGGTGCTGGCCCTGGCTTGTACGTCGAATTTTTCCTGCACGTCGGTGGCAGGTCAAAGCAGCAGGGATACGGCGTTTCTTGTTTCCGGTCTGACCTCTTTGAGGGCCAAGTGAGTAGAATTTAAATTCATTGGTCGTATCGGCTCTAATATGCATTTTGAAATAAAGTCGAAGGGTTCCCCAGGCAAGTCAGAGGGCAGCGGTAAAGTGCCTTGGCAGCGCAGTAGAACCGAATTCGCTGAACCGTTCGGTGTGCTTACTGTCACAAAACGGGCACGTAATGTACTTCATCTGCGCCCCAGCAGGCTATTTTGCTGGCAAACTAGCCCTGGGGCGGGGTGCTATGCCATTACCCCGGAGTTTTTCCCGGCCTATACGTCGGTATCCAGTCTGGTGCTCGTCAGGCCCGGGGTTAACTACTGCGATTTAATGTGCGGGTCGCGGATTGCCCAACGGCGCGCAGGGCCTTCGCAATCAAGTTCTTCAATCCAGCTCGGGTGGCGGTGCAGCCGGAGTAGGTTGGGGTGTACACGATACTCCAGATGTTCGCCATCCAGCTAAGGCGGCGCACGATACCCAGCTCTAAAACGCTGACAGCGGCACTTCCGGATCTTTGACGTTATCCAGCAGTGCCCCAGTTGCGTCTTCTGTCAGCAAGTTCGGGGTGGGGGTTGGCCGGTAACCCGGTTCGCTGGCAATCAAGTAGGGGAGTCTACAAGACGATGTCCTCAGACACCGGTTGTCATTCACCGGGTGAGGCTCCCTTTTTACAGAAAAAATTACCAAGGTGGTTGCATCCGGTTGAGCGCAGAGGCAAAAAACTGCATCTCGCGCCAAGATAAAAACCCTTCAGTGTTCGGTTGAACGCCCCGCTTTTGCCGCCCATATACATCCAGAACGCCGTCTTCATCCCGCGCCAGTATTTTCAGGGTGGCTTGGGCTGCCTACTTCGCGACACCATGCCAAACCATGGTCTTTGCTTCAGTTTCTCTGGATCCGGACCAATGGCCGGCCCTTGACTCGCGGTGATCGGTGTCGTCTGGCGTCACCAGTTCGGCCGGTGAAAGCCGCCCTAAGCAGCAAGAATCAGAAACCGCTTCCTGATATGCGGCGGTGGCTTTTGCTTCCGGTACCGTGAGCTAATGGTGTCGCCGCAGTATCATGCGTTTGACCCATTCTGACGAGCGGCGTAAGTGGAAATGGTAGCTTCTTTAAGCGGCTTTCGCGGCGATGTTAGCAAGTGCGCTCATCGCGGCAATTTACCAGGGCTTTTCAAGATGAAGTAGTGTGAGCCACAAACGTCGAAGAAAAATTGGCCGCGCCCATGTGCACGGCGTAGCTCCTTCATTCGGGCTGTGCGACAACCAGCAGGTTGCGATATAATCGAGAGGCGTCCCGCAAGGAAGCGACAGTTTGTTCGGCGTCACCGGCCGTCGTCAAATCAGTTTCGGCGGCGTAACTCGTACCAGTTGCGCGTTGGCCACCAAGTCTAGCCCGACGTTCATTATGGCCAATTTCTTTCTTGCTAATCGCCGGGGCTTTGCCAGTCACCAGTTTTCGCAAAGGCCTGGGTTCTAAACATGGTCGGAGATGCCGCCAGGGCGGAAAAGCAGGTAGTCCTGCAGGAGCTTTTTTGTTCAGTCAATGGGTCGCTCCTCACATGTGTCGAACCTTCGTCTGGCAGTTTGTAGAAAAGACAGCGTGTGGCCGATACACTTTTTGTCTTCTGCGGATCGAACAGGGACTTACTTTCTCGTCTGAGGCAGAGGCCGTGATGGTGTCAGAAGGAACCACCCATATGCTCACCCCATTCGCTGCGACGGGTGTACAGATCACGGGCTGTTTCTTCCAATGGCCTATTTCATTGTCAGCGAGCGGTGCACGCGCCCCACATGTTTGTGGTTAGAATGGCATGCTTGCTGCGCAACGAAAACTTCGTAAAGGCGCCATTCAGACATAAATTACCTCCTATTCCGCTAACGCTGCCTGTTTGTAACGCTGGCTGCGCGTGTCGTTTTATTAGTTTTGCGGGCGTAGGCAACAGAGCGCTGTCACAGTACCCAGGTGCCTTCGTGCTATCGCTTTGCGGCGTGTGGAAAACGTTTCACCGGATTACAAGGCTAGCCATCCGCCTTTGAGTACGGTCGTAGAACTCTTATATCACAGTCAAGTCGCGCCGAAGTTCCGTAGTGACCGGTTTCTTTCGTTCCAACTGGTCAGGTCTCGGGTCTGGGTGCGGTGCAGCCCGAGAGGAACTACCAGCTGTGGAATGAGTTTGGTCAAATGAACATCGTGGTGCGAGAGTCTCGTTCGTTACTGACTTTGATGTGAGCGCAGCGCTTGATATCTTCCAATCACCAAGGATGTGTGAGACTTACTGAGCGAGTTGGGGAGGACTGCGTCGTCGTGACGGTGCCAAATCATCATCAAGCGCCGGGGCCCGACCAGAGAAGATATCATCATCCTGCCCATGTCTTTCTGGCCTGGGTGCCTTCACGCATCATGTCCAGCGAATCTGGAAGCCTCGACGCTGGTGAGAAGCTTTCTTGCTTTAACAAGACTTCGGCCCAATGGCACGGGGTAGGGGCATAGGATGTGCGCTGCACGCAGAAACCACCTGGTTCAGCATGCCGCGCCATCCATCATAGCCAACCCACGGCACCTATCAGCGCCAGTTCAGGGTCGGGTAGTTGAAAGATGCTACGAGTACTGGCTTTGGCCGTCGTGCAGCTTTTGAATTTATTCATCGCGATGCAGCGGCCCAGGTTTCCATGGCGCTGTACAGGTAAAGGCCGTGGCCCGCTTCGTCTTGAAGTTTTTGGCCATCAGCTGCAGCTTGCGCTTCAACGTAGGTGCGCGGAGTACCCAGTTGCCTTCTGGTAGCAATGCCAGACAATTTTCGCGAGTGGGCGTGCTGGAGAATCTGGCGGAACAGGGTTTTCCGGTAGACTGGCATCCAGTTTTTGGCTTCGATTTTGGTTCATCGGCGTCCTATATTTGTCGCCCCTGAAAGGTCCCGCTCTTCGGGACATCTCTTCACGGGTCCTTTGAGGCGCTTGGTAACGGTGTCAACGAGCTGTGCGTAACAATAACTGCCTCTCACCGAATCTGTCTTGTTGGTCTGTTGTTAGTTGAACGCGCAATGATGACTTCGCGACCGAATCCGGGCTATGTTCTTCATCTATATGAATAACTGGATAAATTTCAAGCTAGTTTAATCCTGTACATATTGGCGTTTTTTAGTATCTAATAAATTAGCTGAATTTATTGAGCTAAATTATTGTCGATAAGTTGTGGCTTTGGATCATTACATAATATACAATCAACATTTATATATATGATGAGGGCGGGCGGTGCATCGCTTAATCAACCGTGTCAGTTCCTTTACGTCGGTCGAATACGCGCTTTGCTTTGCCTTCCGAGATGCCTTCCTGCGGTTCTGCACTGTCTATTTTGGTGCTGGATACCAACGATCGAATTTGAACGTGATGCCGCCAGTTTCTTTGGCCGTATTGTTCTTTGACCGTTCCTCGCCTTCTGCGCCGACTTTCAGTTCTACCCGAAATAATAATCACACAGTCCAGGTTGCCTTTTTTGTACACCTCGATTTCGTAAATGAGGGGCGATAGAGCGCGGCATTTTCAACACCTGCTCTTCAATCTGGCTGGGGAATACGTTAACAACCCCGCGATAAATCAGCATTGTCGTCTCTGGCGGCCAGTTATTTTGTCAAATGCGAGCGCGCAATGGGGCGGGCGGTGGGACAGGCGGGTAAGATCGGCGGGTGGCGGTAGGCCGCAGTAACCGGCATGGCCACTTTGTGAGCGAGGTGAACACCAGTTCGCCGTATTCGCCGTCGGGCAATACGTCGCCGGTTCCGGGTTAACAATTTCCGGGTAGAAGTGGTCTTCCCAAATGGTGGGGCCGTCTTTGGTTTCCATGGCATTCCATACCTACACCCGGGCGCCATCAACTCAGACAGGCCGTAGAATATCCAGCGCTCTGAATGCCTAAGCGGTCTTCGATTTCTGTCAGCATTCAATTGGTCCAGGGCTCGGCACCGAAGATGCCGCAGTCCGCCATGGCAGTTTTTTGGGGTCAATGCCTGGCGGTCATTTCGCGTCGCGGGCGATGTTCAGCATATAAGAAAAGGCGTGAACCATAATGATGTCAGGGCTCATAAAGTCTTTGGATCAGCTGAACTTGTTTCCTCGTTTGCCCACCCGACATGGAATAACGGTGCAGCCCAGACGCTGGCGCCGTAGTGGGCCAACCCAAAAGCCGCCTTGAACAAGGCCGTAGCCGTAGGCAAATGTGAATTCTGTCGCCGGCGTGGCCGGCCACCGGCGGCGAATGGAAAACGGGCCACTTATGTCGGCCCAGGTTTGCAATGTCGCTTTGGGTATAGCCCACAACCGTGGGTTTTGCCGGTGGTCTTGCTAGAAGCGTGTACCCGACGACTTTTTTTCATGGGTACTGCGAAAACATCTTGAAACGGATAGTTAATTCCGCAAGTCCTCTTTCCAGTGAAACGGAATTCTGACGAAATGTCTTGCCAAGATAGATGTATCCAATCGCTCAAGGCCAATAGCATCAAACGCAATTGCGGATTGAAGGCACATTAAGTGTATAGCGTGCCAGACGCTCCATCGCAGGCGCTGCAGTTGTTCGTTACCAGGCAGAAAGTTCGTCCACGCTGGGCCAGTTTCCATCCGGTCCAGTTTTCCGGACTTTTTGCATTGGTGTACATCCATTGTTTTGTCCCTGTCTTATTCTTGTTGCCGTTGCCCGGTTTGCTACCGGTTGGCTTAAGTTTTCCTGTGTGGCGGCGCATGAGTTTGGCGCGGCTCGGATACATCAGTCGGCAGCCTGTCTACGCGTTCGACACATGATTGCGATGCCCTTGGCTACACCAATGCAACATAGTGCAACAGAGACACGGTAGGCGGGCTTTTTGGCCCTCGCGGTGGCCAGGAGTTTACATTCATTCATCGCGGTGGTAAACAAGGCGCGGCCGCTCAATACCCAGCGGGTGGCCCGGGCGATTGGCACCAGCCGTTGGGATTTAATGTGTTTCGGCGTCGTCCCGGCAGCCCCAAGTCCGAGTACCGCGTTGCCGAGAGCCTGGGCGCGAAAGGCCTCGTTCGCTCGATGACGTCTATGTTCAGCCAGTTCCAAGGCCTGAGCCGGTTTTCAGGCACTTTGGCGAGTGGCGGGGGCGGGCCATGGGCCCATAAAATTACGAGGTTCAACGCCGGGGCGGGTTGCCATGGCTATAAACGCGGGCAGCGGGGTTTCAGAATTGTGTTTTTTCAGGGCATCGCGGCTGCCAGCAACAGTGCGCGCGCGCCGTCGTTTACGGCCAGATGGCTGTTGCCTGGCGGTTACGGCTGCGCCTTCGCGGAACGGTGTGGGCCAAGTGCTGGCGGAGTTTTTTCACATGGCTGAGTGGCGCGCGATGCTCTCGTATCCACCACCAGCTGTGTCTTGCTTGCGGCGGGAAATGCTGACTGGCACGGAATTTCCAACAATCAAACGACGACGCCCCGCTGTTGAGCCGCTGCGCGTGCGCTGTTGACTGCGGCAGGGCAAAAAGGCAGTCTTGGTTCTGCCCTGTGAAAATGTTGAAAGTCGGCGGCGCACGTTCTTCGGCAGTGTTCTGGCATCGGAGTCATGCCGTACTTGTTTTTTTCGAACAGAGGATTTACAAAGCGCCCAGCCAAATGGTTTGTGTCGAAAGACTTTCGGCTGCACGGCTGAAGCGGAGTCGGCTTGCCCCATCCCACAAAAGGTGGCGGCGCAGACATGGGATTTTCCACCCCGCCAGCCAGCATCAGCCTCGGCTCGCCGGTGGCGAAGGGCGCGCGCAGGCCGCTGCGATGCATCCTGCTATCCCGCATAACTGAAGGCGGTTGATGGTGGCGCCCGGTACGTCGACTGGTAAAGCGGCCAGCAGCAGTGTCAATGCGTGCCACGTCACGGTGTCTTTCACCGCGCCTGGGGTTGGCGCAAATGCCATAAAGTCTCGTCTATGGGCGAGGCCCAATCCAGGTCTGGTATAGCGTCTTTCAGGGCTTGATGGTATGGCGCCCCCAGATCGTCGGCTGCGCCGGCGGCCGAGCGCCAGCACCGTAGCGCCAACGGGGGTGCGAATCGGCGTCAACAATGTAGGGTCTTGTAGAGGTTTATTATGGCTCATTGATTGTTCTCCGCTGGATGACGTCGCCGCGGCACCTGGTAGGACTTGCCGAGCGAAAACCAGTGGGCCACCACATGGCCGTTCTGAGTTGGTGATGGGTTTTATGTCGTACACGGCCGGACGATTGGCCGCGGCTGGCTCAACCCGGCGCGTGGCGTCAAAAGGGTCACCCTCGCGGAGCGCTCCAGCATGTAATCGATGGAGCAGCCGGATGCTACGGTTGGCCTTGTTGTAGCTGTTACAGGCAAACGCAAAAGCGGAATCCGCCAGGGTAAACAGGGTAGCGCACGCGTGGCAGGAAACCGTGGCCGCTAGAAATCATGATGCTGCTCACAGAGCATGGTAAGCGCCGGCTTTGGCCGGGAGATAACCTGGGTGCAATTTCCCATGCCTAGATTGACGTGCTGCTTTCGTCCCCCCGCTGGGTACATAGCTGTCGGCGCAGCTTGTTGGCCAGCTGCTGCGGGGTTTGTGTGTTCGGTTGGTTGCTCAAGCATAAGAACCGCCTTTTCCGGCGAATACGATTTTGCCGCAGCAAGCAAGGCAGGCCCGGTAGCGTCTCTTCGCCCGTAGCTCTGCTGGTACGTGTGTCAGTACGGTATGCACCAGGCTTAACCCAAAGGTTGTCACTTCATGCGCAGAGGGCTTCCGGTAGTTCAGTGCGCAGGCTTTTCTATGCAAGGTTCAATATCGCCAATAGACGCCCAACTCGTGCAGAGCCGCATCGGCGGCTCAATTTGTCAACAGAGAGCAACGGTGCGCAATTAACAACGAAGGCCTGGCCGGCGGCAATCTGGCTGACCAGCCAGGCCCGCCTTTTGCAGGGCAGGGCAACAGGCATCGGTTTTTGGCTCGTTCAGCACCACGGCCCTGCCCCGCAACCAGCGATGGCCAAGGCGGGTGGTGTTGGTGTATATCCAAACGCCAGGTCGAGCAAATACCAAGTTGTTTGCAGGCTTTCATTCGCCGCGCGTTCGGTGGCCCATGCGGCCATCGTTAGTGCCAGGCACGGGCATTCACCAAATCGCAGGCGGCCGGAACCGATCCGGCGTTCGTGTATGTCAATGCCGCGGGCAGCCAGTCGTTTTAACCAAAACGCGCTAGGGTTGCCGGGGTCGCCTTCTAAATCAAGGGTATCAACGGCGGAGTTGGCGTTTTCTGGCGGTGGCAGGCAAGGGCTTTTGCGCGCCCTCTAGGCCGTAGTTGTAAAAAGCCCTGGCCGGTCTTTGCGACTAAGTAACGGCCAGCGATCCAACCAGATTCTTTCTGCACCAGCGCGAATGTAAAAGAAAGTCTGGTTTGTGTCCTGGTAAATATGGAATTGGAACACAAGGAAGTCACTCGCGTAATTGAACGTCGTGCCCGATCAGGTCCCTAGGTTCAGTTCGAACGCAGCCCATTCCGGAAACGGCGCCTGGCCTCGCGCATGAATGGCGTCCAGTGGTGGCGCTGTCCTGTTTGTCTGTTCTTGGCAGCAGGCGCATGGCTCTCTGCGTAAACGGCCGTGGCACTCTATTCAACGATAAAGGCCAGGGGTAGAAGTTGCGGTTACAGGTTTCCTTGCCCCACTGGGCCGCTGTGGCGGTGAACCCCATTGGGCAACGGCATATCGCGGTGGCCAGGGCCTTTAACCATTCCACCAGTGCCATCTAAAGCGCCGGATTAAACAAACAGTGCATACCGACCAAAGGTGAGGGGTTTCTTCAAATTTTTGCGCCCAGTGCCTGTTACCGTGAGATGGACGATGTATTGGTGGCCAGAATGGTGTCGCGCAACAAGACTTAGGCTCAAGTGCTGGTCAGTAAGCTGGCGCTTGATATCCCGGTCTTCAACGATGGCTTCGATGACCAGACGCGGCGCTGGCAAGAATCGTCGAGTTGGTTAACCGGCGTAATAGCGGTTAATGAGGGCAATCCAACGAAGGGACTGGGCTCCATCTTCCCCTTATCTACCGGCGCTGCAGTTGTTTTAAGCGATGGCTTTTGACGGCCGGCTTCGGCAGCACTCCCGTTGGTCAAAATGTAAAAAACACTTGGGTGGCCCGCCTGGCGCGGCTACCTGAGTCAATGCGGAGCCCATGGCGCCAGCGCCGATAACGGCAGACAGGGGTGGTCTATAGAGAGTGCCTGCATGGTTTATTTCCCTGTGAATTTGGGGGGCGGCGTTTTTCCGTGAAGGCGGGAAACGCCCTTCACGGTAATCATCTGCTTGGCGGCCGCCAGGCGCTCGCAGATATTCAGCGCTTCGACCAATGCCTGTTCTTCAAATGTATTATTTGGCGCTTGCGTGCAGGGCACTGCTTTGAGTCATTGCCAGGCCTTTGGTGGGCCTGAGTGGCAAAATATGGGCGAGCCAGTTTCAGCTCATCTTGCAGGGCGTCGTCTTCTACGCACTGCCATTATCAATTGCCCCAACTTTCCAGCTTTTTTCGGCGCTTCAGGTTGCCAACCCCAATAAATGCGAGGGGCCTTTTGCCCGAGCCATTCCGACGCGCAGCGCGGCAGGGTCCGAGGTACTGCCGCAGTCGGGAATAGTCCTATTTTGCAAAAGGCCTGAACAAAGCTGGGCGGACACACGAGCTCGCAAGTGTGATAGTCGATATATCTATCCAGTGCGATATTTGGCGGCCTGCGCCGGCGGCTACGCCATTAAAACGCGCGCAGATGACCGGCATCGGTAGCGTTCCGCGCAGGGCCGGCAGTGGTAAACGGGTTAGTAATGTACTGTTCGATGGATTATGCCAACCGTCTGGTACTTGCGCGCCCGGCTTGAACGGTGCCGGTCCAGCAGGTCTTGTGCCAGCACAAGAAACCTCGGCAGTTACCGGTTCAACACGCAATTAACCGCAAACATGAGGCATCGGTTGGGCGGAATGCTCTTGAGCGCGGCGCGCCATCTGTTTGTGGCAATCTCAACGTTAAAGCTATTTAAAGGTGCTGTCTGGGCGGTTCAGGGTAATACTTTGGCGATCCTCTGGTCAATAAATCGAGAAGCAATGCGCTCTGGCTCGGTCATGGAATAGTCCTTTTCGTAAGCTTTGGCACCCGTTGTGTCATCGGGCAGTTGAAATCGTTGGTTTGGTTGGTTATTTGAGCGAGAAATCAGCGTTCCGCTGAACTGGGGCTTGCGCTGTTGCGAAAGCCGCATTCAGTACCTTCGCAGGCGGTCTTCGGTTTGCGGCCAGAATGGTAAACGCGTGACGCTCAAAAGAGCGGGCAGGCCGGGCAGCAAGGTCCATATCCGACCCGCGGGCGCACCGACTCAGCGCGCCAGCTGCAGCCGGCAAAGAGGGCCTTGGAGGCATCGGGTGGCGATCGCCAATGGCGGCGTTCAAAATCGTAAGTTCCGGGTTGGGCAGATTTCGGAGTTAAACCGGGCTGCGAGCGACGCTCTTTTGGGCGCTGATAGGCTTCCCGGTGAGAAAACCATTCTGCATCGCCAATGATTGCCCACCGCTCGCTGACCAGGGCGCTGGGTTCCGGGCGGCGCCGGGCCATAATGGCCTGAGTGATTGATTTTCAAGGTTGGCCAAACTGGGCGTTTGGTGCCGGCCAAATGAGATAATCGTCACCCGGTGCGCATTTGGCGAGTTTTTTGTTCACAGCCGCCGCCCAGGCAGAACCGTTCACGGAGACACAATACG
>Ga0163217_1048280_pt1 | contig 10829 bp, 14 predicted proteins | sample SynspAceP_FD_185933 | JGI IMG/M metagenome (GOLD analysis project Ga0163217, IMG submission 185933) | Saline lake microbial communities from Ace Lake in Antarctica - Synechococcus sp. Ace-P (PacBio error correction) | ecosystem: Environmental > Aquatic > Non-marine Saline and Alkaline > Saline ...
AATTCCAAAAAAAGAAAAAGAGAAAAAAAAAGGGAAATTTTGGGGACGCGGTTTTGGGGTAAAGCTGGAATCCTGGGGGCGTTCCCTGAGGGCCATTCAGCTTTTTTGGTCCGGCGGGTGCAAAAGAAATTTCCAAAACCATTCGGTCCAAATACCGGACCCATCCCTTAACACGGCCCATTCTCCGACCGGAGGCTGCCCTCCGGCCAGAAAGGGCCTGCAAACCTTGTGCTTTTCGGATACCGGCCGGCGAGAAGTAGTAAGCCCCTGGAACCCAGTCGTGCGCCAAGCCTGGACAGCCGTAATCCCAGCTGTCTTTTCCCTTTGTCTCAGCGGCCTTCGATGATAACAGCCCGAGCCCATATCAGCCAACTTCAGCGCGAGCAGTGATTTGGACGAATCTTGTAGCTGGCCGGGATCTTTTGTCCAGATCCGTCACCGTAAAGCTTTCGATCAATGCTTGGGATTCTTGGTCCAAACGGCAAGGCGTGAAAGCCTGGCCTAGAGGCTGGAAAAAACCGGTCCGAAATTGGTCCATCCAAGCGCAAAATGCCGCACCGAAGCCCGCTTGATACATCTCAATGGACCTTCCTGGCCTTCCGCGAATCATACTAAATCATCCGCAAGTTTCGGTGATTTTTTCGAAATCTAGGCGAACCTTGGATCGATGCCGCTCGACTGGAGAATGCCGGCAATGGCGATCACGCCATTCAAGCAGAGCAAATGTCCGTGGGTGCGACAGTTTTTGGAAGGAAGCCCGACACTTTTCGGCAGCCGCGGCAGGCCCGGCAAAGCGCCTTCTGAGCAAGAACGTCGGGTCCCAGAGATGGCTGATTAAGGCCAAGACGCTTCGGCGAGCGAGCAATGAACTGGTCAGGCGGCACGTTTTTCCCTAGCCACGGGAAACTGGTCCAGCCGCGCTCAGGGCTTCAAAGGCCACGCGTTTCTTTCAAGCTGGATATCAATGATCGGCTGAAAGAATGACCGCCATTTCCTGTTCGAGATGCAGCGTTTGGCTTCAAGATCTGCTTCGATCCGTTGTTTCTCTGCTCAAGTCTCAACGATATGTGATTTGGCGAACAACAGCGCAAATGACCCCGCGATGTGGGGCGCGCTTGGCTCCTGATCACAGGGCAAAATCTGGTCCCGCTTCGTAAAGAGCTGTGTGTGCATTTCCCGCCCACAATTCCCGTACTCCGAGATGACGGATTGATCCAGAGATCTGCACTGCACCGGCCGCCTCATGGCAGCACAAACGGCGCGCGCAATTGCGCGCAAACCCCAGTTTCGCCAAGCGCCAGTAGTTCCGCCATCGTCGTGGCAGTCGGTGATTTTGGGCTGTGCAGGGCAAACTGCGTCGCCGCCCAAGGCCTGGAGACACTGGAAATATTATCCGACGAACAGCGCTGCAGCCGCCGCCCGACCTAACCAGAGACTTGTCCTCCAACCTTTATGTCCATACAGAAGTCATATTGAACCGGCTTGAAGCTCGTCGAGGTCAATAAATGCGCAGCCCCCCCGCCGGCTGGGTGTTTCATCCGCCAAACTTCCTGCGAGGTGGGAGAAAGAACTGACCGGCGATTAAAGACAGCCCGGTCAGACTATCGAGATGTTCGCCAGGCGGAAAATACTTGTCCCTGTTGACGACCTCTTCAGCTGTTCGCAATGTCGACGAGCGGCGCCAAAATGCCTGAATTGCACCGACACTACCAAAAGAAGGCAAATAGCCACCAGGCAACATATTGACTCGCCATAACACCGAAAGACGGGAATACCGACAGAAGCCGGAAAAATACGGCAAACGAGAAAATTGATGATGATCGCGACCTATGAAACGCTGCCGATTTCCAACTGCAGCCAGACAGAATGATGAACGCCAACGCCAGTAATCGCCGACGAAAAACGCCAAACAGTTGCCTTGCATGTATGGGTCGCCATAACGAGAAAGGGACAAAGCCCAAATCGGTCCAGGGGCCAAGTGAGGAAGGTCGAGGCCAGAGATATTGGTGCGGTGAGCGGCCCTGTGGTCGACTTTCTGCGTCGGACCGTGTGCCTTGAGACCGCCACCAGCCGGCATACGGCACCGCAAACCACGGAAAAAAACACAGGAATACAGATGTCCAGCCATGCCGGAGCTGCCTGCATGGAAAAGTGTAAGCGAGCGCCCAGGAATTGATCAGCAACAATCGAGTAACATCAAAGGCAACCTGACTTGAGAACACCTCAAACTTTTGGGGGGCCCCCCTTGAGCCAATTCGCTATTGTCCGCGCTGCAGCAGAAACGAGAACGGGGACAAATGCGGGAGAACCTTAATTTCAGCAATTCTTTGACCCGTCCATAAAAATTACCATGTATATTTTATAGTAAGTGGTTTCCACTATTTAGATGACGATTAAATAAGGGTTTCCGACCCGCAGAAAATCCGGTGTTTGCAGGTGCCGGTTAACGTCGGGTCGCGAATTTTCCCAACACACAAAGCTTTAAACTCCAAGTTAGTACCGCAACTGACGATGACGCACCAGTAAAGGCAGCCTAACATGCTCGGAGGCTGTTGGACCCCGCACGCAGGATGTCTGAACCCAGACCTATCGCGGAGATTATCACCGATCTCCGCCTTACTGCTGCTGCCAAAAAGCTGCGCCGGATTTTTAAACCGCTTTTCGAAATGATCGAGCTGGTTGGGTCTTGTAATCCACCAAAGTCGCGCTGCTGCATCAGCAGTCATGGATCGTCCGTTTCCTGGTTGGCAATAAAAAACGCCATAGAAAAGACAGGCCAGCCGCGCCTCAGCCTTTGCGGCCCAATCTTGGGCGTCACATAAACCGTGATCGCCTTCTGGCGCAGCTTTGGCGTCATTGTCCATTCCCGTCTCAATTCTTCACGTGTTATCCCTAGCATGAAAAAGGGTCAAGATCCGTCATCATCGCAATGGCAATAGGCGCTGTCATAGCCAGTCCATCTTCCTCACACTGCAACTGAATTTTGCATTTGCTGAAACAAACCCTCTCACTGATGCATCCGGTAGCTGATCTTGGAAGGAAAATGCCTGGGCCGCGGGTGTTCCCGCTAGTGCCCTTTGGAGCATCCGATGGGAAGCGCAACCACACGAGTGTGGCCAACAGGCCAAGTTTCCTGCCTAAACACATTCTGTGCCACGGGTGGCACTTTTCGGACATCTCTAACCCGGGGACAGCATAGGAGCGAACATGACGCGCAAAGACATCCCAAAAGCTTCAAGCGACGCCCGAAAGCCAGCATGCCGCTGCCGGCCGAGCAGCCGCGCGGAAATTTTCCGCATTGGCGTGCATCGAGCTCGCCGCGCGGCGGTGGCGCCGTGGCTGTATCTTGGTCCCTCCACCCCGGAATTGGAAATCTGGGCGACATGAGCATTAGAGGGCTGGAAACGCTGGCCGGCCGCTGACCTCATTGCCTGCGCGAAGACACCGCGTGTCAGCCGGGTTTCTGCTCAACCGCTTATGGCATCGCCACCACGTTTCAACGCCTAGTCACGGAACACAATGCCGAGCCCGCGTCGGCCAAGCTGATGGAAAGCCTCTGATAGCGGGCAAGAGCGTAGCGCTGATCTCCGATGCCGGCACGTCCACTTGATCTCCGACCCCGGCTACCGGCTGTCGCAGACCGGCCGATCGAGGCCGGGTGTGCCGGTGGTATTCCGTAATCCCCGGCGCTCGGCCACCGATGGCAGCGCCTGGTCCCGCCTCGGGCCTGCCTCAGCGACGCGTTTTTGTTTTGCTGGTTTTCCTTCCCATCCAAGGACAAGGCGCGGCGCGAAAAACCGGCTGGCGAGCTCGCGACCACTGAAGCACATTGATGTTCTTTGAAAAGCCCGAACGGCTGGCAGGCCTGTCTCAAACGCCGCCGACGTTCTGGGGCCCGATCGTCCGCTGCTTGTCTGCCGGAAGTTGAAGCCAAGGCTTACGAGGAAATCCGCCGTGGCACGCTGGGCGAACTCGCACTCATAGAAATGAAAATGTGCGCGCCGGAAGATCGTGCTGGCAATCGCCCCCGCTCGACGCCAGCGCCCTCAGAGACCCGATGTCCGATGCGCTGCTGGCGAAACTGTCGCCGACCTGCCCGCCGGAAAGGCCGCGGACGGGAAGCTGCAACGACTGAACCGGGCTGCGCGCAAGGAATCTCTACAGCGGCTTCTGACAATGGAAGGACCTCGCTGCCGAAAGGTGAGGCGTGAGCAAGCGGCAACAGGCTCGACAGGAAACGGCGCTTTGAAGCGCAAGGGTCGGCGCGCCGGAATGGTTTGCAGCCCTGGCCTTGATGCTGAAGGGCTACCGCATTGTGAGCCTGCGTTTACCGCACTCCGGTGGGGGAAATCGAATCTGGTGGCGCGCACCGGCGATCTGATCGCCTTCGTCGAGGTCAAAGCGCGGCACAGATCTGGCCATCAGGCGTCGACTCAGTGAGTTTTTTCCTGCACCGCGCCGGATCGGGCGGCAGCAGAGTTATTCATTAAGCCCCGGCAAAGCCTCGACGACTGTCATGGCGTCACGATATCGTCGTGGTCAGCCCTGGCGCTGGCCCCAGAGCATCTCGAGGATGCCTTTTTTTTGAGAGAAAACTGATCTGTTCCAACCTGACCCTTGCTTGCAAAGATCCGGACTGGGCGGACTGACCCATGAGCTGATGATACGACGCTTGCAAACGAATGGCGGCTTCAGTTGAATGTCATCGCCGGAGGAGGCCTGTAACGTGCCCGCTTCCCAGATGAAGTGTTCGTTTGAGAAATGAACCATCGCATTCGCTGCATCTGCAAGGCGGGATAACGCATTCCACTCCACACCGCACCAACAGGTCTGCGCGAGCGGCAACAAGGCCGAATTCCTTCTCTTTCACAAACGGAATATATTTTCGATTGCGGGGACATCTCAGAGGCAAAATGATGCCAATGTGGCGGGGATTGCCCAAAGCTCAATTAAAGGTTTTCACTTATTTTCGTTTGACAATTTCGATTAAGGTTCCTTTAATTTCATCGATTCGGGAGTTGCGGGTGTATACTCAACCTGCGGCGAGCAATTGTCCGGCGGGCATTCCTCTGCCACCGGTCTGCAATCTGAAAGGGCGAGGCTGGGAAGGGCTTCTTCTCTACAATGCTGGAATATGGACAACGTCTCCCAAAGGTTTCCAACGGAGAAGCCCAACATCAGTGACGTGTCGCTGCGGCCTGGAAAGCGGGCACACTGAACGTGCTGCTGGGTCCGATCCTTGTCGGGCAAGACCACCCTGATGCGGATCATGGCCCGCCTCGACCGGTCCGACATCGCGGACGCGTTTTGAGCGATGGCCACGATGTACCCGCAGGCGGTACAAAAGCGCAATGTCGCCATGGTCTACCAGGCAATTCATCAATTACCACGGCGATGACGGTCTATGAAAACATCGCCTTCCGCCGCTGCGGGAATCTGCCGGCGCCGACAAGGCGAACGACTCGAGCGCGATAGGTGGTCGCGCCTCCGATCTGCTCAAGGCTCCGACCCTATCTTGCAGCGCTTGCCCACTGGCAATCTATGCCGCGGACAGCACAGGGCAGCGAGCGCACCAGCGCTGGCGCGCGCCATCGTCAAGAAGGCCTGGCCCGCCGGCCTGGTGGCTGCTCGACGAAGCTGCTGGCCGAATGCTCGATTCAAATTGCGTGCAGGAACTCGCCGCGCCGGAACTGCCCGAAGATCTAATCTCGGAGATCAGCCCATTTTCCGTTTACGCCACCACCGAACAATCCGAGGCGCTGGCTTTTGGGCGGCGACACCTGGCGACAACTCAGCGAAGGCTCGCGTCCACCCAGTTTTCGGTCCGACCGTCGAGTGTTTCCGCGATCCGGTCATCTGGTGACAGCGCAGACATTCTCGATCCGCCGATGACCTCTTCGGCAATGGAAAAAAAGCCACGGCAAATTTCGTCAAGCAAGGCGTGCGCCGACATCCCGGTTCCGGCAGCACTTTCGCATCTTGCTCGACGGCACCCTGCCTCTCGTTTCCGGCCGCAATAATCTGTTCGCTTAAGACCGGTGGCATGGGCACGGACGCCGCTGTCGCCAAGGTGATGGTCAACCGAAATCACGCTAGGGTCGAAAGCTATGTCCATCTTATCATGAGACCCAAGCGATGGGTGATGCTGACCAGGGCAATTCCACGACAATCGACGCCTGGAAGAGATGCTGGAAGTGCATCTCGACACGGCTCACCTGCTTGGTGTTCGACCGCGACGAGACGCAACCCGGTTCGCGGCTCAGCCCACGGGGGCATGAAAGGAATACACCATGGCCCGTATTGATCTCGACCAATCCGCCACGCCTACATGGCAAACCCGTCCCGCGTACGAGACTACGCGCTGCGCGAAGTGCATCACTCCCTGGGATGATGGCGGCCCTATGCCCTGGCTCGGCCCCCTCGGGCTGCGGCAAGACCACGTTGCTCAACATCAATTGTCCGGTGCTGCACTCGGTCCGAAGGCCAAGATCCTGTTCGATGCAAAAGACGTCACCGGGCTACAGCCGAAGAGGCGCAACATCCGCCCTCAGGTGTTTCCCAGTTCCCCGTGGTCTACGACACAATGAACCCGTGGCCTGACAATACTGGCCTTCCGCTGCGCGCAATCGCGGAATGGCCGAAGCAGACGTCCAGGCCCGCTGGCTGAAGTGCTGAGATGATCGATCTCGTCGATATTGCCGGCCGCAAGGCGCGCGGCCTGACAGCCGATCTCAAGCAAAAATCTCGTCTCGCGCCTGGTGCGCGCCGATGTCAACGGCCATCCCTGTTTTGATGAGCCGCTGACGGTGATCGATCCGCCACATGAAATGGCAAGCTGGCTGCGCAGCTCAAGCTGCTGCATCGCCGCTTTTCGGCCCACCATGGTCTATGTCACCCACACCAGACCGCAGGCGTTGACCTTTCGCCGACAAGGTGTGGTGATGTAAATGGCGGCGACATCGTACCAGATGGTACGCCACAGATTGTTCGAACGCCCCAAGCCACACTTCGTCGGCTTATTTCATCCGGCCTCGCGGGCATGAATGTGCTGCCGGTGTCCCTTGACGGCGCGCGGGCGCAACTGGGCCAACAACAATCTTGCGCTGCCCGGGCCGCAAAGCCGGACCGACGGCCAAGCGGACCGAGCCGCATCCGCCGGAATTTCGTACAACTCGGAATCCTCGGCATGCCGGTCAGCGTGCGTATGGTCGAAGGACATCGGGCGGCACAAGATCGTTCGCGCCAATGAATCGAGGCCCATGAACTGGCGATTGTGCCTGGAATGAAGATTCTCTGTACCCGCGGATCCGATGTCCATTCGATCGCTGCCGGAATCAATATTTACGCCGACGACTGGGCCCGTTAAAAAGCTGGGAGCTGAGGATGGAGCAAACTGGAACAACAAGGCCTGGTTCATGGTCTGCCTGAATCTGCTGCTGGTGGCATTCTTCGGCGGTGATCCCGCTGATAAAGACCCAACGTGGGTTCAATGTTAGTTCGAGTGCAGGACACAGATTTCGGCAACAATCAGTTTTCTTCTCGGAACCGGCACCGGGACTGGTTTTCTCTGATGTCTCTGTCTTTCTGCCCGCTTCCATTGATCGCGCTCGTTTGCTGCAACCTGGCGTTTTCTCCGGCATCATCTTGCTGATGCGAGGTGCCGCTCGGGATTTTCAATCGCGCCACATGCCGCGCAAGGGACTGGCGTGCCGTTCTGCCTGTGTTCATGGTCGCTGCCGTTGCTGGATTCCGTGGAAACGTACGGTCCACCAAATCGGCAGGGTGTTTGGCCGGGTCGACATCGGCTTTGCTCGGCTACACGCTCAACGCCATGGGCTTGACTACAATTACGTCAGCGATCCGTTCGACGCCTGGGTGACTGTTCATCAAATGGATGTCTGGCACGGACCAGCCTGGTAGTGCTGCTTGTCTATGCCGACTGGGTTGTCGATCCCCGACGCTATTAACTTAGACGGCCAAGAATCGAAACGGCGCCTTCAACGCTGGTCAGTGTTCCGATCTCCAGCTGCCGAAGATGAACCGGTGCTGCTGATCGCCGTGTTTGCTCAGGTTCATGGATAGCTTCATGATCTACAACCGAGCCTTTCGTGTCAACCGGCGGCGGGCCCGGCAATACATCCGAACCACCTTCCTGTGATTGACTGGTTAAGACCGCTATCGTCCAGTTCGAACGTCGGGGCCGGCAGCGGCGATGTGCTGACCTACTCCTCAATCATCCTGTTGCTGTCATGGGTTTTCCTACACCTGATGATACACCAACGACGCCCAAGGGGCTGAGGGAGCGCGAAGCAATGACCTATTCGACACCCCACCCCGCGCAGCCAGTCCCCTCGACGCCACAGCCGCATGGCGGCGGCGGACGGGCGTCAAACGCGATCGCGACGTTTTTCCTTCCTGGTTCCGGTAAATCTATATCCTCCTGCTGATGTTTGCCGATCTACTGGCTCAAGAACATGAGCTTCACAGACCAACACCGAGATCCCGGCGCGTTCTCGCTCTGGCCCCGCGACCCCCGAACGATATGCCAATTACACCGTCATCTTTAACCGACCCATGTGGTACAAGGGCTACATCATTCGATCATATACTGGGTGATGAACATGGGTGATCTCGTCGGTGTCGCTGCCTGCGGCCTAGCCCCTTCTGCGGTAACCGGTTTTTTAAGGCGACAAGCAACCTTTTCTTCTGGCTGCTGCTCACCAACCGCATGCCACCGCCGGCGGTTTTTTCGCATTGCGTTCTTCCAGCTCTATTCCGCCTTCCGGCCTGATACGACAACCGCCATATTGCAGTGGCGCTTGGCGCATTGGCCTTTCAAACGTGCCGCTGGCAATCTGGATCCTGGAAGGCTTCATGTCGGGCGTGCCCAGGAAATTGCGAGACGGGCGTATATCGACGGCTAATTCGTTCCCCGCGCTTCTTCATCAGATATTCACCCCGCTGATCGCCCAGCGGCATCGGCGTGGCAGCGTTCTTCTGCTTCATGTTTCGTGGGTCGAGTTGCTCCATTTGCTCGTACGCTGACCTGCCACCGCGCAAAGCCGATTGCCGCAATCATGACCCGCACGGTCTCGGCCCATCGGGCATGGGACTGGGGCGTGCTGGCCCGCGGCCGGAGTGCTGACCATCATTCGGGCGCGCTGGTGATCTGGTTTGTCCGCAACTACATGGCCAAGGGCTTGCCCTGGGCCGGGTCTGAGGAGGCTAAAATTATGGATCTTTTCCTGGTGGCCCTGGACCGGGCCTACGGCAACTTTCTTCATCGTCAATTCCTGCTGCTCAACGGGTCAATGGAGCGTTGGGAATATTTTGTGCCCCGGTTTCGCCGCGGGTTGGAATTCTGCGCCTTGAAACCACCCGCGCGACCCGTCTGTTCGTTTCGCTGCTTGGTTCGGCGTTCATCATCCTCGCCTGCTTTCGGACTTGTTTGGTCCGAACCGTGTGGTGGGCTCTTGCCCTGTCCCCCGTATCTACCGCCGTCCGGCGTGTTTCGCTGGGTCTAGGGTTTGAATACCGGAACGGCAATTCCGCCGTTTCCGTTTTCGCAAGTCGGGAGGAAACTGCAAAATGCGGACATCTTTTATTATCATCCGTGGCCATTGGCGCTGGTGTTCAGCGCTGGTGCGGCACAAGCAGGCATGGAGGGCAAGAGCTTCCTTGATGCTGAATATCGGCGACGTCCCCTCGACGCTCGATCGTGCCTGGCCCAGGAAGCCCGAAAATGGCCAGTGGTTCATCGGATGCGGCAAGAACCGTTTGCCTGGCATGGAGATCAAGGTCGCACCGAACCCTGGACCAAACGCATGAATACGAGTCCAAGACGCTGGCGGCCGCTTTTTGCCGGCAGATCACCGCATCAAGGTGACGCAACACCTGATCGACGAAGGCGATGTGGTTTGAAAAAGCCTGCAGACACCAGATTGCAGACGGCGAGAATATTATGACGCTATGTCAACGATTCCGATCTCATCGGGCACACCAGCTGGCGCTACCGCAGTTCGCAACTGACAAGACTGGGATGGGCGCGGTGGAAGGCAAGGACGTCACATCCGGGCCTGGATCTGGAAGACTTTGTCGAAACCTCGTTCACCCGGCTCCGGGACGGCAAAGCTCTACCAGCTTCCGCGACAGCATTCGCGACCTTTACTGGTTCCGTAATGACTGGGTTCAACGACGAAGAAGACATGGCCTGATTTTCAAGGCAAATACGGCTACGATCTTGAGCGTTTCCGGTGAACTGGTCTGCCTATGAAGACATTGCGAATTCTCACCGTCGCGAAATCGCGGCCAGAAAGTCCCTATGGCCACATGGACTTACGGCAAGAAGGACCGTCCACTCGCTGGCGCTTCACTGATCCTGGCTGTCGATGGCCGGCAATGGGCCGACAAGGGCATTCCGAACGGCCTTCCGGTTGCGAATGGGGCTCAAGGTGACGAGAATTCCCCCGTTCCGGTCGGCTCTGGCGTTGCCCGCGGTGGTGACACCAACCGGACCAGGCCGCCTGTCCTCATTCGATTACAGAAATATCTGGATTGGCTCGCAGCCTATGCGCGCCGGAAAGCCCAGGGCATGACCTTTGGCGAACCGGTCCGGTTGTCCGGCCCAGGCAACATCGCCCAGCAGATTTCTGGTACACCGCGTTCAGCTGCGGACATCCGGTCAAGCCAGGTCCTGCCAGTGGTCAACGACAGGGACGGCACGCCGAAAATGCGCAATCGCGCCCTCCGCCGCAATGCGTTACTGGAAGGACGGCATGAAGCTCGGCTAATCAGGACGTGGGTTCCTGGACGCCTGATGAAGTCCACCC
>Ga0163217_1032501_pt1 | contig 10828 bp, 5 predicted proteins | sample SynspAceP_FD_185933 | JGI IMG/M metagenome (GOLD analysis project Ga0163217, IMG submission 185933) | Saline lake microbial communities from Ace Lake in Antarctica - Synechococcus sp. Ace-P (PacBio error correction) | ecosystem: Environmental > Aquatic > Non-marine Saline and Alkaline > Saline ...
TCTGTATGTTTTTCTATTCAAACGCGATGGTGTCAAAAATTGAGGTCTTAGACGAGATGACGAGATTATTCTGTTTCTATTTTCAATGCTTTTAATTTTTTGATAGCCCAGATTACGACTTACTGTTTGCAATCGAACAAACATTGCATAGCAAGTAGAAATTCGTAATACCTCCATACTACTGTCGCCCGAGCTATTACCGCGTACTGATTAAAAATATACCTAATTCGACTAGGCGCTAAACCCTGATGATCACCACCGACGGGTTTCTCGGTGCGGGCCGATATCAATGCCTCGATCCGCGGTTACCAAAGATTCATCGCCCTCTTGATGCGAGACCGACTCCGGGTACACACGACCATATTAGTCTAATTAGCTGTAGGGTCCGTAATTCTGGTGCTCTGGAAATGAAGTGCGCGATTGTATTCTGCGCATGCGGAGAATCGGTTTTTGAAATCAATTCTTCTCTCTCATGCAACGGACTTACAAAACACGTTCTAATTGTTTGATAAAACAGTCTATGAAGGAACCACAATAAAACAAATGATGCCTTTCTTTCCAATTTATCTTCATAAAAAGCGGCTAAACATGTTACGATGCAGAAGTAAAATCTTCCATATGCATTGGTTAATTTCTTTGTGCAAAAACGGAAATGGGTCTGATTTAGCCTATCCAGAGATGTCATAAATCATTGAAAAAGTGTGAGGTTAACATGTTCCTTGGTGAGAGCACATCTTCCGGCCGTTACGGTTTGATGCAGGTTTAACCCCGACATGCGCCCCGAGTCCCATCCGCTATTTAGTGGGTGCTTGAAATAAAGTAAAGTTGCGGTTCACAAAACAATAAACTTTTTTGATGCCAAATTGTAATTCGCATTTGGTCTAGCCAACCGTCAACCGCCATAGTTCTTGTCGCAATGCCGACTCCGACATGAATTGATTTGATAGAGTGGGATCGAACACCGTCTTTTTTATAGTTCTTATACTCCAAAAATACATTGTTTTCATTTCTTCTTCGTATACATGGAATTCAACCTGCAAAATTTTTCACTTCATAGATACCTATCCAGCGAAAGATTCTTTTGTCAGTAAAGTTATACAGAATATACGTGTCATTTGAAACCTTTGCCTCCTCTCACATTGCAAATATCAACTCATTTAACTAATTCCCGCCACGTCAAATTGAATCGCCGAGTTCTCAAGGAGGCACCGATCAAAGCTCTATACTCTCTCTCAGTTACTAACGCCCTTTCGACCCAGCTCAGCCACTCTACTTACTACGGATCTCTCTCGATAAGTCCATTCATGTGCTAAAGACATCCATCACGTCTAGCGCCTAAAAAGGAGTTTATACCCTCCTTCGTTAAACGCCCCTTCTCTAACTCCTTTATTTATTGTTCGTTTCTGTGTATTTCAGGGTAATCATCATCCCGACGCAATCCTTATTGTTTTTCTATTAAATAAAAGCAGTGAGAGATTTTTCGAATTCGAAAAATATCCATAACCACTAACGAGAACTACTCTCATTAATGGCACAACCGGAAACCCATTCCTAGGGTACAATACCTTAGTTAGAGCGCTGGCTGCGACTAATTGGTTGGAGGACTCTTTCAATAATCATTAGCTTAGTGCCGTTCTGCTAACGATTCCTATTTTGGTAATTCTTATGGAAGTAGTGAACTACGAAACGCTGCTAGCGACTAATTGATTGAGGTTTTTTCCGTATTACGTTAGCTAGTGCCGCTCTAGCTAACGATTCTAACATTTTGTAATTCTTATGGAAGTGTGACACTAGAGCACACTGCTGAAGCTCTTAGTTCACGCCTCCGGTTTTCTTTGTCCGAATGGTTAAGTAGAGCGGCCGCTAGTTTCACCAATTCAAAATTGCGGTGTTTTTTCCATTGTTCCTTTTGATGTATAGGGTGGCCGAGGTCCAAACGCTGCTGAAAGACGGAATAATTGATGTTGAGGAGCTTCCTGCGAGGTTTGCGTTAGCGATAGTGCCGAGATACTCAGGCCTAACGCAGTCTTTTTTATGTATTCTTATGGAGTGTGAACTAATGCACGCTTGACTAGCTTACGTTTGCCCCGGTTTTCTTTGTCGAATGGTTGTCAGTAGGAGGCACCAGAGCGCCGTACTACAAGAATTCAAACTGGCGTTTTTTCCGCCTTTTATGAGGTACAGGCGTGCTAAGCGGACTAATTGATTTGGAGGACTCTTTCAGTTTCGTAGCTTAGTGCCGTTCTAGCTAACGATTCTTTTTTGTATTCTTATGGAAGTGTGAGGTAGGCCGTGACCAGCGCTGGCTAAGCGACTAGTCCCCGGGTGACGGAGTAACTTATCACCGCTATTCTCGTTTCTCAGCGAGGACTCGCTCTCTAGGCTAATCGATTCGTTCTCTCTCGATTCTATATGACGTTAAAGTGAACTAGAGCGTGGCTAGCGAACTAGTTGATTGAGGATTCTTTCAGTATTTCGTTAGGCTAGTGCCGCGTTGCGTGGCTAAACGATATCCTCTGATTTTTTTGTTATTCTTATGGAAAACTCCGTGAGCGGTAGAGCGCTGCTAGCGACTAGTTATTTTTGAGGGAGAGATTCTTTTCAGTGAGTCGATTTGGTCGTCTAGCATAGTGCCCGTTCCTACTCTAACGATTCCTTTTTTGTATTCTTATGGTAGCGCGTCCAGTGAAACTAGAGCGCTTGCTAGCCGACTAGTTGATCTTGAGGATTTCTTTTATAAGTAATGTGCTGGTAGCTAGGTACCGGCTCTGGCTAGACGATGTCTTTTTGGTATTTCCCTATGGAAGTGTGAACTAGAGCGGCTGCTAGCTCCTATCCGCTCGCGGTTTCCCTTTGTCGTGAGTGGTAAGAGTAGAGCACCGCTACTCACGCGAAAAGGTGACAAGAATTCAGAACGCGCTTTTTCAGGCTTTTATGAGGTAGGCGCTGCTAGCGACTATTGAATTGAGGATTCTTTCAGTATATTCGTTAGCCGTAGTTTGTCCTGTTGGGTTACTAGAGGCTAATCGATTCCTTATTGAGTAATTTCCTGTTATAGCAAATTATGTGAACTAGAGTGCATAGTCTCTTAGTTTTGCCCCGGTTATACTGTGTCGAATGGTACGTAGAGCACCGCTACTCCAAGAATTCAGAGAGCTATTACTCCTTACTCATATACAGATCCAGAGGGAAGAGTAGAGTAATGTGTAGAATCTGATTTAAATAAAGAGAGAAAAGAACTAACCTTTACTAGAATTACAGCCATTTGGTTTGAGCGTTAGATATTATGCATAATTTGGTTTTCACGCTTAGGAGTTACGGCAATCGTTCAGTTTAGTTGTTTCCCTTCTTGCACTGCTCTCTCCACTTGAGAGAGCGCAGTGTAACTAGTCGCTATGTTCAGGAGAGTCACGCAACTGGTTTTTTTAGAATGCGTTTTTTGCTGCTTGTACGAGAGCGTCACCAGACCCGCGATGGCCCAACCCTGGAGTACATCCTCGAAGTAATTGGGTTTGATGCCATTACGTTAATACCGAGCAATCCGAGTTGTCGCCCTCGTGTCAATTTCCGTCATATTGGCGACTTGTTTTTAAGGAACTCACGCTTGATTTTTGACCATCCCCGCACAAATTTAGTCGTCCTTCATAACCTAGCACTTAGCTTAATACAATTTAGTTTAGCAAAAAGTTTTCTTCTCAATCAATAAAACATCTGCACATTAAAAAAAGTCTGATCTCGCCCATATTTCCTCTTACAGCTTAGACGTTACTATAATTGAGTTTACGAACGTGTTTATGACGGGTAGATACGAAAACGTGAGAGACAACGACGAACGCGCTTAACTTATTGCAGCGGTTTATTTTGTCAACAACAATTCTATTTTTGAGGAAAGGAAGTTAGGGATGACTAGTTTTTGTAGAATGGGAATCTTTTTTGCCCGAATTTTAAGAAAAAGCTTTTATGGCTTATGGGGTACTGAAGCAGATGCTAAAAATTTGTACAGATGTTTTATTGCAATCTGAATAAAAAAAGGGATCGAGAGTCACGGCGCGAATCCATACTCGCTTTACAACCAATTTTATGTTGATCTCGCCGGATTAAAGCGGGTAGTCGCGCTCAAAGAGGCCGCGCCAATAACGGAAATTTGTAAAATCCGCGTACGGGAAACAGCCTACGAACTGCTGTTTGTTTGAATGGACACGATGGATGCGACAAAGCTCTCCATCTGGCACCAACCGATTCGCGCATGCAAATGGCGATTGAAATAAAGCCACACAGCCAATACGGCATGGGCAATGGTTGCTGTACCGAAAATGCAGCGGCTCCATTAATGGCTATGCTTGTAGCTATACCGATATGGCTTGCTGCCGCCGGATGCATCCGAGGCATGAAAGTGGCACACGAACTGCCTCGCCCCTCTAATTCGCTCCGACATTTATGCGTACAAAATACAACTAGGCACGAAACTCCTTAAGCCGAGTTAGTTGTTCCCAAGCAAGATGAAGATTTCCCCCATTGCCTCACTCAGCACTCGCACTTTGTGCTATCTCCCATTGATTCAACGAGGACGTATCGAACTATATGAAACCGCGATATGAAAAGATACCGCCTGCTGGGCACCAGTCATCAGGCCCATGACGGCTCTGCAAATGGAGATTCTTCAGAAAGTTTTTAAAAGCGCTCCAATCTGGCCAAGCCGCTTTAGCTCGCACTGGTGGCATTCGGGAGAACGAGCTTTCTGGGTATAAAGGTTAGCGGCTACGCCGAAATTTGTCGAATTCTTCTTCTGCTGTTCAGCAAGGGCAATTTTTTTTAAGTTTTATTATCCCGGTATTGGAGAACGAAGGTGAAAAAATAAAATTTCAATTTAGGTCATCTTCTTCACTTTTGCAATTGATACGGCACGCCTTTTCCGATGGGAATTAGAATCGAGATACGAAAGAGCCCGCGAACTAGTTGAGCATCATCGCCGCGTGAACTAAGAGCAGCTGAAAATATGATCCTGGTGCTAGAACGCCATCTATAACACCGCCGGTGGATATAAAAGAATATTTTAATTTGGCAAGAACGGCAAAAAAAACGGGTCTCCAAGTCAATGAGACCTGTTCAAAAAAGAAGAACTGAATTGCGATTCGTGATGATGCGCTGGATAACGGATTATCGCTTCTTCTCAATATACTTTGAAGGAGGTAAACGGGGATTTATCATGATAAATAAATACACGCAGCCGCTCTAACGCACAGCACTTGAGTGGAACGGTAAAACGAAGGTCATCCGGGCAGTCGTATGTCTCAAATCCCACACTCGTGAAGATTTGGCCCTTGGCCTTATACTCTCCGGGGTTAGAGGCTCTGCTGGGTGATTGAGACAAGGAGCGGGGAATAAAGCTTATGAATTGACCCGCAAAGAAAAACAATGCCTGAGTTGGCGGGTACATTCACCGGTTATGCGAACCGCCCGTACGCTTGCGTGCCGCTCGATGGGAGCCGATTGTGGGGGTTCGAGGACAAAGCTGCCGATGCCGAGATGAAAGGCCAAAGGTGTATTATTATTTTAAAAGAATTCGCGAACAGGATTATAGATGCTTTCCCAATTTCTCGATTAATCAAAAGATAGGCAACATGTCCCATTGATTCAGCACCATCGAACAGAAATCGAGCGGCAGTGTTTGGTGGCAGTCAATCTAGAAGACATGCCGCTCCTGAAAGTGTTTTGAGATTGAACGCCGTTTAAAGCCTTCGCTAGATATTCCGGTTTTCCAACGAGATCAACACGGAACGGCCAAGTAGTTGTGTAAGCTGGTTAATCAACGCACTAAAATTGGTGAATAAAACCTTTGAAACGCAGGTTAAGCTAGTCGTCCAATTGAGGCCCGGTTCTGCTCGAGGGATTGCTGTCTTGCAAAGGAGTCTTCTACACTGGTCTGGTGCTCGGAGTGCAGGATCATGTGCGTACGATCTAGATTATGTGCGTTTGTCATTGATCATTTCTGCATAGAGTTAGATCTTAGGCTGCAGACACCATGACTGAGCACGACCCATCGAACTTTGTAGCGCCAAATGAAATACCAGAGGAGCACAGGCGATATATATCTAACCCGTACCGACTCTACACCCGTGTTACGAACTACAAATCCCAACAGGCGTCCGACTCTAACCGCGGCTTTATAAGAGATGCTGATTTATATGATGTTAGTGTTGACTGCGAGCTATGCTCACGAGTCATTGTAGGATCTTTGGAGACCATGAGCAAGATGAAATCCGCATCCAATCCGGGTTAGTTTGCGTTATGCGTGGCCTAATCCCGTCCTGAGATTATTGCCAGACTTAGCCTATTAAAGCTGGAGTGGCTTGTCCATTGGAAACTGGGCGGCAGTGATTTTCCCCTAATCAAGTTAATAACGTCCTGCGGTTTCCTGCGTTTTCCAAAGGAGCAAATAAGTGTCAGAGCTTCTGATATCTAATTGAAGACATGAAAGTCGCTGCTCTAATGCGATGTTGGCTCTATGTCTCTCACGACGCGACAGTTGAAGGCGCAGGGCTAGTGTGATCCTCGCCTATGATCTGCCTTAGACCCGAGTCTGCCAGATAATTGCTGAACGCCGATAAAACGTATATGGCTGCCTTTAGACTGGGTCAATCGGATCTGCTTCTACTTCTTAGAATGCCGTAATCGGAGCACTCAGCACTAATTACAGTATCACTGACACAGTGACTTCAACTGACGGTGTCAGTGATAGAAAATTCACTGACACCTATTTTTTGCGTAATCGATTTGCCTAAAAAAAGCTGATTACGTCCGAGTCATTTGATGGAAACAAACAATACAACTGGTCTGTTTTACCAAAACTAAAACCTTCCCTAGCAGCGACTGAAATACAAATCAACTCGACTGGAGGTTGGCAACCGAATAATTTCCGAAATGACTAAGTTAAAAAAAAGCAAGGCTCTACACTGGTCGAGTATGCACGCTTAAAATCAAAGAAATCATTCAGAAAACTCATTTTGGGACAAAATGTCAAAAAACAGGTTATAATCTATACTCGCTCTATTTTAAACAAGCTTAAGTGCTAAGCAATACCTTAGAGAGACATGCACGGCAATGCTCCTAGGCGATTCGAGCGCGAGATTGTCTTTACCTTATTTCTTTTTTTATTTCTGTTATTAGCGTTTAAGTCTTTTTATCCTGCTAATGGGTCACGATTATTGCTGAAAGCGTGTAATGGACGAGTTTTGAGCGGCGAAAACTAAACCTCTACCACTACTGCATCATTTTACTTCTCAAACACCGAGAGAGTTTCCTGAGCCACAGATTCAGCGCAAACATCATATCGGCTCTTCTCTCTTACAATACTTCTATAGAATCGGGTGAACCAAAAAAACAACATAGCGTTATGCTCATCCATTTTGGGAAACAAAAATGAACAAAAAACAATCCTACCGTCCAATTTAATATACCTTATACTGAGCCGACCCGCCTAAGTTAGATTTTTTTAGGTCTAACTTTCGGGGGAGGGCTCAAGGCTCTTCTAACCTTTTAGTATTTTTAAACCATTAGAGAAATCAAAAGTGGTTTTTATATTATAAAAAGGCCCTAATCGATGAGTATAACGGCAAACAACTCGTTCACATCATTGATTTTAACTTAGCATCATGAGTTGCTAAGCATAAGTCTGTACTCATCGACTTTCTGTGCAATTTTGATGATACCACTAAAATCAGCTTACTACTCATCCAATTTGCTTGAAATCTTACGATTATTCCGTTTTTATGTCCTACAGAAGTGTGATATTAAGTGCTGTCTTAATACGAATTTTTCGAAGCTGTTCGTTGCAACCAACGATAGTTATCTCGTGTTGGAAAGCTTGCTATCCGGAAAAAGTTGTTGATAACTCTTTGATCGTATTTAAGATTGCAGAGAGAAAGAGTATTAACTGTGACCTACAGTCGTAGCATTTGGCCGATAAAATTTTGGCTGCGACTAACATTGACCATAAAGCAAATGAACCACAAGACTCACGCGAACGCCTTTTTAAGGGCGTATTAAAATATCATATTCTGTCTCGAAGGATACCTCGACACAGGGTGTTGATTCTATTTTATACACCTATGTAGTATTACGAGACAAAGCATGAGCTGAATTCTTGCTAGCACATTGCAGTCCGTCTTTTATTATATTGGCAAAGTGAGACCTTTTTAACTGTGTCGCAGCAAGATACCTCATTTTGCCTGGCGCATGAAAATAATACGTGGAACTCTATCACTGGATGAACGTACATACCTCACGTATGGCCTTAACTTTTGGTAATATTCGCTACCACGATGACGGGCCCAGCTTCTGTCTCAACGAATATTTTGATGGCTTATTTTAGAGCTTTGCATTTGAATCAGGTCTCAGCTTACCTCAAAATCAGGCTTTTTTCAAGCATTTCTGACTAACAAGACTCGCCGCTATAATTTTTATTTCATACAAATAACAGATTCTGATTCCTACCTCAACCCAGTGAAGTCAATTTGAAGAGCGATTTTGACATCGTTTGGGTTGCCGCGAGAGCGACATCATTTATGACCGTACAGCCTGCCCAACCACACTCGCTGCCCACTACGTCGAAAATGCAAATTCACCTTCAAACCCCTTATTGCCAACGTATTCAGGTAGATGCGTAATCTTTTTTGGATAATGTTGTTCTTCGCGCTAAAAGCTCATAATCACCAACGAAACCTACGGTTTTAGATCGGTTATTATATACGGCGAGCGCTCGACATAGCGCGGCTATAAACTAACATACGTTATAAAGATAAATACGCATTTATAAAAACTAGTTATTTTATTAGCCAAAAACAAACGATTAACAAAAAGCTTAAAAAATCGACGAGTGGCAGTAAAAACTTAGCACCTCTCGACGAGTTGATGAAGCGGGCGAGTTTGAAAATTACTACGCATCCGATACCGCCAACCGCAACGCACACTCGACCCAGAAGGAAGCGAGCAGTCTGAGCGGTAGGTTTTGTACACATGAGGGCGAAAGCGTGTTCACCTCTCAATTCGTTGGCCGTAGGACCAATTCAACTTCCGACGTTCGAATGTCATCACTTTGCATCGTTGATTTGAATGAGTTGCTAGTAAAAGACCTTAACGATCTTCCTACATCCCAGGTACCGCAGTCTTCACCGGTAGCACGGTAAACCGCCGCATCGCGAACCTCCATCTGTATAATCCGTCCGAGATGAGAAAGGTATAGCGGCTGATTAAAAACATTTAAAACGTGAACAATCCATAACTATAGTAGCTAGTTATGAAGTATTCCAATAGTGCAATCGCCCGTTGGGAAAAACATTGTGTGAACATTTCAAAGAACCTTGAGGTCTTTGTGATTTCAACCCTTTGAATACGTCCGTTGCTTCACGCTACCCGCAGTTGATTGGCGCGAAGTAGCCCCTATATTTGCCACAATGCATATATAATCCGTCAGGTGACGAAACAAAAAGAGCTCTGAGAGAATCGTCAACGTCGACAGGAGGCGCGGAAAGTGGGACGTATGATAGTCGCAGTAGCCGAAAACCTATTCGTAGACGAACACAGTCCCTCTTCTATGCGAAGTGGGTCCGCGCGGACGATATCCGCTCAACAGAAGTAGCGCCCATGCCAGGTTTAGCGCGGAGTGCGAGTATACTCTCCAACTGATCGTCATTCACTGCCGGGCGGATGATTTATGGAAATACAGTCCGGTTCTTGTCCTTGGCGAGTTTGGCATGTTTGGCGAAAGAGCTGAGTTGGCAGTAAAAACGTCTCTAGAGGCTTGGGGTAATATCGCTCGATCCGTCGAGAAATTTTCAAATCAAGTTTCAATAGAGCGCCGATCGACGGATCCGTTCGGAATTTTCGTTTGGCTGATCACGGCTCCCTCGTTTGAGAAAAACCGAGATGATTTTCGCGCGACGACGTCGGTTTCACATGACCCGTCGGAAGGTCGAACAGAACAGACTTCAGTTTGGGCCGACGACGGTTGCACAGATAATCGGGGTCTGCGCGAGACGCTACTGGCAACCATGACGCGGCGAGGCCGCCGCCGGAGTTGCGGGCCTGCGCCGACTTTTCCGGCCATGATGTTTACATTTTCACCAATCGTCTGCCATGCATCCCGACGAAATAATCGAACCGTTCCCCCGCCCAGTCTTCCGAGCAACGCGCGGCGTGTTCGCCGTTGGCCTGAACGACGGTGACGAGGTGCGAGGCCAACAGTTTGGCGAGTTGTTCGCAGAGCGATGGGCTTCGGTTTCCAAGGACATGACGCGCGGAAACATCCTCGGCTGTTCCACAGAAGCAATCCGGCGAGGTGGGTAACCGGTCCCCTCCGCACACCGCCGGGCGATCAGACCTTTGGGTCTTTTTTTGCGGCGCCCGTTTTTTCACCCACCGAACGTCCGACGTGCGACAACTGTCGACTATGCATCGGGCACCCGACCAAACTGGGGACGCGGTCTCCCGACCAATGAGGTTTTCGTCGGAACCGCTGGCGATCCAACACATCCGTCCTTCGCGGCGGTGCGGGGAGGAGGCAACAGCGAACCGACGTCTGCACGCCCGATGGCTACAAATTCGAGTTCGGTCAATTTCCGCCGCGCCGGGGAAACCCGCAGAAACCTCCATACTTCGTAAACCTGCAAATAACTGACGCGAGCGATGCTCCAACGGAATCGCGTCGGGGTTTTACGAATCGCGCCGGGCGGGCGTTCGTGCGGAAAGAGGCTGTTCGATGTGGAGGAGGCTGGTCGATGCCAAATGTCGTTGAATTAGTCGACGTGGCGAGGTCACGAAAAAGCCCCGT
>Ga0163217_1054215_pt1 | contig 10828 bp, 18 predicted proteins | sample SynspAceP_FD_185933 | JGI IMG/M metagenome (GOLD analysis project Ga0163217, IMG submission 185933) | Saline lake microbial communities from Ace Lake in Antarctica - Synechococcus sp. Ace-P (PacBio error correction) | ecosystem: Environmental > Aquatic > Non-marine Saline and Alkaline > Saline ...
AAGAGACCACCCACATATCGGGTGGGGGCACCGGCAGCAGGTCGCCGCCGATGAACATGCCCAGCAATCGCGCCAAGGCAGCATTCAGCCAAAAAGCACCAAAAAACAGGGGGTGGGGCCGAGTGGTGGGCCAAAAACCTGGCCGGCGGGAATGTTTTTGCCCTTTGGTGTTGGGGGGGGAAATACAGCCGGCCCGCCAAGAATTGTCGCGAATACAAACAAGGAAAGAGTCGGGCAGGAACTTGCTTGCCAGAAACCAGCAAGCCCCCCTCCCGCAATCTTCACAACCAGGTAAAAAACCGGGGGGCCCCCCCCCCCCCCCCCCCCCCCCCCCCCCCCCCCCCCCCCCCCCCCCCCCCCCCCCCGGAAAGCCAACCTCCGATGCCGTTGCGACGATGAACGTAGCCGGATCCACCGATCACAGTCAGCAAATCCCGCTGCCCTGTTTGCCGTTGAGCAACCAAAGCAATGGATCAGCAAAGGCCTGGGGTCGAAGCGCCCCAGCCTCTGGCGAGCGGGCGGCAGCCCAGGGGACCGAGGCAGCCAGCACCGTGGTTGGCGGTTGGGTAACCAGGCTCCGATCAAAAGGTGGCGAGGCCAACCAAGGCGAGCCAGCCAGGCCGACGTCCTTCCCCCGCGCGCCAGCACCAGCAGGCGATGGGCCATGCACGGCGAAGACACCCGTCGCTCTAACAGAGCCCGCACCACCACCATCAATTCCGAACAGCAGCGTCCAAAGGTGCCCCTGGGCCGCTCCAACCCGGCTGTCCACCGCCTGGGCCCATTGGTCACCACCCCGTGACCACAACCACGGGCGGCACCGAGCAGGGCCGCCTCGGTGAGATGGGTAAGGCAAAGAAGCGGTGACCAGCAGCAACAACGGCGAAGGCGAACTGCCTGGGCGCCAGCGAGGGCCTTGGCATGGTCAACACAGGAACCCTCAGGAACGGGAGTGCAGCGCTGGTGGATCAAGCCGCTGCGCCAACCGCAACGACACCGGCAAGCATGGGCCCAGCATGGGCAAGGGCAGAAGATCAACCATTCTCGCAGGCCCAGCCCGGGGCGTGCCGAAGAAGTTGTTCATTCCAGGGCGCCTGGCTAAACAGATACTGGAGCAGCAAACCAACGCTTTACCCCCAGCAGCAGGGCCGGGGCCTGACGGAATGCGCCCCTGCCAACCGCCCAGCGCCCAAACGGCAGAGCCCACGCCCTCACCTGGCTGATGCCTGACCAGGTAGACCACCTGGGAGAGCACCAGGGCTTGAACGGCCATGGTGGCGCGCCCAGTCCAGATCGGCGCCGGATGGCCTTGCCCCGAAGAAGACGCTTGAAAGAACAAGCCCCCAGTTTGAACAAGGAACACCAGCAGCACCCGCCGGATCCAGCCTGGGTCGCAGCGGCTGCTGGGCGGACCGGGGAAGGCTGAACCATCAGCCCCTGTGGCTTGGGCTCAAAGGCCCAGTGGTACGGAACATGGTCAGCGAGCTGACCATGTTGAGCCAGAGCACCTGCAAGGGCCGTGACCGGCAGCTCAAGCCCGAGCACGGCCGCCAGCAGGATCGTGATCGAGGCACCGCCGTTGACGGCAGCACAAAGGCCAGGGTCTTGCGCAGATTCCAGGTACACACCGCGACCCTCCTCCACGGCTTGCTTCGATCCGAGGCTAAATCGTCATCGGTGATCAAATGTCAGCGGGCCTGCCGAGCCACCTCGGTGCACCCGCGACCCATGGCGATGCCGAATGTCCGGCCTGGCGCAGGGCCGGCGTCATTGGCCGTCGCCGGTCCCATGGCCATCCCACGGCCGCCCCATGGGCCTGCAGGCTCGCACCAGTTTCCAAGTTTCTGAGGGTGGGGGCCACCCGGGCAAACACATCGGTGCGAATCGCGCAGGCGGTCCCAGGCTCCGGGGTCATGGCCCCAGATCTTGCCCTCCACCCCACAATACCGCATCACCCTGGCCGGAAAGCCGATCTGGCGGGCGATCGCCAGGGCCCGTGTCCAGGTGGTCGCCGGTGATCATCTTCACGGTGAATGCCCGCCTGAATGAACAGGCCGCCACGGCCCCGCTGCGCCTCAAGGAACGGGGCGGATCGAGCATGCCTGCAGCCCGAGAAGTCGAGCCCTTCCGGCGACGTGGTGATGATCCAGGCTGTCTCAAATCGCCGTGGCGGTGCCCATGGCGAAGGCCCAGGACCCTACAGGCCCCGCCGCCGCCAATGGCGGTTGGACGGCCACCTCCACGGCGGCCACCATTCGAGTGGGAATCTGCCACGCCGGAGGACCACTTGGCGCCGGCAGCGTGGCAAAACACCGCCTCCAAGCGACCCCTTTGACAAAGGAATGCGCCCGGCTGCCGTGGCAGGGTGGCCATGGTAACTGGTGCTCGAGGCGAACCGGAAATCGCGTCTTGGCGGGGGTGGTGCCGAGGGCCATGGTCGAGGTCGATGCCGCCAACTCGCCGCCAACCAGCAGGGGCGCCTTCCGGTGGAATCGCCCACCAGATCCGCCCTCCGGTCGAGGCGGCGTCGTTGGCAAAGCAGGCCCGTGAGAGGGTTTCTGCAGGGACCCTGTTTGTCGACAAGGGGTCGGGACCGCCCGAAAGCGGGAGGGCCAAGAAGAATCCTTCTCAGGGCCACCAGGCTGGCCTGCCTCCGGCATTAGAATCTCGCGCACCGTCATCCGGTTCTGGTGATGGGTGCCGGTCTTTGTCGGAGCAGATCAAACGGGTGCTGCTGCCCAGGGGCCTCACGGCGGGGAAAGCTTGCGGATGACGCAGTTTGCGCCGGGCCATCGGCCCACGCGAATCGCCAGGGGTGATGCGTCACGATCGCCGGCAGCTCCTCGGGGATGCCCCACAGCCATGGGGCCACAGGCTCCGTCAAACATGCTTTCCGGCCGCCCCCCGGCCCCGGATCAAAACCAACAGCAAATGGTGATGTCCGGCCAGCACCTAGGAATAAAATTGGCAGCAACGTTTCGGCTTGAATCGCCGATTCGTGCGCGTGAGCGGGGTCGTCAGCAACGGAGGGCTGCGCAGACAGGCCCGGAAGATCTGACCCCACTTTCGGTGTCGTTCCACTGGCCACAGCAACCCCGCAGCCAACGCCCCGCCGTACGAAACCTGCCCGCATAGGCCCATTGGTCGCTCCGCTCAAGCCACGGCTACTGCCTGAGCACAAGGGCAACGCCCTTCTCCACGGGGATGGATTCGCCGGTGAGAGCTGAACATCGTCGAACCTGCAGGTTTTCGGGCAGCCACCAACGCTCAGATCAGCCGGATCCTGCGCCTTGCCTCCAGGCGGCCAGATCACCCCACAACCAGTCCCTGGGAGGGAATCAGGCGCTGCCTGGCCCTCGCGGATCAACCGCGCTGTCGGTGCGCAAACCGAAGCGGGCCAGGGCAATGCGATGGCGGGTCTCGGCTTTGCTTTTCCTGCACGAAACCGATCCAGCGCGTTGACGGTCACACTCCAGATCACCAGCGCTTCAAAGTGAGGCGGAATGGATCAGGGCCTTGAATGGCGGTCCCGGTGATCAGCAGGCATAGAGGAAAAAAAGCGGTCATTGGAACTGCCCAGAAAACGCCTACCATCAGCGGTGGCTCCCGTCGGCCCCTCAGTCAATTGGGGCCGAAACGCCTCAAGTCGCAGAGCAGACTGCGGCTCGCTCAAGACCCAGGAGCCCGTCGCTGTCCGAGGGCCAGCGGAGCACAGACTCCACCTCCCAGGCATGGTCCGCCGGCGACGAGTCAGCCGATCAGCCCGCGTCTGGGTCGGGCTGCACCCATTCGGGCCATGGCGACAGAGGATCGCGGACGCCCTGCTTATAGCGCGGTCCGGCGCGATTACGCCACGCCGGCTTGGCCACGGCCTTGATTGAGGGCAACGAGGCGGGAGAGGGTTCACCCGCTCAGGGGCAAGAATCTCCGAACAATCCGAAGTTTTTTCGAGCCTCCTGGAAGGTGGTGCCCGTTTGGCACCCACCAACATAGACGGCGCGGCCCTTCTCGACCCGCTCTTTCACCGCTTTCCTCGAGGGCCAGGGCCGCCGTGACACCCCAGGTGGTCCCAACAGACGTGAGGTCAAAGATGACGGATATCGCTAGCTGGTGATTGGCTATTGTGTTCTCTGGAGATCGCCTTGGCCACCCCAAAAAATCATGGCTCCATTGAGCTGGAACAGCAGCACCTTGCCCTTTCGCCTGACCAGCAGCCGCTTTTCTGCCACCGATAGATCGGTATCGCCATCGCCGGTGCTGATCGCCTTTACACCCCTGCATTTCCAGGTGTTCATATTTCCGCTCGATTCGTCAAGGAAGTTGGCCACGAACACCCCAACCCCCACCGCCCCAATCGATCCACCAGGACCGTGACGTCACCCCGTACATGATCAGGGCCCCCTTCAAATCGAAGAGTGGATGGGCCCGCTTGATGGAAGCCCCAGTCGATGATGTCGATCCCCACCTTGTAGGGCGATGCCCGGGCCGATGCACGGCCAATCGAATCGAGGAGGCCAGCCCCTGAGGCCTCCCAGGACAAACCACCATCAACAAACGAGGCCCCCGGGTCAGGCCGGAAGAAGGGCCGTGCGACCGCCGGCCTGAAAATGTTCCACGACCGTGCCCCATCGTGGCACCGGCCTCCGGCGGATGCCACCGAACCACGGCCGGAGAACTCACATTGCCCCAGGCCCCTGCCCCAGATAAAACCTCTTTGTTGGAATTGTGCTCGTGCGGGTGAGGCTGTCGGCCACCATCCGAAGGTGGAGCCAGGGCCAAATCAAATGGAAGCCCAGCATCCCCAGCACCAGGCGCCATTAAGAGAAAAGCATGCGCTGGATTTCGCCGGGCATGAAGTGGGGAGCTGGAGAGGCGGAAGACCGGAGGGAATCCAGCCGATGCGGCGGAGTCCTCCCACCCACGAAGATTCAGCAAAGAAGATCACCGTTCCCGCCAACCAGAGCCAACAACTGGGGGGGCAACCAGATTTGCTTGAAACCGGGAGGGCGTGAACCAGAATGATCGCCCCACGCGTGGAGCAGCGCCAGAAAGGTTTCGATCGAGGCTGGCGTCTGGCCCAGCACTCAGGGATCGCCCGCAGGTCCCCATCACAACCGCCGGGGGGAATGGCCTGGCCCAGGAACGGACCGATCTGAATGAATGATCAGGATGATGCCGATCCCGGACCCACACATGAGCCAGAGATCAACGGTGGTAGGTAAATCATCGTGATGTAAGAACCCCAGCTCAGTCAGTTCCGAAAGAGGAATCTGGAAGGCGCCGGCCAGCCATCACCACCGTGAAGGCCATGGCATAGCCGTTCTCGACGGGATTCGCGGCAGTGAGGCCAGCGATCACCGTCGGTCATCAACCACGGTCATGGACCGTGGGTTCGGAGATCAAGGTGGGATGCCTCCGAATTACAGGGCGGCATAAGAAAATCCCACCAGCACCGCCCCCCACAGCACGCGGAAGCGGCCCCAGCCCCCGGACGCCGGAACACCAAGGCCAACGCATCGGCAGGGCAATCACCGAGCAGCGGTGACACCCCCGAACAAGATCACTTGAAGATGAATGGAACAGTTGATCGAATTGGTGGATCATTCAACCGGGTGGCTGGAGTGCGGCGCCGGGAGCAACCTTAAGATAACTGACACCGATGGCCATCCCTTGCCTTTGCCCTTGGATTCTGTGGCAACACGTCCTGGCAGAAGCCGCCAGCCGGAAACGAAGGAGGCAGGACAACCAAAGTCCCCCATGACCCGTCAGACTCGCACCTGCCTCTCGCCGTCCTGCCGGTGCTTCGCCCACCTGGCCGTGCTCAGGGCGGTCGTGGAGAATCGTCGTTGGAAATCCTGCTGCTGTTCGGAGGCGGCGAGCTGTTTCGTTCAGGGTTCGGTGGCTGCCTGGCCTGCTATTTGCAGGTATCCCTCAGCTGGTGATCGGAGCCTCACGTCGTCGCTCTGGGCACCAGCACACCCGGAACTGTTTCGTGAGCCTGCTGTCCACGCCTTCAGGGTTCCGATGATCTGGCCGTGAGCATGTTGGTCGGCAAGCAAACATCCTTCAACATGATGTGGTGCTGGGGCTGCAAGCGGCCCCGTGATCCTGCCGTTGCGGGTGCAGAGCCGGCTCGCCGCCGTGACGTGGCCGATCCTGCTGGCGGTATCGACGGCGGTGTGGGGCATGGCCTCGGCCGGGCGGGTACCTGCCGGCGGGTGTGGCCTTGCTGGTGGCCTGGTAGATAACACCATGCTGGGAAAATTTTCGCACAATCAAAGGGAAGCCAAAATCTCCGGAGGCCGCCGATTCTCAAGGCGGTCTGTTTCCAAAGAAGGCGGTTCCGAGGGGAATAACGACCTGGATCCTAGCGATCAGACATCACTGAAAGCGGCCCTGATCAAGTGGTGGCCGGCCTGCCGTTGCCTGAATCTGGGGTCGCAGATTTCTGGTGAATGGGGGCCACGGCGATCGCCCCTTGGCCTGGGGGTGAAGCCAGACCCGTGATCGGACTGACGATACAGTTTTCGTGGCCGGCCCAACCTCGATGCCGAACTGGGTTCACTTCAATCGTGGCACGGCCCTGCGGCAAGGGCGTCTGGGCCCGATCGGCACGTGAAGTGGCAGCAACCTGATGAACCAGATGCTGGAATCCTGGGCAGCTGCGCCTTTCTCTCGGGAAGCCGGGGCCTTCACGGTCGACCGACCATGAATCAGCGGGATCTGCCGATTCATGGTGGGCCACCACCCTGGCCTGCCTTGCCGATGCTTCTGGACAGGCGGAAAAGTGATCACCCAGCCGCGAGGGGGATCTTGTCGGCCTTACGGCCCTTTTCCTGCTGAGCAAGTTGTGCCTTATGTGCAGCCCCGAGCTGAGTGCTCCGCTGCAATGGGGTTCAGCCCTCTGGTGGTGGTCCCCGCAAGTTGTTTTGCTCCTGTGGATCCAGTCGGCCGCTTACTGCGCTGCGAGAAGCGGCTCAGGGCCTGATCTCTGCCAGACAGCCCAAAGCCAAAGCCAGAAGCAAAACCACAAGCTTTTGCTCCCTTGCCTAGGGTCGAAGTCCTGAAAATAGTTATTTGCCTCGTTGATGCCCAGGGATCCCACCGATGACCAACGATCTTTCGCGACAGCATCCTCAGCATCGCCCGCCGCACCCCCGCTGGTCAAAGCTCCAAACCGGGGTGGTAGGCGAGAGCAAGGCCACTGTGCTGGCCAAAATTGAGGGGCGCAACCCGGCCTTTCTCGGTGAAATGCCGGATCGGCGCGGCGCCTGATCTGGCAGGCGGAGAAAAAGATGGCCTGCCTCGGTCCTGGGAAGAGTTGATCGAGCCCAACCAGCGCAACACCGGCATTGCCCTGGCCTTCGTGCGGCCTTCGCGGGTCTGCCCCGCTCACCCTCAACCATGCCGGAGAACGATGGAGCCTGGAGCGGCGCAAGCTGCGGCCGCCTATGGCGCCCAACTGGGAGCCCACCGAAGGCCGGCTCGGCATGACCAGGAGCGTGGGCCGCGCCCGTGAGAATTCGCCGCCTCCGATCCGATGCGGTAACGTGTTGCTGCAAGCAGTTCTCCAACCCCGGCAACCCCCAGATCCACCACGAACACCACCCGGCCCGGAAATACTGGACGAACACCGAAGGCACCGTGGATGGTTGCTGGTGGCGGCGTTGGCCTACCGGCGGCTACGATCACCCGCGTCAGCCGCTACATCAAAGACCACCCTGGGCCCAGCCCTGTGTCGGTGCGTCGAACCGGAGAACAGCCCCCGGTGATTCAGCCAAGCCATGCAGGGCAGCCATTGGTGGCCTGGGCCCACAAAAATCCAGGGATCGCGCCGGTTTCCGTACCCATAAAACCTCGATCCTCAGCCTGGGTGGATCGGTGAACCGTCAGCAAAAACGAAGAGGCCGATGAGATGCCCGGCCGGCTGAATGCGTGAGAAGGCATCCGGGCGGGGATCTCCTGCGGAGCGGCCACGTGGCGGCCTTCGCCTGGCCGCCGAAGCGGCCCTACTGCAGGCCAAAACGATCGTTTTGTGGTGCTGCCCGATTCCGCGAGCGCTATCTCTAGCTCTGTCTGTTTGAAGGGTCTTCCCGATTCGGCTGGCCTGCCGCTGGTTGACTGCGCAGTGGTCAGCAGATCGCGGCAGTTGCTCGCCCTGGCCCAGCGTTAACCGCCGAAGCACCCCGTAAGGCGTTCTCCAGCAGCCACGAATGCCGCCCATAGCGGCCTACCGGCAGCGCCACCGTGCCGATGATCGCGCTTTCGGGCTTGAAGGTCTGAAAGCACGGCACGGCTTGCTCCGCCTGGGCGGTGGGTAGGAACAGGGACGAGCGGCCTTCGTTGCCATGGCCACGGGGTCAAGGCCCAATAGGGCGCAGGCACTGGCCCACCAGCGGCGAAATCGGACGGCCGCCTCCTGGATCCGTAGCTCCCGCCCGACGCCGCGGGCGATTTCCCAGTGAGCGCGACTGCGAGCCACCGCGGGTGAGGTCCCGCAGGGGCATTCACGGCCAGCCCTTCCGCCAGCATAAGTCGCCTGCACCGAGGCCAAATCACTTTGCAGATCCGTACGGAAGCCCAGCTCCTGGCGTGTCCGCCGGATCGCCACCGTGGCGTCCAGGATCGCCAGCTCACTCGGATCGCGTCCACGAGCTGAACCGCAGGGTGGGCCGATGCGGAACCCGGCCCCAGGCGGCCACGGCGCTGGTGGTGATGAAAAATGGCCATCCCCCTTGCCCTCCACCACTGGTGTTCGCCGGTCCACCACCGTAACGTCTCGCACTCACGCAGCCACTGTGCGATGCAAGCACTATGTGCGAAGCAATGGCCATCGCCAGGCCTTCCTCGCAGGATCAGAGCCCAGGCTGAGGCCCAAGGGCTCCGCCCCACCAATCGCCAGGTCGTTGACGGTGCCGATCACCGCCAGCCGGCCATGTCGCCCCAGGGAAAACCAAGGGCCCGCACCACATAGAGTCGGTGGGTGAAGGCCAGTGCCCCCAGCCCAGCAGCAAGCCCAGTGGCTAAGCATCGTGAAGGACCCCAATCGGCGGGACCCGAAGGCCGGCACAAAACAGCTCCTCAATCCAGCCCGCTGGCTGAGCCGCGCCGCCGCCACCATGGCCCCTGAACCCGTGTCGCGGATTCTGGGGCCATGTGGCAGCCTGACTCGCGTGCTATGATCTCCATCGCTCAGGGCAACCCCGGCTTGCAGCGCTTGCCGTCCCGTTGGCGATTAGTGCCAGTAGGCGGCGAGGCCCCTTCGCAGACACCAATCGTGCCCCGCGGCGCTCCGGCGTGCAGGCCCACCCCGAAGGAGGGCAGTCTGTGGGGGCGGTCCAGGCCTGCAGAAACCGCCGCTGATGCAGATAGAGGAGGCTGCCAAGAGAGGCTCTGGATTCCAGGAGAAGACGCTTGCATGAAATCGCATCAAGGGCGTCGGTAGGCGGCCGCCGGCGCAACGCTGGGCAAGGGAACCAGCGCCAGGGCCAACAGCATTTCCTGATCCACCGGCCTCGAACACCCGCGCGATCAGGGCCCGGGCCGCAGCGTTTCCCATGCGGCGTGCTGGCGAGGTATAGGCGTTTCTTCCACCCTGCTCTCGCCCCGCTCCAGCTGCCGCCACGCAAGCAAACATACACCTCCCTCCAGCAGGTCCACCGGCCTCGAAACTCCGTGACCCCACGCGCACGCGGAAGCCGTTGGCAGAATTCGGGCCTTCCAGCTCCCGCTACCCATCAACCGCAAACAGACGTTGGCCAAGCGGCCAGGACAGCCCTGCACACGGGCCTCCGGAGCTGCCACGAACGCCTCCCATCGCCGGGGGATTCCCACATGACCACAAGCAGAGCCAAGTTGGTAAGCCCCGACCGCCAGCCTGATGGGCCAGCAGGCGGTGGCCGGCCGCTGTGGTCTCGAAGCCAACCGCGAAGAACACCAACACGGCAGCCTGGATGACTCGGGCGATGCAAGCAACATCGAGGGGTGAAGCGACGACCCGGACATTGGCGGCCTTCGGCAGCGCTGTTCCAGCAGGCTGCGGCCCCGCCGATCCCCGGCACCCGCAGCATGTCGCCGTAGAAAGAGAGGTCACCCCGGGCTGGTGGATCGCTCACAGGGCCCGATCAATTCGCCGCCGCCGGATGACGCCAGACCGGGCAGCCGGGTCCGTGAATCACTCCAGACCAATCGGGCACAGACGTCGAGACCATGGCGCAGGAATCGCCGTGGTCCTGGCCGCCGCAGACCTCTCATCAGGGTCAGGGAAACGGTGGTTGGCCTGGCGCCAGTTCGGCGGTGAGGCGCCCGCACCCGCTGCGGCCGGCGGAAGGGCTCCAGCAAGGGCGCTCAACAAGATGTGTGCCTAGAGCGCTGGCCGGCCTCGCGACTGGTACTTGATCGCCCGCACATACTGGGCCCCAAGCTCGAAGCCGGCCGGTCGGGCAGCGCCGCTGGCTCATCAGCAACCGCAGTCCTGCACGAGCGTAGTTTGTCTGTTCGAGCCAGCCAGTGAACTCGGTTTCCAGCTGCCCGGCAGCTGACCGGGCCATGGCGCAGCATATCCGACACCACCATGGTGACGCTGGCGCCCGAACCATCAGCAGCCTCACCACTGTCGGTGGCCGTGGGCGACGCCGCGCCTGCGCGAAATCCCAGCGCACCTGCCCTTCTAACAGGGAGATGCCAACGCAGTCGCGGGGCGCAGATCGCAGCAGAGCTGAGCGCACATTCGGAGACATGCTCAAGGGCTTCGATGTCGATGTCAGGAGCTGGAAGAATGCGGTTGAACAGCACCAAGTCCGCGAAGCACCGGCCTGGTGAAGGCGAC
>Ga0163217_1085937_pt1 | contig 10828 bp, 12 predicted proteins | sample SynspAceP_FD_185933 | JGI IMG/M metagenome (GOLD analysis project Ga0163217, IMG submission 185933) | Saline lake microbial communities from Ace Lake in Antarctica - Synechococcus sp. Ace-P (PacBio error correction) | ecosystem: Environmental > Aquatic > Non-marine Saline and Alkaline > Saline ...
TCCGCATCGCCGGGATCCGGAGCGCGGGGCGGCGGGATCGGGGTGTGCCTTGCGCAATGTCCAGATCCAGCAGAGGCGGGCCTGAGAACGCTGTAACCGTTCTCGGTGCTGCAGGCGCGAGCTGCACCGACACGCGCTGGCTCTCGGCAGAAGATCCACCGTGACCGACAGACGGGCGAGTGTGGCGCCGACCCGGTTGTGTATGCCCTCGTCGTACTTGACACGAAAGGCACTCGTTGCATCCCAGCTAACGCAAAAGCGGAATCGCAATCGCTTTTGCGCCATTGGCAAAACGCTCTTCACGGGAGGTGCGTGGTCGTCAAGAGCAACGGTCCCACCGAAGCCACCGTGGTTCCCCATCCGCGAGCAATCACCGACCGGCCACCGTCGGGAAACTAACTTTCCTTACGGTGACGCGGCTCCGGCAGCACGTCGATGGCGGACAGGTGATCGGCGACGTGGACGTCGGCAAACCTCCAGGGTGTCCGTGTCCGAGCGAGGTCCCTTTCGTGCGACCGGTGATCGGTTCCCCGCCAGCGTTCGCAAAGGACGTAAGATATCATTTCCCACACCACCGTCAGACTGTTCCGGTGCCAGACCGCCCGTCAGCATCATCATCCCACGTCGTTCCGATTAGCGTATCGCTCCGCCCTCCGCCGCCCGACAGAGTCATTGCCGGCCCCCGCACCGTAACTCCCTCGTTCCGATGCCTCCGAAAAGACTGATCCTCTTGGATCACCGAGACAATCTGGAATATCGAGAAACCCACCTTTCACGCCCGTCGCTGTACCTGCGTCGAATACAACTTCCGAAAACGACACACCGCGCCACGATCCTTGTCCGCCGGGGTCGAATACCGAGAAACGATTGCGCCCCGCCTTGCGGCCGTCCAATTGGTCCCTCAGCAATCCGCCCTTTCCCAACGATGAAGACGCGTCTCCCTTGCCGCGCCCGACGATATCTCGATCCCGGTGGCAACATCACTTTAGGTCGGCGAGTCCTGCGACGCGACCCGAATCTGGAACCACCTTCTGAATGACAAAGGGCCAACGCCGAGGCGATGCCCGAGAGTCGAGCGGTCGGTTCCCTGGCCGGCCAATTTCGTTGATTTTGGTTTCCATCGCGCCAGTCGTTCTGGACTAGAAAGTCCGTGTTGTCACCGCAGACGCAAGTGGCATCACGTTGGCCCGCGTCCGGGATAAACGGCTGTTTCGTGAACAAAACGACCGACGGTTGCCAAGCAATTGCCGCTGCTCAAACGCGTTTTCCATCCGCAAGCCCACCGTTGCCGCCGTGCTTGCGCCTGTGGCGTTGACGCAGACCGACGAGAGTCTGCTTGCGTTTCGGATCGCGATTTTATCGTCCATCGTTGAAAAATCAGTTCTTGATCCAAAATAGGTCTGATTGAATTGGGGGGGCGACAAGGCGGCTGCCGGCGCCGGCAATTCACGCAGAGGGGGGGCGAGGCAGAACGGGTTCGCGCTAGCCGGGCGGTCGATTTAGTTAGCCGATGGCGTTAGCCCCGGTATCAATACCGGCAACCTGGATAACGCCCATCGGCTAATCTTGCTGCGTAAAACGATTAAAATCGACAGCCGCAGGGCCATGTACGGTCGTGCGGCGACCGACATTAATCAAAGCGCAAAAACCCGAAACCGCGGGAGGTCACTGGCTCCAAATATCCGAGAATTTTTCTTATCCGAATTCGCGTAACCTCTGAAAAGGATACAGTGATTCATCAAATCTACTTCGAAATCCTGTCCCGATCAAGTATTGATTCCAGTTTCGTCCCAGCCGGTAACGCTCTACGACAATATCAAACGAAACGGAGCCCATCGAACTCAGACACCCTGGATTCTTCCAGGTGTACCCGGATCTGCGAGAAAATCGCCTGAGCGATATCTCTCGGGACGAACGCAAACGGCCATATCGCTACAGCGACAGCTTGGTGTCATGAGCCTATCTCCGCCTCTCGATCAGACCGCACTTAAACGGAACAGAGTCGCCACCACTTCGGCGTCGACTGCCGCACGCGTCGATGCGTCAAGTGGCTGGTGGACCATGCCTCGCAAGCCGAACTGCGAAGAAACGTGAGGAAAGATGAATGCCCGGTACCGGCTCACTAGACCCACCCAGCAACCCAAACAGTGACAGCGATGAAGAGATTGCCAAACAGGCTGGATTCGCGCCAATTCCGGTTGCGAACGCCCCTGTCGCGGATTGGATCCCGATGCGTTCGGTCCTCCTAACGACAGGTGGTGGGAAATGGTGCCGACGTCGTGGTCCCTGAATATCACAGCAGATCCAAGACACCACAGCAGTCGATCCCCCAGTGGCGCATCCTACCCGTGGCGTCTCGACGAAATCATTGCGCGGTGCGCAGCAGCTTGACGAAACATTTTCTGGTTCTGTTTCAACACAACAGAGGCAATTTGAGTAAGACGCAACGAAACGTTCAACACCGGTCTTCGAATTTCGCTGCCCATTCGAAGCGGTTACACCGCCCGAGAATCCTCGAAACAGGAACAACCTATAACGTCCATCGAAAATTGCTATGTCGTCACGCAACGTACGAACGTAGTGAGCAATGATTGAGACTCGCCGTAAACGTAACGTGGTGATCTGGGCCGAAATCGCTTGCGCTACAAGTACTGATCGACGGGAAATGCTTGGGAAATTATCTAAACTCTCTCTTTGACATGACAACAAAATCCCAATTGAAAGCCGCCCTTTGCAATATACCTTCAACTCCAAAAAATAGGTTTGGAACCTAAGCACGTCGTCGCAATTCATTTCGTGAACCCACGTAAGCAGCGTCTCTTCTGAGACGCCTGGAATGGCGAGTCTTCAGAGAGACTCGCCTACGTAGTTCTGCGAATCTTTTCCCCGATGTGCTTAATAGAATGGTTGACTCACCTAAGTAGCTTTATTGGTTGAAAAGACGATAGCGAGCGTTACGACGGGATTGCCCAAGGTGACAACCAGTAAGTTCGGCAATTAATCTGGAACTTTTTTGAGCAACGAGGGGCAAACTGACAATCAACAAAAGCGAAACAACAATACCCGAAGAATTGTGCCCTGCCTGTGACAATCTCTCGCAATAAGGAACGCTTGAGAGCAGTAGTAGCCCTCCAGCCGATGAGCCTGCGACCAAAGAAGCTGTACTCGAAGATTTGACATAGCCCATGTCCTCCGAAAACGACAAAAAAACCCAAAATTCCGGTCATGATTACGGAAATCCATACAAGTCTCTTTCCTATTTTAATTGCAACTGTTTTGCAGAAATCGAAGTGAATCCTAGCACAGAAGCGATTCACGTTAACTTGCTTTGATCGGATTGTAATGAATCGCATTAAATGCCCAAAGCGGAAAAGGGATGGACTCTTTTGTTTTCGCTGTCGGTGAAGTGGGCTTCTTTTTCGGCCGTCCAGTCCGTGCTCGTACGTCGATTCGAACTCCAGTCGACGGGCGATCGAATCCACCCAATTTTCGCTTGACCGATACGGACGCCACGCCGGATCGACCAGCGAAGCGCAATCGAAACTCCTGGTCGTCGATTCGCCTCGTTGACAGCGGCGAACCAGTGGCCGCGAACTGCGCTAACGCCACTGAGAACAATCGCCGTGGCAAACGTTCGCTCGGCTGAACCCAACGGTACAGGAACGCCCACCGCCAATCCTCTTGCACGCTCGACCAACTCGGCTCGCTGGCATTGCGTTCGAGTACCGGCAGAGAACGTGGAAAATGGTCCAATCATCCTGAACTGGGAGAACTCCTTGAATCGCCTTGGTAATACATGTCCCCTCGCCCGCTGTGTGGTAAGCACATCGTCACAATTCATTCGGTGGAACGCGCGTGAGCAGCGTCTCTCTGAGACGCTGAAAATTGCGTAGTCTCATGAGAGACTCGCCTACGTGAGGTTCTGCCGAACTTTTCGGCCGATGTCGTCGTGGGCAGGATACCCGCAATCGTGTGCGTCAGGGTGACCCCAAACGCAAAGAAATGCTCAATACCACCCGATCTTCGGTCCGTTGGAGCATACGAAGTTGCCAATGAAATCGGCAATCAACTGACCACGAAAGAATGGCGGCTGGGATAAGCAACAAGCCCTTCGATATAGAAATATTTCCAAACGCTTCGTAGTCGCCTTCCTTGTGGAAAATGACCGATCGCCATTCCACGGTTCAAGTGCATTGGTAGAGGTCGCAATTCTTTTCGTCGGCGCGTTATTTGGGCGGGGCATCCACTCGAGTTATTCTACCCTCAACCTCGCCTAAATAGTCCTGGCCGCTTTTTCTCGTGCCCCTTTTCTTCATCGGAGGTTTGTCGTGTTCGCGCCCAAATGCGCAACTGAGATCGCCAAACCGCGGTCCCGCCGTTAACTGAAATGCCTGCCGACACGTGTGTATCGCGTTTACATGCCGAATTTCGCGCGACCTCCGTTTTGGTAGGTCAACTCGACGTCAACCGTCCGAGATCATCGGTTACTCGCTTCGTCGAGCGTTGTCAAATCCGCGATGACTTTTAAGCTAACCGCGAGCCGTGGTAAGGTGCGTGTGCACTTCCCCTGCACTGCCTCAACGGAAAAACGGGCATCCGCCTTTCACTTCCCTGTTGACCGCCGGATGACCTCCGGTGCATGAATCTGTTTATTCATCAAAGTGGCTTGGCCAGTGCGAAACACTTTCCAAGTGAATTTGCCGGTCCGGGCAAGGACGCGTGGTATGGGTCTCGCCAGGGCGATCGTGGTGGGCGTTCTGATGATCATCCAAGCCGTGTTAAACCTGATCGCCTGTCTGCGGCGGATCGCGTTATTGCCTGATTCATTCGCGACTCATGATGGAAAGAAATGGCAGCAAGGCGCAATTCGCCTGGGCACTGACGCCTCGGCCGCTGCCCGACTCTTTAAAGCACGATGATTGCCGGTGGCGGCGGAATCCGGCAGGTGTCCTGTTCGTCAGTGGCGGTTTGCTGGTTTATGCCCGGCTACAACGTGACCAGTAACCGTGGCTGGATCCTTGGCAACCGCTGCATTGGGGCTGTCCCGGTCACAATCTACCTGTTACTGGCGTCCTCACCTCTTTTGCCTCGCGTTTACGGTTTGACTTCTTGTTATCTCGCTGCGTTCACGCTAACGCAGCCAATGGCTATTCGTCGCGATAAGATCCAGCAAGTCTTTTTTCACTCTACAAGCGGTTACCTCTGATCGCTTGGCTTCCTCCTAAGGCAAATCTTCTCGTAAACTCGCCCCATGACGGAACCCATCGACTCGAACGCAGGTACGCCATCCACGTGTTTCCGCTCGCAGCCCCAGTCAACCGCAAACGATGGCAACCGATCTGCGGCCCGGAGTGGCGCACTGCCATCGGTGTGGTGCTCTCGCACGGTGAAGCTGCTGGCGACTTCTGAGCAAGCGGCATGTTTGCGTTGCAATTAGTATTCGGGAGCCGTTTTTTTCCAGCGCGATGAATCCATCGGCGACGCGGGCAGCGCTCCAAGGCGACTACATGGCGGCAGATTCAAGCAGTGTCCCAATCGCTTCTGCCACTCGCCGCTCGCGCTGATAGTCTGGGTGGATGCAGTACGGCGACTGCGAATGTTCCGGTCGCGGATGGCGAAGGTCACGACGCCCTACGCGTCCGAAGACCTGGTGCAGGAAACCTTATCGCGGCCATCGAGGGGCCAAAAGACGTTTCAATACGAAGCCACGTGTCGACTTGGCTGTTCCATCTGCGGCGAAAGTATCGTCGATCTACTATCGGCCACCTGCCGCCAAGTAAAAAACTCTCCAACTCAACAGGATGATGGCGCTAGCGCGCCGATGTCGCCTCATCACCGGAACACGACCTGGCATGACGATTCCTGCAAAGACTGTGAAGGACCTCGAGCTCAACGCGTGACGGGACGCTTGCAGAAAAGTTGCCTGATTAGGATGGCCGAAGTATTTCTCAGTGCGGGAAATCAATCAAGCAAACTCCGAAATGAAAATTGGTGCGTATGAAAGATCTCGAGCCGGACGAAACCCTGTTCGTGCCGATTGCACACGAAGCCGTTTGGCCGTGATTCGCGATTTTGAACGCCCAATTGGGCTCGGATCACCCAGTTAACGGCCCAATTTACTCAGCCGATGACGAGGAGTCCCTGCACTGAATATGTGATCAGCTTCGCGATTGAATGTCGATTCTCTCGATCGACGGCTGCGATGGGAGCGAGTGGCTGGCGTGCGTGGTCACGTTGGTTGTAGGCCGTGTTCTGTCCGCCGTCAATAACTAACTGGACGCGCTCGCGGTCTAGGGGCAGCGAACGTCAAACAAGCGCCATCGCCAATCGAAACGAGCGAATTGAAGCGCCGACGCGAAAGACGCATCAAACGTGCCTTGCCTGAGAAGCAGCATCCACGTATCCAAGGCACCGACTTCGGGCATCCACGATTCGCGAACTCTCCTCGTGCCAGCTATAAATCAGAAATCAGTCTTCGCTAGGATTCAGTCGGGCCTCTGGATTACGATGTCGATTTCAGTATCCCAAATGCCGTCTGTCCCCCCAACTCGCCTCAAATCCATGATAAACCGCAACGGAGTCTTCGACGATTCATTTACAATACTTTTTGTTATTGGCGGTGGGACGGTGAATGCGGGCGAACGCCCCAACCTCGTGTCTCATCTGCCGATGTTGCACGTTTTCGCCGATTGGGGTGCTACGGCGGCCAAGCCCACACGCCTCACATCGTCGCTGCGCGAAGGGATGCGCGATTGCACACGGTGTTTTCAATCCCGCACCGATGTGCTCGCCCGACCGGCAATAAACATTTTACACCGGGCAGTAATCCGGTCAAAAGTGAGTGCGTATGCCCGAATCACACGTTTGCGATATCAGAAACCGAGAAGCTCGTTCAGTACTGAAAGCGCTCGATACCGTGGTCGCCCAAGTGGCAAGAAGCCAGTATCGCCGAGGTCGGTGTTTGATTGGGATATCGCATCGCAGGCGCAAAGAACCCCGTGAATTCGAGGAAAGGTGGACGGTTTCCTCAGTGAATGCTTAACCAACCCGACAATCCGTTCTGTTACTACTCGTTCGAAGCGAACCACAACTCGCCGTGGAACAATGGGTGACGCGTCCCGCTACCCGCCGAGCGAAATTAAACTCCACCGCCCGTTACTTTGTCACGACACGCCGGAAACCGCAGCGCCATGTCGAACTATCGTCGGCCGAGATCCTTACTACGACGATCAATGCGTCAAACGATCGCGCTGCTTGAAAAACAAGTTTGTCTGATGAAACTGGCTATTGATTGTACGGTCAGCGGAGCAGGGCAGTTGATGCCGTTTGCCAAATGGACGTGTTTACGACAGTGCTTGCAATCCGGGTTCATCGCCCACTGGCCTGGCCAGATCCAACCCGGCACGGTCAATCCCGCGATTTGATCGAGTAACGTACGACATTCTGCTGCGACGTTCACGAAAGCGGCCGGTGGTGCACGTCGGCACGGTTTTTGGACGGACGCAATAAATGTGTACCGTTTTAACGCCGGCAAACAAAAAACGAAGAAATTCGTGGTCGGTGAGAATGGACGACGCGGTTGGAGGGTGAAGGGCTGGGGGGCTGGGGGCAAAAAAAACATCAACGAACGGGTCCGATCACTAAATGGAATCCGATCGGTTCGATCCGAACGTTTCAAATACATTTGGAACTCACACCCGCATCAAGTCGAAACGCGTGTACCCAATCAACGTGGAATCCCAAAGCTGGATCCGCGCAGGCCCGACAACGGCCGACGTGAACTGCCAAGGAATGGGTGCGGCGATACCCAACATCGATCGGAGGTTCGAACTGTACGACGTGATGGCCGATCCCTTGGAACTGAAAACCCTCGCCGATTGAATCCCAGTTCGCCCGACGTCAGGAAAAGAACTCCGAAGCGAGTGGAACGCCTGGATCGAAACGCGCAGGGACCAAGGGCAAATCACGGAAACGTCGATGCGATGGCAGTCGCACCCAGGGAAGAGCCCGCAAGCAAGCCGAAACAAAAAAAATAAAAGACAGGTGGCCCCAGGCAGCAACAGAGAAAAATAAACAAGAACTGGAGTTCGCAAAACAATTCCGCTTTCAGCGAAACGCACCTTCTCACCAGGCAACACATCTCGTTTTTCGACCCGCACCGCGTCTCGACAGTCCACCAGCGAGTCAGCCCAACGTGTTTGCTGGCTTTTCACGACCGATCCTCAAACCCATGACACGGATTACGGGTCACACCGCAAGCAATGCAAACCGCCGAACTTCGATAACGTCTGGCATCCGGCCCGTTTGCGTCTTTGAAAACGCGTATTGGCCAATCCCGACTTGCGGTGGCGTCACGGCGAGTTTGATGCGTCGCTTTTATCCGAAACGTGGAGTCGGTTTCCGAATTTTTGACCTGGGCCGAACGGAAACGCGCCGAACCAACCCGATGCGTTGCCTGCAAAAATTCGCGAGTGCGCGGATCACACTTCTTTCCAACGGCAAAGGTCTTTTCATCCATCACCGGGACACGGAACGCTTCCTGTCCGAACCGGCGTGGCGACCCCTCGATCAACGGCGTGACCTATTACAACGATGAGACGACGGCTTTCATGGAGAACGGTGAACCGGATAACGTGGGCGCCGGTTTTCGCAGGTAGCAAAGCGAAGCAAAAAAAGTGGCGATGTTTGAACTGGGGCAGTTGATCCGGATGAAACCGTCGAACGGATGATCGCTGCAAAAAAACGATTGCCCGAATTTGAAACGCATGTCCGACGAGGACAAACCATTCCTTCATGCGCTTGCGGTTTTGCCAACCCACATCGTCGCGTTTACTCCCCGGCTGAAAGACCTAGCGCGAAAATATTCCTACGCGAGTCGATCGCTCTGTGCGGGCATGCGAAACTTCCATACCCAGCCGACTGGGTGCGTGAGTGAAGGAACAGAACGCTTACCTACCGATGACGCATGACTTTTCGAGGCGTATTGGAATACAACAGCGACGATTATAACCTGACACATGCGCCAAGGCTACTGTACGCCACGTGTCGCACTAAGCGGATGACTTGATGGGACGAATCCTCGATGAGATTGACTTCGCTCGGTTGGGCCGATAACACCCTCATTGTCTGCGATCGCGATCATGTTGTCGTTAGGTGAGAACAACCAATGGGGCGAAGAATCAATTGAATGCAAGAGGCACTTCGGACAGCGATGTGATGATGGCGGTCCGGGTGTTGCCGCAAAACGCGGCCGTGGATGGTTTTGTCGGTCGTTGACATTTATCCCGACGCTCTCGTGAACTCGCAGGAATCGATAGCCGAGAACCATCCGATTCATTGGGGAAAAGTTTCATACCGGTCTGTCTCCATGACCCGGCGTCTACACCATCGATCGGACGCCTACACGCCTGCTACCGGTGACGTCGATCAGTTTGGAAGATCAACTTTTTGTCCGTGGTCGTGTGCAACACGAACAAACGTTTTGTTGGTCGTATAACCTGCGCAACCGAGCCCACTTGCGAAGTAAAAAACGTCGCAAACGCCACACCGTCAATTTTCAACTCCAACGGGAAGCCCATACCGCAGCGGCCGTCGATGCCCGAGTCGCACGCTGACATCGGGCGAATCGTCCCGCCAAGGTCCTACAGCGTCCTTTACAACCTCAGTGCCTACGATCGGGTCACGCCAAACCCAAGGAGTGATCTTCGCTCAAGGGTGGCAACGCGATCCGGTTTACGCACTCACGTCGTTCATTCAGAGACCACTGCTCGCCGTCCTAGCCAAAAAAAAACCTCGTTCGAAATTCAGAGTGTGTCAACCGATCTCGGGGACTATAGCTAAGACACCGGCCAACATCACGGAGGATCGAACTCGAGTTACTCGTCAAGTGGAAAAAATTTTTTTTTTGTCGGCCGAGGGCGATTCGTCCGGATGTAGCGGAAGAACCCGCCGGTGCTTGTTTCTACTCCGAAGGAAGCCGCGGAGACGCCTCGTCGGCGATCCCTCAACTAACCCCTTCAATCGGTCGCATCCTCTCCCCACTCAGTCACGGTCATCAAGTGGAGGCGTCCAGGCAAATCCGAGAAGTGGGGCAAATCGAGAGTGGGCAAAATCGATAAGTGGAGGAGGTAAGCGAAACGATGAGTAACCAATTAAACTATCCCCTCCCTTTTGTCCGGTTTGCCACCGTCAAAAATGGGAATGAAAATCCAAGTTACTCAGGTGCGCGATCATCGCGTGCTTGCTGATCAATCTCTGGACGCGGCAAGGCAAACCAAGTCGAACCTTTTGAGATGATTCGGCCACTAACCTTGAGCGGCCCTGGCCAGTTGAAGACGGAGCTCGCAGCTTACTTCGGCTAAGATAAAAGAAAGAGACAGAAGCGACGTCAAGAACACGAAACCAGCACGAAGCAGAAACGTAGACGTCCTTTCTCGGTTACGATCCGGTTGTTTTGGTCTCCTGTATCCAGTGCGGTGGAAGTTTTCCAAGGCATGATCTTCCTGCGTCCCAATGGGCAAAAGACGAAAACGCTTCAGCGGGCAAATTCTCGTTACCTGTATCAACCGTGCCACTTGTCGCTCCAACGACAGCGAAACGGAGCTCCCGAAAAAGGAAGCTCGTGTTCACCGCACTTTTGCTACACCGAGTGCCTGCCGAGCTTAAGAAAATGCTAACTGCAATTTTCAGCGTAGGCTTTCTGCATCCCCTGCAGCAAGGGAATGAACGCCCCTCGCTTGTCGGTCTGCATATACGGGCGCGGGCGCGTCGAGCACGGACCCAGCAGCATCCTGCGAATTGCCGCTGGGCAAACCGGCTACAGGTAATT
>Ga0163217_1106888_pt1 | contig 10828 bp, 6 predicted proteins | sample SynspAceP_FD_185933 | JGI IMG/M metagenome (GOLD analysis project Ga0163217, IMG submission 185933) | Saline lake microbial communities from Ace Lake in Antarctica - Synechococcus sp. Ace-P (PacBio error correction) | ecosystem: Environmental > Aquatic > Non-marine Saline and Alkaline > Saline ...
ATATTTCGTCTTCTCTATAATCTTTTAATTCTGGTTTAACATAATTCATGTTCAAGTATTATTCGTAAAAAATTCAAGGGATGTCTTTCTTGTTTTTCAATTCTAAATCAATAAAGACTAAATTTTTATGGTACTTCAATTCATCTTCTCCACTCTTTTCCTTTAATTCTAAAATTGCTGTTATTATAAACTTTAGTTCAAATACAATAATTATTCTTTATGTCTTTACTTTGTGGATTAAAATATCTCCTTTATAAAACCCTGTAAGCTACTAATAATCACACCATTTTCAAAGAGCTACCGTATTATCAAAAACTCTCCAACAGCCAATGTAAAGTAAGTTTTCCCCAACTGTAGTTTTTTAATATCTCTTTTTGAAAAATTTTCCCAACAGTTTTAACTTGGTTAAATATTTTAATAATATCTTCACCATTCATTTAATTCATTCTTCTGTTGCGCATATCTCTTGATACTTAAAACACTTTACATATTATAATATTCTTAACTTAACTAAATAGGAAATAATATAAATGTTATCCCTGCATCTATTATTATTTTTTCAAACTCTAAATATAATATTTACATCACCTTATAAAAAATATGTCCATCCTCTTTTCTGGGATTCTTTATTTATATTTTAAAACATCTTGTATAATTTAATTTAATTCAAGCTGCTAGTTATAAACTTACGTATTTTTTTTTTTTTTTTTTTTTTTTTTTTTTTTTTTTTTTTTTTTTTTTTTTTTTTTTTTTTTTTTTTTTTTTTTTTTTTTTTTTTTCTTTTAAACACATCCATAACGGTTTAACCTTTTCGTTATCATGATCCTCTGTAAATAATAGGTAATTTTTGTAATTTTTTCATTTTCCACCTGCCTCTTTTACTGTTATAGAAGCAAGTACCATCAACTTTTCGATAATGTTATCGTTAAAATATAATGGAATTCACTTCTTTTTAAATCTCTCTTCAACACTTAAAATTTTTCCTTTGTAAAGGGATTTTAATTATAAATTTTTATTTCTTTTCCATATCTCATTCATATGGAATAAGAAAAAACAAACCTCACGGTTACTTATTACTACTTCCCTAAATAGTTGTGGCTAATTTCGTTTATTGAGATCGTTTTTTTTATAATACTTACTCTCACCATGTTAAATTGTTCTATTCCCTTCAAAAAGTATTTCCCCATCTTTTCTCTTATAGACACTTAAGGGATATAACACTCGTTATTTCCTGCTTTTATAATTTTTTTGTCATCTTATCAAAGACAATCAATTCTTTGTAACAATTCATTTTCAATAGAATAAATCCTATCTATATAATTCTAGGTGTTTTTCTCTATAAATTTTCTCTTTATCACTTAAAAATGGTTTATTTTAATTTCTTATTTAAAATTTCTCATTTATTAAAATACGTATGATACTTTTATTATTTTTCCTAATTTCAGACAATTTCATTTGAAGTTACTGTATTTATCTAAAAGTTCACAAGAATTTTCTTCTTTATTAAAACGCAATAGTATTAATCTTAATTTCATCATTTAATTAATATTTAAGTTCAATATCATCAATATTTAGCTCACCGTTCTCCCTTAAACACAATGTCCACAATTACTTTCTCTTCTAACTTTAGAAATAATTACTCATTTTAAAATTTGGTTTTAATCAAATCTCAATAAGCAATTTTTAGTCCAATTTTCTTCAGTCAATATAACGGTCTAACATATTTTCAGTCACCATTAATGTATCTGTATCTTCCCAACTACTCTACTTGTACATACCTTTCTGCTTCAATAATATCTTCCAATAAGATAATGATCTCATATCAGCTAATATAATAAACGCTTTTTCTTTACGCAATTTTGTTACTATTGTTATATTTTTTTCTAGTCATTAATTTTTATATCTTTCAAATGCCCATTCTAATCCCACTTGCATGATTACACTAAATTTTTCGTACATCACATTCCTTTTCTACAGTTCCCATGATAAAGTAACAAACAATCCCTATTTTCACATTTCAACTTTGTGTATTAATACTTTAAATTTTTTAAGGTATACATATCTATAAATCCATTCATCTTATGTATGAAATATACTTTTATCAGACTCAATAAGTTCTTAATAAGTAGGGCCCACTTAAAATTCTTCTTTGTCTCTTTGTTTATCTTTTAAATTGTATTATCGTTTTCTTTATTTTGAAATAAATCTATTAATACATAATTTAATTTTGGAATGTGAAAGCGTTGAAAATTACTTACTATCTAAATTCCAAACTAACTTCTTCGCTATTTTAAACTGTTTTTCCTTCTTTCTATGGTCTATGAACCTATTTATGTTTTTTTAAATTTCATAATCTATTTCTTTTTTTAGTTCCATTTGTAAATACGTTTCATTCTCTTTACAATTCTTTTTCTAAAGATTTAACTATTTTAGGATCCTGAAAATTCTCCAATTTCATTTTTTTCTGTTAGTTAGTTCAATAGAAATCATAATTTCTCTTTTTTATAGGATGGTGTCTTGCGGATACTTTCATTTTTCGTGCTTTGTTAGCTTTCATCTCATAAATAATCAAATGCTTTTTTTCTAATAAATTAAAAACCTCTTCATAAAATCATTTTTTCAATTATTTTTTCTTCAATGATCTTCTTTTTAATCTTGTAAAGTTTAATTAATTTTTTTTTGATTTATTTGGTTTCATTTAAGAATCTTTGGTGCAGATTGTTGCTGTATAATACTGTTTTATTTTCCGAATGTTTCTACCGAAATAGATAAAATGCATTATTGACATCTCTTTTTATTAAATATTTATTTACACTTTATTTCCATTCAAAAACAATTTTATGGAAAATCAATTTTTCACTTGATTTGTTCTCATATAATCTTAGTCATTTCCTTTGTTATAATTCTTCTCTAAAAAGTTATAAACAATTTTCTAATGTTATCTCTTATTTCTCTATAAAATACTTACTTTTTCTTTAAACTTTCGTTTTCTCCTAATCTTCTATATAAATTTATCTAAAAGTTAAAATATAATTTTCTTTTCCCTCTGTTCAACTATGAATTTCACTAATATATAAATCCGTCCATTACATATTTCTAGCAGATCCTTTTTAATCTCTTTTTCTGCCTGTATTCACCCTTTTACATATCAAAATTGGAGGAATCAATAACTTTTTTTTGTTTCTTGCATAATCTGCACATTTAAATTATTTCAAACAACAGGTATCTTTAAATTTGTTCTTTTTACTATATTCATACATCTTTTTTTCCAACACAACTTTTTCCTAACAGATGTTCCAACAATGAAGATGTTGCAATGTCCCCTTGTATTGTATAAAAATAGATGCTTGTCTTATTAATTTTGTTTTTCAAACTATCATTTATCCAATCATACTTAAATTTATCAACTTCTACTTTGTTTAACTACTTTCAGTAACAAGTTAATTGTTCTTTGGTCACTCTTTTTTTTTAATTGCTTACCTTGAAAGACCTTGTTTGTTATACAAACCTCATGCACTTAGTTTTTCTTATTTCTTTCGTTATCTTTTTTTTTCTTTTAAAGACCTATAATTTTCAAATTCTAATAATCCTTTTCTTCTGTAGTTCCGAATCTTGAACTATTCTTTCTCTCAAATTTTGTTTTATATTTTTCTAAATTATTTAATTATTATATTTCTATATCATGATAATTTAATTATAATCTTCATTTCTATAATATTTTTTAGATTTACATCATTGGTTAATGACTCTTTATTTACATAATATTACAAATATACACAATCTGGAAGTTATAAATATATATTAGTCTAATTACTTTTTAAAATAAGCTATAATTAATGATTAAATTCTTAGTAAATTATATCCTATTGTTTTTTTCTTTTGTTGTTCATCATTATCCTTTTTAAGAACCTTCATCGGGTTTTTCATCTTTGAAATCTCGTTATCCTAAAAATATAGGAAAATAAAACATCACATTACTACACATTAATTCCAATTATAACTGGTATCAAAAAATGCTCACCTATTTTCTGTATCAATATAGTTCTAAATTTGTTCAAATCTCCAATCCTTTACATTCTCATATTTTACTGATAGATCAACATGAAATGTTTTTCAGATAACAAAGTGTCTATTATCTTAATTCTTTAATTACCATCTCCAAATTTTCTCTCCACAGCATTCCGTGTTGAGAAAAACATGTTATTCTAAATCCTTTTTACTATCTCTTAATAATAGATTTTCTACTCATTGTTTATAAACTATCTATATTTAGTACTTTATTTTTCATATCTTTCTAAATCAAACTTGATCCAGACAACTTCTCTTATCAATACTGGTATTTGAAACAATTTCATTCAATTGTTCTGGTTTTTTTTTCATATATTATTACTTTAGAGTCACAATACTTGCGTAAATATCCAAAATCTGAACTTTTACTGTAAACTCAAAGTAATTGGGTATTAAATTCTCCTCTATCAAAATCAAAATCAATTTTCCTTTCACGTATATTCACAAATAAGTCGTAATTACAACTAACATCCTAAAGTGTGTATTTTATACATTTAAGACTTTTCAATCATTCATGATTCACAATCACCAAGTTGGTTATTAATCAATCAAATGTAAAAGTAAGTGTAGCTTCTCTTTTTATCAGTATTTACTTTGTGGAATTTAAAATTCTTTTTTTGGTATGCATAATGAGGCTTTTTGATTTTTTCCCTTTTTTGTAATTTATTAATTGTCCTGTCATAGATGACAATTCCCGGTATTTCAATTCATTTTTTAAGTATGGAATGTGGTTGTTTACTGTTCTTGGTTTTGTAATAATAATGTTAATTTTTTGTCATTTATGGTAGTTCATTTCTTCTCAAGGTGTTTTAGGGAAAGTTTGTTGGTACTGTAGTATCTAACATAAACTCCTCCTCCTTCTAATCAATATATATTATATATAATAATAGTAGTATTATGTAAACTTAGCAATTTTAAGGGTGTTTAAACTAATAATAATAAGGTAGACTTGTGGTACAAATGGATATTTTTAGTTATTCAAAACTATGGGAAAAAGTCAAAATTTATTTTCCATGTTTAATGATAAGGTTCATCATATCCTTAGTTTAAAGTTTCAAGTGCTTATCTCTCTTTATACCCATTAGTTGATCTGGTGCTCTATTGCATTTTTTTATGTTGTATCCTTACTTTGGCAATACCTTTTAAACACCGCTCTATCGTTACTGACGAAGTTTTTCTGGGAAAAAATTTGTATTAGAATTTCCATTTTCTTTAACGGGACTGTTATCTAATTTTCATATTATCAAGCAAGTTTGTTTTTTTACAAGTGAATTTACTTTTATCCTATTTTCAAAATGGTTGTTGTTACTATCGATGCCTGTAACTTTTTACGTGTGGTGTATTTTTAATTCTTTCAATAAATTCTCTATTATTTTAGCTTTAATTGTCTTGTCTGGGTGTTTCTTTTCTAGTATTTGGACAATTCGCCTTTTAATCTATGCCTTTGTGATAAAATTATAAAGGTATTATCAATAAACCATTGTTTTAATTGTTAACTGTAACTCTTTAATGTACTACTCTATTCTTTCAGTGCTATCCGTCTCAAAATAATAAAACTTTCAAATCTCTCTAATTTGGTTTAGACTAGTTTCAGTCCATAGCCAAAGGTTATTGCTTGTCAGCAAAAATAGTTCTGAGTATGTATGCTAATTAGCATGTTTTTTAAAACTGTGATCTTTTACTGTCTTAGTTGTTTTTCTGTCTTTCTTTTCGTTTGAAAATGGAATTTTTAAAAATATAATTCTTGATTTCCAAATCAAGCTAACGTACAATAAGAAACACTAAAGATTCTTCTTTTTTCTTGGTGTTAGTTAATTGAGTTTCTTTTTTATTCTTATTAAGTAATTTTTTATTTCAACAGATTTATGGTTTATATTGTCTCAAAGACCATCATCATCAATTTTAATATGTCTGGCTTTAGCTGCATGGTGTACGTGGTTAATTTTCTGGTGGTATATTTTTTAAATAATACCAACAACTCTACTTTAGGATATATCTTACTTGACACAAGTCTTTATCTATTTTCTTAATTTTCAGGTATTTTAAACGGATATTCTTACCATAAACAACTGTTTCTCCATTTAACATTCACATGACGAACGTTATTTATTTTAAAGTCCAATTTATAAGTATATCAATTCAAACTCCATCTTCTTCTGTTAGACTATTTGCATATTTGTTCCCTATTTAATCTGTTTATGTGTGCTCCATCGTGTTCAGAACACTTTCAAAACACATTCATCAGATCAATTCATTTTTTCTCATCTGGAAATGTCATACACTCTTCATTTGAATACATTAGTTAGTTTCAGCCAATTCATACGTCATCACTTATTGGTCTTGTGTTTAAGGCAATACTCAAAAACATATGGGTAAACGTCTATATGTTATATGAATTTTTAACATTTTCATCATGTATCCACTTTAAACAAACCGGATCAAAGTTTCTGGGCAGTTCTCCTACAAAACATTCCTTTATATATACATGTTTATGAATATCTTTACATCTAAATTGATAGTTCCATCCTAAAATGTTCATCAAACATAATCTTCGTTTTTCTCCGGTTAAAAAATAATTATTTTCAAAAAAAGTTAAATTTATGGCATAATCGTCTTTTCTTATCCCGATTAATTTTACTTATTATCATTCCAATAATGGAACTTTTAAACAATTTCTTTTTATGTTTTTGAACTCAATTCCCATTAAATAAATGCACATATATCTTCTTATCCTTAATCATTTTCAATATAGGTTATAAATCTTCGCTTGTTAGGTTCTCCCATTTCAAAAAACGATTTTTATCTTATTCAAAGCATCCAAAAATAGCTTTTTGGCACATTCTTTGTAATTTGCATTATTTATTAAATTTCATCCATACAATTGAAAATTAAATTTAAATCAACTCATCTACCTTTATTTCTCATATTTTATTTAATAATAACCACTGACTTCTATTTATTCTTCTCCTAAATTTAATTAGTAATAAAAAAAATCCGAACTAAGATAGTTTTTCTTCAGAGTTGGTATGCAAACACTTAATTTTCTAAGCGTTAGTTAATTAGATAAATTCCCATCCTTGCGATCTATCAAATCTTATTTGAACTTAACATCAAGATTAACCTCAATAGGCCCTTTAAAAAAAATCATGTTTAAACATTTCTGGTTTTATTTAACTTAATTTTCCAAAAACCGACTATATCTTTCTACAAAAGATTTAAATCTAACTTCTGCAATCTTTATCTCATCTTCATTAATCTTCATATTTCTTTATCATTTTTTCTCCATCACAAGGATCTTAAATGTTAATAATATATTAAATGAAGATGGGTGTTGTTCATGTAAGTTTTGAAGTATGCTATAGCTTTAATGCCCTTTTCTTTCTCTAGTCGGCCTTTTTAAATCTTGAATATCATATTTTTTTTAACATAAATTTTTTTTGTCTACAAAAAATAGTAGTTTTAATATCTTTGGATGTTAAGATAAGCTATACAAATAAAAAAGTCCATTCGGTATACACTCCTAATTGTAATTTCCAACATATAAATACAAGTTATGATCCACAATGTACTATACCTATTGCATGGTTAGTGAACTAAGGTATGGTAAACTATTCACATCAGGTATTGCCAGTTTGCTACATACTGCTTACTTAATCGTGTACTCTAACACCTATAATATGGTATCAGGTCTCAGAGGTCATACATACATCCTTTCGGGTATTACCTATTAAAGAAAAAAAGATGCAGTTTGACGCGAAAAATGTGGTTTAACATAAAACAAACTCTTAATCATGAGAAATTAGCTTGGAACAAGCTGTACGCTTATGTCATTATTGCCTAAATTAAATGACAATAGCATTCGTAACTAACCTTAACAATTAAAATAAAAACATTCTATGAATCACCCTTCAAAAGTAAATAATATGCTAACAGTGACACAGATAGAGGTAGACAAGCTATAAACGAAATATTCTGAATAAAATAGATTATCCACATTTAAGAAATTTTCATATATAAGTGATATACATATGTGTCCCACAAAATGTCTTGGTCATCTACCCTATTAGATTTTTGTAAATCTATCATACCGTAATCCCAACTTTCGTAATCCTCTACATTTAGATGCTTGAATCAATTGTCAATCAAATACCAGAAATTAATTCAAATCAATACTTTTATTTGCTTAAGATCTCTCCAACGTTAAATGCTTTTCAATCCAGCAAGCGTATTACTTCTCTTACCTTGTAACTCCTTACAACAGCTTTTAAACTATAAATGTAATTTGCTTTCTTTTCTAAAATAATGTATTCAAAAAATTGATTTCAGACAAGTTTATCATTCTTTCTTATCTCGTTGCACACAAAGGAATATAATTCAAAAAGCTTAAATCACCAACACCGTGTGTCTTAATTTTTTTATGGATTTAATGGATGAAGTGATAATTTTTATAGTCGTAATTACAAATCAGTATCACTTAATTCTTATAATGTACTTTTAGCTTCTTCATTATTTTGAACAAAAACAAATTTTTTAACTGTTTTTTCCAACTTATGCCATGCTTAAAATAAAATAAATACTTTAATAAAAAAAATCATTGTTTTTTCGCTATCAATAGCGTTTTTTAACAAACACATTCTCTATTGAACAGTTTCAACATTTTTTTGTATTTGGTCTTACTCATTTTCTTCTACTTTTGTTTCTAGCCCTTTTTATATATCTAGTTAAATTTAAAGGTCGTTAAATCCAAATCCAATATCCAATTTAAACAACAACACTATTAAAATCCATTCATATTGTTTTAACATGATATTATTTTATATTTGTCACATTATGACTTACTATTGAAACAACAACAATCAATACGTCAAATGATTGTAAAAAAAAACCCACTTTGCTATGCAAAAATTCTAATTTTTTTTGTTTACATACTATTCGTCAAAATGCAGTACTAAATAAACAAGATCCCATGGGTTTAGTGCTTTGGTTTCTTTATTCTTTCCCCAGTTAAAAACTCTACTCACATAATTGGTTTTTAATATAAACTGTCTAAGCATAGTCTGGAAATAGTGCAGCTTGTTGCTAAAAATGCTTAAATCTCCGGTACAATCTTCAATCGCAGAAGTTCATTGAAGAAAATACAAGTCTTTGTTTATGTCAGGGTTCCAGTTTCACAATAAAATATCCTACTTTTTCCAACATTAAAATTTGGATTAATCCACCTGGATTAAAATATTCACTTAAATATCAAATCTCTCTTCTAAGCTAATCACTAGTGTGTTCGCATTATTCTTTATTTAAATTTAGAACAACCAATTGGATAGGCAATCAAACTCGTTTCCTGGTATAAGTCAGCTTCTTACTTACATCACCATCTCATAGTCCGGGTACAAATAATCCTTTCACATTTGCTTATGTGTTCACTAAAATCATTGTTATCACAAAGGGATAAAGTGGTGCCCATTGTCACTTAAAATAAAGGGCTATATTTTTCTAAGATTGTATGTTCCTATCAATGTCTTCTTCATAACAAGGGTCTACATATAATCATCAACTTTTTTTAAATATCCAATGCAATCTCAAACCTCATGGATGGCCTCCAATTTCATTGGCACTGGAAAACCAAAACAAGTAATGGACTACGTTGCATAAAATAATCCTTTTAAGGACCTCAGACTTTTATTCATAGCAACCTTTGGCTGCACGGAATAGCAACCCTCTCTTCGAAATAATACCGGATACGAGAACCATCTCCATTAGAGACCATGTAAAGGGGGCAATGATTGAAATAATATCTCGGCCCAGAGGATTGATACGCGGTAATTGGGGCCCTGCAAATGGGGTCTTGGTTTGGTAATGGTTCAGTCTATAAGACACTTGTTAATGAGTTCGAGGACCATATTTTTCAATTTAATTGCTGAATAGTGTTTTAGTCAATATTAGTCTTCAGTTTGTAGATTTTCCAATATTAGAACTAATTATTTTACATCACTGTTCATAATTAATTAGAAACCAGTTTTTTTCTGCAAATGCGAAATAACCGTTTTCACATGTCATAAGCTCTTGGTACTTCGCTAAAAAACCCAACAGCTCTCTATTTCATAATACACTAGACCACTATACATTGGATATGCTTCTTTCATAGCTTTGACTACTCTAATGACAAGGGTTTAGCGCTTCCTTTAGCTATTCGATAATAACAGTAAGAATTTTTCATTGTTCTTCTTTTGTGAATTTGTTTTCAAGTCTTAAGCGCGCATACTTCACCTCTTTATATAGAGAATGTTAATTGAACTCACATAAGAATACTGAGCTCTACAATTTTATTTCTTTGTTAAGCAACCATAAGCTGTTGAAACGCAAACATTTTTAGTATTACATCAGCTAGTTCCTATCGGAAATCGCTTATATAAAGTGAGATTGAAAAAAACATCATGTCCTAAATTCCTATGTAAAATCTCCGGCGCTGTAGTTAAATAAATAGGCTCATGAATATAAATCAAGATGATATTCATGTAACTATATATTATTTATAGAACAATTTTTTATTCACTGTTAAAGAATTAGGTGTCTCAAAAACATAACTCATAAATATGGCTGTTCCCTATCTTTCTCTTCTTCTTGCTTATAATTCACTTTAATCATAGCTCGGTTGGTAGCCTACCGATTTACGAAACCGACAAGTTTCTCAAAATTTTTTCTTTCTGGTTCATTGCCATTTTTAGTATGGCCGTAAAAAGATTTGACAGTTTTTCATTGATAC